>JGI12053J15887_10000301_pt1 | contig 19278 bp, 16 predicted proteins | sample MedBloCAOM1_O3_FD_15887 | JGI IMG/M metagenome (IMG submission 15887)
TTTCGATCCTGGTCGGCGTTGCCTGCGCGTTGCAGGCGCTCGCCGGGTTCACCTACGGCTATCTGCGCGGCGTTCAGCGCTTCGATCATCTGGCGCTGGTGACAGCAGTGTCGTTGGCCGCGCAACTCGTCTTCGTTGCTGTCGGGAGTCTCACCTTCGGCCTCCCGGGTGCCCTCGTTGGCTACTGTACAGGCAGCGTTTTGCCGGCCGCTCTGGCGCTGCGGCCGGCCCGCTGCACCGGTCCTCTCGCCGCCGATATTCGCNNCCGGGCGCGGCGCTACGCTCTGTACGCGTGGGCCGGGGCGTTATCCTCGGCTTTCGTCTGGTCGCGCGCGGAGGTCTTCTTTCTNAACCGATCAGCCGGAAGCGCTGCGGTCGGACTGTTCAGCGTCGGAGTCACTCTCGCCAATCTGGCTTCCCAAGCACCGATGCTGCTCACGGCCGGGTTGCTGCCGTATTTCGCGCAGGCCTTCGGCAAGGGCGCGCTCGCGGAAATGCGTGATGCTTATGCGTCGGCGACCAGAGTGCTTGCGTTCCTGGTTTTCCCGGCCTGTTTCGGTATGGCCGCGGTGCTGCCGGCGCTGTTACCCATGCTCTATGGCCGGGCATTTGCCGGCGCGTTACCGGCTGCCACGATCCTGGTGATCGGTGCCGGTATCGGATCGGCCGCCTCGGTCGGAACAAGCCTGGTGATGGCTGTCGACCGCAGCGATTTCATCTTTCTGAGCGGACTCGTGGCGGCGGTTCTGACAGTGATCGCAGGCTTCACCGCGATCCCGGCATTCGGTTTGATGGGCGCGGTCTGGGCGAGGATTGCAATCCAAGTCGCGACGGTAGCGTTCGGCGGCTGGTTCGTGTTTTCCCGGCTGGGGTTTCCGCTGCCGTTCCGGGATCTTGCCAAATTGCTGGTTGCTGCAGGGCTGTGCGGGGCCGCGGCGCGCCTCTGCCTGCTAGTGCCCGGCGCAGGGTCGCTGCCGGCGGCGATCCTGGCCGGTGCTGCGACGTACATGGTTTCCATCCGGGTGTTGCACGCCCTGCCGGCCGGCGACATCGCACGGTTGCGCACAATCACGCGGCATTTGCCGGCCGGGCTTCGCACTGCCGCCGAGCTTGGGCTGCGGGTGCTAGCCGGCTCTGCCGATGGGGAGCGCCCGTCACCGGCCGGCACGCTCGCAACGAAATCCGGCCAACCGCGGCCGCTTGCCGCCGCGACCGGCACTCCAGGAGCGCGCAATGCAAATTGAAGTGCTCGGCCTGGTCGCATTCGGGTTTGGCCTGCTTGGCTGGGTCGTCGGACCGGGCTTATCGATCCTCGTTTTTTTTGTATCGACATTGCTCGGCGCGGCGGCTGCCATCACTGTGACTAGTTTGGGCGACGCGAATATTCAGCCGGCCCACCTTATGCTCGGATTCGTGACGATCGCGGCGCTGGCGAACCGAGACTTATCCGGCGCCGCCGCGCGAGCCTTATCCTTTCCACGAGCCGGCTTCTGGCTGCTGCTCACCGGCGCGTATACGGCGGTCTCTGCGGTAATTTTCCCGCGGCTGTTTGCCGGGGCGACCTACGTGTTCGCCATTGCGCGCACGGAGATCGGCCCGGGCATAGTGTCGATGCCGTTGGCGCCGGCATCAGGAAACATCACTCAAGCCATCTATTTCCTCGGCGATATCGTCTGCTTCGTGATCTTCTACGCCCACGCTTGCAAGCCTGCCGGATTAAAGACGATCACCTATGCGGCCATAGCGGCCGCGGCGATCGATCTCGGCTTTGCGGTGATTGATCTAGGCGGATATTGGACGGGTGCAGGCGACCTGCTGGCCTTTCTGCGCAACGGCAGCTATCGGATGCTCGACGATGCTGTGATCCTCGACTTCAAGCGCATCGTCGGATCGTTCCCCGAAGCCTCCACCTTTGCCTATTTCACCCTCGGGTTCTTCGCTTTCTGCACCAAACTTTGGCTTGATGGCGTCAAGACGAAACTGACCGGGCCGCTTGCTTTCCTGTTGCTGCTCACTCTCGTTTTCTCGACATCGAGCACGGGGTACGTCGGAACGGTTGGCCTCCTGGTCGCCCTTTTTGGCACCAGCTTGATCGGCATATCTACCGGCCCTGTGACGACAAGGATGTTGGCGTCAGTCACGATTGCACCGCTGTTAGTTACCGTCTTGCTAATCGGCGCTCGGCTGGATCAACCAGTTTGGCACGTGCTTCAATCAATGGTTGAGAAGACCATATTGGACAAGGCGACCACACAATCCGGCATTGAGCGCGATAAGTGGAATGTTCAGGCGTTGACCAATTTTTCCGATACCGAGTGGCTGGGCGGCGGTGTCGGCAGCGTCCGGGCCTCCAGCTTTCCGATAGCGGTGCTCGGCAATATCGGCGCAATCGGCGCGGCGACGTACGGAAGCTTTCTTTTCGCGGTTCTGTTTCGGCGTAAAAACCGCTGGGCAACGCCGTTTCCGGCGGCCTGCCAAAGCGCTGCCCGCTGGGCTTGCCTGGGACAGCTGATCGGCGCGTCGGTATCCGGCAGCTTCATCGATCTCGGTCTGCCTTTTTTCATGTTCGCGGGCCTCGCCTGCGCCGGCCCGGAGCCGGCCCGGTCGCGACGAGCAGCGCCCGCCCAACGGCCGCTGGCGGCGGCCTTTGTCTGATGGCAACAGCTTTCGCTGGAGGGGCACTCGTGCCGATTACCGCCTACGATCGACCGATCCGCGTGTTCGTTCACCTGGCTCATGGCTTCGGGGCAAGCCAATGGGAAGCGAAGTGGAAGCGAGGCGAGATCATCGGGATCAACGACCGCCAGCCGTACGGTTATTTCTGGGCTCGGGAAGACGGCTGCCTCATCGAATACTCCCAAGACAAGGAAGAGCGGTTTGTCGGGAAGCTAATGCGTCTGGGCGCACGAGCACTGTTCGGGTTCGATTTTGTCCATGCTTGGCGCAATCGGCGCGGCATCGGCCGTGCGGAAATCGTCTGGACCCACACTGAATCGCAGTACTTGGCCGTGCTGCTGCTGTTCCAGGCCCGCCGGCGCGCCCGACGACCGAAACTGATCGCGCAGAGCGTCTGGTTGTTTGACCGTTGGAACCGATTGTCTCGGCTACGACGCTGGTTCTATGTGTGGCTGATGCGGCAAGCCGACGTTCTGACCGTTCATTCACCGGAAAACCTCGAACGAGCACGCGAATTGCTTCCTATGTGCCGCTCCGAAATTGTCCCATTCGGGATCAGAACCGAGCCGANACGGTCACGGCCGGCGCGCAAGCCGCATGACCCAATACGTGTGCTGTCACTCGGCAACGACCGCCACCGCGATTGGGTAACGNTGGTCAATGCNATCAAGGGTTGGGACCGNTGTGTGCTGCGCCTGGTCTCGCGGCAGATTCCCCGGGTATTGATACGCGGCGCTGGGAATGTCGAGGTTGTCTGTCCGAAGACGAACGATGAACTGATGGCGCTTTATGAGTGGGCCGACGTTGTCGCTTTGGCGATAAAGCCGAACTTGCACGCGTCGGGGATTACGGTGGTCGAGGAAGCCACTGTATGCGGTGTGCCGGTCATCTGCACCGACACTGGGGGTCTACGGGCCTACTTTTCTGATGATCAAGTGAAGTACGTGCCCCCATGTCAGCCAGAAGCCTTGCGACGACAGATCGCGTCCTTCGCTCAGGATGATGATGCGGGCGCGGCCATGGTAAAGCAGGCGCGGGAACGCATGGTCGCGGCCGGATTGAGCTCGCGCGATTTTGCGCGGCGCCACGCCAAGCTTTCTTGGGAGCTGCTAGATACTCCCGCCCTGCGTCGCGCAACCCCGTCGATAATAGGCCCGCAGAATAGCACCGCGCTGTCGCCCCACGGTTCGTTGCGGTCGGCGCGCGGAGCCGCCTTCGCGCTGTCCCTCCTTGCTGGTATCGCCGCGCTGGTCGAGATCGGACCGGTGCCGAACCAGGCACGTGCCGAGGGCGCTGCCATCGATCTGTGCGCGTTCGTGCCGACCTTCAGCGAGGACTTCGACACGTTGAGCGTATCAGCCTGGGGAGAAAACGGCAGTCGCTGGATCGCGCATACGCCGTGGCATGGGGATTTCGGCGACGCCGCCTTCGCTGATCCACGCCCCGGGTTTCCTTTCCGGGTGCGGGGGGGCATCCTCGAGATTGAGGCGCGTAAAGACGCGGACGGCAAGTGGCAATCCGGCCTGTTGGCCTCGGCCGCGCCGAGCACAGTCGGGTTCTCGCAGCGTTACGGTTATTTCGAGACGCGTGCCCAATTACCTCCTGGCCCGGGCACCTGGCCGGCCTTCTGGCTCGGCACCAACCAGGCGGAGGGCTCCAAAGAGCCGGGCGTCGAAATCGATGTCCTGGAATATTACGGGCAATTCCCGAACGCTTATCACTCTGTAGTGCACGTCTGGGAAAAAGTCGACCCGACGAAGAGCCGGGCACAAGACCACATCACCGATGTGTCACCCGGCTCGTTGACCAGCGCCTTTCACACTTACGGGGTGGATGTCGAACCGGATTGGATCACCTTTTATCTCGATCGGCACGAGACGTGGCGAGTGGCAACACCACTCGAATTACAGGAACCGCTGCTGGTACTTGTGAACCTGGCGCTCGGGTCCGGGTGGCCGATCGACCAAACACCAAACCCCTCGATCATGAAGGTCGATTATGTCCATGCCTATCGCCCGCGCGCCAAAGACGAACCCCGCTCCTGCACGTCCGCAGGCGAGGGTACGAGTGTGCCGGCCACTCGGCGACGCGGTGTGCGGTAAGAATATAGGATTGGATGCAATGATCAGCGAAACGGTCACCACTTGGACCCGCGCTCATCCGGAACTAAAGGAGCGGTTGCGCAAAACCTTGCAGGCGATCGGCTACGACACGAGCGATTGGATGCGAATTGTCATGTACCGCCACTGCTTTGCATTCATCGCCAATCTCGGACCGGAGCAGCTCGATGTATTAGAGATTTCGGCCGGGCCACATTGGGCGCGCGAATTTCGCTTCCGATCGTATACCGGGACCAGCTACCCCAGCTTTGACATCTGTTCTCAGACATTGCCGGCGCGCTTCGATCTGATCATCGCCGATCAGGTATTCGAGCATTTGAAGTGGCCCTACCGGGCCGGGCGCAACGTGTTCGCCATGCTGCGCCCGGGCGGGTATTTCGTTGTCACCGTACCGTTCCTCGTCCGTATCCATAAATCGCCGCTGGACTGCAGCCGGTGGTCCGAGGAGGGATTGCGCTACTTCCTGCAGGAGTGCGGTTTTGAGGATACGGGAATAACCACCGCCTCGTGGGGCAACCGCGCCTGTCTGAAGGCTAATCTGACAGCGTGGCGCAAGCGCGGCCTTTTCGGGTCGCTTGCGAACGAACCGGATTTTCCGCTGGTCGTGTGGGCTTTCGCGCGCAAGCTGCCACAAGCCGAGAAGCCGGCCGCCCCACAGCCCGACAGCTCCGCGTCCCTGGTCGGCGGGTGCGCCGGCGGGATCGATATCTTGTCCAAATCCTCAGAGCGAGTGCCCTCCTAATGCGTCACGCAACCTGGCTCAGGCTCGAAGCCTCTCCGTTTTGGCACGATCTCTACCGGTATTATCGCAGGTTGCCGGACAGCGTTCGTGCGCCGATCCGAGCGCTGATGATGCCGCACTGGCATCTCGCGGCTCATGTGGTACGGATAGCGGCGCGTCACCGCGTCGTCGCCGGACCGTTTCGCGGCATGAAAATCCAGCTTTCTCCGCTATCCAGCCGACACCTGCTCGGTTACATCCTGGGTTCGCAGGAGCTGGAGCTACGCGAGGTGATCAGCCGGATCATCGATCGTGGTTACGGCACGATCATCAATGTCGGTGCGGCGGATGGGTATTACGCTGTCGGGCTCGCGCTGCGATCGCCGTCGACGCGTATCGAGGCGTTTGAAACGCTCGGTGAATTTCATCCGCTCATTGAATCTTCAGCTCGGCTGAATGGCGTCTCCGCTCGCATCGCGCTCCGGGGGATGTGCGATGCCAACGCGCTTCGGCAACGCTTGGAAAGCGCCACGCCGCCGGCTCTGGTTATCATGGACATCGAAGGGGGAGAAATCGACCTCCTCGATCCGCGGTCAATTCCGCAGTTGCGGCACATCGATATTCTCGTAGAAACGCACGACGCGTTCGTTGCTCAGGCAACCGATACGCTTGTCGACCGGTTCTGGCAGACGCACCACGTGGAATGTTATACGGCGCAAACGCGTATCCTGCCCGATTTTCCAGCTGATTTTCTGCCTGCTTTTCGCCGTTGGTTTCCTCGGCTCGCCGTCGATCTGATGGACGAGCGGCGCCCCGGCGTTCAGCGCTGGCTGTTTCTCAGGGCCAAATGCCCCAATGGTCGCGAATGCGCGAATGACACGGCGTCGGTTGCGCCTGTGACCTCTTGACGGGCCGGCCCGATGGATATCGCCTTCGTATCCGGGAACGCTCACCTTCCCCAGCTGATGGGAGGTGTTGAAGTCAACACGCATGCCCTCGCCGGAGAGCTCATCCGCCGAGGGCATCGAGTCAGTGTGTTGGCAAAGCTGTCGATGCGCAATTCGTTCGGACTGTCGCGGGTTGCGCGAAACGCCGTAAGCGGTCGGAAGATCTGGGTCGATCGCGACCTCGGCTATCCGGTCTTCCGATCGCGGCGCCCTTGGGAAGATGTTGCCGATCTGCCGCGCCCCACCGTTGCCGTGGTGCAGAACGGCCCAATGGTGGATTTCGCCACCGCTTTCGCTCGGATCGGCGTGCCGAGCGTCGCTTACCTATTAGGGCTGGGCTTTCAGTCGTGGCGCGTCGACGGCGCGGCCGAGGGCGCCTTGCCGTTCCGCGGCTATATCGCGCTTTCGCAGTTCACCGCCGAACGTCTCCGCGGCTTGTACGGCCTCGATGCGCTGGTCTTGCCCCCGCTCTTCCGCCGCGAGCGTTACGCCACGCGAGCTTCCGGCCGCATGGTCACCTTCATCAACCCGGTTGCCGTCAAGGGTGTGGACCTGGCTCTCGAAATCGCGGCGCTGTGCCCGGAAATACCCTTTTGCTTTGTGCGCGGCTGGCCCTTGGGGCTGAAGGAATTGGCCAATCTGAAGCGGAGCATTCGCCGTCTCGGAAACGTGGTGCTGCGTGATCGAACATCCGACATGCAGNTAGTATATCAGCAAACGCGCATACTGCTGGTGCCGAGCCAATGGGAGGATGAAACTTGGGGNCGCGTCGTCACNGAAGCGCAATTCAGCGGCATNCCGGCCGTNACCAGCAAACGCGGCGGNNTGCCTGANGCCGTAGGGCCNGGCGGAATCATGCTGGGGCATGACGAGCCTGCCGCGGTCTGGGCGGCGGCAGTGCGGGAGTTGTGGTCGAATGATCAGCTTTACCGAAACTTGTCTCAGAAGGCGCTCGACTATGCCGCTCGGGCGGATCTTGATCCTGACCACCAGGTGTCGTTGCTGATCGACGCCCTCGAACGATGCATCGCATGAGCGGGGTTCTCTCGGCATCGGCAAACAAGCCTGCCGGTGTACGGCCGAGGGTCCGGATATGATTGTAACGACAAGTTGGGACGATGGCGATGTCCTCGATGGGCACGTCGCCGACTTGCTCGATCGCCATGGCGTCTCCGGCACGTTTTACCTCACCCGATCCTACCGCCCGAACCGCATACCCGACGAGCGCATCCGCGAGCTGGCCCTGCGCCATGAAATCGGCGCGCACACGCTGACCCATCCCGATCTGACACGGTTGTCCCGCGCTGCCAAAAAAAACGAGATCGAAGGCGGCAAGAAGTGGCTGGAAGATGTGATCGGCCGGCCCGTCGCGATGTTCTGCTACCCCTTCGGTCGCTTCGATGCCGAGGCGAAGGAGCTGGTCGCCCAAGCCGGGTTCAAAGGCGCACGGACGACCCGTCAGTTTGTCATCGCGCCGCCGACCGATCGCTTTGCCATCGCGACAACGCTCCACGTGTACCCTGTGCCGGTACACCGGGACAACGCGCGCGACTTCGGCGCCTATCTGGTCAAATCGTATGCCGGCCCTAGCCCGTGGCACGCTTGCTTCGATATTACCATTTCGATGCTGCGCGGCTGGTCGCATTGTGCCGAGCTCCTGTTTCAGCGGTCGGCGCTGGATGCCAGTGCCGTCTTTCACCTGTGGGGCCACTCGTGGGAGATTCAGTCATCGGGAATGTGGGGACAGCTGGACGGCTTTCTAAAGTTGATCGGCGGCTTCAACTGCCACTCCGAGACGAATGGCAATAGCCGCTAACCGCAGCGTCGCAATCGAGCGGGTCGGCATCGTAGGAGCGGGAGCCGCCGCCGCGGTGCATTTGCGGGCCGTGCAACGCCTTCCGGGCAAGCGGGTCGTAGCCATTCACGATATCGACCCAAGACGCGCCGCCGCATTAGCCTCCGAGTTCGGGCTGCCGCGCTCCGTGGTGATGGATCGTCAGCGCTTGTACGAGAATGGCAGGCCGCAGCTGGTCCACGTCGTGACTCCGCCGCATGTGCACCAAGACATCGGCTTGGAGGCGCTCGCACGAGGGGTGCATGTTTTCGTTGAGAAGCCGCCGGCTCTGACTTTGGAAGGCTGCCGCCTCCTCCAGAGCCGGGCGAACAGCGGAGGGGTGACTGTTGGCATCAACGAGAACACCGCCCTCGAACCCCAGATCCTCAGAGCATGCCGCGGCATTGTTGCGGGAAGACTGGGCCAGCTGGTGCATATCGATGGGTTCTATTCCTTTGGCCTCGGAGGGAACGAACGCCCGCCGAAATGGATGAACCGGCTCCCCGGCGGCATGCTCGAAGACTTGCTGCCTCACCCGCTGACGATCGCGCGACGCCTCGCGGGCGGCGCGCTGACGCCCGAATACTGGCGTCTCATTTCGAGCGGACGGGTCGCCGGTCAGAGCCACGACGAGCTGCGGCTGTTTCTGATTAAAGACAACGGGCCGACCGTCAACCTGACCATATCGCTGACCGGCCGCCCGAAGGCGTTCTCCTTCGCGGTGCGCGGCACCGATGGCGTACTCGCGATCGATCTGCGCAACATGCTTTTCAGCATCAACATTGATTCAGGCGGCCCTATCGCGCGGAATAGCCGTCTGATCCGCGCCTCTCTCGGCGTACTGTGCCAAATTGTAGCGAATACTGCGGGCCTTCTCACCGGTCACCGCGAGCGCTACGGCAGTTCGTTGCACTCGATCCGCGCCCATTACGCGGCGCTCGAAACGGGGCAGGAGATTCCGGCGCCGCTGTCGCGCGGCGTTGAAACGGTCGAGGTCATCCGCACGATTTGGCCGGCATAATCTGAGCCTTCGCATACCGCAGCACGCCCTTCCGCTGCGTTGAAAACCGGCGCTGGATCAGTCCGACTGGCATTGTCATGAACGGGGAGCGGCGGCAACGTCCGAGCCACCGGTGGCACCCGGACGATGGTCGCCCGCATCGCCGTTCAGCGGATGCACTCGTGACGCGCGGTCGATCGATCAGATCACTGACACGGCTTGGCGCGAATCGTGGCGCCTCCACTGGCAACGCCCTAACCGAGGAGCCCGGCCTCAGTCAAAGAGGCGGGTTCCTTGCCCATGGTAATGATACGATCTTGCTACCCGAATGAATGTTGATCAGGATTCTGCGGGGAGGCGGGGCAGGCAAACAGCATGTTGTCGACGGAATTGTCTGATCGCCTCGCGAACCTAGAGCTGTCAGATTGGCTGCTGCTCATCGTGGCTCCGTTCATCGGCAGCTTCCTCGGCGTTTTGATCCGACGACTCCCCGAGAGCAGGCCGATCGGTTGGACGCGTTCTACATGCGACGCCTGCGGCGCCACCCTTTCAGCCGTCGAGCTCTTGCCGCTGGTCAGCTGGCTCTGGCTTGGTGGCCGATGCCGGCACTGCGGGCATCTGCTCGGCTGGTTCTATCCCGGAATTGAACTGGGGGCGGCCGCCGTCGCGGCGATCTCTATCATCGTCGATGGGGCGGCACAGGCCTGGCTCGATTGCCTCCTTGGCTGGTGGCTGCTCACGCTCGCTTGGATCGATCTGCGGCACTGGGTGCTGCCGGATCTGCTGACCCTGCCGTTGCTCATCCTAGGTCTCGTTGCCGCGGCGGCATGGGATCCGAACGGTCTCGCCGACCGTGCCGCCGCCGTCGCGCTCGGTTATATCGCGCTGCGCGGGATTGCGTGGGCCTATCGGCGATTGCGCCGCCGCGAGGGACTCGGCGAGGGCGACGCCAAGCTATTTGGCGCCGCCGGTGCCTGGCTCGGTACCGCCGCTCTGCCGCAGGTCGTTCTTCTAGCGGCGCTGGCCGCGCTCGCCGCCGCCGCTGGAGCGGGCCTTGCCGGCATCCGACTGCGAACGCACTCGGCGCTGCCCTTCGGCCCGTTTCTCGCAGTCGCGATCTGGGTAATCTGGCTGTTCGGGCCGATGCCGGTATGAGCCATTGGCAGGCCCCCGAACACCGACCCAATTGCCGCATTCCAGCGTCTCGCCGTTGAGCGAAGGCGCTGCTGCGCCCCAATCGCGGATCGTCGCCAATTCGTAACAAGGCTGCAATCAAGCACTGCGAAAGATCGCCTAGGGGTCTGCGGCGATCCGGGCCGATCGGGCCCGTTCCAGACAGCAATGGGACACCCGTGAGGCAGACCGCTACCGCACTCAGCCTCGCCGCTGGGTTGTCGGTGTTGGCGGTGCCCGCCGCGCTTCGATCCAATATCGGACGGGTCACAAGCGGGGCTCAACCCAGCTCTGATCCAGCTCGGCGACATCGCGGTTAAAAAGCTCGTCACGGCCATCCATGCTTCGCCCTCGTGGAGAGAAGGAAAAAATGCTATTGTCGTGCTTTGGGCTGAGAACGATTACAGCGTGCGTAGTACCAATCAGGTCGTCTCGATCGTCGATACGAATTATGGGAAGGGCGTGCATAGCAAGACGCATTACAACTATTTTTCGTTGCTGAAGACGCTGAAGGCCGGTTTCGGCGTACCATGCCTCAACCATGCGTTTGACCAGAACTCAAATAATGTCGGGCCTTTTAACCACTGATCGGCATAGCGTGTGACGATAGAGGCCATCCCGTCGGCAGCCGGCGAGGACTACGGGGCTGAGAGCACCGGAGAGCTGATTCGGCTTGGCGCAATCCTGGTCGCTCAGGGTTTTCTCGATCATCGCTCGCTGGACCGCGCCCGCCGCGTTGCGGCCGAAACCGGCGGCCGGCTCGACCGGGTGTTGACCCAGCTGGGAATGGTCAGCGAGCGCAGTCTCGCCGATGCTCTGGCCCAGCTCGTCGGCGCTCGGGTCGTCCGCGCCGGCGATTACCCCGAGGAGCCGCTGTATTTCGATCGGTTGAAACCGAAATTCCTGCGCAAGGCGCACGCCTTGCCGATCGCCGAAAGTCCCGAGGGCGTCACGGTCGCGATGGCCGACCCGCTCGATGATTTTACCAGCGGCGCGATTGCCGCAGCACTCAACCGGCCGGTGTCAATCGCCGTCGCCGTCCCGATCGAGCTCGAAGCCGCGTTCAACCGGCTTTATCCGGAGGCCGAGGAAGGCGATCCCGGCGCCCTGTTCTCCAGTGTGACCGCCGATATGGAACCGGTAGAAGAGGACACCGATCGGCTCAAGGACCTTGCCAGCGAGGCCCCGGTCATCCGTCTCGTCAACCAGCTGATCGCCCGCGCCGTCGAGACCCACGCGTCCGACGTGCATATCGAGCCGTTCGAGGATCGGTTGCGCGTGCGGTACCGCTATGACGGCGTGCTGCATGAGGTCGAGCCGCCCCCGGCGCAACTGCGCGCCGCGGTGATCTCGCGCATCAAGATCATGGCCCGGCTCGACATTGCCGAACGCCGGCTGCCGCAGGACGGCCGCATCCGGTTGTCGGTTCGCGGCCATGACGTCGATTTCCGCGTCTCGACCGTGCCGTCGCTGTATGGCGAAAACGTCGTGCTGCGGGTGCTCGACCGCAGCACCGTCGAGTTCGATTTCGTGAGGCTTGGTCTGCCGGACGATGTCGGGCAGGGGCTCGAGCGGGCTTTCGATCTGCCAAATGGCATGGTGCTGGTAACCGGACCCACCGGCAGCGGCAAGACGACGACGCTCTACACCGGGCTGCTCAAGCTCAACTCGATCGCGCGCAACATCATTACCGTCGAGGACCCGATCGAATATCAGCTCGCCGGCATCAACCAGATCCAAGTGAAGCCGCAGATCGGCCTTAACTTCGCCAGCCTGTTGCGCTCTATCCTGCGGCACGACCCCGACGTCATCATGATCGGCGAGATCCGCGACCTCGAAACCGCCCAGATCGCGGTTCAAGCGGCGCTGACCGGACATTTGGTGCTGTCGACCGTGCACACCAACTCGGCCGCCGCGACGGTAACCCGGCTGCGCGACATGGGGGTCGAAGATTATCTGCTCGCGGCGACGCTGAAGGGGGTGTTGGCGCAACGACTGGTGCGGCGACTATGTCCTGAATGCAAGGCCGCCGAGGCGGCGCCCGCCCCACTGATCGAGCGCTTCGACCTGAATCGCCTTGCCCCCTCCTCCGAGGTAATCTCGCTGTGTCGCCCGGTCGGCTGCCCGCAATGCCGCGGCACCGGCTATCGCGGACGCCGCGCGATTGCCGAGCTGCTCGTGCCGAGCCGGGAAATCGACCGGCTGATGTTTGCGCGCGCCGACCAGGCCGCGATCGAGCGCGCCGCCGTCGCCGAGGGAATGAGGCCGCTCTTCGAGGCCGGATTGCTCGCCGTGATCGAGGGTGATACGACGATCGAGGAAGTGGTGCGCTGCATCCGCAGCGAGGCCTGACGTCCGACGGGGTCCTGAAATTGCCTTCCTTCCAGTGGTCGGCGATCAATCCTGAAGGCGATGTCGTGCGCGGCGTTATCGAAGCCGCCGATCGTGCCGCGGTGGTGGAACGCCTGCAGCGCCAGGGTCAGATCGTGTTGCGCGCGGAACCGTCCGACGGGCGGTGGCGCCTCGAAGACCTGCTGAAGGTCGAGTTCGGCAAGCAGCGCGGCCTCGACCGCACGACGCTCGCCGAGGTCACTCGCGAGCTCGCCATCATGCTGATTGCGGGACAGGATCTCGATCGCGCCTTGCGGTTCGTTGTCGAGAACATCGGCAACGCCAAAGCGCGGACAATCCTTGCCGGCATTCGCGACAAGGTACGCGCCGGCAGCTCTTTGGCGGCGGCGCTGGCGAGCGATCCGCGCAGCTTTTCGCGGCTCTACATCGGCATGGTGCGGGCCGGCGAGGCTGGCGGCACGCTGCCGGCGACGCTCGAACGGCTCGCCGAGCTGATGGAGCGCGAGCGCAGCCTGAAGGCCAATCTGCGTGCCGCCATGATCTACCCGACGGTACTGGTGATCGCGGCAATCGGCTCGATCTTCCTGCTGCTCGATTACGTGCTCCCGCAATTCACCCCGATTTTTGAGCAGGCCGGGGCCGAATTGCCGGCCACGACTCGAGCGCTGATGATGCTGGGTCAGCTGGTCGGCGCGGGAGCGCCGTGGCTGCTCCTGTGCAGCGTCATAGGCGCGGTGGGCGCGCGCCGGGCGCTCGCCGTGCCGACTCTGCGGCTAAAGGCCGATCGGCTGGTGTTGCGACTGCCGGTGGTCGGTCGGCTGCTGCGGGAGACGCTCGCCGCCCAGCTGACGCGCACTCTCGGCACCCTGCTGCAGAACGGCATGCCATTGGTTCCGGCGCTCGCCATCGCAGAGCAGGCGCTCGGCAATCTCGCGGCGGCCGCGGCAGTCAACGCCGCTTCGGTGGAGGCTAAAGGCGGCCGCGGTCTGGCGCGCCCTCTGGCGGATACCGGGATCTTTCCGGCACGCACGATCCATCTGCTACAACTCGGCGAGGAAGCGGCACAGCTGGCGGTGATGTGCCTGAAGGCCGCCGAGCTTCATGACGAGCAGGCGCGGCTGATCGTGCAGCGCATCGTCGCGCTGGCGATACCCATAATCACCATCGCGATGGGCCTGGCCGTCGCCGGCATCGTCGGCGCATTGCTCACCGCCATGCTCAGCCTCAATGATCTTGCTGTGTGAGCGGCGGCGGCAGAGCGCCGCGCGGTGGGGGCGCGAGGCGGGGTTCACCCTGATCGAGGTCATCGTCACGCTGACAATCCTCGGCTTCGCTCTGGCCTTGATCAGCGGCTACAAGCAGCCGTGGAGCAGCGGTCTCGGTGTGCGCGGGACCGCGGCGCAGCTAGCCGGGGGATTGCGTCTCGCCCGGTCGGAGGCGATCTTGCGCAACCAGCCGATTGCCTTCGAGCTCGACCTCGCCACGAACCGGTTTCGAATTGGCGCCGGCGCGATTCGGCAGCTGCCCTCGCAATTGTCGATTGCGCTGCTGACGATCGTCGGTGAGCGCCGCGACAGCACGACCGGCGACATACGCTTCAACCCCGATGGCAGTTCGACCGGCGGCCGCATCACGATTGCCGACGGGACGCGCGCCATGTCGGTGGGGGTCGATTGGCTGAGCGGCCGCGTCAGTGTCGCCGATGAAAAATGACGGCGCGACGGAGACCCGAATGAGCGTCCCGCCCGCGATTGGCGGTGGGGCGAGCGGCTTCACGCTTCTCGAAGTCGTCGTGGCGGTGTCGATCGCCGGCCTCGCCCTGGTCGGATTATTCCAGGCCGGCAGTACAGGCTTGTTCGCTGCGAACACGGCGGGCCGGGTCGAGGAGGCGGTCGAACGCGCGCAATCGCATCTCGCCGCGTTTGGCAGAGCAAGCGATGTCTTTGCTGGCGAGATCGAGGGTGACGACGGCGGCGGCTATCATTGGCGGTTGCGCGCCCGTCCGGTGATGACGTGGCAATCTACCCAGCCTGCGCTCGGCGCCGGGGCGACGGTGCTTTACGACGTCGAGGCGGTAATCTCCTGGCGTTCCGCGGGCCGAGACCGGTCGATCGTCCTCGCCACGAGACGGATCGGTGCCGGCGTCGCATCGCAGTAATCAAGAGAAGATGACCGGAATGGTTCGACACCGGCGGCCGGCCGGTTTCACTCTTCTGGAGATGCTCGTTGTTCTGATCGTGCTTGGTTTTCTAATGGTTGGGCTGAACCAGGGCGTGCGCACCGGACTACGGCTCTGGTCGGCGCAAACCCACCAAGTGGGCGGTACGGCGGAACTCGACTCAACCTCCCGCATCTTGAGGACGCTGCTGGGCGGCCTTCCCGTCGCGGCAACCACACCTGGCGCCCCACTGACAGCCATATCGTTCAAGGGCACAACCGAGCGCGTCACCTTCGTCGGCGATCTGCCGACCGGACTTGGGACCACAAACCGGGCAGAAATTACGCTCGCCCTGCGGGCAGAGCGCCTCATCCTAGTCTGGACACCGCATCGCCACGAGCTGGCGGGAACGATGCCTGCCCAGAGCGAGACCGAGCTCTTGCACGGAATCGCTCGTGTCGACTTGGCTTATTGGGGCGCTGTCTCGCAGGAGTCGCCGCCGGGCTGGCTCGCACAATGGGATAGCAGCGCACTGCCCCAGCTGATCCGTGTGCGCCTCAGCTTCGTGGCTGGGGACGGGCGCCAATGGCCGGATCTCCTTATCGCGCCGTACCTGTCGACGCCGGACACTTGAACCCTGCTCTATTTTGACTGTCAAAAAACCGTCATTTGAATGTAAGATCGCACTTGCGCCTCGGACAAAGTGCGTCAAAATAGCCCCGGTTGTCTTGGCGCCGAATTATAGCTTCTTTACAGAGTGCGGCTGTATCCTTCTATGCAGAGCTTAGTTCCAGCGAAAGCTGGGCGTCGGGGATATTAACATCGGCCGGGGGATGGTTCGCGATTTCTTGACTTGGTGGGTCGGGCAGCTTGCCGACTGCGTTCCGGAACGATGGCGCCGGCTCGGCTCTGTTGACGCCAACGCCTTGGTTATTGCGCCAACAGGATCGCTCGCCGGCGGGATAGACGCGGTTGCCGTCAGTCTGCGGCGCAACGGCCGCGAGACGTCGCTCGGCCGGTTCGGATTGACGGCGGATGGGCTGGCTGGTCTGCCGCGCTCGGCCGAGCAATCGGTGGTGCTGCGTCTCATAGACGCGGATGTGCTGCGGAAGACGGTAATCCTGCCGATGGCGGCAGAGCGCGATCTCGATCAGGTTCTATCCTTTGAGATGGACCGCGAGACCCCCTTTAGCGCCGAGGAGGTCTTTTGGAGCCATCAGATCATCCGGCGCGACCGGCAACGGGGGCAATTGTCGGTGCGGCTGCTGTTGGTGCCGCGCGCCGGATTGTCGGTCCTGCTCGGCGATCTCGAGCGGGCTGGGATCCAACCCAAACGTGCCGAGATTGCCACCGGCCCCGACGAGCGTGCCTATCTGCCGCTCCTTTCCGATGGCGGCCGCCGGCACGGCGCGGGCGGGGGAAGTTGGCTGCGCTGGCCCGCAGCAGCGACCTGCGTCGGGCTCGCGATCGCCTTGATCGCGATGCCCCTTGTTAAACAAGCCGCCACCCTCGCCGACCTCGATCAGAAAATCGCGATGGGTCGCGAGGCGGCCAGCGAAGCAACGAAGCTGCGGCAGGACATCGAGCGGCTGTCAGGCACCGTCGATCTGATCGAAAGCGAGCAGGATAAAGTAGGCCGTCCGCTTGCCACGCTCGCGGCGCTAACCCTAGTGGTGCCCGATGACACCTATCTCACGGAACTGCAATACCAGCGGCGTAAGGTGACGCTGAGCGGCAGATCGGCGACCGCATCTCGCCTGATCGGCGCACTCGCCGCGAGCAACCAATTGCAAAATCCCGTCTTCGCCGCGCCGGTTACGCGAATCGAGGCTATCCGCTCGGAGGTCTTCACCATCACCGCGGAGGTCGGACCATAGCTGCCATCGCAAATCTGCCGACTGGGCGACCCGCGCGAGTTTTGGCGCTGGCCATCTTGTTGCTGGCGCTCGGAACCGCTTATCTGCTGATCGTCGCGCCGGTTCTAGATTTCTACGGTCAGCGGCAAGCGGTTCTGGCCGATCGGCAAATATTGGCACCGCGGCTGAGCGCCGCAGCTGCGGAGTTGCCGGCATTGCGCGCCCGGTTGGCCGAATTGCAAAGCGCCGTCGCCAAACGCAAGATCACCCTTGATGGAGCCAGTGACTCGATCGCCGCGGCCAACCTTCAGACCCGCGTCGAGGAATTGGCGGCGGCAGCCGGTACGACCATCGGTAGCACCGAGGGGCTTGCGGCCGAAAACCGCGGCAGTTATCGCCGCCTCGGCCTGCGCATCGCAATCAGCGGCGAATACGAGGCTTTGATAAAGCTCCTCGGGTCGATCGAGACAGCAGTGCCTCCGCTCGTTCTGAGCAACCTTCAAATCCACGGTACCGCGCGACCGACCGGCATCCGGGCAGGTGCCGCCGCGCGGACCGACGGCAACGCGCGGTCGAGCGGCGAGCCTCCGAGCCTGCGGCTCGACGCCGGATTCGAGGTATACGGCTTCCGAAATACCGAGCCGTCTGTCACGCTGAAGCAATGATCGACAGGGTCGCGGTTCTCTGCGTGGCTGCAGCGGCGCTGCTCTCCGCCGTCTTGGTCTTGGAGCTGCAGGCGAGCGGTGAGAGCGCGCAACCAGCGCCAACCGCAACGCGCCCGCAGGCGCAATCGGCGCCGGCCACCTCACGGATCCGTGGCCCGCGCGTCGATGAACTCATCGAGACGACCCTCAGTCGCCCATTGTTCGCCCCGACTCGGCGTCCCTCCGAGCAGGCAAAAACCGATCGGCCGACCGATCCCGGCCTGGGAAATATCCGGTTGACCGGTATTCTCATCGAGGCCGATCGCCATCTTGCCGTCTTCGCCGTGCCTGGAGCCAAACCACTCGTCCGCTCGGAGGGCGAGGCGCTGAACGAATGGCGCCTCGACAGCATTTCTTTGCGGGAGGTTTCGCTGAGCGGCCCGGGCGGATTCATCACCTTGGAGCCGAAAAGCGATCCGACGCTGGTGCGGCCGACCCAGGCTGCTCGACCCACGGTCAGCCCACCGCAACCTTCCGCAACCGCCGGTCGACCGTCATCGCCAGCAGTGGCCGCCCCGCAGCCAAAACCGCCGCTGCGCTCCCCAGGGGCCGCTGGACCGCCGCGTGCGGCGAACGTGCCGAGATCCCGGCAATGACATTTCTTCGCAGAGGATCCCGATCGGCCCTGGTCGCGATCACGCTGTTCGCACTGGCAGCCTGTGACAGCCCTTTGCCGCCGCCCGCGCTGACCCCGCTCGAGACGCCCTCGGCACTGCAGCCGGCAGCGCCGCGCACAAACAGCACGATACAGCCAGACCGCGGACAAGCGGCTGTATTCGAAGCCCGCAGCGTTCCGAGCGTGCCTGTCTTGCCCGCCGCCGCCACCGCGAGTACGACCGCGATCGAGTCCGGTGACGTCACCCTTAATTTCGTCGACACCGACGTCCGCGAGATCGCGCGCGTTATCCTTGGCGGCATGCTGAAGGTGAACTACACGATCGATCCCGCGGTACAGGGTACCGCGACGCTTGACATTGGCAGACCGCTATCGCGCTCGGCATTATTGCCGGCGCTCGAGACCCTGCTAAACCAGAACGGGGCAACGCTGATCGCACGCGACGGCATCTACAACGTAGTTCCGCTTGCTGCCGGGGCTGTATCCGGTACCGTTTCTGCCGCTGAAACAGTGGGATCGGGCACTCAGATCGTGCCCCTGCGATACGCCACGGCGAAAGACCTCCTAAAGGTGCTCGAACCCTATGTAACGGAAGGCGGCAAGGTCAATGCAGATTCTGGCCGCAATGCGCTGATCGTCAGCGGTAACCCGGCGGTGCGGCAGACTTTGGCTGGACTGATTCGTGCGTTCGATATTGACGTACTGGCAGGCCAGTCCTATGCCCTTTTCCCAGCCGGAGAGGGCAATCCCGACAAACTAGCCCAAGACCTCGAAAAGGTTTTCCGGACCGAGGGCGAAGGACCACTTTCGGGGGTGGTCCGCATCGTGCCGATGCACCGCGTCAATGCGGTTCTGGTGGTGTCAAGCCAGCCCCGTTACTTGGATCAAGCACGGCGGTTTCTCGGCCTAGAGCGGCGCGTCGAGGATGCCACGATGCGGGCTTGGCATGTCTATTACGTGCAGAACGGACAGAGCTCCGATCTCGAAAACCTGCTTCAGCGCGCCTTCACTCCGGGACGCGTCTCAGCAACCCCGGGACCGCCGGGTGCAACGGCGCCAGCCGGGGAGCCACTCAGGATGACCGGTGGGTTCGGCAGTCGCGGCCCGTCAGCCCCAAGCGG
>JGI12053J15887_10000302_pt1 | contig 19267 bp, 18 predicted proteins | sample MedBloCAOM1_O3_FD_15887 | JGI IMG/M metagenome (IMG submission 15887)
ATGCCATCCGGATCCCCGCGGGGGTCGATATGACGGCGGCCGCCCTTGCGGTCTGTCCCATCGGCACCAGCGTGCGGGCGGCGCTCGGTGTGGCGCGGCTCGAGCCGGGACAAACCGTGCTGATCACCGGTGCGGGCGGCGGACTTGGTCTTCATCAGATCCAGGTTGCAAAGAGCGTGCAGGGGCGGGTGATCGCGGTAACGAGCTCGCAAGACAAGGCCGAGATCGTGCGCGCCGCCGGCGCCGACGAGGTCATTGTCAGCCCCGAGCTGAAATTCAGCGCCGAAGTGTGGGGATTGACGGCCAAGCAAGGAGCCGACGTGGTGCTGGAAAACGTCGTGACCGGGACTTTCCGCGAAAGTCTTCGCTCGTGCGCGCAACACGCGACCGTAGTCGTGCTCGGCAATATCGGCGCGCGGCCGGTCGAGTTCGACCCGGGCCTCGTCATCATGCGGCGGATCCGCATCGCCGGTTCCGGCAATGCGACGTTCAAGGACGTGCATGTGGCGCTGCATCTCCTCGCCACCGGCGCGGTCAAGGCGTTCATCGGTCGTGTCCTGCCGTTCCCGCAAGCGGCGGAAGGCCACGCGCTGATGGAGCGGCGTGCGGTCACCGGTCGTGTCGTACTGGCAGGCTGGTGACATGCACATCGGTGCGAAATGGCGCGAGCTTGCAGAGCGGCGCGGCGATCATGTCGCGATCATCGACGACCACGGGAGATGGTCCTACCGCGATCTCAACGCCCGCATCGCGCGGTTCGGAAATGCGCTGGCCAGCCTTGGGCTGAGCAAGGGCGATCGCATCGCGCTGCTCGTTCCCGACATCCGCGAATATCTCGAGGCGGACTATGCCATCATGTCGGCAGGCTTCGTGCGGGTGCCGCTCGATCCGCGTTTGACCGGTGTGGAATTGACGGCGTTGCTGCGCTACGCGGGCGCCACGGCATTGATCACGCACGTCTCGTTCGCGCCGACGGTGGCTGGGCTCAACGGCGAGATCGAGAGCCTCAGGCACATTGTTTGGATCGGCGGCGACGGCTCCGGCGATGGTCCGGGCCACGATTACGAGACGCTGCTGGAGCGGGCCTCCGACCAGCCTCTGCCGCCACGCGACGGCGACGATCTCGCGACCCTCAATTTCACCGGCGGCACCACCGGCGCGCCCAAGGCGGCGATGTTGCGGCACCGAAATCTGCTGACCGTTGCGCGCAATACCATCCGCGGTTTCGACATCGGTGGCGACAGCGTCTTTCTCAACGTCCGGCCGCTCTGGCCGATCGCGCAGGTGATCCTGATGTCTCACCTGTTCGCCGGGGCAACGGTGGTGCTGCGTCGGTTCGATCCGGAGAAGTTTGCGCTGCTCGTGCAGCAAGCCGGTGCGACCCGGACTTCGCTGGTGCCGACCCAGCTGCTGCGTTGCCTCGATCACCTGCGCCCGGGTGACGAGCGGCTCAAGCTGCTGCAGGCGATCCATGTCGGCGGCTCGCGCATTCCGCCCGTGGTGTTCGAGCGCACGCTCGAGATCGTGGGCCCCAGGATCGGGGTGCTTTACGGGCTGACCGAGGCTCCCATCACCTGTTACCTGCCCCCGCACGCACTCGACAGGGCGCAAGGCGCACGAGCAGATATCATCCATTCCATCGGACGCGTGCTGGGTGACTATGAGGTGAGACTCCTGGAGTCCGATGAAACGCCGTCAGCCGGCTCCTGCCGATCGGGCGAGGTTCTGATCCGGGGCGGTAACGTGATGGCAGGATATTGGCAGGACGAAGCCGCCACCGGGGCGTCGCTCCGCGACGGCTGGCTCCATACCGGCGACGTCGGGGAGTTCGACGGCGGCGGCAATCTTCATATTGTCGGCCGGCTCAAGGACGTGATCCGCTCGGGTAGCACCACCATCATCCCCAAGGAGGTGGAGGACGTCATCGTGCTGCATCCGGCGGTCGCCGAGGTGGCCGTGATCGGTTTGCCCGACGTCGAATGGGGTGAGGCGGTGACCGCCTTTGTGGTCACCAAGCCCGGCATGTCGGTCGCCGAGCGCGATCTGGTGGAGCACTGCCGCGCCAGGCTCGCCGGCTATAAGAAGCCGCGCTCGATCCGGTTCGTGGCGAGCCTGCCGCGCTCGCATTACGGCAAGGTGCTGCGCGCGCAATTGATCGCGCAGGCGACCAAGTGACGCCGCCGGTGGGCTCCCCCTCTGGCAGGAAGAGAGTAGGTTACAGTTTAGATCTTGCTGATCCCGCCGAATGGCCCCAACCCGGGCACCATCGGCCGGCGGAAAATGTCGATGTCCAGCGCAACGCTTCTGACTGTCGCAGTCATCCTGACGCTCGTGGCTGCCTATCAGTGGACGGCCCGACTTGGAGCGCTTGGGGTCGCACAGATGGAATTGATGACGCGATATTGGCAGGGCGTGCTCGGGATCACCGCCCTAGCCGCCGGCTTTTGGCTGGCTTGGCTCACCGTTTAGCCGGCACGTCCCTGGGAGGGTCGCCTCGGCTGGCATGTACCGCTCGTGTTTCCTATCGATCGACGCCGAGGCCTTCGAGATCGATGTCCGGACGGCGCCCGGACACGATGTCGGCCACCACCCGCCCGCAACCGCAGGCTTGCGTCCAGCCGTTGGACCCCTGGCCCAGGTTGAGAAACACGTTGCTGAATGTCGTGGCCCCGAGATAGGGCGGCCCGTCCGGCGTCATCGGACGCAGTCCCGTCCACGCGTTGACGCCGTGCGCACCGGCGTCGCGACCGCCCGCCGCCCGCGGGAAAAACTCCCCCAGGGTGCGCAGCACGGTCGCCGGACCTGACGGACGGATTGCAGTATCGTAGCCGGCGATCTCGGCCAGACCCGCGGCGCGCAGGCGGTTGCCGAGCCGGGTCATCATGACCTTGGAATGCTCGTCCATGACCGAGGATCGCGGCGCCGGCGTGCTCTCATCGATGTCGATGGTGATCGAGTATCCCTTCACCGGATAGATCGGGAGATCGACTCCAAGCGACCGCAGCAGGCGGACGGCTTCGCTGCCGAGCGCGACGACATAGGCATCCGCATCGAGCGTGCCCTGATTGGTGACGACGCCGGTCATGCGATCGCCTTCGAACAGCAATCGTTGCACGTTCGTGTTGAATCTGAATACGACACCGCGTCGCGACAGAAGGTCGGCGAGCGCGGCGGTGAACTTATGGCAGTCTCCGGTCTCGTCATCGGGTAGATGCAGGCCGCCCGCCAGCTTGACAGTCGCGGCGCGCAATGCTGGCTCGATCGCGATCACCTCCTGGGCGTCGACAATGCTGTGCGCGACGCCAAACTCAGCGAGCACGCGCGCGGAGCTTTCCGCCGCGGCGAGCTCTTCCTCGGTGCGAAAGACTTGCAGCACGCCGCTCGTGCCGTGATCGAAGGTGATGCCGGTGTCCGCCCTCAGGTCCTTGAGACACGCCTTGCTGTAATGGGCGATGCGCTGCATGCGCGCCTTGTTGCGGGCGAAGCGCTCGGGAGTGCAGTTGCGCAGGAATTGGAAGAGCCATCGCCATTGATAGGGATCGAGCCGCGGACGCCAGACGATCGGCGCGTGACAGGCGAACAGCCAGCGCGCGACTTTCGCCGCCATTCCCGGCGCAGCCCACGGGCCCGCAAATCCCGGGCAGATGCCGCCGGCATTCGCAAAGCTCGTTTCCAATGCCGGGCCGCTTTGGCGGTCGAGCACGACCACGTCGTGACCAGCCTTGAGGAGATAATAGGCGCAGCTCGTTCCAATCACGCCCGCGCCCAGCACCATCACCCGCATGGCGCGACTCTGTTGCGCTCACTCGACCCTGATCTTGGCGTCCTTGATGATTTTCTCGGATCTCGCCATGTCGTCGCGGATGTAGGTCGCGAACTGTTCGCCACCCATCCCGATTGGGTCGAAGCCGAGCGTGTTCAATCGCTGCTTGACGTCCGGAAGTGCAAGCACCTTGGCGACGTCCGTCTGCAGCTTGCTGGAGATATCAGATGGCAGGTTCTTCGGTCCCCACAGTCCGTACCATGAGACAAAATGGAACCCCTTCACACCGGACTCCTCGACGGTGGGGATCTCCGGGGCCGCAACCGCCCGCTTGAGACTGGTGAGGCCAAGGGCTTTGATCTTCCCCCCTTGTGCAAGCGGCAACGACGAGAGCATGGGGTCGGCGAGCAGATGGATCTGCCCACTCATGAGGTCGGTCAGCGCCGGCGCAGTTCCCTTGTACGCCACGACCAGCGTATCAAGGCCGGCGTCGCTCTTCAGGAGTTCGATGGCGAGGTGGCTGGCTGAGCCGACGCTGGTGGTCCCGAACGTGTATTTCTGCGGATCCTTGCGAACGAGCGCAAAGAAATCCTTGAGATTATTGGCGGGCACGCTCGGCGTGGTGCTGACGATCAGCGGCCCGTCCGCAATCAACGACACCGGCGTGAAGTCGCTTACCACGTCATAGGGCACGCTCTTGTACAGGAACGGATTGATCACGTGCACCGAGGCCGACACCATCAACGTGTAGCCGTCGGGGGCAGCCTTGGCGACGGCGTTGGCGCCAACCGTTCCGGACGCGCCGCCGGCTCGATTCTCGACGATGAAATGCTGTCCGACCGTCTCGTTGAGCTTCTGCACCAGGATACGTGCGACGCCGTCGACCGATCCGCCGGCCGGGAATGGCACGATCACGGTGACTGTACGCGAAGGATAGGTTTGGGCCGCAACGGGCGCCGGAATCAGCCCGGCGAGGCCCATCGCGAGCGCGGACACGGTCATGAATCGCATGGGAAGGTCCTTTCGAGCCACTGTTCAGTAGGTCCCCGGATAGCTTCCCCCGTCGATCAGCAGATTTTGGCCGGTGATGAAACCGGCATGTTCGGAACAGAGAAACGCGAAATAAGCCCCGAGCTCCGGCGGCCGGCCATAGCGTCTTGCCGGATTGGCCTCCGCGCGCGCGCGCCAGAGTTCGTCGAAGCTCTTGCCGGTTGCCGGCAGCATCCCGTTGATATGCGCCCGCTGTGCACCGCTGTCGAAGATTCCCGGCAGCAGATTGTTGATCGTGACGTTACGGGCAACGGTCTGGCGTGCCAGGCCGGCGACGAAGCCGACGAGGCCGGAGCGGGCGCCGTTCGACAGGCCGAGCTCATGCTGCGGAATCTTCACGCTGCGCGAGACAATGTTGACGATCCGGCCGAATCCGCGCGACATCATGCCGTCCACGGTAAGTCGCATCATTTCAATCGGCGCCAGCATCATCGCGTCGAGCGCAGCGATCCAATGGTCCCGCGACCAGTCGCGGAAATCGCCCGGCAGCGGACCGTCTGCGTTGTTGAGGAGGATATCCGGCTCGGGACAAGCCGCAAGTGCGGCAGAGCGTCCTTCGCTGGTGGTAATGTCGCCTGCGACTGCTGTCACCTTGACGCCGGTGGCTGCGGCGATTTCCGTGCTGGCCTGTTCAAGCACATCGCGCGTGCGAGCGACGATGGTCAGGTCAACGCCTTCTCGCGCGAGCGCAACGGCGCAAGCCTTGCCGAGACCTCTGCTCGCGCCGCTCAGGAGGGCCTTTCTGCCGCGGATTCCGAGGTCCACTGATCAGCTACCCCAAGCGCATCCCGGGCGAGTATGACCGCTCCTGCGCCGGCGGGACTCTGTCCCGGCGCTCGCGCCTGAAACGCGTGCGCCCGGACACAGCGGCTCCCTCATGCCGCGACGGCCGAGATCGGAGCGACCTTGTAGCCGTACTGCTTGTCGAGACCAAGTTCCTTCACGATCCGGATGCCCGTGGCGAGCGCCTCGCCGTCGAGGTTGCTCAAGGGCTTGCGTAGATCGCCGGAGGGCAAGCCGAGCGCTTTCATCAGCGATTTCACCGCCACCGGGTTGATCGCCGAATAGGTGAAGTGCAGGAGCGGCAAGAGCTTCAAATAGGCGGTCTTGAAATTGTCCGCCTCGACGTAGCTGGCCCACGGCGTCGAGATGGTCGCGAGCTCGGCGGGTGCGATATTGCCCGTCATATTGGCGGTGCCGTGGCCGCCCAGAGACATGGTCGGCACCACCAGCCCGAGGTTTGGGCTGTCACAGCACATGACCGACACGCTGGGTTTTCCGGCCAGCACCTGCGCGACCTGACCAACGCGTGCGGTCGATTCCTTGTGCACGACGTAGTTCGGATGTTTGAAGATGCGAAGGAGATGGTCCCAATGCAGGTCGCTTTTCACCCGGGGCGGGTTGTTGTAGATGCCGAGCGGCAGGTCGGTCGCGTCCGCCACGTCGAGGAAGAAGCGCTCGATATCGCTTTCAGGCGCGCAGATATAGGCGGGAGCAGCCAGGATCGCGCCGTCCGCGCCGTTGTCCCTGGCGAACCGGACATTAGCGACCGTCGCCTCGGTGTTGTTGCCGGTACAGCCGAAGAAGACCGGCATGTGCCCCGTCTTCATCTTCGCGGTCTCGACGATGATCTGCTTTTTCTCCTCAGGCGAGAGCATCGAGGTCTCGCCGGTCGAGCCCATGATCAGTACCGCGGACGTGCCCTGATCCTCCTGAAACTTGAGCAAGGTCCGGAACGCGGCGAAATCCACCGAGCCGTCTCGGTTGAAGGGGGTGATGAGTGCAACGAACGAGCCCGTCAGCATCTTGGTCGACATTCCGGTCTCCACTGCGGATTTGGCGGACCATACCACGCGGACGACGGTCCGTGGTGGGTTTCGATGCTCGGCGTTTGCACCGGGCTGCCCATTTTCGCGGCTGCCGACGGAGGGGTGATCAACCGAACCGCGTTCGGCCGCCGGCAATCGCCGGCCTTTTTCCTGACCGCAAAATTGCACATGCTGCCATTCCACCGTCGGAGGGGAACGCCATGCATGTCGTCCGGACGCTCATTGCGATTGCGCTCGCCGCTCCGCTGCTGGGCTGCGGTCAAGGCCAGCCGGGCCCGAAGGGGGACCCGGGGCCGCCCGGTCCGCCGGGTGCCAAGGGTGATCCCGGTCCGCCCGGCGCGCCGCTGGGCGTTCGAATGGTTCGGTCGAACTGCGACGCGACCAACTGCGCGGTGCAATGCAGCGACGATGAACTGCTCTTGACCGCCTATTGCGGAGCCCGGCGCAACGCTGCCGTCATGCCCGCCGAACGCTCGGCCACCTGCCGCAGCCCGGTGCCGGCCAACAGCCCCGTGGTCGCGATATGCATGAAGATCCCGCCGCAATAACCCGCTCTTCCGCGCCCGGACCGGGCGGGGGAGCCCATGATGCTGAAAAACCACACCCCTTCCAAATCGGGGGTGGCGCGAGTTTGTAAACGGAAAAATGACTGATTTGGGCGTTGTCTTGGATGATAGGTTCGTCAGGTAGGAATTCGTCTCACCGTGCGTTCGAAGCTGGGATGTCAAAGGGGACGACATCTCACTGATCTAGACCATAGGGGGGCTCAATGACTGCAATCTCATGGGGACAAGCCGCTCGCCTGAATCGCTCTAGCAGACCGGCCATCACCGGCACGAACAGGCATCGCCGATCTTCGGGAGAGCGCAGCAAGTATCTGATCGTGCCGGCCCAGTTACGCGGCCAGTTCGAGCGGATCGGCAGCTCCCAACAGGAATTCGCCGGGGGGTTCGTCGATTTCCTTCTGGGCAGAGGCGCGCGGCACTCGCGATAATGCGCTTCTCCGTCGAGGGCGCGGCCGCTAGGCGCTAGATCCCGCTTCCGGGTCGGCTACGCTCGCGCAGATGAAGCGTGCTTGGCCTGCCTGCGCGGATCGTCGCGTGAGAGCGAACCGGCCAGCGCCCTTAACTGCCACGCACTGCAATCGGTTGCCTCGCGGCTTTGTAGATTGCCCGTCAAGCTCGGCGTATAGTTCCGGGCGCTCCGCACTCGGCCACCAATCAGCGATCGGAAAATCGACCATCTGTGATCTGCCTCACAGTCGGATGGGACGGCTCGGCCAAAAAGCTGATCGTCACCGCCTGGGCGCGTTCGCGCGCGCCTGTGCGCCGCAAGGAGGCCGATATGAGCAGTCGCTGGTGGTTTCCATTCGATGGAATGGAGGAAATGTCGTTCAAGCGCGTGCCGGAGGGCTGGGTCTACCGTGCACCCAACCCGTGGCTCTTCGGTCGTGGCCGGTATTATCTGTTGAACGAGAAACAAAAGTCCGAAGTCGCCGGCCATCATCGCCGGATGTGGCTGTTTCTGCTCTTGGCAATTCTTGTGATATCAGCGGCGGGGGTGCCCATGACACTTGGGGGATTCGATGACCAGCATGCCGTTGCAACGCTCGCGACGGCCGCACTCTTGGGACTTCTGGCAGGATTCATCGCCAATGCGTGCCTGTACCGGACGATCCGGCCCCTCATCGCAGGCCTCCCGCCGACGACCCAACGGATAACTCAGAGCGATGTGCTCAACACCCAGATTGCGGTGTTCTCGCGCGGCTACATGCTGTTTTTCGGATCGCTCTCGTTGGCGCTGTTCGCGCTCATTGCCTTGCAGCCTTTGCTCACATCGGCCGGCTGGGACGCGCGGTCCCTGTGTGGCGCGCTCCTGTTCGGAGCTGGCACGATTTATTGGTTCGCCTTGTACATCGCCAAGCGCAGACAACCGGTGGCCCAGCGGAGATAGCGGGCGCGCATTCGCTGCCTAGGCGACCGACAGCGCGAAGACCGGACAAGGCGCATGACGGATCACGCGCTCGGTGGTGCTGCCGCGGAACACATCGAGCACGCCGTGATGTCCCGCCGTCGGCATTCCGATGAGATCAACGTCGAGCTCGATGGCGGTGTCCACGATCGTGTTCACGACGTTGCCGGATCGCAGCATGACGGGCGGCAGGGCGTGCGAATTTGTTGATCGGATGTGCAGCGGCGGCGGCTCGTCGCCGACGTGCAGGAGGTGTACGGCGGTTTTCGCGCCGCTCATCAGCGCGCAGAACCGGTGAATGGCCACCAGCGCTCCCCCCGGTCGCGGCGAAAAATCGACCGGAATGAGCACGCGCCGGAGCTGGATATCGCCATTCACCGGACCGACGAAACCGCGCGCCCCTGGCGCAATGAACAGCGTCGGAACTGCCGAACGGCGGAAGACCGCTTCTGCCACCGATCCCTTGAGCCAATGCTCCATGCCGTCTCGACCGTGGGTCGCAAGCACGACGAGATCGCTCTCATGCTGGCTCAGAAAGTCGACGATCGCGCGCGTCGGCTCCTGCAGGGCAAGGCGGATATTGTCGACTTCGATACCGAGCTTGTCGGCAACCACCGAGGGCGGATCGTCCTCTTCCGAGAGGCCCCATTGAACGAGGAGGCGTCGTGCCTGCGGGAAAGCCAACGCTTCGTGTGCGTCGTATTGCGACACGTGAACAAGGTGCAATTTGCTCCTGGTTGCCAAGGCGATACGCAAGGCATGGGCGAACGCGGCGGCACTCAGATCGGAAAAATCAGTGGGATGCACGATGGAGCGAATGGAAGGATTCATCGGAATGCGTCCGCCACGGCCATCATGCGGCCTCGTGCATAATTTTCGCCAGGCTCCAAGTCAACAGCATGTCCAGCCATACGGTGCGCCGCGAAGCATCGAAAACGGCTTCGGTGCGCAGTTGGCCAAGCCTTTCATTTTCGACGTCGGGTCCGAACCGGCCGCAACGGACCAGGGAATGCGCGTTCGGCCTCGATTGCCAATCGCTTTTCATGCCGGGCCAGGACGACAGCAATCAAGACGATGATTACGAGGACCACAATCCCTATCGCTACTCCGACAGGCGCTGCCAATCGCTTTATCTCTGCACCCAGGTAATACGCGCCGAAAGCATCGATAGCGACCCACACAATGGCGCCGGCGATGTTTGCAATCCAGAAATCGCGCCAAGGCATGTAATTGGCGCCGGCCAGGAAGCCGACAACGCTGCGAAGCAGCGGGACGAAACGGGCAAAGAAAATCACTTTGCTGCCGTGGCGCATGAACAGATATTGCCCGATCTTGATCCGAGACTCGCTCAAATGAAGGTAGCGGCCGTATCGCAGCAGCAGCCTGTATCCGAACTCTCGGCCCACCCAAAACGCGATGAAATTTCCGATGGTCCCGCCGAGGACGCCCGCGACAAAGACGGACCAAATACTCAGCTCGTGCGTCGAACCTGCGTAGAGGGCTGCCGCAATAAGTGTGGCCTCGCCCGGCAGCGGAACGCCAATGCACTCAAGCGCGATGATCGCAGCGACCAGCCAGCTGCCGTAAACGGAGATCAGTGGAGCGAGATGATGGATCAACGGGGCATACTCGAAGTGCTCATGGATTGAATCTCGGACCTCGACGGCCAAGCGAGCGCGGCCTGGCGGTCGTGAACCGGGTCGTTGTCTGGTCTGTAGGCCACATTGGGACTTATGCAACTCTGTGTCGTCGCGGCATCCGGCGCCCGTTGACCACCACCGCGACCGGCGGGCTGACGCGCTCGCCCCTCGAGACAGTCCCATCGTCCTTTCTCCGAAGGCCTCGGCATCCGCCGGGCCTTCGTTCTGACCAGGAACAATTTGCCGGAACGGGAATTCCTCTGGGGCGACTTGTTGTTTGCCTGGCGGGCCAAAATTGCACCGCCGTGGTATGGCAGCATGGCTCAATGTCGTTGGGAGTTGGCCCTTGGCAGGTATGACACCAGACGACATCGCCGTGGCAGGTATGACACCAGACGACCTGGCATCACTTCAAAGAGCCGTTCAGTCGCTTGAACACCCCGGCCTTGCTGCGCGTCTCACCAATATGGTCGGCAAGCCGATCGAGCTTATCGGGTGCGCGCTTCCCGCTTCGGCTTCGGATGCGATCGCGAGAGCCACCTCCAAGGCTCTCGATATCGCCCTCAAGGTGGCGCTTGGGACCATTCAACGGGCCCCCCATGCGGGATCGCGGCGCTTTCACAAGGCCTTGGCCACGGCATCGGGTGCCGCGGGCGGCGCCTTCGGGTTGATTTCTCTCCCCATAGAGCTGCCGGTGTCGACGATCATCATGCTGAGGTCGATCGCGGAGATTGCACGAAGTGAAGGCGAGGATCTGTCAGACTCAGAGACGGCGCTCTCATGTGTGCAAGTCTTTGCATTGGGTGGGCGGCCCGGCTCGGTCGATGCATCCGAAAGCGGATATTTTGCCGTGCGCGGCATCCTTGCAAAAAGCGTAACGCAAGCCGCACGGTTCATCGCAGAGCGCGGTGTGATCGAGGAGGGGGGCCCGGTCCTGGTCCGCTTCCTCGCACAGGTGGCATCTCGCTTCGGATTGGTGGTGACGCAGAAGGTCGCCGCTCAGGCCATTCCGGTCGTCGGCGCGCTCGGTGGGGCCGCCGTGAACTACGCGTTTATCGAGCATTTCCAGGATGTGGCGCGGGGTCATTTTACGGTTCGCCGGCTCGAACGAGCGTATGGCGAGGACCTCGTCCGGACCGAATATGAGCGGCTTGCTCGGCAACACTGAAATCCAACTGTCCGCTGCGGGTCTTGACCTGGCCCCCCGAGCCTTTCCGTGTTGCTCCGCCAGCATGGCCCAGCCTATCTTTCGTGTGGGAACGATTCCGGCAGAGTGATTGGGGCGTATAAGCCGCCGCTTCTTCCAGCCGCATCGGTTGAGGTGAGGGTCCTTAGATGCAGCGACGCACGTTCTTGACGTTGTCGGCGGCAGCGGCGGCCAGCGCGGCCTTTCCGCTCAAGGCGCGCGCAACGGTGCCCAAGCCTTACAGCTGGGAAGCCTCGCCGCCGATGAATGACACCGCGGCGTTCGTCCGGTGGATGCAGGAGAACCGCGGCGAGGATCCGAGATATCTTCGTGCGCGCTTCGAGCGTTTTCAGAACATGGCCGGACACGTCGACCTTTGGGAAGCGCGCAACAAGCGCGCTTTTCTGATGACGCCGCGCGAGGAGTTCTGCCGACCCTCCGACCGGGCGGTGATCTACGACGTCAATTACCACGATATCGGTTTCGGCGTGACCATCACCGGGCCGCGCGTCGTAGGGCGCATGACAAGCTCGATCGACGTCAAGATGGGCGAGAAAGTGCTCGAGATCGGCACCGGTTCCGGCTATCAGTCGGCCTATCTCTCGAACCTGACCGACAAGGTGTGGACGATCGAGATCATCAAGCCGTTGGCCGAGCGTACCCGCGGCCTCTACGACGCCCTCATCCAGCGCGGCTACACCGAATACAAGGCGATCAATTCGAAATATGCCGACGGCTACTACGGCTGGGAGGATGCGGCCCCGTTCGACAAGGTCATCGTCACCTGCGGCATCGACCACATTCCTCCGCCGCTGCTGCAGCAGCTCAAGCCCGACGGGATCATGGTGATCCCGGTCGGGCCTCCGGGAGCGCAGCGTATCCTCAAGGTCGTCAAGGAAACCGCGACGGGCGGCCAGGTCGCCGTCAGGCGTTCCGATATCTACAACGGCAGGCCCGTGCCCTTCGTCCCGTTCACCAAGCTGGACGGCGACGCCATCAAGGGGACGCATTAAAGCGTAGCGCGTTCGGCTCGACGCAAGACAGTTGCCGCCCACTCGGTGTGTTCCCCTCCCCCTTGTGGTTGTCGGGGTGCCGTTTCCTCGAGATGGAAGTTGATGGCTGGCGGTTCATAACGCATTGATTTTCCTTGCCTCAATGCGGACGGCATAGCGGGCCGAAGTCCGGGGGAGGGATGCGGCGCTTCGAGGCCGCCTCATACGCCGAAGCGATTTCCAAAAGAATATCCTCCTTGCCGGGCTCGGCGCGGAAGACCAGCGAGAACGGCAGGCCAGGCTCCGGAATTGTGGTCGGCGTGCGCGACGGAGCCGATACATAGCTCTTTCCGTCCGNCGAGAGCGCGAACACCGGATCGTAGACGNTCGTCACATAGCCCGCGGGGATCAGTACTTCCGTGAGNCCCGCATTCGGCCCGCTAAGCGACTCGGGCGCCAGATTNCTNGGGATGTCATACTGGTGAGGGTGGCCGATCAGACCGGGCGGCCACGGNGTGTGCAGGCGCACCAGCGCATTCAGCTTGTTCTCCAGGATCACCATCATGTCGACCCGGCGTAAGAGTTCGCGCAGCATGATTCGCTCATTGACGCCTTGGCGACCAACAAGTGGATTGCGCAGATCGGCGACTTCCTCCCAGTTCTTGAAGGCCGCGCGCTGATCGTCGCCCCAGAATTTTGATCGCGCATTGAGCGCCGCCCAGTCTGCCAGCGTCTCAGTGAAGCCCTGATCCTTCCAGTCCGCGGAGCGGCGCGTAAGGTATTGCGAAATGTGGAACCGGAACGCCATCGCCAGCTCCTGCTGCTGGATGGTGGCGAGATCCAGATTGGAGGGCGGTTCCATCCTGCCCTCGGCCATCGCGACGCAATAGTCGATTGGGAGCATCGTCCCGGTGCCGAACACCCGGCCCGACAGGAATTCGGTCGGCACGATCGCGGCGGCGAACTCCTTGAAAACCGGTTGACCGTCGCGCCCGAGCCGAAACAGCAGGTCGGGCATGAAAACCGGCACTAATCTCGCTAGTGCGCGGCGGAAGTCTGTCTTCATCTGCTCAAGCTCTGGGTCGCGCTGCCACAGCGGGTCAGACGATTCCACCAACGTCGCACCGAGCGAGCAGCCAAGCACCGTCTTGATCTCCTTCGCGGCGGCGGTAACGATCGGCTCCTCGGTCTTGGAGCCCTCCGGATAGACCATGGACTCGCGGATCACGCCAATGCGTATGCCCTTCAGTACCCCCGGCGTCCCCGACGACTTCACATGCGCGACGTAAGGCGTGCTCAAGACCGATGAACGCGGCACCGTGGTGTAGGGATCGCGCGGGTCGTAGTAGCCCTCCACCGGGTCCTTGAGCGCATCGAGGATCTTGGCGCAGTCAGCGATCGTGCGCGCGTGGATGCCGCTACGGTCGCAATAGATGTCGGCTCCGATGGCACCGCCGTCGAAGCCCAACATCGCCTTGTGCGGCAGGATCAGCGCCACTGCATTGTGGTTGGAGGGCCCGCGACACGAGGCGCGGGTCTCCTCTCCGAGGCTCGCCATCACCAAGTTAATGCTGACTGAGAGCGCCGACCCGGAGCTCGAGCCAAGCGAAGCCGCGCGCCTGGTATCATAAGGATTTGATGGATTGCCGCCCCATGTGCTGCGCTGATACCCGAGCGTGGACGGCAGCACCCTGTCGGGCTTGTGGCGGCCGCCGGGATCACCCGCTCGCCCGTTATACTCGGTGTTCACCGCCTTGGCGAAGATGATTGCGCCCTTGTTGCGCAGCTGTTCGACCAGCAAGTGATCTCGCGCCGGGAAATCGATGTCGTAGGCCGCATCGCCACCACCCGTGGAGCGCATGTCCTTGGTGTCGAACGAGTCCTTGAATGAAAACACGACGCCGTACATCGGCAACTTTTCGAGATCGGGATCCCTGCCGAATTGGGCATCGAGCTCGGCCGCGCGCTCGAGCGCGTCGGGGAAGTAGCGAAAGAATTCGCACACCGGCGGTGCCCCGGGTGGAAGCGGGCCTAGGGAGGGGTGGCGATCAAATTCACCACGACAGGTTACCGACCGCTCGCCGCGAATGTTCAGCGTCGCGAGTGCATTCACCTGACCGGCATTCGCAATGCCGACGATCATGCCGAACTGCTGCTGCACCTTGGGGTCGGAGGCGGTTGCCTCCATGCGGCCGTATTCGAGCGGCGGTCCGTTGTACTTGTCGAGGTCGGGCAGGAGTGTAGAAGCCTTCACGGTCTCGGTTGGGAAGGGCGGCGACGTGCCGGCGCGCAGCGTTCCGATCGCCGGCGCAACCGTCGCGCCGTCTGCGGTGACAAGCGCGCTCGCCACGCCGTTATAGGCGCGGACGCGCGCGACGTAATGCTGGACAACGGCGACGCAGGTCGTCGCTTCCGCCTTGATGGCGGCATGCAATTCGTCGATCGTCGCCTCCTCGAGGCGAAATGGCCGGTCCAGTGCTCGCAACGCCTTCGTCATTACGTTCTCTCGTCGTGTCGCATGCTTCAAACCCAGCAAAAGCCAGACACCACATGCGCGACGTCTTCCCGATCTCGTAGGTCCTCCGAGCGCACGTGTAGAGGGGCGTTTGGCTGCATGCTCGATGGCCCCGTCGCTTGCGATGTCGAGCGGACCGGCGGGGACATGCTCCGATGGTTAGTACGGCCGCCGCGTTCCCCTAACGGTCGTGCGTAGCATGAGGCGGCGCTGATCCGAGGGGAAATCGTCGCGCGCGTGCATCGAGCAGCGATTGTCCCAAATGATCAGATCGCCGACGCCCCAGACATGCCGATAGATGAATTCCGGCCTCTCGGAATGGTCGAACACGGCCTCGAGAAGGGCGTCGCTATCCCCTTTCGGCAGCCCCTCGATCGATGCCGTCATGAGCCGATCGACATAGATCGCCTTGCGTCCCGTCTCATCATGGGTCCGGAATACCGGATGAACACTTTGGTTGGATGCCCCGACGCCCCTCGAGTCGCCACGCATGGTGGAACCGTAATTGTAGTAATTGAGGGCGCAGCGCCCCTCCAGTTTGTCTCTGATGGCTCGGTCGAGCGTGTCATAGGCCCCATAGCCGCTGGCGAACAGGGTATCGCCGCCATAGGTCGGTATCTCTAGTGAATAGAGCAGCGTGCCGTTATGCGGCATCTCGGAGTGAATCTGATCGTGATGAAAGTGCATCTCGCCATCCGGCAATGCACCAATGGTTTCGCCGTTCTCACGGATGTTCGAAATCATCATGATATTCGGCAGGAGCCGCGAATACCCCTTGGGAAAGAATTTCGCTGGACGCGTCAGGGCCGCGAGTTCGCCAAAATATCCCGTCACGCGCAGCAGATCTTCCTGCGAGAGGCTCTGATCGCGAAACAGTAGAACGGCATGGTCGAGCCATGCCTTATGAATATCATCGACAACCTTCTGATCGAGGGCTGCACGCAAATCGATGCCGCGAATCTCGGCGCCGATATGTTGGGAGAGAGGAACTACATCGAGCCGGGTCCGGGCTGTGACGTTCATGATGATCCTCGACGGCAGACGATGATGATTGGAAATTGCGTGCTTGCGTGGATAAGGTCTGATCCCGGCCGCTATTGAACCTTGATATTTGCAGCGCGGATCACCTTGCCCCATATCTCTATTTCGGTTCTGATGCGCTGTGCGAACTCCTCCGGCGGGCTCGCAACCGCGTCGCAGCCAAGCGTCACCAAACGCTCCTTCATGTCCGGCAGCGCCAGAATCTTGGTGATCTCGCGATTGAGCAGAGCGACGATTTCTTTCGATGTTCCGGTCGGGACGAGGACGCCTACCCAGCTGTCTCCCTTGATATCCGGATAGCCGCCTTCCGCCATGGTGGGTACCTCAGGCATGCTTTGCGATCGCTTTTCGCCGGTGACGCCGAGCGCGCGCACATTGCCGTCTTTGATCTGCTGCACGGATGCGGTTGGCGAATTAAAGCCGACCGGGGTATGACCTGCGACCACCGACGCGATCGCTGGGCCTCCGCCGTTGAAAGGGACGTGCACGAGGTCGAGCTCGAGCGACAGACGAAACTGTTCCCCCGCGAGATGTGACTGGGTCCCGGCACCCGCCGACGCGAAACTATATTTGCCGGGATTGGCTCGAACGAGCGCGACCAAGTCCTTGACAGTCTGTGCCGGCACGGATGGGTTGACCACGAGCACGGTCGCTGAGGTGGTGGCAAGCGTTACTGGGTCGAGGTCTTTGTAGGGATCATAGGGAATCTTGTCGAAAAGCGTTGGGTTCACGACATAGGAACTGAAAACGACGAGAACAGTGTAGCCATCTGGCGCCGCTTTTGCCGCCTGACTGGTGCCAATATTTCCGGTGGCGCCAGGCACGTTTTCAACAAAGAACTGCTTGCCGAGATGCTCACTTAATTTCTGGGCAATGAGACGAGCGACGATGTCGGTGACCCCTCCCGGTGCGTACGGAACGATCACGCGTACCGCACGCGACGGATAGGTCTGCGCCCACGCAAGCGGTGCAAGGATCGGGAGGGACGCGGCGGCACCCGCAATTTGCATGAACCGACGACGCACGAAGTTCTTCATATTCCCTCCGGGCGCAGCCCTGCGCGCGTAGCAGGCACTGTACGGCGCTCAGGCAGTTAATCTCGGCCTAGCGGAAAATGAGAACGGCTGCCCGTTTCCTCCGCGGCGGCCTCGGTGCTCCCGTGTCAAGGGACCAATGGGCGTAACCTATATCACTCATGGTGCAAGCAAAAGATACGTGCGGCGTGATATCGATCGCCGCGCCTCCCTGGGTGGTCAGCGAACTGAACCAGAAGGCTAGGTCACTGCGCGGCCTTGATCCCAAGCGCCTGGGCGATGTCCGCGAGCTTGTCGTGCTGCTCTTTGATGCTGGCGGCGAAGTCGGCGGTTCCGCGCACATCGACAACCTGCCCGGTCGCTTCCAATCGCGCCGCAATGGTGGGATCGGCCGCGACCACGGTCCGGATATCTGCGGCGATTCTCTCGCGCAGCGCATTCGGCATTCCGCGCGGACCGAACACACCGATCAAACCGTCGAGCCCAAGAAATGGGAAGCCAGCCTCGGAGACGGTGGGAATTCCGGGCGCGATCCCGACCCGTTGGCGGCTGGTCACCGCGAGTACCTTGAGCTTGCCGGCCTCGATTAGCCCACGCATGCTGGCGTATGAAGACATCAGGATCTGGATCCGTCCTTCGGCCAAGTCGTTTGGCGCTTGCATGATGTCGCGGTACGGCACCTTGGTCACCTGCAAGTTCATTTTCTTCAGAAATCCCGCCAACACGAAATCGGAATTGCCGGCAGCGGCCGCCGCGTTGAGCGTTCCCGGATGGGCTCGCGCCATCGTCACGAAGTCACCAAGCGACCCGAGTTTGAGTGATTCGGGCGACGACAGCGCTATCACGATAACTGTGACAGTCGCGATCGGCAGCAGGTCGCGCTCCGGATCATAGGGTAGCTTGTCGTGCGTATAGGGATGGGCGGTAAAGGTGGAGGTCGGGACGAACAATAGCGTGTGGTCGTCGTTGGCGCTGGTGAAGACGTTGATCGCGACGATGCCGTCGCCGCCGGGACGATTCTCGATCATGACAGGCTTCCCCCAGCGCGTGGCAAGACGTTCCGCGAGCATCCGGGCAGTGATATCGACTCCGGCGCCGGGACCGAACGGCAGGATGAACCGCACGGAACGCTGCGGATAACTCTGCGCGGACGCCGGCGCGAGGCCGTGCGAGACGGTGAACAGCGCGGCAGCCATGAACAGGATCAATCGCGACATGATGACAATTCCCGGCCGATCAATGGCCCAAGGCTATCACCGGCGGCGACGCGGCGCGATCGGGTTGGGTGGGACTTTATGCCGACCTGACTAGACGAGTGCGCTTGGTAGGTTGGTGGTTTGCAGAGTGAGTGCATGCGGGTTTCCGTGGAACGGACAACGTTCGTCCGGCATTCACGCCACATGTAAACGTAGCGAGGTAGACGATGGACGCAAACTCAGGCGAGCCCTGGTCCGAGATGGACCTCGAAGACCTCAGGCACTCCCTCGATTACGGCAACACGTTCGCGGCCGCGGCGAGTCTGCCATGCAGGGACGAAGACGAAGTCCGCCAGAAGGCCAAGGAGCTTGGGCTGCTCGACCAGCCCGGCAAGCGCGTCCGCGTCGTTCGCTTTGACGTGGACTCATTAACGCGCAGTTACAGCCTGATCAACGTTCAATGATGTCTGGTGGATATGGGCGAAGAGGGCGGCCCGCGCAGACATTGTCGCGCGCTTTTTCTGCCTCGCGGTGACGTTTCTCAAATTCGCTCAGCGAGACGATAGAAATGTCACACAAGTCGCGATGATCATTGGCGTATTGGGCTATTGCACCCCATGCCATAGAAAAACGATTGTACGCTCCGCAGCGGTCCGATGGCGCAACGCTTCTCAGCGGTTTTATGGCCTCTGCGGCCTCGCTGCGCAGCCGGGTCAATTCCGGGCACCGCTCCTGCGCGTTGGCCTGACTGCAATATCCGACTAGCGCCATCATCACGAGGATTGGCAGATGCGTCCGCATCAAAGGATTTCCTTGCATCGATTGCCACCGCGCACGCGATAAACTCCAAGCCGTCGAACATGGCTGATTTGCGGCCTTGCGACAGCTTCCGCCGCGTGGGGGGCCGACATCAGCCAGCGAATGTAAGCGTCGCGATTTATGAGTACGCGCCCTAGCACTACTTTGGCAGATTTATTCACGCTGCGTTTTCGCGCAGATCCACCTTCGGCAGTGCGGGCATCGCTGAGGCGGACGTTGAGCGATAAGTTC
>JGI12053J15887_10000303_pt1 | contig 19184 bp, 23 predicted proteins | sample MedBloCAOM1_O3_FD_15887 | JGI IMG/M metagenome (IMG submission 15887)
GGATTTCGAACAAAATGAGAGTACGCGGTCGAAGCCGGCCTGGGTAGGCGTTTGGCACCTTTGGACGGTCGTCATTCCGAGGCGATCGATTGCGGGGCGGCTCGTGTATGGAAAGGTCTTGCGACGCCATGACGGGCGACGCTGGACCTACAAGAAGTTCGTAGAGCCAACGAATGACCAAGCTGATTGAGAGACGCTCGGTTGGTAGAACGGCGGCTTCAAAGGGCGCGCTGCTGTTCTTTAGCGGCCAGCGCGGTGTATTTGCTTGCGAAGTGCAGGACGTCACCAATGCCGGCGCTCAGATCAGGCTCAGTGGCCTCAACGTGCTGCCGCCGAATTTCGAGTTGTCGTTCGATAATTTTCGTACCGTCCGCAAATGTCGGCTGATCTGGCGCCGCGGCGATTTTATCGGAATCGCGTTCGAAAATTGATCACGTCGGACTAACGCCACGTAGCGTTATCGGAGCGCTCCACCAGCGCCTAGGGCCAGTCCGAAACTTCGAACTCGCGCTGACCTTCTTCCACAACCTTGGATACCGCAGCGCTGCATACTTCGCGCTCCGCCTTTCCATATTTGACGCCTTTGACGGCCCAATTGGCGCCGTCGGGCGACGCCGGAACAACGCGCTCGACGATAATTTCGATTAGACCCTCGCAGTGTGGGTCACTTCTCCGGACGTTCTCGGCCAACGCCGACTCCAGAGCGGCGCGCGCGATCCACGAGCGCTTTTTTATGGGTTCTTCCGTTTTCTTTTGGTTCATATTGCACTGCACAATTTCGGGACCGTTGTTGGCCGAGTCCGGATTATGGTCCGACTCGTCTTCCATGGCTCTGTCTATGTGCAGATTCTTCGCGGCCGCCTTGCCTTGATTATCGAAAATTTCAAAGCTTATCTTCTGGCCCTTTCGCAGATCGGCAAGGCCGGCCTCCCGGACCGCAGAGAGGTGAACAAACACCTCCGCTCTACCGGTGTCCGTTTTTATGAATCCGTAGCCTTTTGCCGGATTAAACGACTTAACGGTGCCTGTTGCCATCATTTGGGTCCCAGAATCGTCGGCCTACCCGATCATAGCCTGGAGTTTGCGGTGCAACAAAGTGCCGCAGTTCCGGAAAACACGCGGATCGCGCTATCGTGGAAGTTTTCCACTGCAAGCTGCGCGACGGCTGCATAAAACCCGGACGGGCCCCCGAAATGGTCGAATATTGTCCACAATTGAAACATCTGGCGAACCGATTCGTTGAGTCATCTACTGAACGCAATTTCTTAGCTAGGGGACCGCCGCCGTGTCAGAGTCTCGATATTTCGACGTGCACCCGAGGAGCAAACGTATCGGCCCAGTCGGCCACGCGATCCGGGATGCAAGGTTTAAAACTGCGGACGACCTGCGGTATGCATCGCCGTGGCCGTGGATATCATCGCTCGCCATAAGCCTCGCGATGTGGGCTTCCCTGGCATGGCTGATCTGGGGCAGGTAGCTCAGACACGGCTGAGCGGCAGACGCAGGATTTCATCAAGGTAAAGCTGTGCGCTGCGTTTCCATGAGAACAGCGCCGCTCTTTTTCGGCCCTGCACCGCCATTTTTTCGCCGTGCGCGACAGCGTGAACGGCTGGCCGACCAGACGGATGTGACATCGGGTGGACGTCCTGTGCGATGCCGAGAGGCTTGAGCTGCGCCAGTAAAGCGCAATCGCCTAATTTGGAGTTCATGCGCAAGACGTTGGGTTCGTTCTGCCGAATTTCAGGCTTGGGTTCGTTCCGCCAAGACGGCGCGTAACCGCGCAATGGCGACGACACTTTAATCTTTCGATTTGGGCAATGCCCGCCTGCGCTTCGACAAGGCCCTCCGCTCGTAGCGGCTGATTTTATCCATTGCGCGCAATGCGTTCTCGAAATCGTTGCCGCTCACATTTTGAGATAAAAATTACACCATCAGCACTCCGCCTCTCGGCTCTGGGGGGTGGCCGATTGTGTCGATGAATTCGGTGTCCTCCGAGACGTAATTGGGTTCGTTCTGCCAAATTTGCGATCGGGGGTGAAGGTGAGCGTGATCAGCGAATTGACCGCGCCCCCTCTTAAGTCCCGGAAGTCGATCATTTCGTAGACCTCAACTGCTTTTTGAGCCCGGAATAGCTGTGCCGCGAATAACGTTCCATCGCAGCGAGTCTTCGAACCGCGGGATAGACTTCGTCGGCTCGCGTTGATCTTAAACTATCCTGGATGTCACTCATAATCTTGACGCGTTCAGAATCGATCTGACGCAGCCGGTCGTGTAAGGCGCATATTGATACGGTGCTGGTGTTTGACGAGGACATATCCTCCCCAGCGGCCAAATCGATCAGATCAGCTTCGGCCGAAGCTAGACCGTGGCGAAGCGCGTTCATTCGCGACCGTGCTTTGCCTTGGTTGGTGCGCGGTCCGGTGCTCTTGGCAGCGTTGCGCCTATTGGCGGAGATTTGCCTTTCGGACGCCATTAGTCATCCTTTGATATCGCTTGCTGCGGTCGCGAAACTCGCGCAATGGCATGAGCTGCCGTTACACGCATTTCAGCACCGCGAGCTCCGTAGCGCTTTTCGAGGTCCTTGAAAAACACGAGGAGCCGCTTTTGCGCCGACGCGATCAATCTGTCTATGACAGCGAGCGCTGCCAGGGATCGCTGGAAAGCCTCCGCCTCGACGGCCTCAGGTGCATAGCCGGCGGCCTCAAAATTCCTGGCAGCCACTGCCCGTGACGCTGGGCTAACGAACCACTCCTTTGCGTTCTGATTGGCTGCAATCCTTAAACCCGCTGCCGCGCCTTCCATAGCGGCACCCTCATGGGTTTTTCTGAACAAGGACTCAAGCGCTGGCCGCTGCTGATTGCGCATGAGCGCGATCTTCATGCGATCATAACGCATCACTTCCCAAGTCAATACCGTCGCGGAATACACGAGGACATACTCCGTAACCGTTTTGGCATGACCGAGGTCGGTCCTTTCGAAATCCTCGAAAACTTGCCAGAATTCATCGCGGCTTTCATTCGGTAACAGCGGCGGGTTTTCAAGCAGGCGGTTGATGAAGCGAGGCGTGTAGTCAGTATCGTCAAATCCTTCTTCATCCTCCGTTTCCGTCTCTTCGAGATCGCCGACGTCCATTGGCGGGTGCGAATTGGCTTGGTCGCTCATGGTTAGGTCCTCGGGAAACTGGCACGGAATGTGCCAGCCTTTCGAGAAGAACAGCCGTTGATGCGATTCTGAAAGCGTTTGGTTGTGGGGCTTTGGAAAAGGCTGGAATTCAATTCATCGAAAAGAACGGCGGCGGCCCTGGCGTCCGGCTCCAGCAGTAATCTGCACTGACACGGCGTTTCTAGCGAAGGCATCGGCGTCGCCATAAGTAAAGTAGTGTTGTCTTCACCGTTTACGACGGCAAACGCTTTATTTGCTCAAGAGAGATGGTGTTAAGACCTCTGTTAATCATCCTCGATCAAAACGAGCCGAGAAGCCGCTGGCGGGAGACCGGCAGCTTTGAAGCCAAATCCAACAAGGGTCAGAGCCGGTCGCCGTTGAAGAAGAATGAGGAATGGTTGCTTGAGTTGGTTCGGCAGGAGCCCGATCTGACGCTGGAAGAGATCCAGCGCCGTCTGCTTGATGAGCGTCAACAAAAGGCGGGGCTCGGTTCGGTCTGGCGGTTCTTCGACCGCCACGGCATCAGCTTCAAAAAAGCGTTCGGGTGGCCGAGCAGGATCGGCCTGATGTTGCCGCGGCGCGAACGGCATGGGCGGACAATCAACCTAAGCTCGATCCCAACCGACCGGTCTTCATCGACGAAACCGGCACCTCAACCAAAATGGCGCGCTCGCGCGGCTCGTGCTCAACGCCGCTTTGGCAATGGAACTATTTCAAGCGGTTTAATTGCTGGTTTGCGGTTCACTGACGCCACGCCTTCCGATTGCTTTGCGGCCTGGGCGGGCTTCACGAAGGCGCTGTTTGCCCAGGCGGGCAAGGAGACACCGGGCCTCTCTTCCACAGCAGCGGGTTTCCGTTCCACGGCCTGTCCCCGTTGCCGCTCGATAAATTCCTTGCATTGAATCGGGAACACGATTTCTCCAGAAGCCGTCAGCCCGATCGGCATGCAGCCTCCGGGCGGCACGTCTTCCTTCATTGAAGGTTCCGCGGGAGAGGGGCTCGGACCGACCGTGACAGTTGTCTGAGCGAAAGCGGCGCCGCTCGTCACCGTGAGAAGGAGAACCAATAGATGCTTCATGGTTTCTCTAAATCAATGTTTCATCGAAAGTTCCATCGCGCCTTACTAGGGGCTAAAAATTGTCTTGGCTTCAGCGACATCCCAAAAAAATCACCGGCACCGCAATTGGCTTTACAATTGTCGCAGCGATCATCTGCTTCTGTGTTGGCCCGGTTGGATCCTGTATGCGGCGGGGTTCTTGGCGTTTCATGCAGTCGCTAACGAGCTGGCTGCGCTAATGGACCCCAAAACGCTCGCGCAAACTAAGGCGCCGTCGGATTCAAATTAGGGCACTGCGAAATTCAAATTAAGCCACTAGCAGATAAAGTGGGCCAGCACCGATTCGCGGGTGCTGTCCCAATTAGGACAGGCGTTCTGACGAAATAGGACACCCTGAAACGCACAACGCCACCATCCAGCGACCGTTGCCGGGCGACGCGCTACGGATCGTGGCGCGCGGCGCCGACAAGGAAGATCAGGCGCCGGCGTGAAAGCCGTCGTCTCTGCGCTTGAGCTGGTCGCGTTTGGACACTCGTACAAACTGACCGGACGGCGGTTTGATGGGGCATGGCTACCCTCCCCACCGCCGCTCGCTAGACCACCGCCAAGAATGCTGGCTGATCTAATCATGCTCACTGGCGGTAGAAGCGCCTTCCTCATCGCGACGAATTTGTATCACTTATTGTTTTAGACCTTTCGTTTGCGCCGCGTCGTCTTGATCGTCGGTTAAGCTAAATTCGCGCTGCATCCGTTCGACAACAGTTGCTAGCACCTTGCCCGATTTATCCCGATCAGCTTTGCCGAACCGCACACCCCTGACAGCCCAATTTGGGTCCGTACTCGATTTCGGTTCTATCCGTTGGATAATGACACCGACAAAAGCCTCGCAATCCAACACGGACTTCACTACCTTAGTGATTGCCGACTCTAATTGCTTGCGCGAGACAGCACTTGGCTTGTCCGACTTGCTCAAAGGATGCCAAGCCTTGTTCATCGAAACAGTCCTTGCAATTAAATCGAAAAGAAACTGTGTTGTGCCGAATAAGCCGGATACTTGCTCTGTCAGTACGGCGCTCCGTAAATTTCAGTTGGGCTTCAATTGAAGCGAGTGAGCGGCAACGAGGTTGGACGCTTTCCAAATTCCTTCTTTTCGTCTGGTGGATCAGTAATGGTTCATCGCGTGTTCAATAGGCGGTATCGGAAAAGCAAACGGCAGGGATCGTTGCCACAATTATTTTCGCGTCTAGGGTCATCGACCAATTGCGCGCATAAAAGCGGTCACACGCGACGCGCCTGTTAAATGTGGTTGTACTACGACCGCCGACTTGCCAGAGGCCAGTCATCCCCGGACGGCATGCACAGTAAGCATTTATGGCGCTGGAATACCTGACCAGCTCTTCCTCGGTAACGGGGCGCGGTCCTACAATGCTCATGTCGCCCTTAAGGACGTTAAACAGCTGAGGCAACTCATCCAGGCTGGACCTGCGTAGAATGACGCCAATCGCGGTCACGCGCGGATCGTTGCGCAGCTTGCGATTAAATGTCCACTCCGCAGCGGCCATCGGGCCATCTGCTAGGTGAGAAGCTGGTCCACGCTTGCGCGGTCATAGCAGTCACATACTAGCTGAGAACGCGCTCCGCTTCCGTAACCGCGCAGAGAACGTGGTAAAATGAAGAGGCCGGAATCGACTCGACCAACGATCGGTTGTCGCGATCGAACTGATCGTACCAGCCGCCCAAAACAGGGTGGCGCAGATAGTGCCGGTACAGCCGAACAAGGGCATTTCGTGCTTCGTCAGCCGCACCCTGTTCTCCCGCCTCTGCCTGCGCGATCCATGCCTTTGCGATTTCCGTTTGCGGCCAGCAACGCCGCGTGACCTTTCTGATGCTTCCGTCCACGTTACCCTCGTCGAACAGGCAGCCCGTCACGTCGTCACGAAAGCGCAGCGCGGACGCGAGCAACTCGGCGCGGTGCCGCCCGGTCGGACAATTAGTGATCCTCTCAAAGCCTTTCAGCAACCAAACCCATTCCGCCTGATGGCCGGGTTCGACACAAACAGGTTCTATTTTCGACCAGTCGTCCTCAAAGTATTCGCCTAGAACCTGTCTTTGCGCGTCGTATAAATTCGCAATGAAAAGACCGAACAATTCGCCGGCACGGCTCTGATACACGGGATCGCCGGTCGCATCGAATGTTGCGATCATCGCCTCGAACAGATGCATCTGGGGATTTTGTCGGCGCGGCAATGTCGCGGGAATTCCCTCGATGAACCCGCCATGGCGGGATCGCAGGTCGGCGTCGAGAAAGTTGAGCAGCGACTCGATCTCTTCCCGAACCTGAGCATCATGGCTCAACCGATATACTGTAGACAGCGCAAGCAGAACGAATGCGTGGTCATAGCTATCGCGCGTAGCGTTCATTGTAGATCCGTCAGGATCGAGCAGGTGAACGAAGCCCGGCCGGCCATCGGGACTCTTGGCTTTCGCCAAAAGATAATCCAAGCCTTTTATTGCGATTTCGCGGCCTTCGGGATACCAGCCTATTTGAGCGGCTTTGGCAAAACAATAAATCTGCCGCGCTTGAACGCGGACTCGCCGAGGCGCCTGGTAATCTGCCCCACCCTCGATATCGAGTTGCTCGACAAACCCACCTCTGGATGGATCCCAGCCCTCGCGAGACCACAGCGGCAGCGAATGTTCTACCGTAAGCGTCCTGAGGACTTTGACGATATCCTGGGAGTCAGATCCAATCGTTGTTTCCGTCATGCCGGTGCCTATCATTACTCAACGCGCCAAGATTTTTAGAAGATTAACGTAACCGGTCAAGTTTACTTTGTAGCTCAACTGGCTCGATGAAGCAGCGATGATATGTTAAGATACGCGAACTTAGAGAGAGACTTGCTTACACGGAGCGACCGGTCTACGACCGAAATCCCATTCACGGCAGCCGTCAAGAGAGCGATCCAGATTGCCAGCCCTGCGTTGGCGTGATCGTGCAGCGCATTGATCCAAAGTCGCCCGCAGAAGTGAATTGGGCAATCAGGAGCGTCAAGTCTGGCATAATGGCAACCTTGCAGGGCTGGGCGCCGTGCGGCATGAGACTTCCAGCCAAAGTGCCGCATGGCCATTGGAAGACGACGACTTTCCTGGCCGCGCTGCGCACGATCGTAGCGCCGTGGGTTCTCGATGGTCCGATCGACGGCGAGAGCTTCCAGATTTACGTCGAGAAGGTTCTCCTACCAACCCCGAAGCAAGGCGACATCGTCATCATGGACAATCTCGGCAGCCACAGGGGCAAATCGTGCGGGCCGAAATATTCGCCCGATTTGAACCCCATCGGAGCAGGTCTTTGCCAAGCTCAAGCATCTGCTGCGCAAAGCCTCCGCCCGATCTGTCGACGCTCTCTGGGCTGCAATCGGTCAGTTGCTCTCAGCCTTCACGCCAACGCCATGCGCCAACACTTCGAAAGCGCAGGATACGCCTCACCTTAAATTCATCCCGCTCTAGGGCTCCGCCAACCTTACTATTTTGCCAATACCAACAAGGAGTAGCCCCCGAGCAGCCGCACGGCCATATCCGCGTTGAGCGCGAACATCATTCGCCGGGGGATTCGCATGATGCGGCTAGACAGAGCCTGATTGGGCAATTCCAGACGGCTGGCGGTATAACGGTGATCGACGATGGTATATCCGCAGTCCTCGAGGGTCGCGAGCGCGGTCTGCTTGAAGAAATAATGCAGGTGACCGACGTTGCGCCGAAGCTCCGTGATGGGCCACGCCCGGAACACCGACTGCGCGGACAGGTCCAGCGGAATGTGAAAGATCTTGTATGTTCCGAATTCTCTGAGTTTCTTGATGAACGATATGTAGTCCTCGACGTGCTCGATGACATCGATGGCAAGAACCACATCGAAATGCAGACCGCTCTCGCCCAGCATATCCTTGAGATAGAATTTCGTACGCTGCGTTTCTTTCTGCTTGGCCCGATTGAACGCCTGGGGAGAGATCTCATAGCCGGACAACGCAGCCGACGGAAAAGCCTTCTCCAGCGTCAAAAGGATATCGCCTGTGCCGCAACCGACCTCGCATATTTTATCGGCCGGTATCTTGTTTCTCTTGATCATCCGCTCGATATGGCCGGCCTTCCAGGGCGCATCTTCCTCATGCCATGTCGGGTTTTTTTCGGCGTAAAGATCGCCCTCGTACATTTCCTTCATAGTCGCCTCCTCTCAGCCCTGTGTCCGAATAATACCGCGTAGCGATTCCGCTAACTGCGAGTACAACACCCGCTTGTCGTAGCGCGTCCGTACCGTCTCAGCCGCCGCCTGGCCCAACGACTCGCGATTTTCCCAAGCGTCGATAATTCCAGCGGCCAAACCCTTCACGTCGCCGACCGGCACAAGGCGGCCATTGACGCCCTCCGTGACAACCTGTTCAAAGGCCCGGATTTTGCTGAGCACAACGGCCGCGCCGCAGGCCATCGCCTCGAGCACCGCCAAGGCGACGGCTTCGTTGGCCGAGGGCATCGCATAGACACCGCAACGCCGGAAACAATCGCGCACCTGGTCACGACCGACGAAGCCATGAAATGTAACACGCAACGACAGATTGAGCTGAGCCACCAAGCGTTCCAGCATCGGCTTGTCCGGACCGGTGCCGACAATGTCCAGGGTCCATTCCTCGGGCAGTTCGGTCATCGCCCGAATGAGATCGCTGGTGCGTTTCTGCTTATTGGTCAGGCGGGTCACGGTTAAGACGGTCTTGCCGCGTGGCACCGCGGGATCAGGAAAAAATTCCGAGACGTCACAGCCGTTAGGCGCTAGCACGGCACGGCCGCCATATCGCTCGACGATCCGGCATTCATTCTCGGTCTGCCCGTAACACAGCACGGCCTTCTTAAACGCTTTGGGTTTGAACCACTTCACCACCCGGTCCGAAACGCCGCCATGATCGGCGCCCACCACCGGTAAATCAACGCCGCCTACGATATGGTCGAACCTTCCGCTCCAGTATTCCTGGATGTACAACAGATCGACATTATCCTGCGAGAGCGCTTCGCGAAGAGACCCCATAAAAGCCATCGTATTTATGCGCTCCTCGGCGTACAAGGACCAGCGCGTCTTTCGACTAAGCCGTTTCAGCAAGACCCGTTCGAACGGTCGGTACCAGTGGCTCAGGGGGAGAAATCGAACTGACACCCCCACGTCCGTCTGATATTTCCCGGTTTCATAAAGCGCCGGAATGTACAGGGTGGGATTGATGCCGTTTTCCAGCAGGCCGCGCGCGTAGTACCACGCCCAGTCGTTTCGGTAAGTTTCCAGATAACTTTGCCGGGTCTGACCCTGTACCCATCCGAAAAATCCCTCGAAGGAGCCACAGCTTAGCAGCATTGCTACGTTCATGGCTGTTTACTCATCAGGCACCGGTTCTTTCGTCGAGAGGTCCAGGACAATAACCCCCTCAATCGCAGCAGAGGCGAGCAAGCTGTCGCCGGGCACACCGATGTCAGGTTTCGTTGCTGTTAAATTTCGCTGATGTGGACCCAGGAAAATGCTGGATCGATCCAAATTACAGAACACAAATTTTTCCTTGCCTGCCGGCAGGACAACTCGACCGCTTCGAAGTTAGATCAGGCAATGTGTGACATCGCGTCCAATTTAAATCGTGACCCCTGACCTCGCCGTTCAGTCCGCACATACCAGCCGTCCCATTGCGAAAATTCCTTGAAGACGCGATCAAACCCCTGCTCGGACAATAGGGCGTCGATCTTGGCCTCTGTGTGCCGGTTCTGCTCGACGGAGAAAAGGTTGACGACGTAACGCGAGAAATCGAACTGCGACAGGATGGCATACTCACTGCCCTCGGTGTCGATTGACAAATAATCGATTTCAACGGGAGCATTGTGCTGGATGAGCAGATCATTGAGGGACACGGTCTCGACCTGTATTGCGTTTCCCTTAGCGCGTACTTCCGCGAAGTGATCTCCGCCTGCGAACTCGGCAATCGAGCTCAGTTCCGGATCAGAAGCGTCGGTTGTCAGGAACGTCACCATTTTTCCCGTGCTTGCATCGACGCAACGATGATCGATTGCCACGCCGCGATTCGCTGCAAGTTTCGAGTGCCACACCGGATTGGGCTCGGCCAGAATGCCCTTCCAGCCATACTTCTTTTCCAGCAGCCAGGTGTTGCTGTTAACCAACCCGTTGGTCGCTCCGAACTCGACGAAGAAGCCGTCTCGCTTCTCACTGAGTTCGTAACTGACCCAGAGATCCTGCAGGATTTGCGATTTCGATTCATGCCGATTCAGGAACACGTACGCTAGAAACCCACACTCCTCGATGCTCCTGAAGCGCTCCGTTTCGGTCCGGTTCAGGCGGATGGAGTTGAACAGCATTCTCCGAACAGTGGGATTCTTTGCCGCCATATGGACGGCATAGGCCACCGCAGAAATACCATGCTTCGCGAAACGCGCCATACTGGTTACTCCTGCGGGGGACTGGATCGGTCCGCCCGCCACGAGACTCTCAATTCACGCTTCACTTCATAAGACGCCGCCCTCGACCTCTCGGTTTAATCAAGAGAAAGCGCTAGGCAGCAGATACCCCATGTCCTACAATGTGAGAGCGTCGCTTCACACATTTCGAATGCGCATCTGAGAATAGGAAGGCATAAATGCGCGTTTATTGTCAATCATCGGCGACCGCAGGGCACACGCGACTTCGAATGAGACAGAACAATATTGCCGATTTAGTTAATGCGGTAGACCGGATCGAAGTGATTTCCACGGACGTCTTCGATACGTTGCTCCTGCGCAACAGCCGATCAGAACGATCGCGGATTATGAAGGGCGAGCGACTGTTCTCCCATCTGCTCGCTCAACGTGGCTGGACAATAGCCGCTGATTTGCTGGTTGACGCGCGGCTCAACGCGCAACGACTTGCGTTTCGCGGGTTAACCTTGCGCGGTGTCGCGGGCGAGGCCCGGCTGGTCGACATCATCGGTCGGCAATTGAGTTTGCTTGGTCTTCCACACTCCCTGGTTGCCGAGCGCGTGCGGATTGAGTTGCAGGTGGAAAAGAGCTCACTGTTTGCGAACAAACGGCTCGGCAGCATTTTACGGGCGCACAGGGGTTCCGGTACGCGGATCATCGCGGTCAGCGACACGACGCTTCCGACAGAAGCCGTCAGTGAACTCATATCGCATTTTCACGGGCCGGAGCTTGTCGACCACGTGTACAGCAGCGCCGATCAAGGTTTGACCAAACGCGACGGAGGCCTGTTCGTTGCGGTGGCGCAGGCGGAGAACGTCGCGTTGCCCCGGATCGTGCATCTTGGCGACGATCTGCACGCCGATGTAAAAACGCCTTCGGCTCAAGGGATCACTGTCTATCATACACCACGGCACGCGTATCGTCGGTACCTGCGCTCCGCCAATGGCGTGGTGANGGAAGCCGGACGGATCGCCCGCGGTAAAGCGCGCGCGGCAAAGGCGACCGCGCCATTCGACAAAAATGCAGTTTCGTTCGGACGCCAGGTCTTTGGCCCGATCGTAACGCAGTTCTGCCTTCTGATCTGGCTGTACGCCGTTGAAGCCGAGACGCGTCACAAACCTGTTTTGTTGTTTTGCGCGAGAGGCGGGATCGGCATTCGCGAAGCGTTCGAACGCGTCGTGGCAAAGCTGGGCCTTCCGCTCAGCGTGCGTCGTGAAAATATCATGATCTCGCGCCTGATCGCGGCGCGAGCCGCGCTGCTGGCCCGCAGCGATTCAGCGATCGAGGAACTGGACCGAGAATTTCGGCGAAGCGTCTTTGCGGAGGTCGCCGAGGCCTTTGGCGGCCGCACCTATCAACTCCCGGAAGAGTGGCGCCAGCCATTTCGCGCCGCGCCGTTCATGACCCTGCTGTACGGCAATTCAGGCGCCGAAGTGCTGGCGGATATCGAGCAACAGAACGCGCTGTTTACCCGCCATTTCAAGCAGCTCGCCGGCGACTCGGACCGGATCATCCTGTGCGATACGGGGCTCTATGGCAGCACGCAACGTCTGTTGGCGAGCGGATTCCCTGATATGCGCGTGGAGACCGTTCAGTTCGCGCGCGCAAATTACAAGGGTCACAGCGAGGAGCACTTTCCCAAGGTGACCGGCCTTGTGGTTGAGCAGAATTGCTACAGTCCGCTTAACGTCTATTCGTGCGTTTTGAGGTACTGGCACCTGATCGAAAGTCTGTTCGAGCCGGCAGTACCGTCCGTGCGTTTGTTTGCGGAGGATGAACTGGGCAAGGTAGGGGCCAACTGCGGAGACATAAGCTTCGGCGCCATCGATCCATCCGAGAACAATCCTCTCCTCTCCGGCGCCCTCGGCTATATCGAGGCTCTGCCGACCCACGGCGGCGCCGTTGCGCTCCGCGATGCCGAAATCGCATGGCATCGTCTCAAACGCGCGATTACCCGACCGACAAAGGCCGAATTGCGATGTCTCGAGGTCGCCGGCCGTTCAGTGGACTTCGGGCGCTCCGATGTGCTTCGAGTCTTCGCGCCGGGGCAAAACCAGACGTTCACGAGGAAATTGATGTCACTCAAGGCGCAGCTATGGCGCGAAGGCGCGATTGCACGCGAGTTCCCGTTCCTGAAGCATGCCTTGTTGCCTCTGTTGGCGACCGTACAGTCGCTGCGAGGATTACTGGCTCGTCAACATTGACGCGTTTGCCCGACAACTGTTCGAACCCACGCGGTTCCACGGCTCGCAAACCGGTCGTCGGGGGCGTTGCATTTTTGTCAAATAACCACCTTCGGCGCGGCCGCCCAAGCCACGTGGATGCGGTATTATGAGTATCGAACCAATTGGTCTGCTGACAATCATAGTCGGCCTGCTATGCCTACAGCTCGGGTATCTTGCCACGGCCACGACCTTCGTGGTTGCGACTCTGTTCGGAGCGGCTGCCGCCGTCCTGATTGGCTCGGCCAACATCCAGCCTGCGCACCTCTTCCTGGCTTTTGTGGCTGCAACCACGCTCACGCGCCGCCGTGAGGCGGCTGGCGCGGTCAGCGCTATCCGTATGCCAAAGCCAGGCTTTTGGCTTATGTGCCTGGTACTTTACGGTATCTTCACTGGCATCGTAATGCCCCGCCTCCTGGCAGGAAGCACACAAATCATTCCGCTCGGAGTTTCGGAGTATGCCAACACTGGCTCGACCGTACCCCTCGGCCCTGTGTCGAGCAACTTCACCGCGGCGGTTTATCTATTCGCGGATCTTGTTTGCTTCGCCATGATTGTAGCGATTGCCTCAACGCAAGCGGGCTTCGTGGCAATCACCGGTGCGCTTGTGGCATATGCTGCCGGAAACGTGCTGTTCGCGTTGTTAGACCTTGCCACCTACTCCTCCGGCACACAGTGGATCCTGGAATTCATGCGGAACGCCAAATACACGCTCCACATTGAGGAAGAGGTGAGCGGGTTGAAACGTATCGTCGGATCTTTTCCAGAAGCATCGGCCTTCGCGGGCTCGACACTTGGGGCGCTTGGCTTCACTGGGACATTGTGGCTGTGTGGGTACCGCCCAGTGCTGACCGGCACTCTCGCAGCGGTTTCGCTTGCCCTTGTCATCCTATCCACGTCGTCGACGGGACTCGCTAGTACGCCACCTGTTCTTGTGATCTTGTACGTCACAGCTCTGATACGCCGCGGAATTAACCTCAGCAGGCCCTTTAGCTCTGCGGTGCTCATGTGTGCGCCACTGCTGGTTGTCGCTGCGATCCTTGCCTTGCAACTCGATGAGGAGACGGCCAAACCAATACGCGACTACATCGACACCTTGATCGTCAGTAAATCAACTACCGCATCGGGCGTTGAGCGCGGTTCCTGGAACACCTTCGCGCTGCAGAACTTCTTCGATTCCTATGGACTGGGCGTCGGCCTCGGCACTGCGCGTACGTCGAGCTTCCCCATTGCGCTTCTGTCAAACGTCGGGGTGCCGGGAACTATCTTCTATCTGCTCTTTGCAGCGTCGGCGTTCGGGCGCCAGCGCGGCACCCCGCGCACCTTTCCGGCTGACGTCCGACTTGCAGCGCGCAATGCCTGCCTTGGTCTTATCCTAGGCGGCATTTTCTCGGCACCGAATGTTGATCAAGGCCTGTTGTTTTACGTGCTGGCTGGCATGGCCTGTGCCGAACCTGAGCGCAACACCGCAGACCTGTTGCCCGGATCCGGCCGGCAGACTGGAGCGAGAACATGAGCTCGACCCTGTCCTTCGGCGTCAATGGCCGTTTCCTGACCCAGCCCGTGACAGGGGTGCAGCGCTATGCGCGGAACGTCATCACTGCCATGAACGCGGCCCTTTCAGATTTGGGCGCTAAAGCGTCAATCATCGCTCCCCGGTCGGCCTCCGATCCGGGCCTCTCGACGATGCCACTTCTCAGTGCGGGCCCACTTGCCGGGCACGCTTGGGAGCAGACCGTTCTACCGGCGCAATGGCGCGGCCGTCTGCTCAACCTGTGCAATACGGCACCTGCCGTGAAGGCCGATCAGATTGTGTGCATCCATGATGCAAATGTATTCGTCGCGCCAGACAGCTACGGCCCAGCATTCCGTGCGGTTTACCCTCCGCTTCAGCGCCTTCTCGCCCGACGCGCTGCCCGGATTGCGACGGTTTCGACGTATTCTGCACGACAGATCGCACAATACCTGCCCGTGCGTGCTGCGGACATTGTCGTGCTCCCTAACGGCCACGAGCACGCGCTCGCCTGGGATCCTGCGCTCACGCGCATCGGCCCAACGGTTATAACCGCTCGCGAGCATTCGGATCGCGGCTTTGTGCTCGCGCTCGGGTCGCGCGCACGTCACAAGAACCTCCAGCTACTGCTCGATGTCGCGCCAGAATTTGCTGCGATGGGCCTCGACGTGGTTGTTGCAGGCGGAGGCGCTGGCATCTTCGCTTCGGAGACCATGCCCTCTGCGCCAAACGTGAAGGTGGTCGGCTATGTCACAGATCACGATTTGGCTTACTTGATGGACCGCGCCCTGTGCTTAGTCTTCCCATCTTGGACAGAGGGTTTTGGCCTTCCGATCGTTGAAGCGATGGCACGCGGCTGTCCCGTGGTCTCATCGGATCGCGCAAGCATGCCCGAGGTGTGCGGCGATGCCGCACTGATGGCGCCGCCCGATGATCCCGCCGCATGGGTGCGCCACGTCCGAGCGCTCGCGACCTCACCGGATCTCAGACAAGACCTGATTGGAAGGGGACGCGAACAAGTACGCCTGTTTTCCTGGGCCAGGACGGCCGCCGGCTACGTCGAGCTCATGCGTGAGCCCAAAAGTGAGCTCAAGAGTGAACCTAAGACTCTTGAGCCTTTGCAACGGATTGGAGATCCGCCATTGCCCAACATCGCCGTCGTCGTCGCAACCCTCGGCCGCCCGGACATCGTGACCGCTACGCTGAGTCATCTGCTCGAGACCCAGACTTTGAAACCGGCAGCCGTGATTGTGTCGTGCGTCGTCCGCGAGGACGCCGGCGATGCCGCCAATCTGCCGGCTGTCACGCTCGTGACCGGACGACCCGGGCTGCCGGCACAGCGAAATGCAGCCTTGGCGGCCCTGCCGCCTGGAATCGACGTCGTGGCTTTCTTTGATGACGATTTTGTAGCCGAGGCGGACTGGTTGGCCGCGGCGGCTCGAACCTTCCGCGATGAACCGCAGGTCGTAGCCTTTACAGGGAGTGTCCTTGCCGACGGCATCAAGGGACCGGGGTTAAGCTTCGATGACGCCGTCCGCATTGTGAAGTCAGTCGATCGCTCTTCCCCCTGGTCGCGCACCGAGCCATACAGCCCTTACGGATGTAATATGGCATTTCGTGTATCCGCAATTGGCGACCTGAAGTTCGACGAGCGTCTCGTGCTCTATGGTTGGCTTGAAGACCGCGACTTCGGCGGCGCTCTTGCCAAGCGCGGGGGCCGGCTCATCAAGTGCGCGAGCGCCTGCGGGGTCCATATGGGGGTCAAGAGCGGTCGGGTGCCGGGTGACCGGCTGGGTTACTCGCAGATCGTTAACCCAATCTATCTGCTCCGCAAAGGAACGATGACCGTTGGACAGGTTGCCAGCCATCTTTTTAGGAACATTTCGAGCAATGCGGCGCGCGCGGCGAGGCCGGAGCCCTTCATCGACCGCCGAGGGCGTTTAAGGGGCAATTTTCGAGGGCTTGCAGACGTGCTGCGGGGGCGCCTCGAACCGGATCGCGCGGCTGAAATCCGGCCGACGCCGGAGCAGTGATTCTGAACCAATCACTATGTCCAAAAACCGTAACCGCGATCAGCCGATCAATCCTCTACCGTGCAGCGGAGACGTCGGGCGACGCTCGGCTTGAACCCGTGATTAGCCGCAATGCTCAAATCGCGCTAAAGCTGGCTGGCGAGCCGCGCATAGGACCCCGATTGCTACAATGCTGACAATGAAAACTATTCTAGGCGCTAGCTGGACGGTTTCTTCCCGACTGTCGGGCCGCCTAATTGACTTCGTTACGGTTCTTGTCCTGGCCAGAACACTGACTCCGGCCGACTTCGGGCTGACCGCGCTTGCTATGACTTTGATAGTTGTAGTGGATACCGTACTTGAGATTCCCCTGCTTCAAGCGCTGACGCGCCTGAAGTGCGTTGAAAAATCCCACCTGGATACAGCCTTTACGCTAGGTCTTCTCAGAGGCCTTTTGGTTTCCCTTGTTGTCCTTGCGGCGGCCTGGCCGTTTTCCATCATTTTTCATGACAATCGTCTTACCGCTCTGGTGGCCGCGCTTGCCATCGGACCAATAGCCCGCAGCCTTTATAGTCCCGGCATGGTAAAGTACATCCGNCAAATGAGCTTTCGACAGGTCTTTATCGCAGAGTTTGTCGGAAAAGTAATCGCCTCCTCTGGGGCCATCGCGGTCGTCTACTCGGGGGGCGGATATTGGGCGATCGCAGCCAGCAGCGTCGTATCTTCTGCCGCAGCAACCCTGATCTCTTATGTGCTCGCACCGTACCGACCTGCGCTGTCACTCAAGAATATCTCGGAGTTTTCGACATTTCTGGGATGGTTCAGTTCGGCGCAGGTGGTGTCCGCGCTGAGCTGGCAATTCGACAGAGTATTGCTCGGCTACTTCGTCATCAAATCCGACCTGGGGCAATATGCGATGGCAAGCGATCTGGCTGTCTTGCCGACGCAAAGTTTGATCGGCCCAGCAATGCAGCCGGTCATGGCGGCATTTTCGAGAATTAATGAAGATCCCGAGAGGCTTCGAAAAGCCTATATGAAGGCTTCACGCTTTACGATGATGCTGGCGGTGCCTGTTTGCATCGGCATGTCGCTGACTTCAGATCTGATCGTCAAAGTGCTGCTGGGCGCCAAATGGACGGAAGCTGGCGTCTATCTAAAGTGGCTGGCTCTCGCGACAGTCCTCAGCGCCTATTATCAACCCCTGTACTCGCTTGCCCTCGCCATCAACCGACCTAACGTCATCTTCCGGCTGACTTTCATCGAGCTCTGCTTGAGAGTCGTCTTGATATCGTTGGGACTATCATTCTTTTCACTGATGGGCGCAATTGCCGCGCGCGGCGTAATATCATTGATCATGTTCACCTTGACACTGATGAACGCGCGGCGTTTGACGGGTATCAAAGCGAGATCCGAGGCTGCCAATCTGGCTAAAGTGGGAGCAGCCTGCGCTGTCATGGCGCTCTTGGTACTGCTATTTCGGCATGAACTAGCCGGACACATTAACGTGTTTCTAGAATTAGCCTTTAGTGCTGCTTTGGGGGCCGCGGCCTACGCCGGTATGCTTTTTGCGTTCGGCCTTCGCTTTAGAGGCTTCGTCGAATAATTCGAACCCAGCCGGTGCGGGCGAGGCCATCACTCGAACGTTTCCGCCCCACGAAATCCTGGCGCTTCGGCATCNTTGCCACTCACGATCGGAGCATCGACAAGCGGCCAGTCAATGCCGATATCGGCATCATTCCACAGAATGNAGCGCTCGCTGGCCTTGTCGTAGAGTCTGCTGGNTTTGTAGAGGAATTCGGTGTCGTNGGCCAGCGCAAGGAATCCGTGGGCGAAGCCTTCTGGGATCCAGAGCTGATGGCGATTTTTGGGTGTTAGCACTTCGCCTACCCATCGCCCAAAGCTTGGGGAACCCTTGCGAATGTCGACAGCAACATCGAAGGCCGCACCGTGGACGACGCGAACGAGCTTGCCTTGAGCGTGCGGCGGCAATTGATAATGCAAGCCGCGTAGCACTCCTTTTTTGGAAACCGAGTGATTGTCCTGCGGGAAGTCACCGGAAAGTCCAGTTGCCGCTTCGAATGCCGAACGGTTGAAACTTTCGAAGAAAATACCGCGCTCATCTGGAAAAGCGCGAGGTTCAAATCGTATCACATCGGGAATCGCAAGGCGGACGGCATTCATGGCCTGATGGATTCCTTGGCGAGGTTGAGCAGATAATGCCCATAACCGCTCTTGCCAAGGGAAGCCGCAAGTACGCGGAGGTCGTCGGCCGATATCCAGCCCTGACGCCAGGCAATCTCTTCGAGACACCCGATCTTCTGGCCTTGCCGCTTTTCGATGGTGGCGATGAACTGTCCGGCGTCGAGAAGGGAGTCGAAGGTTCCGGTATCGAGCCAGGCAAAGCCCCGTCCGAACAGCTCCACCTTGAGGGAAGAACGCTCCAGATACAGACGGTTGAGATCCGTAATCTCCAACTCGCCGCGCGCGGACGGCTTCACGGATTTGGCGAGCTCGACCACGCTGGCGTCGTAGAAATACAGACCCGTTACCGCATAGTTCGACTTCGGATGCGTTGGTTTTTCCTCAATCGAAAGCACATTGCCGGCCTGATCGAACTCGGCAACGCCATAACGCCCAGGGTCGTTGACGTGGTAGGCGAACACGGTAGCCCCTGATCTGTTGTTGGCCTGTTGCAGTAGGTTGGGCAAGCCATGGCCGAAGAAAATGTT
>JGI12053J15887_10000304_pt1 | contig 19158 bp, 16 predicted proteins | sample MedBloCAOM1_O3_FD_15887 | JGI IMG/M metagenome (IMG submission 15887)
GCGGCGTCGCGACGGCGGGGAGCGGCTCGTAGTCGACGTCGACCGCTTCGGCGGCATCTTCGGCAGCCCAGCGGCTCTCGGCCACGACCGCGGCGACGATGTCGCCGACGTGGTGGACCTTGTCGCGTGCGAACGCCGGCCGCGGCGCGCAATTCATCGGGCGGCCGTCACCGAACGGCATCGGGTGCACGACGGTGAGCTCGCCGTGACCGGCCTTCGCCCAGTCCTCCGCCGTCAAGGTCAGCAGCACGGCTGGTCGCGCCGCGGCAGCCTTGGTGGAGATCGATCGCACCCGCGCATGCGCGTGCGGGCTGCGCACGAAGGCGCACCATGCGGTGCCGGGCAGGATCACGTCATCGACGTAGCGTCCCCTCCCCTGCACGAAACGAACGTCCTCGCGGCGCCGCAACGGCTGGCCGATATAGCCGCCTCGCTGCTCTATCCTCGCGGTTGTCATCCCATGTCTGACCATTAACCGTAGATCGCCGACGCGTCGCCGCGGGCGGCGAGCTTACGGCAGAAATAATTCCAGGAGTGCTCCCAATGTACGGGGGTCATGATCTGGCGGTGACGTTTCTCGCGAATAGCCCGCCCCGGCAGCGACGAGCGGAAGCCTGCAGCCAGGCCCGCCAGCTGCGCCTTGCAGGCTTTCTCCAGAAATAGGCCCACGCAGGCTGCCTGCGGCACCGACGCGCCGCAGAATGTCACGCCGTGATTTCCCATCAGGACCGCGAAGCCATCGCCGAGCGATTGCGCGAGCGCGATGCCCTCCTCCTTGGTGGTGATGAGGGCGACATCGGCCTCGTGCCGGGGCACGTCGATGAAATAGTCGGCATCGAGTGTGAACGGCTGCAGCGCCTCGAGCGACGCCGAGAACACGCAGGCGTGGAATGGATGGGTATGGGCGACGACCTTCACGTCCGGCCGCAGCCGCAGGATCTCCGAATGGATGGGCCATTCCGAATGCCGTCCGCCGGAGCCCGCGATTTGGCGACCGTCCCAATCGACCAGCACGAAATCGTCGGCGCCGAGCGCCTCGCCGAGCCCGATCCGGTTGCGTTTGAGCCAGAAGCCGCGCCCCTCGGCGTCGCGCAAGGAGAGATGGCCGAGCGTCATGTCGCCGTGGCCTTCCATCTCGAGGATGCGGCAGGCACGGGCCAGCTCGTCGAGGGTCTTGCGCAGGTCGCTGGCGAGCGCGACGTCGGTCATGTGTCATCTCCAAGAGGTGACCAATACGGGCATTACGCCGCCTCCCGCTGCCAATAGACGGCGCGCCGGCGAAAGAGTAGCAGCGCCTGATCGAGCACGAGCCCGCAAATTCCGATCACGATGATCGCGGCATAGACGTTGGCGAAGGTGAAGCGCGTGCTCCAGATCGTGATGTAGTAGCCGAGCCCGACGGAGTCGCCGATCATCTCCGTGATCACGACCACGATGAGCGCCACCGGCAGCGCGATGCGCAGGCCTGAGAAGATGCTCGGCATGGCCGCCGGCAGGATGACGCGCCGCAGGATCGTCGCCCGGCTCGCGCCGTAGTTCTGCGCGCTCCAGATCAGCCGCGTCTCGACCGCGCGAAAGCCGAAATAGCACGTCACCACGATCGGATAGAGGCATTCGAGAAAGGTGAACGCGATCTTCGAGGGCGTGCCGATACCAAAAATATAGGTAAACACCGGAAACAGCGCGATCTTCGGCACCGGATAGCCGAAGAAGAAGATCGGCTCGAACAGGTTGCGGACCAGGCCCGATCGAGCCATGGCCACCGCGAATGGGATTCCGATGAGCGCCGCCAGCAGGAACCCGATGAGCGCACGGTAGAGCGTCACGCTCGCGTGGTAGACCAGCGTGCCGTTGCCGACGTCGGTGACGAGCGCGGTCAGGACCCGGCCCGGGCCGGGCAGCAGGCGCGACTCGACGAGCCCGCTCCCGACCGCCAGCTGCCACAGGAGCAGCAACAGCGGGATGGAATACCAGCGGGCGATGAAATCCCGGGCTTGATTCCACGCTTGTGCCGTCATCGCATCCCCTGCTCCTCCGTGCCGATGGTCTGGCCTTTGAGCACGCGCGCGCGGATCGCCAGCAGGATGCGGTCGCTCGCGAAGCCAAGGACAGCAAAGCAGACGATGCCGGCGAACATCAAATCAAACCGCACCCATTCCTCGGCATGAGTGATGAGATTGCCCAGACCGACGCGGGAGCCGATGAGCTCGGCCGCAAACAGCACCACGAAGGCGTGCGCGAGCCCGATACGGACGCCGGAGAACAATTGCGGCGCCGCCGCCGGAACGACGACCCGAAAGAAGATGGTTTGTCGCGGTGTCCCCATGTTCTGCGCCGCCCAGACCAGGAGCTTGTTGACCGACAGCACCGCGTGACGCGAGGCGATGAAGACTGGGAAAAAGCAGGAAAAAGCGATGATGCTGATCTTGGACGCGTGGCCGAGACCGAACATCAGCAGGAAGATCGGGAGGAACGCCACCTTCGGGATGGCATAGAGAAAAGACACCAGCGGATCGAAGAAGTGGCGCACGCCCGGGATCAGCCCGGCGCCCAGGCCGACGATGACGCCGGCGACGGTGCCGAGCACGAATCCCGCGGACACGCGATAGAGGCTGGCCGCCAGCGCTGGCCACAGCTCGCCCGTCGATGCCAGCTCCCACAGGGCGAGGAGGATCATGCTCGGCGCCGACAGGTAGCGCGGCAACATGCCGGCGCGGCCGAAAACCTCCCAGGCCACCAATACCAGGACAGGCACGATCCAGTTCTGGACCGCAGCCGAATTGATCCTCACACTTCCTCCAGGGCGCGCGCCTTCAATACTTCGTCCCGCAGCAGGTCCCAGACCTGGACGCGCAAGCTCAGATACTCCTGCGACTTGCGGTAGTCGCCGGAGCGGTTGACGTTGGGTATGCGGATGTCGGCCTTGATGCGGCCGGGACGGGCGGTGAAGACGAGCACGCGCGTGCCGAGATAGATCGCCTCGTCGATATCATGGGTGACGAACAGCGCGGTCTTGCGGGCCCGCCGCCAGATCGACTGCAGCTCCTCCTGCAGGAGCTCGCGGGTCTGGGAATCGAGCGCCCCGAAGGGCTCGTCCATCAGCAGTATTTCGGGATCGAGCGCGAACAGCCGCGCCAGCGCCACCCGCTGCTTCATGCCGCCGCTGAGCTGCCCAATATAGAGGTCGGCAAAACGAGAGAGATGCACGAGATCGAGATATTCGGCGGCCTTGGCGAGGCGCTCGCGTTTCGGGAGCTTCTTCATCTCCAGCGGCCAGGCGACATTCTCGATGGCGGTGAGCCAGGGAAACAGCGACAGGTCCTGAAACATCATGCCGCGATCGGGGCCCGGCGGCCCGATCGGCCGGCCGTTGAGGCGCATCTCCCCGCCGCTCGCGGGCTCGAAGCCGCCGATGATGTGAAGGAACGTACTCTTGCCGCAACCGGACGGTCCGACGATGGAAACGAATTCATGCTCGTCGATCGACAGCGACAGATGATCGATGGCAATGACGCTCCGGCCGTCGGCCGTGAACGCCTTGTCCAGGTTGCTCACCTCCAGCAGTGGCATCGAAGCCCGATCCCCCCGATCGCGCTCATTGCGGCAAATAGCCGATATCGACGAGCGAGCGCACGTTCGCATTCTTTGCCTGAAAGCCCGCCTTGACCTGAAATTCCTGCATTCGCTCCAGCGCATCCGCGTCGACCCGCAACGTCGGGTCGCGGTAGTAGTCCTGCATGGTCATGTAGACGTCGGCATTCACCCGGACCATTCTGGCGTCGATCAAGAGCTGGCGGGCTTCGCGCGGCTTGTCGAGATAGAACTGCATCGACGCCTTCAGATCCTCGAGCAACGCGCGCACGGCCGCGGCGTTGCTCTTTAGGAACGCATCCTTGCCGACCACCACCGTCAGCTCCTCGTCGAACGGCATGCCGTACTTGGCATCGAAGATCTTGCGAACCTTCATCTGCCGTTCCGCCAGCGCAGCAAACGGCTGCGGAAACATGCCGAGATCGATCTTGCCGGCATCGAGCGCTTCCTGCATCGCCGAGAACGGGACCGGTGTGATTCTCACGTCGGTCTCGGCGATCCCATGCTTGTCGAGCGCCGCCTTCAGCCAGAGATGACCTGACGTGGAAAACCCGTTGATGCCGACGACCTTGCCCTTCAGGTCAGCCACCGATTTGATCGCGGAAATCTCCTTGGCATAGAAGGTCGTGCTGAAGCCGCGCGCGCTCTCGCGCGAGATCGACGCGATCAATTTGCCGGTGATGCCTTCGGCGGCGGCGAAGATGACGCCGTTGGCGCCGCCTACGGAGAGATCGATGGCACCGGCCTCGAAGGCCTGCGCGCGCTTGTCCGAGCTGGTGAACCGGATCGGGTCGAGCCGATAGGCCTTGCCGTAGTTCCTGGCGAGCTCAGGCTTGGCGACCAGGAGCCACATCGGCTCCTCGGCGGCACCGCCATAGCCGAGCCGAAACATGACCGGTTGCTGCCCGTACGCAACCCCCGCGTGACCTGCGATGATGGCAATGCGGCTGGCCGTTGCCACACTCCGCAGCGCGATGCCCAACCAACCCATGTCGCGTCCTCGTCGGGCCAGAACCTCCCGCATCAGGTCACCGCCAAATCAATGCGGCAAGTAACCGAGGTCGACAAGCGATTTCACGTCGACCTGCTTCTTCTGGAATCCGGCCTTGATTTGAAACTCCTGCATCTTCTCGAGCGCCTCGACGTCGATGCGCATGGTCGGCTCGTGATAATAGTCGTTCATCGCGATGTAGACGTCGGGCGTCGCCCTGACCATCTTGCTGTCGACCAAGAGCTGGCGGGCTTCGCGCGGCTTCTCCAGATAGAACCCGGTCGCCTCTGTCAGATCCGCGAGCAACGCGCGGATCGCGGCCGCGTTCTTCTTGAGAAATTCGTCCTTCCCCATCAGAACGATCAACTCTTCGTCGAACGGCACGCCGTATTTGGCGTCGAAGATCTTGCGAACCTTCATCTGCCGTTCCGCCAGCGCGGCGAACGGTTGCGGGAACATCCCGAGATCGATCTTGCCGGCGTCGAGCGCCTCCTGCATCGCGGGAAACGCGATCGGCGCGATCTTGACGTCGGTTTCGGCAAGGCCGTTCTTCTCCAGCGCGGCCTTCAGCCACAGATGCCCCGACGTGAAAAAGCCGTTGATCCCGACGGTCTTGCCCTTGAGATCGGGCACCGATTTGATCGAGGAGTTCTCCTTGACGTAAAACGTCGTGCTGAAGCCGCGCGAGCTTTCCCGCGAGATCGAGGCGATCATCTTGGCCATGACTCCTTCGGCCGCGCCGAATATGACGCCGTTGGCGCTGCCGGAGGCGAGGTCGATGGCGCCGGCCTCGAAAGCCTGCGCGCGCTTGTCGGAGCCGGTGAAGCGGGTGCCTTCCAGCGTGTAGGCCTTGCCGTAGTTCTTGGCGAGGTCGGGCTTGGCGAGCAGCAGCCACAGCGGTTCTTCGGCGGCCGAGCCATAACCGAGCCGCAGCGTCGCCGGCTGGGCCTGCGCGATGCCGGCAGCTGCGACGACCATGAGGCAGAGCATTCCGCGCAGAAGGACGTTCCGGGCGCGTGCAGACATATGTGGTCCCTATCCGGTGTACGGTCGTGCTCTAGACAGCTGGCTTGGCGGAATCAGCTAGGACGGGCCTCGTTAGTCTCGACTGCGTCGTGAGAGTGCACGAAGCGTGCCATACCCCGACAAAAGTCCGCAAGTTCTCCGTTGCAAATTCTCTTCGTCCTGGCGGCGATTTGCTCATATTTGAACAGCACTGCCGGCTTGATCTGCGAGCGCCATAAGCCTTTTCAATCGGTCGACGGTCATTCGCCGATCATCCGGAGGAAACAACTCATCCGGGCTCTATCGGACGGCGCTTTCAACGCGTATGCGCATTGAGTATTGTCGGTACCAGGAGTCTTTTGATCAGCCGCATTGGAGCGCGAAATGACCCCAATCACCGGCGACGACATTCGAGCTTTGGTTCAACCCGGGCGGGTGAGCCGCCGCCTCTATACCGATCCGGACATATTCGATCTCGAGCTCGAAAGAATTTTCGGTTCGGCCTGGATCTATGTCGGGCACGAAAGCCAGGTGAAGATTCCCGGCGATTTTGTCGCCACCAGGATCGGCCGCAAGCCGCTGCTGCTGGTTCGCGACGCCGAAGGAAACATCCAGCTGCTGCACAACCAGTGCGCCCACCGCGGCTCCATGGTCGTGGCATCGAACGGCGGGCACACGTCGGAGTTCCGCTGCTGCTATCACGGCTGGACCTATCACCTCGACGGCCGGCTCAAGGTCGCGCCGCTGCTGCACGGCTATCCCGCGCACTTCGATCCGAAGAATCCGGAATTCGCGATGCTGCGCGTGCCGCGCGTCGCCAGCTACCGCGGCTTCGTCTTCGGCAGTTTGGCGGAGCATGGTCCGAGCCTGGAAGACTATCTCGGCTTCATGACCACGTCATTCGACGACATGGTCGACCGCGCCCCCGACGGCGAGCTCGAAGTCGCAGGCGGCGTGTTCAAGCACACCTACAGAGGCAACTGGAAGCTCTATCTCGAGAACCTGTGCGACGCCGCGCACCCGCTGTTCGTGCATCAGTCCTCGATCGATGCCGCGCGCCAGCAGTCCGACGAGGTCCACTCCGACGGCTCGGGCGAAATCGCCATCCGTCAGATGCGCCAGAACGGCGCGCCGTACAGCTTCTGGGAAGAAAACGTCGGCATCTGGACCTATCCCAACGGCCACAGCTTCCTCGGCGACTATCACGATGACGCCAAGCTGGTCGCCGCTTTGAACGATCCGGTGTTTCGCGACTACATCGCGACGATGGAAGCCAAGCAAGGTAAGGAGAAGACCAGGAGAACTCTCGAAGTCCGCCGCTGGAACAGCAATGTCTATCCCAACCTGTCGTTCATGAGCCAGTTCCAGCAGCTGCGGGTCGTGCATCCGATCTCGGTGAACGAAACCGTCGTGCATACCTACAACTATCGGCTCAAGGGCGCGCCGGCGCGGATGTTCGAGAACACCATCAGCTTTGCCAATATCGTGAACGGCACCGGCTCGCTCGTGCTCACCGACGATCTCGAAATCTACACCCGGATCGGCCTGGGTCTGACGAGTGCGGGCTCGGAATGGCTGGAGATCGGGCGCGGCTATGCCGGCGACCTGCCGGCCGAGCACGGCGGGCGACGCGGGAAAAATTCGACCAGCGAGGTCTATATCCGAAACATGTTCGACGCCTGGCTTGGTTACATGGCGAATGATGTCGGCACCGAAGGCACGCGCGCTACCGCCCCACAAGCGGTGGCGGAGATGCGGCAATGACCCTGCCGCAACGGACAGTGCAGCCGCGCCCGCATTCCGGCGCATTTGACGCCGCCGAGTGCGAGACGTTTCTGGTCCACGAGGCGCGCCTGCTCGACGAGGGACGATTCGACGAATGGCTGAGCCTGTTCACCGCGGACGCTTGGTATTGGGTGCCTTCGGAACCGAACCAGGCCAGCCCGCGCGATACCATCTCGCTCATCTACGATGATCGGAGGCTGCTGGAGACGCGCGTCCGGCGGCTGGCGAGCCCGCGTATCTATTCGCAGGAGCCGCGCTCGCGCACCAGCCGGATGATCGGCAACGTGACGATCGAGGAGGCCGCAGCGGACGCCTGCACGGTCCGCTCAAAATTCCAACTGCTGGAGTATCGGCGAGAGAGCCAGCGCATCTTCGGCGGCACCTCGCTGCATCGTCTCATTCGCGGTGACGGTGGCATCCAAATTGTTTGGAAGCGGGTCGATCTCGTGAATTGCGATGCGCCGCATGAAGGGCTGGTGGTGCCGTTTTGAACCGGTTTGCCGCCGCATCGGAGCTTGAAGGAGAGACGTGGTTATGCACGCAGCCGGATTGAAGGCGATCGGGATATTCGGCGCGGCGGTCGGTCTGCTGATGGGCGCGCAGCTCGTGACATCGCCCGTTGCGACTGCCGCCGAGGCCGTCACCTATCTGTTCCCGGCGCCGCCCAGCTTGCCCGCGTTCGGACCCATTCGCCTGGCCAAAGGCAAGGGTTATTTCGCCGAGGTCGGGATCGATGTGAATTTCGCCGTCGGCCGCGGCGGCGTCGACGTCGCCAAGCAGGTCGGCGCCGGCAACGCCCCGCTCGGCGGCATCGTCGCCGATGGGCCGATCATGGTCCGGCAGAACGGCGTTCCCATCAAGATCGTCGCCGTGTTCGGCGGCCGCGGCTTTATGCAATTGGTGGTTCGCGAGGATTCCGGCATCCAGAAGCCGGCCGACCTCAAGGGCAAGACCATCTCGGTGATGTCCTTTCAGGATACGACCTACTACGCGCTGCTGGGGCTCCTGGCGAGCGCGGGGCTGACGCAGGACGACCTCAACATCCAGTCGGCCGGTCCGGCCGGCGTGTGGGAGTTCGTCGCGACCGGCAAGGCCGCGGGCATGGCCGGCGTGCCGGATTGGATCCCGCCGGTGCTGGCGGCCGGCGTCAAGGTCAAAGTCATTCCGACCGACGAGTTCTTTCCCCATATGGCGCAGGCCATCGGCGTTTCCGACCAGGTGATCAAGGACAAGCCCGAGCTCATCGGCAAGTTCGTCAAGGCGGCACTGCGCGGCATGAAGGACATCATGGACGACCCGGGCAAGGCTGCCGACCAGTTCGTCGAATACGTCCCGGAATGGAAGGGCAAGGAAGGCGCGGTGAAAGCGGCGTTCAACTACTACGCCACGCTGGTCTATCCCGGCCAGAAGCAGCTCGGCGAGGTCGACGTGCAACGCCTCGCCAACCTGCAAGACTTCTACTTGGCGAAGGGTATCATCCAGCGCAAGTCGCCGATCGAGGAGCTCTATACCAACCAGTTCATCAAATAGCGGTTGTCACTGGCCTTTTGTCGCCCTCGCCTTTCGCTGCAGCGCGCGGGCGTCCGCGGTCATCTCCAGGCAGGTGAGGAGATCGACGTAGCTCGGACTGCCGCCGGTGCTGCTTTCGCCGACGCACTCCGCCCGGTCGCCGCTCGGATAGCTCGCCCAGTTCTGCTCGAGCTTGACGCGGGCCGCCTGCTCCTCGCGCAGGCACTGCTTTTCGCTCTCCGGCGACGGAATGACGGATTGGGTGAACTGGCACTCCGGCTTGACGTTGTAGTCGGGCACCCTCTCCTGGGCGGCAGCTGGGTGCGGTACCGCGAGCAGCACGCTGCAGCATAGGGCGCAATGGATCACTCCGGCTCGACTGCTCATGAGCAGGCCCTCCCACTCGAATGCTCTTCTTTGTTTGAGCATGACCTTTTCCGAAAACCGGTTCCCACTTTCGGGATCATGCTCCAGTTACTGCATGAACCAGCCGTGGCTCACCACCAGCGACTGGCCGGTCAGCGCATTGGTCTCGAACGCCGCGAAGAAGAGCGCGGTCTCGGCCACGTCCTGGACCGTCGTGAACTCGCCGTCGACGGTCTCCTTCAACATCACGTTCTTGATCACCTCCGCCTCGCTGATCCCGAGCTCTTTCGCCTGCTCGGGGATCTGCTTGTCGACAAGCGGCGTTCGCACGAAGCCGGGGCAGATGACGTTGGCGCGCACGCCGTGCTTGGCGCCCTCCTTCGCGACCACTTTGGCAAGCCCGATCAGGCCATGCTTGGCGGTCACGTAGGGCGCCTTGAGGACGGAGGCTTCTTTCGAATGCACCGAGCCCATATAGATGATGCTGCCGCCGGTGCCCTGCTTGTACATCTGTCGCAGCGCCGCGCGCGTGGTCAGGAACGCGCCGTCGAGATGGATGCTGAGCAGCTTCTTCCAGTCCGCGAACTTGAACTCGTCCAGCGGCTCGACGATCTGGATGCCGGCATTGCTGACGAGAATGTCGACCTTGCCGAAATGCTCGACCGCCTTCGCCACGCCGGCATCGACAGCCTGCTCGTTGGTGACATCCATGACCACGCCGATCGCCTTGCTCGGCCCGCCGAATTCCGTCGCAACGGCGTCGGCGGCGGCCTGGTTGATATCGGCGATCACGACCTTGCCGCCTTCACGCACGTAGGTCTTCGCGATCTCCTTGCCGATGCCGCTGGCTGCGCCGGTAACGATGGCGACTTTGTCCTTGAGACGCATGATCAAGCTTTCTGCTGTTGATGGGAGAAGACTTCAACGGAGATAGTCGTGCACGACCTTGCCGAGGCCGAGCGTGAGGTCGCAGAGCATGTGAACGGACGACACGACCTCGAGCACCGGCAATTCCGCCACCGGCGCGAGCGCATGCGGCATCAGCGAAATGGCGGCCGGGCTGGTCCAGGCGCCCTTGAGCGTCACGTCCTCGAGATAGTATTCGACGAGCTCGCAAATCCGGGCGCTGCCGTCGACATGCGGGATGATCTTGAGCAGGAAATTCGGCGCCGCGAGCGAGGCCCGCACGGCGGCGAGATCAGCCTCTTTATGCTTGTAGCCCATGGTCGCCGTCACCACCCGGACCGGGCCGTAGTCGAGCGTACCGACGAGGGTATCGATCTCGACGTGGAGCGTGGGGTTTGCGAGTTTCTTCGGGAAGCCCCACAGCTCGCGACCGCCGGCGATCGGCGGTTCGTCGTTGAGGAACATGCAATGGGTGTAGCCGCCCTTGCGGCCCTGGAACGAGACCGGGATCACTTGCCCGGTTTCGGTATAGTCGCCGAAGCCGGTGGAATTCGGCATGCGAATGAATTCGTATTTGACCAGAGGCTCGCCGACCTCGAGCGGTTCCGGCACCACGGCACGCAGCTTCTCCGGATCCGTCCGATAGGTGATGATCATGAACTCCCGGTTGACGAAGCGATACGGACCCGGCGGGTAGGCCGGGCTGGTCAGCGGCATGGCAAAGGCGCGTTGCTTGACCTCGGCTTCCTTCATGCAGAACTCCTCTTCACTATTCGGGGTCGGTCCCGGCCTTAGTCGCGGCCGTCGACGCCGAGGTCGAAGGTGCCGCAGCCGGTGCGGTCGATGGGACGCTCCAGCGCTTCCGGATGCCGCAAGGTGCGGATCGCATCGTTGTATCCGGCTTGCCAATGATCCTGCATGCTCAGCCGGGAGAATTCGTAGTCCTTCGACTGTCGCTCGTAGTGCTTGGAGCGGTAGATCAGCTGCACGATCTTGTAGACCTTGCGATCGGCGATCGAGCGCAGAAGCTCGATGTCTTCTCCCTTGAGCTCCGAGGGCGGGAGCTTCTCGAACAGGTCCGCGAGCGCCGCCCGAACGCGCTGAATGGTCTTGAACTGGTCGGTACCGGCGCGCGTGCGGCTGGAATATTGGATCTCCTTCTGCCGCCCTATGACCTCAGGCATGTCATGGGGCGCCTCGCCGCGCGCGCTCCAGAGGTCCACCTGGAAGGCCAGCGTGTCCTGCCGCGTATCCCCGGAGACTACCCATTGCAGCGGCGTGTTGGAGACGAGGCCGCCGTCCCAATAGAGCTCGCCTTCAATCTCGACCGGGGGAAAGCCGGGCGGCAGCGCGCCCGACGCGAGAATATGCTCAGGCCTGATGGTGTGGGTCTTGGTGTCGAAATAGGCGAAGTTGCCGGTGCGAACGTTCACGGCACCGACGCTGAATCGCATCTCCCCGGCATTGATGCGATCGAAATCGACGAGGCTTTCCAGCGTGCCGCGCAACGCCGTGGTGTCGTAATAGCTCGTCGCCTCGATCGTCCCCGGCGGATGCAGGTACGGCGGTATCGGGCGCGGCTCGAAGAAATGCGGCGCGCCCCGCATCAGGGCGCTCCATGCGTTGAACTGATTGAGGTAGCCGCGCGCCATGTCGCCGGTCCAGAATGCCTTTACGATGTCGGGCATGTTGACGATGACCGGCGTCGTCACGTGCTCCCAGAATGCCCGCAGCTTGTCGACGCGCGCCTCCGGCGCATTGCCGGCGATCAAGGCGGCGTTGATCGCGCCGATCGAAATCCCTGCGACCCAATCGGGCGTGAGATTGGCTTCCGCCAGCGCTTGGTAGACCCCGCCCTGGAACGCGCCGAGCGCGCCGCCGCCCTGCAGCACCAGGGCAATGCTTTCGAACTGCGGGCGTTCGGTCTGATGATGGCTCTTGCGGACCGACTGCATCGCCGTCGAAGGCTTGTCGTCGGCCGATTGCACGATTTCCTGCATCATCTCATCACTCACTCGACTGCGGCGTACCGCGCCACATGTGGTTAAGCCGGCAAGGTCGAGCCGGCATCCGCCTTCATCTTCTTGGCCGCCGCGCGTGACCCCCGCCACTCCTCGAACCGCTGCACCACGACGTAGAACGACGGCACGAACAGGACGGCGAGGCAGGTCGAGGCGAGCATGCCGCTGAATACGGCGATGCCGATCGACTTGCGGGCATTGGCGCCGGCGCCGGTCGCAAATACCAGCGGCACCACGCCGAGGATGAAGGCGAACGAGGTCATCAGAATCGGCCGGAACCGCAGCCGCGCCGCCTCGACCGCCGCCTCGACGATCTCGACTCCCTCGGCGCGCTTCTCGCGGGCATATTCGACGATCAAGATCGCGTTCTTGCTCGCGAGCGCGATCAGAAGAATCAAGCCGATCTGGGTATAGAGATTGTTGGCGATGCCGAGCGCGATGAGGGCGCCGACGGTGCCCAGGAGCGCCAGCGGCACGGCAAGGATGACCGACACCGGTTGGAACCAGCTCTCATACTGGCCGGCAAGCACGAAATAGACCAGCAGCACCGCCAGCGCGAACACGTAGTAGATCTGATTGCCGACGGCCTTCTCCTGATAGGACATCGCCGACCAGTCGAAGCCCATGCCGGGCGGCAAGGTCTTCTCGGCGATCTGCTCCAGCAGAGCCATCACCTGGCCCGAGCTGAAGTCCTTGGAGGGCACCCCGGAGATCGTGGCGGAAGGATAGAGATTGTAGAGCCCGATCAGCGCGGGACCCTGCACGGCCTTGATGTCGAGCAAGGTCCCGAGCGGCACCATCTCGCCTTTCTGGGTCTTGATCTTCAGGTTGTTGATGTCCTCGGGCTTCAGGCGGAATTGCGCATCGGCCTGGACATAGACCTGGAAAACCTGGCCGAACTTGTTGAACTGCGTGACGTAACTCGAGCCGACATAGTTCTCGAGCGCCGTGAATACCTGTCCGACCGTGACCCCGAGCGTCTCCGCCTTGTTGCGGTTGATCGTCAGATAGAGCTGCGGGGTGGTCGCGCGGAACGACGTAAAAATCGTCTGCAGCGCGGACTGGGACGCCGCGTTGGACACGATCTGATTGGTGGCGTTCTGCAGCTTGACGAAATCGCCGCTGCCGTCCTTGAGCTCGATCATCATCGTGAAGCCGCCGGCATTGCCGATGCCCTGGATCGGCGGCGGCGGGATCACGGTCGTGGCGGCGTCGAGGACCTGCGCTTGCAGCGAGCTGCTCAGCGTCCGAAACAGCGAGAGCATGTCCTGGCCCTTGGCCTTTTCTCGGACGGACCAGTCCTTGAGCATCACGTAGACCACGCCGGCGCTGGGCAGGCTGGCATTGTTGTCGAGCACCGAAACGCCGGTGATGGAGAACACGGTGTCGACACCCGGCGTATCCCGCGCGATCTTCGTGATCTGCTGGAGGACGCGGTCGGTGCGCTGAAGCGATGCGCCGTCCGGCAGCTGCACATTGACCATCAGGTAGCCTTGATCCTCGATCGGAATGAAGGCCGTCGGCACCCGCGTCATCCCCCAGAACGCCACGACGATCAGCGCGAGCGCAATCGCCACCATGAGTAAGCTGCGATCGACCATGCGGTGGATCAGAGCCGCGTAGCGGCGCTCGCCCGCGTCATAGACGAAATTGAATCCGCGATAGAAGATGTTGCGCCGTTCCGGCGGCACCGGAGCCCGCAACCACAAGGCGCACTGCGTGGGCTTGAGCGTTGCCGCATTGACGGCGCTGATGAGGGCGGTGGCGGCGATGACGAGCGCGAACTGCTGGTACATCTGGCCGGTCAGGCCCGGCAGGAAAGCCGCCGGCGTAAACACCGACATGAGCACAAGGGTGATGCCGATGATCGGGCCGAACAGCTCGGTCATCGCCTTCACTGCGCCTTCGCGGCCGGACATGCCATGCTCGATATGACGCGACACGCCCTCCACGATGACGATGGCGTCGTCCACGACGATGCCGATGGCGAGCACGATGGCGAACAGCGTGGAGAGGTTGACCGAGAAACCGAGCGCGGCCATGGCGGCGAAGGCGCCGATGATGGTGACCGGCACGGTGGTGGCCGGNACGAGCATCGCCCGCCAATCCTGCAGGAACACGAAGATGACGATCAGGACCAGGATGCCGGCTTCGATGAGCGTGACGTAGACCTCCTTGATCGAGGCCTGCACGAACACGGTGGTGTCGAACGGGATGGTATAGACGAGCCCCTGGGGAAACACCTTGGCGAGTTGGTCCATCTTGGCGCGGACGCCGGTCGCCACCGTGATCGCGTTGGCGTCCGGCAACTGGAAAATGCCGATGCCGGCGGCCGGCGCGCCGTTGAACATGAAGTTCTGGCTGTAGGTCTGGGCGCCGAGCTCCACCCGGCCGATATCCCGGACGCGCGTGATGCGCCCGCCCGCCTGGTTGTCGACCTTGACGACGATGCTCTCGAAGTCGGTTGCATCGTTGAAGCGGCCGGTGACGTTGACCGTATACTGGAAATTCTGCCCTTCCGGCGCCGGCGGCATGCCGATGGAGCCGGCGGTGACCTCCTGGCTCTGCTGCTGGATCGCATTGATCACGTCGCTCGGCGTGAGGCCGCGTGCCTGCAGCTGGTCCGGGTCCATCCAGATGCGCATGGCATACTGGCCGGCGCCGTAGACGTTGACGTTGCCCACGCCCGGCAGGCGCGCGAGCTCGTTCTGCAGATTGATGACGCCGTAGTTCGCGAGGAACAGGCTGTCGTAGCGGTTGTCCGGCGACGTCAGCGTGACGAACATCAGGACCGCGGTCGACTTTTTCTGGACGGTGATCCCCTGCACCTGCACCGACTGCGGCAATTGCGCGAGCGCCGCCGACACCCGGTTCTGCACCAGCACCTGCGCCATGTTGGGGTCGGTGCCGATCGCGAAGGTGACGATCAGGCTGTAGCTGCCGTCGCTGGCGCTGGTCGACTGCATATAGAGCATGCCCTGGACGCCGTTCACCTGCAGCTCGATCGGCAGGGCGACGGTGTCCATGACCGTCTTGGCGCTCGCCCCTGGATAGCGCGTGGTGACCGACACGGTCGGCGGGGTGACGTTGGGATATTGCGACACCGGCAAGCGCAGCAGCGCGACCGCGCCGATCAGGATCATGACCAGCGCCAGCACGTTGGAGAGGACCGGCCGTTCGATGAAAAAACGCGAGAACATAAAGTGGCCTCAGATTCGATCGGGCATCGATACGGCTGCGTTACACTGCGGTTCGTTCACTCTCCGGCCCCAGCGGTCATGGTCTTCTTCTCCGGGTCGACCTTGTTGCCGGGGACGGCGCGCTGCAGACCCTCGGTGATGACCCATTCGTCGCCCGTGAGCCCGGACTCGACCACCCTGAGCCGCCCGCTGATCTGGCCGAGCTTCACCTGCCGCTGCTCGACCGTGTTGTCCTTGCCCACGATGAGCACGTATTCGCCGAGCTGGTTGGTGCCGATCGCGATATCCTCGACCAGGATTCCCTTGTCGATACGTTGTACGGGAACGCGCACGCGCACGAATAGTCCCGGCAACAAAGCGAGGTCCTTGTTGTCGAAAATCCCGCGCACCTCGAGCGTGCCGGTGGACGGGTCGACTTGCGGCGCGACGTAGTCGAGCTTGCCCTTGTGAGGGTATCCGCTCTCGGTCTGGGTGCCGATCTCGACCGGGACTTCGTGCACGTCGCGCAGCGTCTTGCCCTGCTTGGCCAGCCCCTCCTTGATNCGCAATACGATCGTCTCGCTGATGTTGAAGTAGACGTAGATGGGATCGACCTGAACGACGGTCGCGAGCTTGGTCGGNCCGGCATAGCCGACCAGCGCNCCGACATTGACCAGNTGGCGGGTGGCGATGCCGTCGAACGGCGCCGCCACCTCGGTATAGCCGAGATTGATCTGGGCGATCTCCAGATTGGCCTTGGCGCTGTCCACGCCGGCGATCGCCTGGTCGAGCTTCTGCTTGGCGTCGTCGAGCTTGGCCTGGGTGGAAACCTGCTGCTGCTGCAGTTGCGCCTGGCGGTCATATTCGATTTGCGCGTTGAGCTGAGCCGCCTGGTTGCCGGCAAGCGTGGCCTTGGCCTGGGCGAGCTGCGCCTCGTAGGTGTTGCGCTGAATCACGAACAGCACGCTGTCCTTCTTCACCAGCGCTCCGTCGACGTAATTGATCTGCTCGAGAAAACCCTGCACCCGCGCCTCGAGATCGACGGTGCTGATCGACTGGGTATTCCCGGTCACCTCGATATACCGTGTCACCGGCTGTTGCAGCGGCTGCGCCGCCACGACCTTGGGCGGCGGCGGCGCGATATAGGCATTCTTCTCGCCGCAGGCCGTCAAAGCGAGCATCGCAGCGCCGGTGAACAGAAATGTGACAGGCACTTTCCTGTGCCTGCGCGACGCAAAATGCCACTGAACCAAAGACATTGCCTCCTCCACGCCCGCCAACGGGATGCGGATAAAACCAGAGCTCTTGCGAGTATCTACCGTCACGACCCGTCGATGAGCCTGATTCCGAGGAAGAGATCCAGTCGTGCCGCTACTCCGACTACACCATCAACATACCGCAAAATGCACGATTCGGCGCTGAAAAATTCGGGGAGCCGGCGCGCAAACACGGTAGCCAAAATAGAAACAACGTCGGTCATACTTTCCGCAGTTGCACGATCTTGCGCCACTATATGGCTGCTCCCGGACATGCGAGGCGCGCGACGAATACCCGCTGCACCGGCGAGAGCTTTGCGAGGGGCCTCGTCCGTGCCGCGCCCGTTGTAATGGAATGAACGTCCCGAGGAAACCTGGCATGGGCGCAGCAGCGGCTTTCTTGTCATAAATCCTTCCGACCCCGCCATCCACATTGAACCGCGATCACCATCGAATCCTACGCTCTCACCGGCCGGCAATATTGGGGTGGCGGTCACCCGATACCTTCTTAAGCGGAAGTGCAACAAGCAGAAGTGCTGAAGGAGTTTCTCCCAACCGGCTTCCAACGGCAGCCAGCTTTGGACAACGCGGTGCAGGCCATCCGATGTAACCGCTGCTCCCACTAGTCTGACGCCTCTCACGCCCGCAAAATCTCGCGCGCCAGCACCATGCGCATGACCTCGACCGGCCCTTCGGTAATCATGAAGCTGCGTGCGTCGCGCCACATGTTCGAGATCGGCATTTCCGTCGCCAGTCCCATGCCGCCGTGAATTTGCATGCAGCGGTCGGCCACTCGGAAGCCGAGCTCGGTCCCCACGATCTTGGCCATGTAGCTTTCGTGGCGCGCGGCGACGCCGGCATCGGTGCGGGCGGCGAGCTGGTAGACCAGCAGTTGCGTCATATGATGCTCGGTGAAGCTGTCGGCGATCATGAACTGCACGGCCTGGCGATCGGCGAGCGGCGCGCCGAAGGTCACGCGCTGCTTGGCATAGTCGACTGCAAGATCGAGGCAGCGTTTGGCGACGCCGAGCCCGCGACACGCCTGAAAGAGCCGCCCGGACGTGATCCACGACTGCGCCTGGCGCATCCCCTCGCCTTCCTTGCCGATCAGGTTCTCGGCCGGCACGATCACGTTGTCGAGGGCGACCTCGCACGGCATATCGCTCATCATGGTCGGCGTCCGGCGAACGACCTTCACGCCGGGAGTATCGGTATCGACCAGGAACATGCTCAAGCCGCCGCGACTTCCTTTCGAGCGATCGGTGGCGGCGACCAGTTGCAGAAAATCGGCATCATGCGCCTTGGTGATCCAGCGCTTGTAGCCGTTGATGACGTAGTGGTCGCCCTTGCGCACGGCCGTCGTGCGCATGCTGCCGGGATCGGAGCCGGCATCGGGCTCCGATTGCGCGAAGGCCGTGGTCTTCTCCCCGCGCAGGACGGGATAGAGATACTTCTCCTTCTGCTCCGGATTGAGCTTGAACAAGATGGGCTTCACGTCCGGACCGAACACGCCGGGACCGCGCGGCGGCAGCGCAATGCTGCGGGAGACCTCTTCCCAAACCACCGCCAGGCCCAACAAGCTGAGCCCTTGGCCGCCGTATTCCGTGGGCACGTCGAGGAGCCACAGGCCCAGGTCCTTGGCCTTGCGCTCGAGCTCGGCACGGATCTCGGGGCGGAGCGAGGGTCCGTCCATCGAATGCATCTCGACCGGGATGAGCTCCCGATCGACGAAGGTCCTGACCGTGTTCTTGAGAAGCTTCAGCTCCTCGGGCAGCTCGAAGTCCATGGACGTTGCTCGATGCGATCTCAGGCGCGCGCCACCGCCGCGATCGGCGCGCGTTCCCGCCGCGGGGTCTCGCGCAGCATGTCCATCAGCGCGCGCACCGATCCGAGCTGCTCCAACCCGACGACCGCGCCGATGACGCCATCGACGTGAGCATCCGAAAGCCGGCCCTTGGCATAGGTGCGGAACTTGCTCTCGATCTGCGGACGCGAGAGCCGGTTCTCCGGTGATCCGCGCGGATGATCGCAGCGCGCCGAGAAAGTCTTGCCGTCGGCGGTTTCGATGTCGACCATGGCCTGCACCCCGCTGAGCGCGGCATCGGCCCTCACCTCGACCCGTTCGGCGAAACGGCGCAGGGTCGGGTCGTCGTAGCGCGCAGGCTCGAACTGGGCGAGCGTCATTTCCCGATCGTGCAGGATCGCGGCGGCGACGTAGTGGGCGGACAGTAGCGCCTCGAACTTCGCCTTGTAGCGCGCAAAGATGCCGTGCAGATCGAACACCGGCTGGCTCAATCCGATGCGCAGCGTCTTGACCTGCGCGGGGTCGATATCGTGCTTCTCCACGATGTCGAACATCGCGGTCATCATGCCTTGGATCGANGAGGCGGATGGCCACAGCCGCAGCGCGATCTGCTCGAGCTCCCAGCGGCTCCCGAGGTCGGCGGTGGCGGCTTCGGCCCGCCCGCCGTTGGAATAGCTGTTGTAGAGACCGCCGTCCTTGGCGGTGAGGAACTCGCGCGTGGCGACGAACTTCTGCTCGGCCAGCA
>JGI12053J15887_10000305_pt1 | contig 19122 bp, 16 predicted proteins | sample MedBloCAOM1_O3_FD_15887 | JGI IMG/M metagenome (IMG submission 15887)
GGCGGCTCGGTACAGCGGCGTTCGACCCGGTCGATGTTCCTTTCGGAGCGCTTGCAGCAGCGGTGCTGGCTGCAACGCTGCTGGGTGGCAGCGCCGCCGTGCTGCTGCCCCTACCCGGTAGGGAGGAAACACCCGAAGGCGGCCCCGACACCGACTCAGAACTAGACGCTCCGGACCCGGGCTTCAACGACGCTGCGCATTCCGAACTCCACAACAGTGCTGCCCCAGAAGACACGGATAGCTCTGCTGTGCAGCTCGGGAACAGCGGAGCGGAAGGAGACTAAGCCGCCGACCCGTACACTCGGCGAACGGTACTGCGACATCAACGGCACTGCGGGATCGCGGCGAGGGAGCGGGATGGCCAGGCGTGCGGGTTCCGGCGGCAGTGATGCGGACGTGATCGTGGTGGGGGCGGGACCCGCGGGTTCCACGGCCGCCGCGTACCTGGCCCGCGCCGGCCTGGACGTGCTGTTGCTGGAGAAGTCCACGTTTCCCCGGGAGAAGGTGTGCGGGGACGGGCTGACTCCCCGAGGCGTCAAGCAGCTGATCGATCTCGGCATCGATACCAGCGTCGAGGCCGGCTGGTTGCACAACCGGGGTCTGCGGGTGGTGGGCGGCGGAGTGACGATCGAACTGCCGTGGCCCGATCTGGCCAGCTTCCCGCCCTACGGCGCGGTGCGCACCCGGCTGGATTTCGACGAGATGCTGGCGCGCCATGCTGAGAAGGCCGGCGCACGGCTCCATGAGCAGAACACGGTCACCGAGGCAATCACCGACGAACGCAGCGGCCGGGTCCTTGGCGTGAAGGGCAAGCACGGTCCGGACAAGCAGCCGATGCAATACCGTGCCCCGCTGACGTTGGCCTGTGATGGGGTCAGCGCCCGACTTGCGCTGAGCTTGGGGATGGACAAGCGCGCCGACCGGCCGATGGGTGTCGCGGTGCGGCGCTATTACACCAGCCCCCGCACCCATGACGACTTCCTGGAAAGCCACCTCGAGCTTTGGGACCACACCATCCCCGAGCAGCCCAGGCTGCTGCCCGGCTACGGCTGGATCTTCGGCATGGGCGATGGGACGTCCAATGTCGGCCTGGGAATCCTGTCCACGTCGACGGCGTACGGCAAGACCGACTACCGGGCGCTGCTGCGGTCGTGGTTGGACAGCACCCCGCCGGAGTGGGGTTTCCGGGAGGGCAACGCCGCTGGCAAGATCGCTGGGGCGGCCCTGCCGATGGGCTTCAATCGCACGCCGCACTACCGCAACGGCCTGTTGCTGGTCGGGGACGCCGGCGGCATGGTGAACTCCTTCAACGGTGAGGGCATCGCGTATGCGATGCAGTCGGCCCGGTTCGCCGCGGAGTGCACGGTCCAGGCACTGGCCCGACCCGAGGGACTGGCCCGCGAGCACGCGTTGCGGCGATATCCCGCTGCGCTGCGCCAGGAGCTGGGTGGCTATTTCCGGCTGGGCAACGGGTTCAGCCGGTTGATCGCCCACCCGGCCGTGATGCGCGCCGCGACCCGCCACGGCTTGCCGCGCCCGACTTTGATGCGCTTCCTGCTCAAGCTGTTGGCCAACCTCTACGACAGCCGGGAGGGCGACGCGATGGATCGGGTGATCACAGCGATGACCCGGCTGACTCCGAGCGTGTGATCGACACAGCTGGCGTCGCGGATAACGCCTGATCGGGCCGGATTTTAGGTTAGCCTCAGGGCACCGCGTGACCGGTCCGCACGTAGGGTAGGTGGGAGACCTTCATGAGACGCGGAGGGACGTTCGTGAGACGCCGAAGGAGGGGACGGTAGTGCTGCAGCCCTATGTGCCCCTCGTGCTGCTGCTCCTGCTGGCCGCAGGTTTTGCGGTCTTCTCCATCGCCGCGGCGCCCCATATCGGGCCGCGCAGGTACAACAGGGCCAAGCTCGATGCCTACGAGTGCGGTATCGAGCCGTCCCCGCAGCCGGTCGCGGGAGCCGGGCGGATGCCGGTGGCCTACTACCTCACCGCGATGCTGTTCATCCTGTTCGACATCGAGATGGTGTTCCTGTACCCGTTTGCGGTCGCCGCGGACTCATTGGGCATCTTCGGCCTGGTGGAAATTGTTCTGTTCATCGTGACGCTCGGCTTCGCCTACGCCTACGTGTGGCGACGCGGCGGGCTGGACTGGAACTGATCATGGGTCTGGAAGAGAAACTCCCCAGCGGGATCCTGCTGACTAGTGTGGAGAAGCTGGTCAACTGGACCCGGAAGTCGTCGCTGTGGCCGGCCACCTTCGGGCTGGCGTGCTGCGCGATCGAAATGATGACCACCGGCGCGCCCCGCTATGACCTGGCCCGTTTCGGTATGGAGGTGTTCCGAGCCTCCCCACGGCAGGCCGATCTGATGATCGTGGCCGGTCGGGTCAGCAACAAGATGGCTCCGGTTCTGCGGCAGATCTACGACCAGATGCCCGAGCCGCGCTGGGTGCTCGCGATGGGCGTCTGTGCCTCCAGCGGGGGAATGTTCAACAACTACGCGATCGTGCAGGGCGTGGACCACATTGTGCCGGTGGACATGTACCTGCCGGGTTGCCCGCCGCGTCCGGAGATGCTCATCGACGCCATCCTCAAACTGCACGCCAAGATCATGGATGAGCCGCTTGGTCCCAAGCGGGCCGCGGAGAAGGCCGGCCAGCACACCGAGATGGTGGCTTCCTCGGTTCGCTACGGCCCGCAGAAGGACCCCAGACCATCGGGGAGCGGACGGTCCAAGGTCGTCGAAGCTCGGAAGCAGTGAGCAATGATGACGGACGAAAATAACGGCCTGGCGCCGGGCCAAGCCAGCTCGGCCGAGATGAGCTCAGCGCGGCAAGCTGAGCACGAGGAGCACGGCGGGGTAGTCGCCGGCAGGGCCCGGCGGGGAATGTTCGGGGTTGTCGGATCCGGAGACACCTCCGGCTACGGCGGGTTGGCACTGCCGGCCTACGTGCCGCCGCCCGCGCACCGGCCNTACGGCGGCTGGTTCGACGAGCTCAGCGACGAGCTGCTAGCCGCGATGCACGAGCGGGGAATACCGGTCGAGGCGATCCAACAAGTCACCGTGGATCGCGGCGAGATCACCTACTACGTGCGCCGGGAACATCTTGTGGCGTTGTGCCGCACCCTGCGGGATGATCCTGCGCTGCGCTTCGAACTGTGCAGCTCGGTCTCCGGCGTTGACTACGGGACCGAGGTCGCGCAACGGCTGCACGCGGTCTACCACCTCACCTCGATGACCTACCGGCGGCGTATCCGCCTGGAGGTCGCCGTTGATGTCGACGATGCCCACGTGCCCAGCGTGGTCGAGGTCTACCCGACCGCGGACTGGCAGGAGCGGGAGGCGTGGGACATGTTCGGCATCATCTTCGATGGCCACCCGGCGCTGACCCGGATTCTCATGCCTGACGACTGGGACGGTCACCCGCAGCGTAAGGACTACCCGCTGGGCGGAATCCCGGTGGAATACAAGGGCGCCGAGATTCCACCGCCCGATCAGCGGAGGGCGTACTCCTGATGACGCCACAGCAACAGGGGGATACGGAACCAGCGCACACCGTCGGCAGCGGCACAGCCGACACGGTCAGCGACGCCACCAGCGGGGCCGATCCCTACGCCGCGACGGCGCGGGAGACCACCGAGGGTCGGGTGTACACCGTCACCGGCGGCGACTGGGACAGCCTGATCGACGACTGGAAACACGACGAACGCATCGTCGTCAACATGGGGCCGCAGCACCCCTCCACACACGGCGTGCTGCGGCTGGTTCTGGAGCTGGAGGGCGAAGTCGTCACCCAGGCCCGCTCAGTGATCGGCTACCTGCACACCGGTATCGAGAAGAACTGCGAGTACCGGACCTGGACCCAAGGCGTCACCTTCGTGACCCGGATGGACTATCTGGCGCCGCTGTTCAATGAAGCGGGCTACTGCCTGGCCACCGAGAAGCTGCTCGGCATCACCGCGCCGCGTCGCGCCCAGGTGATCCGGGTTCTGCTCATGGAGCTCAACCGGGTCAGCTCACACCTGGTGGCGATCGCGACCGGCGGGATGGAGCTCGGCGCACTCACCGGAATGACCGCCGGCTTCCGCGAGCGTGAGGAAGTTCTGCACCTGCTGGAGTTCCTTACCGGCCTGCGGATGAATCACGCATTCATCCGGCCCGGCGGCGTCGCCCAGGATCTGCCCGAAGGCTACGACACCAAGATCCGGGATTTCCTGAAGGTGATGGACTCCCGGCTGCCGGACTACGACAAGCTGCTCACCGGTCAGCCGATCTGGAAGCAGCGCCTGCAGAACGTGGGCTACCTGCCGCTGGACGGTTGCCTGCAGCTGGGTGTCACCGGCCCGATCCTGCGCTGCGCGGGTCTGGAATGGGACCTGCGCAAGGTGGAGCCTTACTGCGGCTATGAGGAGTACACCTTCGAGGTCCCCACCTCGACCGATGCCGACTGCTACGCCCGCTACGTGTTGCGGGTCGAAGAGATCCATCAGTCCTTGAAGATCGTCACCCAGTGCCTGGACAAACTGGAACCGGGCCCGGTAATGGTGGAGGACCCCAAGGTCGCGTGGCCGGCGAAGCTGTCCATCGGCGCCGACGGGCTGGGTAACTCGCTGGAATACGTCCGCAAGATCATGGGACAGTCGATGGAGTCACTGATCCACCACTTCAAGCTGGTCACCGAGGGTTTCGCAGTACCGCCCGGTCAGGCGTACTGCTCAGTGGAGTCGCCGCGCGGCGAGCTGGGCTACCACCTGGTCTCCGATGGAGGGACCCGGCCACTGCGGGTGCACGTCCGAGACCCCAGCTTCATCAACCTGCAGTCGATGCCGGCGATGAGCGAGGGCGGCCTGCTCGCCGACGTCATCGCCGCGGTGGCATCGATCGACCCGGTGATGGGAGGCGTGGACCGATGAGCCGCGCCAAAAAACGAGCAGGCAACCCGGCGTTCACCGCGAGGCCGGTCGCAGCGGCGGCAGTGCCTGACCAAGCCGCGCCGTCGACCCTGACCACGGTGCAGGACGTGCCGGTGGAGCGACCCGTGCGGGTGGACACCAGCGTGTTCGATGAGCAGACCTGGCAGCGAGCTCAGGAGATCATCGCGCGCTACCCGCGATCTCGATCGGCGCTGCTGCCCATGCTGCACCTGGTGCAAAGCGTCCAAGGTCACGTCAGTCAGGCCGGCATCGCGTTCTGCGCGCAGCAGTTGGAAATCACCACCGCCGAGGTGAGCGCGGTGGTCACCTTCTACACCATGTACAAGCGCCAACCCAGCGGTGAGCACCTGGTCAGCGTATGTACCAACACACTGTGTGCAGCGCTGGGCGGCGATGAGATCTATGCCCGGCTGCGCAAGCGGCTCGGGGTCGGACACGAGGAGACCGCTGGCCAGCCGGGCTCCAAAGGCTCGATCACCCTCGAGCACGCCGAATGTTTGGCGGCCTGCGACCTCGCCCCGGTACTGCAGGTGAACTACGAGTTCTACGACAACCAGACTCCGGAGTCGGCCGTGGAGCTGGTGGATGCGCTGCGTCGTGGAGACCGGCCGGCGCCGACTCGCGGTGCGCCGTTGACGGACTGGCGTAGCACCGAGCTGCAGCTGGCCGGCTTCTTCGGTGAGCCCCAGCAGCTGCGCGACGCGGTGGACGCGCCCTCGGCGGCGCCCGAGACGCTGGCCGGCAACCAGCTCGCCCAGGACAACGGCTGGCAGGCGCCGGCGATGCCCGACCAAGCGCCGCCGTTACCGACCGTGCCGGAGAAGAAGTGAGCGCAGTGACCAGCTCAGCAGAAGCAGCGGTGCCCGAGCGGACGCTCACCCCGGTGTTGACCCGGCGATGGCCGTCGCCGAAGTCGTGGACTCTCGACACCTACACCGAACTTGAGGGCTACACCGCGCTGCGCACCGCGTTGACCGCGCAGCCCGATCAGCTGATCCAGCTCCTGAAGGACTCCGGGCTGCGCGGTCGTGGCGGGGCGGGTTTCCCCACCGGCATGAAATGGAGTTTCATCCCGCAGGTAAAACCGGGCGAGCAGGCCGGTGGGCCAGCGGCCAAACCCAAGTACTTAGTGATCAACGCAGATGAGGGCGAGCCGGGCACCTGCAAGGACGTGCCGCTGATGATGGCCGACCCGCACTCACTAATCGAGGGTTGCATCATCACCAGCTATGCGATCCGGGCCCACCAGTGCTTCATCTACGTCCGCGGCGAGATGCTGCACTGCAACCGCCGGCTGCACCAGGCGATCAACGAGGCCTACCAGGCCGGCTACCTCGGCAAGGACATCCTCGGCTCGGGTTTTGACCTCGACATCGTGATTCATGCCGGTGCCGGTGCCTACATCTGTGGTGAGGAGACCGCGCTGCTCGACTCGCTGGAGGGCCGGCGTGGTCAGCCCCGGCTCAAGCCGCCGTTCCCGGCCACCTCCGGGCTCTATGAGGCACCCACCGTGGTGAACAACGTGGAGACCATCTGCAGCGTGCCTTACATCGTCAACGGCGGGGCGGACTGGTTCCGCAGCATGGGCACCGAGAAGTCGCCCGGTCCGAAGATCTACTCGATCTCCGGGCACGTGCAGCGGCCCGGACAGTACGAGGCCCCGCTGGGTATCACGTTGCGGGAGTTGCTGGAGCTGGCCGGCGGGATGAAGGGCGGCCCGCTGAAGTTCTGGACGCCGGGCGGATCGTCCACGCCGATGCTGACTGCCCAGCACATGGACGTGCCGCTGGACTTCGAGGGCGCCGCGGCGGCCGGTTCCATGCTGGGCACCACCGCGGTGATGGTCTTCAACACGTCGGTGAGCGTGCCGTGGGCCGTGATGAAGTGGACTGAGTTCTACAAGCACGAGTCCTGCGGTAAATGCACGCCGTGTCGCGAGGGCACCTACTGGTTGACCCAGACATTGCAGCGGATGGTGCGCCACGAGGGCACAGCCGCCGACGTGGACACCATGCTGGATGTCTGTGACAACATCGTGGGCCGGTCCTTCTGCGCGCTCGGGGACGGCGCCGCCAGCCCCATCATCAGCGGGATCAAGTACTTCCGCCAGGAGTTCCTGGACCTGTGCGCCAAGCAACCCGCATACGGACGCCCGCAGCAGATCAATCCAGGGTCGAAGGTCGGCCTGGCAGGATCGCACAGATGACGCTGGCACAGCAGGCAGCCGGCAGCCGCGCCGTTCCCGAGGGGCATGTCCGGCTGACCATCGACGGCCGTGAGGTCGACGCGCCCAAGGGTGAGCTGGTGATCCGGGCCTGCGAGCGGCTGGGCATCATCGTGCCGCGGTTCTGCGATCACCCGCTGCTCGACCCGGTCGCCGCCTGCCGCCAGTGCCTGGTCGAGGTGGAGATGGGTGGGCGGCCGATGCCCAAGCCGCAGACCAGCTGCAGCCTCACGGTCGCCGACGGCATGGTCGTGAAGACTCAGCACACCTCGGCGGTGGCGGACAAGGCGCAGCAGGGCATGATGGAGCTGCTGCTGATCAATCATCCGCTGGACTGTCCGATCTGCGACAAGGGCGGCGAGTGCCCGTTGCAGAATCAGGCGCTGTCCAACGGCCGTGCAGACTCCCGGTTCGTTGAGACGAAACGGACCTTCGCCAAGCCGATTCCGATCTCCACCGAGGTGTTGCTCGATCGGGAGCGCTGCGTGCTGTGCGCGCGTTGCACCCGGTTCTCCGAGCAGATCGCTGGTGACGAGTTCATCGACATGCTCGAACGCGGCGCTGACCAGCAGGTCGGGGTAGCCGCCGACAAGCCCTTCCAGTCCTACTTCTCCGGCAACACCATCCAGATCTGCCCGGTCGGCGCGCTGACCAGCGCCGCCTACCGGTTCCGATCCCGACCATTCGACCTGGTGTCCACCCGCGGGGTATGCGAACACTGCGCCAGCGGCTGCGCGCTGCGCACCGACTGGCGTCGCGGCATTGTGATGCGCCGGCTCGCCGGCCTTGACCCGCAGGTCAACCAGGAGTGGAACTGCGACAAGGGCCGCTTCGCCTTCGCCTACGCCAGTGCCTCGGACCGGATCACCCAGCCGCTGATCCGAGATTCTCTCGGCGATGGCTTGCGGCCGGCGTCGTGGACTGAGGCACTGCAGGCTGCGGCCACCGGACTGTTGGCGGCCCGGGACTCTGGTGTCGGAGTGCTCACCGGCGGCCGGCTGACCGTGGAGGACGCCTACGCCTACGCCAAGTTCGCCCGGGTCGCGCTAGCTACCAACGACATCGACTTCCGGGCCCGGCCGCACTCGGCCGAGGAGCTGGAGTTTCTCGCCGCGCACGTGGTCGGCGTCGGACCGGACACCGGTGGGGTCACCTACGACGACCTCAGCGCCGCCCCCGCGGTGCTCTGCGTGGCCTTCGAGCCCGAGGAAGAGTCGCCGATCGTGTACCTGCGGCTGCGGCGCGCCGCCCGCGATCGCGAGATGCCGGTGTGGCACCTTGGCCAGTTCACCACCCCCGCGGTGCGCCGGACCTTCGGCACGCTGCTGCAGGTGGCGCCCGGCGGTGAGCCCGATGCCTTGGACACGCTGGACGGTCCGGCCCGCGACGCGTTGGGTGCGCCGGGAGCGGTGCTGCTGGTCGGTGAGCGCGCCGCCGAGGTGCCCGGGTTGTACTCCGCGGTGGCGCGGTTGGCCGCGAGTACCGGCGCCCGACTGGCCTGGATCCCGCGGCGAGCCGGTGAGCGGGGTGCCCTGGAGGCCGGCGCAACGCCGACGTTGCTGCCTGGTGCCCGACCCGTCACCGACCCGGCGGCCCGCGCGGAGATCGAGAGTGCCTGGGGTGTGACGCTGTCAAGCCACCCGGGTCGGGACACCGAAGGCATCATCGCGGCCGCGGCCGCGGGACAGCTGGGTGGGCTGGTCATCGGCGGCGTGGATCCCGCCGACCTGCCGGATCCGCGGCTGGCCGAGCAGGCGCTGAGCCGGGTCCCGTTCGTGGTCAGCCTGGAGATGCGGCCCTCGGCGGTGACTCGGGCGGCCAACGTGGTGTTGCCGATCGCGTCCGCGCTGGAGAAGGCGGGCAGCTACCTGGACTGGGAGGGTCGCCGCCGGGAGTTCGGCACCACGATCAGCTCAGGGATAGGTCCGGCCCGGGGAGGCGCCGCGACCATGCCGGATTGCCGGGTACTGGACAGCCTGGCCGTCGAGATGGACGTCGATCTGTTCACCCAGACTCCGGCCGCCTCCTGGGCCGGCCTCGCCGCGCTGGGTACCTATGCCGGAGCCCGGATGGGTTCCCCACAGGTGGCCGCGGCGCCGGTACCGGAGCTCGGCGACGGCAAGGCGTTGCTGGCCACCTGGCGGCGGCTACTGGACAACGGGTCGATGCAGGACGGCGAGCCGCATCTGGCCGGGACCGCACGGACTGCCGTTGCGTTGATGTCCGAAGCCACCGCCACTGAGCTGGGGGTACATCTTGGTGGCCGGGTCACGGTGTCCACCCAGCGGGGCTCGGTGACGCTGCCGGCTGCGGCCGCTGACCTGCCCCCGGGCGTGGTGTGGGTCCCGGGGAACTCCGGACCCGCTACCGTCCGGAGCAACCTCGGCGCCGGCCACGGCACCGTAGTTACTGTCCGCAGCGGTAACGGCGCCCCGGCCGGCACCGCAGGAGCAGCCAAGACGCAGCGGGGAGGCAGGTCATGACGCCCACCGAAGCACTGCTCGGCGACGACCCACTGTGGCTGATCATCGTGAAGGTCGTCGTGATCTTCGTATTCCTGATGGTCATGACCTTGTTCATGATCTGGATGGAGCGCCGGGTGGTCGGGCGCATGCAGCAGCGCCCGGGCCCCAACCGGGTTGGGCCCTTCGGGTTGCTGCAGTCCCTGGCCGATGGGTTGAAGCTGGCGTTCAAGGAGGACATCCAGCCGGCGATGGCCGATCGCTGGGTGTACATCCTGGCTCCGATCATCTCCGCTATCACGGCATTCACGGCGTTCTCCGTGATCCCGCTCGGCGGTGAAGTATCGATCTTCGGTGAACACACGGTGCTGCAGATCACCGACCTGCAGGTCGGGGTGCTGGTGGTGCTCGCCTGCTCGTCGCTGGGCGTCTACGGGATCGTGCTGTCCGGCTGGGCGTCGGGCTCGCCGTACCCGCTGCTGGGATCGCTTCGCTCGGCCGCCCAGGTGATCTCTTATGAGATCGCGCTGGGGATGTCGATCGTGGCGGTGGTGCTGTATTCGGGTTCGCTGTCCACAGCGGATATCGTGGCCGCGCAGTCGCGGCAGTGGTGGTTCGTCTTCCTGCTGTTCCCCAGCTTCGCGGTGTTCTGCGTGTCGATGGTGGGCGAGACCAACCGAGCCCCGTTCGACCTGCCCGAGGCGGAGTCGGAGCTGGTTGGTGGTTTCCACACCGAATATTCGTCATTGAAGTTCGCGCTCTTCTTCCTCGCCGAGTACGTCAACATGGTCACCGTCTCGGCCATGGCGACCACTCTGTTTCTCGGCGGCTGGCATGCCCCGTGGCCGCTGGCCGGCGGAGCGCTGGACCGCGGCTGGTGGGGACCGCTGTGGTTCATCGGCAAACTGCTGGCGTTCCTTTTCGTGTTCGTCTGGCTGCGCGGCACCCTGCCCCGGATGCGTTACGACCAGTTCATGGCGCTGGGCTGGAAGGTGCTGGTGCCGGGAAGCCTGGTGTGGATCGTGCTGGTTTCTGGCGCCCGGGCGCTGCGCGGCGCCGCGGTCACTCCCGGCGAGATCCTCGTAGTTGGCGGCTTCTTGCTAGTCATCCTGCTGGTCGTCGCCTTCCTGCTGCCCCAGCGCGCACCAGTTGAGCGCACCCGCGAAATCGTCACCGCCGGTTCGGACTACCCGTTGCCCCCACTGGACCTGGTGGTGCCGCCGTCGCCGCCTCGGCGCGCCGCAGTGGGTGCCGGCGTGCCGGGCACTGCTGCGTCGGGCAATGGCGCGCCGCCGCCGAGGCAGGAGGACGGTCATGGGACTGCTTGATCCGGTCAAGGGTTTCGGGGTCACCTTCTCGACGATGTTCAGGAAGGTGGTGACCGAGGAGTACCCCGAGGTGAAGAAGATCACTGCACCGCGCTTCCACGGTAAGCACCAGCTCAACCGGCACCCGGATGGGCTGGAGAAATGCGTGGGCTGCGAGCTGTGCGCCTGGGCCTGCCCCGCGGACGCGATCTACGTCGAGGGCGGGGACAACACAGAGGAGGCGCGCTACTCGCCGGGGGAGCGGTACGGCGCGATCTACCAGATCAACTACCTGCGTTGCATCGGGTGTGGCCTGTGCGTCGAGGCGTGCCCGACCCGTTCGTTGACCATGACCAACGAGTATGAGGTGGCCGACGACAACCGCCAGGACCTCATCTACACCAAGGAGGACCTACTGGCGCCGCTGTTGGCCGGGATGGAGCAACCCCCGCATCCGATGCGGCTGGGCGAGACCGAGCAGGACTATTACGTCCAGGGTCCGAGCTTGGAGCGCCGTTCGGGTGCGGTGGGGGAGGAGGAAGAGTGATCGGTCTCGGGGAGACCATCGCGTTCTGGATCCTGGGCCCGCTCGCGCTGGCTGGTGGGCTGGCCATGGTGTTAGCCCGCAATGCGGTGCATTCGGCGCTGTGGTTGGCGCAGACCATGCTGTGCTTGGGCGCGCTGTACATGGTCCAGCAAGCGCCGTTCCTGGGTTTCGTGCAGATCATCGTCTACACCGGCGCGATCATGATGCTGTTCCTTTTCGTGCTGATGCTGGTGGGCAAGGAAAGTGTCGATTCGGTGGTTGAGGTGCTCCGCGGTCAGCGTGTCGCGGCGGCACTCGCCGGGATCGGGCTGGCCGCGCTGCTGGTGTCGATGCTGGGCCGGGCTTTCGCCGGGGTCACCGCGGTCGGGTTGGTGAAGGTCAACAGCACTGGCGGCGGCAACGTCGCCAACCTGGGCCGCAGCCTGTACACCGACTACCTGTTTCCTTTCGAGCTCACCTCGGCCCTGCTGATGACCGCGGCGGTCGGCGCGATGGTGCTGGCCTTCACCGAGCGCTCCAAGCAGGGCAGGTTGACTCAGCGCGAGCGGGTGGAAGCCCGGATCCGGGGCGAGCGTCCGTCCCCGCTGCCGGGTCCTGGAGTGTTCGCCACCATGAACTCGGTGGCCACCCCGGCCCTGCTGCCCGACGGTTCGGTGGCCCCGGAGTCGTTGTCCGAACTGCTTGAGTCCACCGGACGCGATCGTCTCGACGCTGACGTCCGCAGCGTTGTCAGTGCCGGCGCGGAGCCGGACGCCCGCGTCCTGCGCGGGCCGGTGCCACCGACGGCCGCGGACCAGGAGGAGCAGAAGTGATGGCTCGATCCTGCAGGCAGGTTTCGCAATGACCCCGACGTACTACCTGCTGCTGTCGGCGCTGCTGTTCACCGTCGGCGCCATCGGTGTGTTGGTACGCCGCAATGCGGTGGTGGTCTTCATGTGTATCGAGCTCATGCTCAACGCGGTGAACCTGACTCTGATCACCTTCTCCAGGATCAACGGCACCCTGGACGGGCAGATCATGGCGTTCTTCGTGATGGTGGTCGCGGCCGCCGAGGTGGTGGTCGGGCTGGCCATCATCATGGCGATTTTCAAGACGCGCCGGTCGGCCTCGGTCGACGACGCGAACCTGCTGAAGTACTGAAATCCTGAGGGGGGACGCGGTGACCGAGGTCTTGCCCTCCGTGGCTGCCGCCGAGGGGACGGCGGTCTACGCGTGGATGCTTGTCGCGCTGCCGGCCTTCGGTGCGCTCGTGCTGCTGGTCGGTGGCCGCCGCACCAACGCCTGGGGGCACCTGCTGGGTTGCGCGACGGTGCTCGCGGCCTTCTGCTACGGCGTGGCACTGTTCTCCCAGATGCTGGGTTTCGACGCGTCGCAGCGGACCCGGGAGCTGGGGCTGGGTACCTGGTTCGCGGTCAACTCCCTGCAGGTCGACTACGGACTGCGGCTCGATCCACTGTCGCTGACCTTCGTGCTGCTTATCACGGGCGTCGGGGGGCTGATCCACCTCTACGCGATCGGCTACATGGCCGACGACCCGGGGCGCCGACGGTTCTTCGGGTACTTCAATCTGTTCGTCGCGGCGATGCTCGTGCTGGTGCTGGCCAACAACTTCGTCATGCTCTACCTCGGTTGGGAAGGGGTGGGCCTGGCCTCTTACCTGCTGATCGGCTGGTACCAGGACCGTCCCAGCGCCGCGACGGCGGCGAAGAAGGCGTTCCTGATGAACCGGGTCGGTGATGTCGGGCTGACGTTGGCGATCTTCTTGATCTGGCGGTCACTGGGCACGGTGCGGTTCTCCGAGGTGTTCCCCCGCGCCGGCGAGATCGGCGGCCCCACCCTGCTGGCGATCACCCTGTTGCTCCTACTGGGGGCTTGCGGCAAGTCCGGTCAGTTCCCGCTGCAGGCATGGTTACCCGATGCGATGGAGGGCCCGACCCCGGTCTCGGCGCTGATCCACGCCGCGACGATGGTGACCGCCGGGGTGTACCTGATCGCCCGGTGCAGCCCGCTGTACAACCTCAGCCCGAACGGCCGGCTGGTTGTCGCGGCGGTCGGGGTGATCACCTTGCTGATCGGGTCGATCATCGGCTGCGCCTACGACGACATCAAGAAGGTGCTGGCCTACTCCACGGTAAGCCAGATCGGGTACATGGTCCTCGCGGTCGGGTTGGGACCGGCCGGTTACGCGCTGGGCATCGTGCACCTGCTCACCCACGGCTTCTTCAAGGCGGGGTTGTTCCTCGGAGCAGGCTCCGTGATGCACGGGATGCACGACGAGATCGACATGCGCCGGATGGGCGGGCTGGCGCGACACATGCCGATCACCTTCGTCNTCTTCAGCTGCGGCTACCTGGCNTTGATCGGCTTCCCGTTCCTGTCCGGCTACTACTCCAAGGACGCGATCATCGAGGCGGCGTACGCGGCGGGCGGGGCCGCCGGCGGGCTCTTCGGCACCATCGCGCTGCTCGCCGCTGGCCTGACCGCCTTCTACATGACCCGACTGATGCTCATGACGTTCTTCGGCGAGGAGCGCTGGCGCAACCTGCGCAGCGCCGACGGCCAGGAGTACCACCCGCACGAGTCCCCGCCGGTGATGTGGGTGCCGATGGTGCCGCTGGCAGTCGGCTCGCTGGTCGCCGGATACTTCCTGGCCTCAGGCGGTCGGTTGGCTCGGTGGCTGGAACCCTCGGTGGGCTCGCTGGTGCCGGCCGAGGCGCCGTTCCCGCCCGTGCTGGTGCCGATCTTCACCGTGCTGGTCTCCGCAGTAGGGGTGCTGGCCGCCTGGCTGTTCGTCGGTCGCAACCCGGTGCCGGTGATCAGACCGGAGCGGGTCTCGCTGCCGGTGGCCGCCGCCAGGGCTGATCTCTACGCCAACGCGATCAACGAGACAATTATCGCGCGACCCGGCACCTGGCTCACCCGGGCGCTGGTGTTCGTGGACAACAAGGGCGTCGACGGGGTGGTCAATGGCACCGCAGCTCTGCTGGGTGGCAGTTCGGGACGGCTGCGCCGGCTGCAGACCGGCTTCGTTCGTAGCTACGCCCTGGGCATGCTCGGCGGTGCGATCGTGGTGATCGCCTTCCTGCTGGCGGTGAGCTACTCATGAGTGGCGGTGCTCTGCTGCTGACGATGCTGCTGCTGCCGCTGGTGGGTAGCGCGGTGGTCGCCCCGATGCGCTCGGCGCCGACCGTTGCGAAGGCTACCGGGATGGCGTTCGCGCTGGCCGAGCTGGTATTGGCTGCGCTGGCCTGGTCGGCCTACAACCCCAGCGGCGGGCGCCTGCAGCTAACCCTGTCCATTCCGTGGATCCCGGCCTTCGGGACCCGCTTCGCGCTCGGTATCGACGGCATCGCATTGGTGATGATCGCGCTGATCAGCGTGCTGGTGCCGATCGTGATGGGCTCGTCCTGGGCAGACAAAATGTCCCAGGACCGAACCCCGGCGGGCTTTTATGCCTTGCTGCTGGCCCTGCAGTCGTTGCTGATCGGCGTCTTCGTCTCCACCGATGTCTTCTTGTTCTACCTGTTCTTCGAAGTGATGTTGGTGCCGATGTACTTCCTGATCGGCCGCTTCGGCGGTCCGCGACGGCAGTACGCGGCGGTCAAGTTCTTCCTGTACTCGCTGCTCGGCGGTCTGGTGATGCTGGCCAGCGTGATCGGGCTGTTCGTGGTCAGCGGAAACCGGCTGGGTCACGGCACCTTTGACTGGGCGGCGCTGGTGCAGATCGCCGGGACTGTCCCGCAGAGCACTCAGATCTGGCTGTTCCTCGGGTTCTTCGTCGCCTTCGCGATCAAGGCGCCGCTGGTGCCGCTGCACACCTGGCTGCCCGACGCCGCTGCGGAGGCCCCGGTAGGTGCCGGCGTGCTGCTGGTCGGTGTGATGGACAAGGTCGGCATCTACGGTTTCCTGCGCTACTGCCTGCCGCTGTTCCCCGCCGCATCGCGGGCGTTGGCCCCGCTGGTGCTGGTGCTCGCCGTCGCCGGGGTGCTCTACGGGGCACTTCTCGCCGTCGGCCAGTCCGACATGAAGCGGTTCGTGGCCTACACCTCGGTGGCGCACTTCGGTTTCATCGCGCTGGGTGTCTTCGCCTTCTCCACCCAGGCGCAGGCCGGTGCGGTGCTTTACATGGTCAACCACGGTATCTCCACCGGCATGCTGTTCATCGTCGTCGGGATGCTGATGGCCCGCGGTGGCTCCCGATTGATCAGCGACTACGGCGGGGTTGCGGTGCTGGCTCCGGTGCTGGCCGGGATGATGCTGGTGGCCGGGTTGTCCTCGCTGGCGCTGCCCGGCACCAACTCGTTCGTCTCGGAGTTCCTGGTGCTGATCGGCTCCTTCCCGCGGCAGCCGGTGTACACGATCCTTGCGACCACCGGGATGGTCCTGGCCGCACTGTATGTGTTGTGGTTCTACCAGCGGGTCATGCACGGTCCGGTGCGGGGCGCGGCCGTGGTGGGTGCGTTGGAGGGTCCGGGCGCCACGATCGCGCCGGAGGCCGGCGCGCAGCGCCAGCGTGCCCGGTTCCCCGACCTGTCGGTCCGCGAGGTCGTTGTGCTGGCGCCGCTGGTGGTGCTTATCCTGCTGCTCGGGCTCTACCCCCAGCCGGTGTTGAATGTCATCAACCCGTCGGTCGGGGCCACGCTCACCGAGGTCGGTCTGTCCGACCCGGTCGTCGGGCAGGGAGGTCGCTGAGGTGCTCGGCGGTGAAGCTGGAGTCGGAGTCGGAGTCGCGGCGCAGGTGCCGCACTTGCAGGCGCCTACGGTCGATTACGGGGCGATCGCCCCGGTCTTGATCGTGCTCGGGGCGGCATGCCTTTCCGTGCTGGTGGAGGCTTTCGTGGCCCGTCCGGCGCGGTGGTCGGCGCAGGTCGCGTTGACGCTGCTTACGTTGGGTGCAGCGGGTGCGGCGCTGGGTGTGCACCTCTACTCATTCGCCGCTGACGGGCGCAACGTGGTGACGCTGGCCGGGACGATCGCGGTCGACGGGCCGGCGCTGTTCTTATGGGGAACGCTGCTGGCCTTGGGTTTGGCGGCGGTGCTGCTCATCGCGGACCGATCCGTGGAGCCGGGAGGCGCGTTCAGCGCCGACGCCGCGGTACGGCCGGGCACCGCGGCGGACCGTGCCCAAGCCCAGGGCGCAGTCGGCACCGCGGAGACGGTGATGCAGACCGAGGTATTCCCGCTGTTCTTGTTCTCCCTCGGCGGCATGATGGTGTTTCTTGCGGCCAACGACCTGCTCACCATGTTCGTGGCGCTGGAGGTGCTCAGCCTGCCGCTGTACCTGATGTGCGGGTTGGCCCGCCGCCGCCGGCTGCTGGCCCAGGAGGCTGCGGTGAAGTACTTCCTCCTGGGAGCCTTCTCCTCAGCGTTTTTTCTTTACGGGGTCGCGCTGCTGTATGGCTACGCGGGTTCGGTCAGCCTGTCCCGGATCGCTGAGGCGTCGGCGGGCAGCAATCGGCCGGACACGCTGCTGTTCGGTGGGCTGGCGCTGCTGATGGTCGGACTGCTGTTCAAGGGCTCGGTCGGGCCGTTCCACACTTGGACCCCGGACGTCTACCAGGGCGCGGCCACGCCGGTGACGGCCTTCATGGCGGCGTGTACCAAGGTGGCTGCCTTCGGCGCGATCCTGCGGGTGCTGACGGTGGCGTTCGAGGGCACCCGCTGGGAGTGGCGCGGCCTGCTCTGGGCAGTCGCGATCGCGTCGATGGTGATCGGCGCGGTGCTCGGCCTGACCCAGACCGACGTCAAGCGCATGATCGCCTACTCGTCGGTGGCGCACGCCGGGTTCCTGCTGGTCGGCGCGATCGCGTTGACGGCACAGGGGCTGTCCGGCACGATGTTCTACTTGCTCGCCTACGGCTTCACCACGCTCGCCGCGTTCGGGGTGGTCACCCTGGTACGCAACGCGGATGGGGAGGCCACCCACCTCTCGCAGTGGGCCGGGTTGGCCAAACGTTCCCCGTTGACTGCCGCGGTCTTCGCCTTCCTGCTCTTCGCACTCGCCGGTATTCCGCTGACCAGTGGGTTCACCGGTAAGTTCGCGGTCTTCAGCGCCGCGCTGGCGGACGGGATGGCCCCCTTGGTGGTGATCGCGCTGGTGGCCAGCGCGGTGGCCGCGTTCTTCTACTTGAGGGTGGTGGTGCTGATGTACTTCAGCGAACCCGCCATCGACGGTCCGACGGTGAGCGTGCCCGGGGCCTTCACCACCGCCGCGATCACCCTCGGCGTAGTGGTCACTCTGCTGCTCGGCGTCGTGCCCACCTTCGCCCTGAACTGGGCCGCGCTCGGCGCGTTCGGTTCTTGATCCGGTGAGCAGGTCAACATCCGAGCAGGTCGCCGGCGTGGAGTTGGCTGACCCCGCGCTGCGCGCCGTCCTGGAGCGCGGTCTGACCCAGGTCGAGGAGCTGCTGCACCGGGAAGTGCAAAGCGATTTCCGCTTCCTCACCGAGGCCTCGCTACACNTGGTCGACGCCGGTGGCAAGCGGTTCCGGTCCTTGTTCACCTTGCTCGCCGGACAGTTCGGGCCGGACAACGGGCGGCCGCAGGACGTCGTGCGNGCGGCCGCGGTAGTAGAGCTCGTCCACCTGGCCACGCTCTATCACGACGACGTGATGGACGAGGCCACCATGCGCCGCGGGGCGGTGAGCGCCAACGCCCGTTGGGACAACACCGTGGCTATCCTCACCGGCGACTTCCTGTTCGCGCACGCCTCCCGGCTGGTTGCCGACCTCGGGCCGGACGCGGTCCGGATAATCGCCTGCACCTTCGCGGAGCTGGTCACCGGGCAGATGCGCGAAACCATGGGCCCCGCCGAGGGCACCGACCCGGTGGCGCATTACCTGGCGGTGATAGCGGAGAAGACGGGCTCGCTGATCGCCACCGCGGGTCGGTATGGCGCGATGTTCTCCGGTGCCCCCCAGGAGCGCATCGACGCGCTACGCCGGTTCGGCGAGAAGATCGGCACCGTGTTCCAGATCTCCGACGACATCATCGACATCGCGTCGCCATCCGCCGAGTCCGGCAAGACGCCGGGAACCGACCTGCGGGAGGGAGTCCGCACCCTGCCGATGCTCTACGCGCTCGCCGAGGACGGCCCCGGGGTCGATCGACTCCGGGTGCTGCTGGCCGGCCCGTTGACCGACGACATGCTGATCGCGGAGGCCCTGTGGTTGCTGCGCGAGTCTCCCGGACTGGATCGGGCGATGCGCACCCTGCGCTCGTACACCGACTCCGCTCGTGCTGAACTCGCCGTGCTGCCTGACTGCCCCGCCCGTGACGCCCTGGCCTCCGTCACCGACTACCTAGCCGCCCGCACCGGCTGACCGGGTTTCGTCTCGGGTTGTCACTGTCCGTGACTCCGGGAAAGGACTGTCGTCGCGTACGCGCAGGTGCCCCACACGGCAACTTCCGCCGACAGTTGCCTTCAGCGGCACATTCGTAGCGGATTTACCCGTCGTTTCTCGGGGCTGGTGGGGTCAATGAGGCCAGTGAGGCCAATTGTGGGGTGGTTTCGTAAGTTACCGCGTCGGCGTGCTTGGGCATCGTGGCGGTGGCCCGCAGCGCGGCCTTGGTGGCGACCACGAGATCCCGGGGAGCCGCTGCAGCCCGGCGCGCAAAACTCACCGCGGCGGACACCACC
>JGI12053J15887_10000306_pt1 | contig 19117 bp, 16 predicted proteins | sample MedBloCAOM1_O3_FD_15887 | JGI IMG/M metagenome (IMG submission 15887)
TGTAGATCGGCTTGCCCCGCCAGAACACCTTGATGTCCTGCCCTTCGGCAATCGGCGCCAGATCAACTTCGATCGGCGCGCCCGCCGCAATCGTCGAGGCGTCCGGATTCATTTGGGAAACGAAAGGCCAGAGGGTGGCCAGTCCGCCGACCGCAGCGGCGGCGCCCGTTGCAACAAAAAGGAAATCACGGCGTGTTGAATCCATCGAAGACGCTGTCGTCACGATTCCAAACCTTTCTCAAGTTGCAGCCGGTGGAACCGCCCCAGGCAACGCATCAACGAAACCGGAGCAGGCTGCCGGCGCCCGCGACCCCCGCGGCGGCAGAAAGACCACTTTTCCCGGCCAATCGGGCGGAACAAGCAGTCCAGAATCGTTCTATTGGCACCCTTGCCGGAAGAGCGCAAGCCCGCTATCGGCTCGCATGCGTGCAATGCACTCATTCCGCGCGGCGTGATGATTTATTGAGACATTTCATGGGGAGACCCCAGGAACGACCAGCGGACTATCAGCGGACGACCAGCGAATGCAGATTGCACTTTTCCAGCCCGACATCCCGCAAAATACCGGGACGATCCTGCGTCTCTGCGCGTGCCTGAATGTGGCAGCCCATATCATCGAGCCAGCCGGTTTTCCGGTGTCCGACCGGCACTTTCGCCGGGCCGGCATGGACTATCTCGATCAGGTGACCATCACCCGCCACGACTCGTGGCCAAAATTCGAACAATGGCGTAACGTCGGGGGTTACCGGCTGATCCTGTTCACAACCAAGGGTACCAACTGCTATCTTGATCATCGCTACGGCGCGGCCGACATCCTGCTGTTCGGGCGCGAGTCCGCAGGGGTCCCCGACGAGGTCATTGCCGCCGCCGACGCGCGGCTGGTGATCCCGATCAAGCCAGGCTTGCGCTCGCTCAATATCGCGATGGCGGCGGCGATGGCATTGGGCGAGGCGCTGCGTCAATCACGCGAGGGAGCATAGCCGCACCGTCGGCCGTCGTACCTCTCGTGGTCTCCAGCAACAACGTCCGGTTACGCCGACCATGTCGCCGTAACCGGACCGCACACCGGCCGTTCAAGACGAGGCAGATCAGTTCGCCGCAAACCGCGGCGAGGTACAGCCGCCGCACACCCATGGCCAGGACCAGTCGGCGACCTTGCCCTTGTTGGCCTCGACGTAAGGGCTCCATGCCTTGGGCGGCAAGGCCTTGCTCTGGTGGACGATGCTGAACTGGCCGTCGGCCTGGATCTCACCGATCATGACCGGCTTCGCCATGTGGTGATTGCTGCCCATCACGACCTCAAAGCCTGAGGGTGACCTGACCCTCTGGCCGATCATCGCCTGGCGGACCGCCTCGACATCCGTCGTGCCGGCCTGCTGGACCGCCTGTACCCACATATGGAACAGGATGTAAGCCGACTCCATCGGGTCGTTGGTGACGCGCTTGGGATTCCTGGTGTAGGCGCGCCACTTCGCGATGAATGCCTTGTTCTCCGGCGTGTTCACCGACTGGAAATAGCTCCAGGCAGCGAGATGCCCGACCAGCGGCTTGGTATCGACGCCCGCCAGTTCCTCCTCGCCGACCGAGAACGCGATCACCGGAGTGTCGGTGGCTTTCACGCCCTGATTGCCGAGTTCCTTGTAGAACGGCACGTTGGCGTCGCCGTTCACCGTCGAGACCACCGCCGTCTTCTTTCCCGCCGAGCCGAATTTCTTGATCGCCGCGACTTCAGTCTGCCAGTCGGAAAACCCGAACGGCGTATAGTTCTCCATGATGTCTTCATCCTTGACACCNNTGGATTTCAGGTAGGCCCGGATAATCTTGTTGCTGGTGCGGGGATAGACGTAATCGGTGCCCTCAAGCACGAAGCGCTTCACCTCGCCCCCCTCCTTGCTCATCAGATATTCGACCGCCGGCACCGCCTTGTTGTCCGGAACCGAACTGCCATAGAAGATATTATAGGAGGCTTCCTCGCCTTCGTATTCGAGCGGATAGAACAGCAGGCCGTTCAATTCCTCGAACACCGGCAGTACCGACTTGCGGGACACCGAGGTCCAGCATCCAAACACGGCGGCGACCTTGTCCTTGACCAGCAGTTCGCGGGCCTTCTCCGCGAACAGAGGCCAGTTCGACGCCGGATCGACCACGACCGGCTCGATCTTCTTTCCCAGCAGGCCGCCCTTTGCGTTGACGTCGGCGACCTCCATCAACATCAGGTCTTTGAGGATGGTTTCGCTGATCGCCATCGTGCCGGACAGCGAGTGCAGTATTCCGATCTTGATGGTGTCTTCGGCCTTCGCCTGGTTCACACCAGTTCCGAGAATGGCGAGAACGGCGGCCGCGGCGGAAAGCCAGCGGTGTCGAACGGTGCTCATGGGTGCTCCTGTGTGGTTCGATGATCGGGAGCATCGCGACGCGGCTCCCCTTGTGTCTGTCAGTGCCGCAACGCTCGCACGGCAGAACGAAGCGCACCGAGAGCCACTGGGATAAAATGCGAGGACTCCATCGGCGGGCACCGCGACTGGCGCGGGTTTTGTCCGATTGCTCAGCAGATAGTCGAAAGCGCAAGGTTTCGGGCAGCCGCTGCACCGCCTCTGGGCAGCCGCGCGTGCTGACGGACCGCGATGAGTCCAGTTGGTGGCAAACCAAGGGAACCAGTCGACATAGTCCGATAAAACGGCTGACGCGGACGGAAATTGCGTCAGAATTCGACGTACTGGACCCACAACTGGCCCAGCNCTTGCTCCGGCAATGGATCACGAAAACTCCAACCGGCGCGGCGCACATGCAGATTTCCGTCCTCCTGGATCGGTCCCGGCCGGACTCGCTGACGACGCAGATGGTCGATCAGATTCGCGACGCGATCCGGTGCGCGCGAATTGGGCCGGGCACGCGCTTGCCCTCCTCGCGGCGATTGTCGGAGGAACTGGCGATATCCCGCAACACGGTGATGCGCGCCTATGATCTGCTGTTGATGGAGGGGATTGTCGAGTCACGTCCAGCCTCCGGTATCTATGTTGCCGAACAGCTCCCGCTCAATTCCGCAGCCATGCAGCCGGTGTCCGATCCCCGCGACCTCATCATGCAGGTGCGCATGCCGATGCCGTTGCGGCAGGGACGCGCGCAAGGCGCAGCCCATGCCGCCCGCAATCGCCTGCTGTACGACTTCTTTCCGGGCCACCCCGGCGCGGATCTGTTTCCTCTCAAGACCTGGCGGCGCCTGCTGCAGGCCAATCTTTCTCACGGCGGCGCCGTGGGTCTCACCCAGTATGGCGAACCGGCGGGACTTCCAGCCCTGCGCACCGCGATCGCCAACCATCTGGTGGCGGCGCGCGGCATCGTCGCCGATCCCAGCCGGATCGTCATCGTGTCGGGCATCCAGGAAGGCCTCACCCTGCTGGCGCGACTTTTCCTCGCGCGCGGCTCGCTCAGCGTCGTGGAGGATCCCTGCTATCGCGGCGCGGCGCTGACGTTCGAGGCCGCAGGCGCCGAGATTGCAAGCGTCGCAGTCGATCAGGACGGACTGATCCCTGACTACCTTCCGCAGCGCGCGGCTTCGCTGCTCTATGCGACGCCCTCGCACCAGTATCCAACCGGGGCGACCTTGTCGGCGGAGCGACGCCGGGAGGTGATCGACTGGGCCCGGCGGTACGGCTGCTACATCATCGAGGACGACTATGATTGCGATATCCGCTACCAGGGGTCGCATCTTCCGCCGCTGGCCGCGCTCGCGCCGGATTGCGCGATCTATATGGGCACGTTTTCAAAATCGCTCGGCGCGGGATTGCGCCTCGGCTATATGGTGGCGCCCGAGCATATTGCCGAGGCCGTCCGCAGCGAGAAATGCCTGCTCAATAACGGCAATCCCTGGCTGGAACAGGCGACGCTGGCCGACTTCATGCACAACGGCAGCTATGGCGGCCATCTGCTTCGCGTCCGCTCCCACTACAAGGACAACCGGGATTGTCTCATTGCCGCCCTTCGGCGAAATTTCGGAGATGTCCTTGTCGATGGCGACAGCGGAGGGCTGCATGTCCTCTGGCACCTGCCGCCGGGCATTCCCGATGCCGTGACGGTCGAAGCGCTGGCGCTGCGCGCACGGATCGGCGTGTATTCGCTGTCATCCGCGCGCGTGCATTTCCGGCGGCAAACCGCGCTTACCAGCCGCGCCATCATTCTCGGCTATGCCGCGCTGTCGCCGAAGCAGATCGAAAAAGGCATCGCGCGGCTGTCGGACGCGATCGACGACGCGATCGACGATCCCCGGACAGACATGACCGCATTGTTCTCCGACCAGTTCGCTTCGCTTCTCCCGCCCCCGCCAGCAAAGCGTCATCTGGCTCCACGACTTCGACAGCAGCCGGCTCTACGCGGCCCGTCATCCTATCGTGCAATCTCGGGAAAGATCATCGCACGACAAGGTGGCGCGCCAATGCCGGTTCTGAAGAACATCTATCGCTATCCGATCAAGGGATTGAGCGCGCAGCCGCTGGTTCGCATTGAGTTGGAAGCCAGGAAGCCGTTTCCGCACGATCGCGTGTTTGCGCTGGTGCGCCCCGGAGCTCCTTTCGACATCAACGACCCCAGATGGGGCAAGAAGGGACTGTTCGTGATGCTGATGCTCGAGGAGGCATTGGCGCGGGTCAGGACGACGCTCGATGTCGAGACGCTGCAACTGACCATCACCCAGGACAATCGGCAACTCGTCGTCGCCGATCTGAACGATGAAAACGCGCGCGCAAAAGTCGAAGACATTTTTTGGCAGCTGGTGCCGGCACTTCGCAGCGCGCCGACACTGGTTCGTTCGCCCGACGGACATTTCATGGACAAGCCGGACAATGTGATCTCGCTGATCAACCTTGCGACGATACGAAGCCTTGAGGAGCAGTGGGGCATCAAGATCGATCCGCTCCGGTTTCGCGCCAATCTCTACATCGACGGCGCGAGACCGTGGGAGGAATTCGAATGGGTCGGCAGCGATATCCGGGTCGGCGACGGGCTTTTTCGGGTTGACCGGCGCAACGGCCGATGCGGCGCGACCAATGTCAATCCGGAAACGGGGCGAAGGGACCTCGATCTGCCCGGCTCGCTGCGCGCGGCGTTCGGGCACAAGGAATTGGGAGTTTATCTCATCGCGCGGGACGGCGCACGCCTTGCCATGGGAGATCCGGTGTTCACGCCATCCACCACCGCCGTTGGCCATCTTTCACTTCCGCTTGTGGGCAAACCGCATGTCCGCCACCAGAAGTTCATGTGCGGCGGGTGCTATTTCATTTATGAGCCGGCTGCGGGGTCGCCGGATCAAGCCATTCCGAGCGGTACGCCGTTCGCCGCCATTCCGCCAAGCTGGAGATGCCCGGACTGCGGCACTGAAAAGACCACGTTCCGTCCACACATCGAGCCGCAGCCTTCGCCAACCCGCATTTGAAAAGCGGCGGCGAGCGCTGCGTCCATTGACGAGACGTGCCCTCCGCATTTGCTCGGGACCGGGCCGGCCGAAGCGCGCAATTCGGCTTGATTTGCGCTCGCCCAATGTTGCAGTGGCATTGCCCCGGGTCCTGCTGTAGACCGGCGCCGCGATCGCGGAGCAGGCTCAATGAGTTATGCGGTAAAGGAAGTCTTTCTGACCTTGCAGGGCGAAGGCGCGCATGCCGGCCGGGCCGCGGTGTTTTGCCGGTTCTCCGGCTGCAACCTGTGGAGCGGCCGCGAGCAGGACCGCGCCGCGGCGACGTGCCGGTTTTGCGACACCGATTTTGTCGGAACCGATGGCACGCTGGGCGGCCGCTACGCAACGGCCGGCGAACTCGCGGATACCGTCGCCGCGCAATGGACCGGCATCGGCGCCAACCGTTACGTGGTATTGACCGGCGGCGAACCATTGCTGCAGGTGGACAAGGCCCTCGTCGATGCGCTGCATGCGCGCGGCTTCGAAATCGGCATCGAGACCAACGGCACGATCGAGCCGCCCGAGGGCATGGACTGGATCTGCGTCAGCCCGAAAGCCGGCGCCGACCTCGTGATCCGGCGCGGCCATGAACTCAAGCTGGTTTACCCGCAAGCCGATGCCGCCCCGGAGGCTTTCGTCGATCTCGCCTTCGAACGTTTCTCGCTGCAGCCGATGGACGGACCGGACGTGATCGAAAACACCGCGCGCACGATCGACTATTGTCTGCGCCATCCGCGATGGCGGCTCAGCCTGCAGACCCACAAGACACTCGGCATCAGGTAGCATCGGCATCAGGTAGATCTGGACTTTCAGGATGTGGGAATTGACGAAATCGTTCCGGTTCGAGGCCGCTCATGCGCTGCCGGGAACGACGCTGGGCGTGGCAAGCGAGGAGATCCACGGCCACTCGTTCCGTGCCGAGGTGACGGTGCGCGGCACGCCCGATCCCGCGACAGGCATGGTGCTCGACCTCGGCCTTCTCGAACGAAGCATGACCGAGGTGCGCAAGATGCTCGACCACAAATTGCTCAACAAGGTCGACGCGCTTGGACCGCCGACGCTGGAAAACCTATCGCGCTTCATCTGGGATCGGGTTCAGCGCGCGGGCCCGATCACGCGGGTGAGCGTATACCGTGACAGTTGCAACGAGAGCTGCGCTTATTATGGCCCCAAAGGTTAGGAGGTCAGATGGACATGTCCGTGATCGAAGATCGTAAGGTCCGCGCGCGATCGTGGTTCGAAAGCTTGCGCGACGACATCTGCCTGGCCTTCGAACAGCTGGAAGACGATGCGCCGGCATCGCTTTATCCGGACGCCACCGGACGTTTCGCGCGCACGCCCTGGGACCGCACCGACCATACCGGCAAGCCCGGCGGCGGCGGCCTGATGTCGGTGATGCGCGGACGGCTCTTCGAAAAGGTCGGCGTGCATTGTTCGACAGTGCACGGCGAATTCAGCCCCGAATTCCGTTCGCAGGTTCAAGGCGCGAGCGAGGATCCGAATTTCTGGGCGTCGGGCATCTCGGTGATCGCGCATCTGCGCAACCCGCACGTTCCTGCCGTGCACATGAACACGCGCTTCGTGGTGACGACCAAGGCATGGTTCGGCGGCGGCTCCGATCTGACGCCGGTGCTCGACCGGCGGCGGACCCAGCAAGATCCCGATACGATTGCGTTTCATGCGGCGATGCAAGCGGCCTGTGACGGGCACAACGGGGTCGCCGACTACGACAAATACAAGAAGTGGTGCGACGACTATTTCTATCTGCCGCATCGCAAGGAGGCCCGCGGCATCGGCGGCATTTTTTATGATCATCACGACAGCGGCGACTGGAATGCCGACCTCGCCTTTACGCAGGAGGTCGGCCGCGCCTTCCTGAAAATCTATCCCGAGCTCGTCAGGCGCAATTTCGATGCGCCGTGGACCGCGCAAGAGCGCGAAGAACAGCTGATCCGGCGCGGACATTACGTCGAATTCAATCTGCTCTACGATCGCGGCACCATCTTCGGGCTGAAAACCGGCGGCAACGTGGATTCCATCCTGTCGTCGATGCCGCCGGAAGTGAAATGGCCGTAGCGGCGCTCAAGTCAGCCCAAGTGTTCCAAAGTATTCCCAAGTGTTCCAAAGTGTTGCTATTTTACCATTGTCGCAGGCAACGGAGCCGCTGCCCGCCGGAATGTTCGGAACCGACACAGACCGGACACAGAAGCGGGTGATCCTGCCACAGTGAAGTGGCCGTGATCGGTCTGTCCTGACAGATCGATAGCCCACCAATCGCAACAATCAACTTTTAGAGGAAGAGATCATGGGTTTGAAACCGGGCGATGTTGTCGTGCTGAAATCCGGCGGTCATCCGATGACCGTGGCGGAAGTCGACGACGACGACATCGCGTGCGTGTGGATGGGTACGGAAGGCGAACTGTTTCGTGAAACGCTTTCATTAGCCGTGCTTGAGGCAGCCGAAATCGAGGACGACGACGAAGAGGAAGATGACGAGGAAGAAGATGAAGAATAGGACGGGGAAGAGAAGCCCAGGAAAAGCGCGGGCGCCATGACTTCGCTTGCGATGCCGCCGAACCCCTTTGGACCGGCGGCATCGTATTCCCGAAAAATCGTAATACCCGAAATCGTATTCCCGATTTTCTTTACCCGAGATGCCGCACCGCTGCGGAAATCATGACCACGCCGCCCACCATGACCGCGACATCGAGGATCGCGGTGTGAATATGGACCGGCATGCGCTCGACAAAGACTTTTGCGAGAAACGCGCCGGGCAGCGCGATCGCGCCGATCAGAAGCGCAAAGGCGAGCACTTGCGCGGTGACGACGCCGCTCAGTCCGAATACGGAAATCTTGATCACGCTGGTCGTGACCGAGATCACCGCGTCGGTGGCGATCACGGCCGCGCCTTCGAGGCCCGCCGCCATCAGCAGCGACAGCAGGATCACGCCCGAGCCCGAAGTGCCGCCGACCAGGACGCCGTAGCCCACCGCCCCGGCGGCCAGCCCGGTGTCGCCGATTTTGACATCGCGGCGTTTGAGCAAACGGCGCAGCGGCACGCTCGATATCAGCATCGCGCCGATCACCAGCGCCGCACCGGCGTTGCTGAGCCGCGTATATCCGTAAGCGCCGAGCGCGGTCGTCAACGCAGCCGCCGCGACCACGATTCCCGCGCGCCGGAAATCGGTATAACGCAGATAGGCGGCGAAACGGCTGCTATTGGTGAAGATCGCGGAGATCGCGATGATCGGCACCACCGGTTCGGCGCCGACCAGCGGCACCAGCACCAGCGGCATCAACGCGCCGGTGCCGTAACCCGCCAGCCCGCCGACGACAGAGGCAAACAGCGCGACGCATGTCACGAGCAGGAGTTGAGCTATCGAGATATCGGAAAAACCGGAAAGGATATTCACAGCCGATGGTCGCGGGTGAAGCGGGTGACGGTTTGGTCGGCGATGGCATTTAGCGTGGGTTGATCCAGCGGGAAATCCGCCGCCAGCCACGCGTCTTCGGCCAGCGCGAGCACCCGCCCGAGCGCGGGACCTTCGGTGATCCCGCGCGCGACGAAATCGGCCGCCTTCAGCGGAAATTTCGGCGCACGCCAGCGCTCCGGCAAGGTGGCTAGTTCGCGCCAATGCGCGGAATCGGCGCCTGCTCCGGCCCGCGCCCACGCCAGCATCAGCCGGTCGCGGTAGCGGTCCTCGCCGAGCCGATAGAGCCGTCGCCTGGCGATCGCCTCGTCCATGCCGCCGAGCCGCCACCAGCGATGCCCCATGGAATCGAGCGCCTTGGTTTCGGCATTGGAGAGCCGCAAGCGCGTTGCAACCCGCCTGGCGTCCTCGGTGACGGCGACCGCGAGCGCGCCGAGGCGACGAACCGCGTCGGGCTTCAGTCCAAGCAGGCGCTCCGCCGTGATCATGGCGGCGAACGGCCCGGTGTAGCCAATGCCGCCGAAAATCGGCAGCAGCAACCCGCCATCCGCCATCGCCGCGACCGCGCCGGCAGCACCTTCGGCGATCACCAGCTTCAGCATTTCCATCCGCACGCGTTCTGCGGAGAGGGTCGCAAGGCCGGCGCGCGCGCGAATGCAGGCGAGATAGCCGTTGCGATCGGGTTCACCCGCGCCGTGGGCGGCGTGAATGCGGAAAAACCTGAGGATGCGCAGATAGTCTTCGGCGATCCGCTGATCGGGGTCGCCGATGAAGCGCACCCGTTTGGCCAGGATGTCATCGAGCCCGCCGACGTGATCGTGCACGACCCCGGCGGCATCAACGGACAGCCCGTTGATGGTGAAGTCGCGCCGCTCGGCGTCGCGGACCCAGTCGCGGCCGAATGCGACCTTCGCCTTGCGGCCGAACGTCTCGGTATCCTCGCGCAAGGTGGTGACCTCGAACGGCTGCGCATCGACGACCAGCGTCACGGTGCCGTGTTCGATGCCGGTCGGGACGCTCTTGATGCCGGCCGCCCTGGCGCGGCGGATCACTTCATCGGGCAAGGCGGTGGTCGCGATATCGATATCGCCGGTCGGAATCTGCAACAGCGCATTGCGGACCGCGCCGCCGACCACGCGCGCTTCCTCGCCATTGCCGTTCAGCAATCCGAGCACGCGGGCGGTTGGGCCGGATTTGAGCCAGGGCGCCTCGTCGAGCACGCGCGCCTTGCTCATTTTTCAACTCCGGGAACGAACTTGCCGTTCTCGATATGCGCGGGAACGTAAGTCGAATTCGGCGGCGCGCCGGAGAAATGCGCCAGCAAGATAAAACTGATCACCACCAGCACCAGCGCACCGAGCACCAGTCTGCCAATGACATGTATCGGCCATGACGACTGCACCAGAAGTCCGGAGCGCGTCGCGATCAAAAACAGCGCATACACCGCGAACGGGATCAGGAAAATTCCGATTTCGGTGAAGGCCGGACGGATCATGGCAGACAGATCCGCTCATACAGCACACGCAGAATCCCCGCGGTTGCGCCCCAGATATAACGCTCCTCGAACGGCATGGCGTAGTAGGAGCGCGCCATGCCGCGGAATTCCTTACGGTGCACCTGATGGTTCGCAGGATTCATCAGGAACGCCAGCGGTACCTCGAACGCATCGTCCACTTCGGCTTCGTTGATGCGCAGCGTGAAGCCCGGTTTCACCCGCGCGACCGTCGGCAGGATGCGAAATCCGAACCCGGTTGCGTACAGATCGAGATAGCCGATCGGATCGATGAATTGCCGTGAAAGGCCGATTTCCTCCTCGGCCTCGCGCAACGCCGCGTCGAGCGGCGAAGCGTCGGTCGCGTCGATCTTGCCGCCGGGGAACGAGATCTGGCCGGCGTGATCGTTGAGATGCGCCGCGCGCTGCGTCAACAGCACGGTCGGTTGCGCATGCTCCACCACCGGAATCAATACCGCCGCGGGACGGATCGGCTGTTCGCGGGCGACGATCTGCAGCATGCGATCGGTGCCCTGATCCCCGCTCGGCGGCACCACGCTGGCATCGGTCAATCCCGCGGGGATGTCGAAGCGCAGCCGCGCGCGGGCGCGATCGAAAAACTCCGCCGAGCCGATCGCAGCGGGGTCCATCCTCAGCACCGGCTCGTTCAAAGCGCGCCCCTCACCTGCTCCGCATCCGCCATCGAAAAGAATTCGCCGGCTGAATAGATCCCGAACATCGGGCGACCATCGACCACCCGCTCCTCGCCCATGTCAACCAGATCGTAGTAAAGCGCCCGCGTGACCTTGGCCCACAGGTCGGCGCGGACGTGAAGATAGGGCGTGAGGCCGCCGTCGGCCGCGGCCTCGAAGCGCAGCCGGTGGGCGGAATCGCAAAGCACCCAGTCGTCGACATTGGTGCGGAAGCGCAGCACCCGGCCCCGGCGATCGGTTTCCTTGAGCATCTCGACGGCGAGAAACGGCGCATCGTCGACGCGGATGCCGACCTTCTCCACCGGTGTCACGAGAAAGTGCTTGCCGTCCTCGCGCTTGAGGATTGTCGAGAACAGCCGGACCAAAGCCGGCCGCCCGATTGGCGTCCCCAAATAAAACCACGTACCATCGCTGGCGATTCGCATGTCGAGATCGCCGCAGAACGGCGGGTTCCACAAATGCACTGGGGGCAACCCTTTTGCGGCGCTGGCGTTTGCAACGTCCCTGACGGCAGCAGTCAGTCCTTCGAGGCCGTGATTGGTCGTCTGCCCTTGCTTCGCCATGGTTTGCCCTGAGTTTGATGGCCTCGTTTTGGCACGATTGGTGCAAGACTTTTGCAATCATCCGGTGAGTGTCTCGGACGAGTTCCCGGAACAGATCCTAAGGTAAAGTCGCCACATCGTGATGCAGTTCATACCCCGAAATGCCGATAATGTGGGGATAGTTTAATTCAACGAATACATGGCCTTCGCATAGGCTGTGCAAGGGGTTCATGACATCGCGTCGCAACCGGCGACGTTTGAGGCAAGGAGTGACCAATGGCTGGCGCAGACAGTGTCGAAAAACTTGAGGACGTGATCGTCCGCTCGGCCGAGCAGGTCGCCGGCCAGATCCGCGCCGCGAAAGATGCGATTTCCACAGTTATCTTCGGTCAGGACCGGGTGATTGAAAATACCCTGGTCACGATTCTATCTGGCGGTCACGCGCTTCTGATCGGCGTGCCCGGCCTCGCCAAGACCAAGCTGGTCGAAACCTTAGGCATTACGCTCGGGCTCGATGCCAAGCGCATCCAGTTCACGCCGGACCTGATGCCCTCGGATATTCTGGGCGCGGAGGTGCTGGACGAGAGCACTTCCGGCAAGCGGTCGTTCCGTTTCATTTCCGGACCGGTGTTCGCGCAGCTCTTGATGGCCGACGAAATCAACCGGGCCAGCCCGCGCACCCAGTCCGCGCTGCTGCAGGCGATGCAGGAGCAGCACATCACGGTGGCCGGCGCACGCCACGATCTGCCAAAACCGTTTCATGTGCTCGCGACCCAAAACCCGCTGGAGCAGGAAGGCACCTACCCGTTGCCGGAGGCGCAGCTCGATCGCTTTCTGATGGAGATCGACGTCGACTATCCCGACCGCGAGGCCGAGCGGCGCATCCTGTTCGAAACCACCGGCGCCGACGAGACGCTGGCCAAGGCCGCCATGAACGCCGACATTCTCATCACCGCGCAACGCCTGGTGCGGCGGCTGCCGGTCGGCGACTCCGTCGTTGAAGCGATCCTGACCCTGGTGCGCTCCGCGCGTCCGGGTGAAGAAGGCGGCGAGGCCGGCAAGCTGATCGCCTGGGGACCGGGTCCGCGCGCCAGCCAGTCGCTGATGCTCGCGGTTCGCGCACGCGCCTTGCTCGACGGCCGTCTGGCGCCCTCGATCGACGACGTGCTGGATCTCGCCGAACCGGTGCTCAAGCACCGCATGGCGCTGACCTTCTCCGCCCGCGCCGAGGGCCGCACCATTCCGGACGTGATCCGGCAATTGAAGACGCGGATTGGTTGATGGCCGCGGAGACCAGGCACGCAACCCAGGAGATCACAGCAATCCGACGCGCCGATGGCGAAAGCCGAACGCTCGCCGCATCGCTGCCGCGTCTTGTGCTTGAAGCTCGCCGCATCGCCGCCAACGTCATTCATGGCCTGCACGGACGGCGGCGCGCCGGTGCCGGAGAAAGCTTTTGGCAATACCGCCGCTTCGTTTCCGGCGAGCCGTCGCAGAGCGTCGACTGGCGGCGTTCGGCGCGCGACGATCATCTCTATGTCCGCGAGCAGGAATGGGAGGCCGCGCACACCGTGTGGCTGTGGCCGGACCGCTCGCCGTCGATGGCGTTCGCATCCAGGCAGGCGCGCGACAGCAAGCTGGAGCGCGGATTGATCGTGACGTTCGCGCTGGCCGAGCTCCTGGTCGCGGGCGGCGAGCGCGTCGGCATCCCCGGCCTGCTGAGCCCGACCGCGAGCCGCAGCGTGATCGACAAGATGGCGCAGGCGATGCTGCACGACGATGCCGCCCGCCTCAGCCTGCCGCCGTCGTTTGTGCCGTCGGCGCTGGCCGAAATCGTGGTGCTGTCGGATTTCTGGTCGCCGATCTCCGAGATCAGAACCATGCTGGCGGGGTTATCGGCCTCCGGCGCGCATGGCACGCTGGTCCAGATCGTCGATCCGGCAGAAGAGAGTTTCCCGTATTCCGGCCGGATCGAGTTCGTCGAGCCGGAAGGCGGCGGCGTGATCACCGCGGGCCGCGCGGAAAAATGGGCCGGCGACTACGTCGCCCGCGTCGCGCTTCATCGTGACGAGATCCGCAGCGAAACCAACAAGCTCGACTGGCTGTTCTCGACCCACACCACCAGCCGTTCGGCCGCCGAACTGCTGCTGTTCCTGCATTCGGGCATGATGGTGGCCAAGGGAAGCGTGCGCACCGCGACCGTCAAAGCGGGGCGAAGCGCATGATCGCGGGGCTCCCTCTTTCTTTCGCCGAACCGTTACTGCTGCTGGGCCTGTTGAGCCTGCCCGCGCTGTGGTGGCTGCTGCGGGTGATGCCGCCGCGGCCGCGGCGCATCGAGTTCCCGCCGACGCGGCTGTTGTTCGACATCGCGCCGAAGGAAGAAACGCCATCGCGCACGCCATGGTGGCTGACGGCATTGCGCCTGTTGGCCGCGGCGCTGGTGATCCTGGCGGCGGCGGGTCCGATCTGGAATCCGCAAACCGGTCTTGCCGGCAATAGCGCGCCGCTTGTCATTCTGCTCGACGACGGCTGGAGCGCAGCCTCGAGCTGGGATGCGCGGATCAAGGCCGCGGACGAATTGATTGCGAATGCCGACAGCGACCGCCGCGGCGTGGCGCTGGTTCCGCTGTCCGAGCCCGCCCGCGACATCACCCTGATGCCGGGGGGCACCGCGCGGGTGGCGTTGCGCCAGCTGGTGCCAAAACCTTACTCGATCGAGCGGGTCGAAAGCCTGCCTGCGATCGAGCGCTTCCTGAAAACCACNGGGAATTGCGAGATCGCCTGGCTGTCGGATGGCGTCGATACCGGGCGAGGACCGGAGTTTCTCGAAGGCTTGAGCAAGACAATCGGAGATCGCGCGTTGACGGTTTTTGAAGGCGGCACCCCCTCCCCACTCGCTTTGGTCGCAGCCGAAAACGCCGCGGCCAAGATGACCGTGAAGGTGCTGCGCGCCGATAGCGGCATTGCCGCCGGCGTCGTGCGCGCGATCGACCAAAAAGGCTCGCCGATCGGCGAGGCCCGCTACACTTTTTCCCCGCAGGATCGCGAGACCGAAGCCGCGTTCGATCTTCCGGTGGAGTTGCGCAACGACATCGCGCGCCTTGAAATATCAGTCGAACGATCCGCGGGTGCGGTGCAACTGCTCGACAAAAGATGGCGGCGGCGCGCCATCGGCATCGTCAGCGGATCGACCAATGATACCGCGCAGCCGCTGTTGGCATCGACATTCTATCTCACCCGGGCGCTGGCGCCGTTTGCCGACGTCCGGCTCGGCGATCGCGGCGCGCCGCAGCAGGCGATCGCCCAATTTCTCGACCAGAAGCTGCCGATGATCGTGCTGGCGGATGTCGGCACGCTGTCGCCTGAAATTCGCGAGCGCATCAGCGCCTGGGTGGAGCAAGGCGGCGTGTTGGTGCGTTTTGCCGGGCCGCGCCTGGCGCAGGCGGATGACGACCTGGTGCCCGTAAAACTGCGCCGCGGCGGGCGCAGCCTTGGCGGCAGCCTGACCTGGGAAAAGCCGCAGCACCTCGCCTCGTTCGCGGCCGATGGACCGTTTGCCGGTCTTGCCGTGCCCAAGGACATCACCGTCAACCGGCAGGTCCTCGCCGAGCCGGACGCCGTGCTGGCGACGAAAAGCTGGGCCTCGCTGGAAGATGGCACGCCGCTGGTGACCGGCGAACATCGCGGCAAGGGCCTGGTGAGCCTGTTCCATGTCAGCGCCGACATGCGCTGGTCCGATCTGCCGATGTCGGGCAGCTTCGTCGAGATGCTGCGTCGGATCGTCGACGCCTCCGGCTATACGTCCAATCCGGGCCCAGGCGTCGCCGGCGAAGCCAAGGTCGAAACGGTCGCGCCGCTGCGAACGCTGGATGGGTTCGGCGCCTTCGGACCGCCACCCTCGACCGCGAAGCCGCTGCCTGCCGATTTCCGGGACCGGGCGGCGATCGACCATCCGCCCGGCTTCTACGGTCCGGCCGATGGCCCGCTCGCGGTCAATGCGCTGGCGGCGGCGGATCGCATCGCGCCACTCGACACTTCGGGCCTGCGCGCGCGGCATGCCAGCTACACCAACGCCGAACCGCGCGATCTCAGAGGCATGCTGCTGTCGGCGTCGCTGGCGCTGTTCCTGATCGACGCGATTGTCGTCGCCATGCTGGGGGCCGGCATCGCCGCGTTGCTGCGGCGGCGCGCCGCTCCTGCCGCGCTGGTGCTCGCGCTCGCACTGTCCACGATGTTGGCCGTGCCATCGCCGTCCCGCGCCGACAACACCGACGATTTCGCGATCAAGGCGGTCTCGCAAACCCGGCTGGCCTATGTCGTCACCGGCAATGCCGACGTCGATTCCATCGTCAAGGCGGGGATGGCCGGACTGACGTTGTTTCTGGCCCAGCGCACGGCATTGGAAGCCGGCGACCCCATCGGCGTCGACCCCGCGCATGACGAACTGGCGTTCTTCCCGCTGATCTACTGGCCCGTCATGCCCGGTGCTGCGAAGCCGCCGCAGGACGCCATCAACCGGATCGACGCCTATATGAAGCAGGGCGGCACCGTATTGTTCGATACCCGCGATGCCATCGAGGCCCCGCCGGGAGAAGGTGGCGTCGCGCAAACGCCGGGAATGCTGGCGTTGCGCGATATCCTTTCTTCGCTTGACGTTCCCGAACTTGAACCGGTGCCGCGCGAACACGTGCTGACCAAGACCTTCTATCTGCTGCGCGATTTCCCGGGCCGGTTCACCTCGGGCCAGACCTGGGTTGAAACCTTGCCGCGTGACGACGACGACGAGGCCGCTTCGCACCCGGCGCGAGGCGGAGACGGCGTCTCGCCGATTATCATCACCTCCAACGATCTTGCCGGCGCCTGGGCGATACGCCCGGATGGCCAGCCCATGCTGCCGCTGACGCCGGGCGAGCCCAAGCAGCGCGAATTCGCCTTCCGCGCCGGCGTCAACATCGTGATGTATACGCTGACCGGCAACTACAAGGCCGACCAGGTGCATGCGCCGGCGCTGATCGAACGGCTCGGACAATAGGAACGCCATGATGAATTATGGCATCGCGTTTACGCCGCTGGTTCCCGCGCTGGTGCTGTGGCTGGCGGTCGCGGCGATCGTTGTGATCGCTGGATTGCTGCTGTTGGGCCGGGCGCGCGGTGCGGCAGTGCGCGTGACGGCGCTGGCGCTGATCGTGCTGGCGCTGGCCAATCCGTCGTTTACCCGCGAGGACCGTGAGCCGTTGTCATCGGTGGCCGCGGTCGTGATCGACAAGAGCCCCAGCCAGAATTTCGGCGAGCGCACCCGCGAAACCGCGCAAGCTCAGGAGGCGCTGGTCGACAGCCTCAAAAAGATCAAGGGGCTTGAGGTGCGCGTCGTCGAAGCCGGCCAGGCCGACGGCGAAACCGATGGCACCAGATTATTCAGCGCGCTGTCGTCGGCACTGTCCGACGTCCCGATCGATCGCGTCGCCGGTGCTTTCATGATCACCGACGGGCGGGTGCATGACATTCCTGCCAACGCGGCGGCGCTCGGATTTCAGGCCCCGGTGCATGCCCTGATCACCGGACGCAAGGATGAACGCGACCGGCGCATCGCGATATCAGCCGCACCTCGTTTCGGCATCGTCGGACAGACCCAGACCATCACCTACCGGCTCGACGACCAGGGCGTCAGCGGCGACCGCGCCAAAGTCGTGGTGCGCCGCGACGGCGAGGTGATCAACGAACGCACCGTGCAAAGCGGGCAGACCGTCAACATCGAGATCGACATCAAGCACGCCGGGCCGAACATCGTCGAAATCGAGGCCTCTCCGCTCGACAATGAATTGACGCTGGTCAATAACCGCGCGGTGGTTGCAATCGACGGGGTGCGCGACAAATTGCGGGTGCTGCTGGTTTCGGGCGAGCCGCATTCCGGAGAGCGCACCTGGCGCAACCTGCTGAAGTCCGACGCCAGCGTCGATCTCGTGCATTTCACGATTCTGCGCCCGCCCGAAAAGCAGGACGGGACGCCGATCAACGAATTGTCCCTGATCGCGTTTCCGACCCGCGAACTGTTTCAGCAGAAAATCAATGAATTCCAGTTGATCATTTTCGATCGCTATGCGCGCCAAGGCGTGCTGCCGATCGCCTATTTCGACAACATCGCCCGCTACGTGCGCGCCGGCGGCGCGGTGCTGGTGTCGGCGGGTCCCGACTACGCCTCGACCACCAGCATCTGGCGCACGCCGCTGGATTCGGTTCTGCCGGCCGAACCGGTCGGCGTCACCGAGAAGCCGTTCTACGCGCATCTGAGCGACGCCGGCAAACGCCACCCGGTGACGCGCGGCCTGGAAGGCTCCAACACCGAACCACCGCACTGGAGCCGGTTCTTTCGCACCGTCGACACCCGCAACGCCTCTAGCCCGCCGGTCATGACCGGCGCCGACGGCAAGCCGCTATTGCTGCTGTCGCGATTTGGCGAGGGACGCGTCGCCTTGCTGCTGTCCGACCACATCTGGTTGTGGGCGCGCGGCTATGAGGGCGGTGGACCGCATCTCGACCTGCTGCGGCGCATGTCGCATTGGCTGATGAAACAGCCCGATCTCGACGAAGAAGCCTTGCGTCTGCAGATCCAGGGCAAGGACCTGGTGGTGCTGCGCCAGACCATGGCGGACAGCGTTACGCCGGTGACGGTGACTTCGCCGTCAGGGGCCACGCGCGAGCTGACGCTGAGCGCGGGCGAGCCCGGGACATGGCGCTCGACCATACCGGCGAGCGAGCTCGGCCTGTGGCAGGCAACCGACGGCACGCTGAAGGCGCTGATCAATGTCGGCCCGACCAACCCGAAGGAATTTTCGGAAGTCACCTCCACCACCGAAATGCTCAAACCGCTGGCGCAGGCCACCGGCGGTGACGCGCGGCGCGTCGTCGATGGTTCCGGCATCGACCTTCCGCGCATCGTGCCGGTGCGCGCGTCCGGCGTGTTCCGCGGTGACGGCTGGTTGGGCGTGAGGATGCGCGATGCCAGTGTCGTCAAAGGCGTCGGCGTGCTGCCCCTGTTCGCCGGCCTGATCGGCCTGCTGCTGCTGCTCGGCGCGTTCGCGGCCACCTGGCTGCGCGAGGGACGCTGATCGCAACGCGGGCGCCGCCTGACGTTGCGTGAATCACACAGACCTTGCGAATTTTTGCACGTGCGAACGGACCACGGTTGACACCTTGCTGATATTCCTGATGTTATAGTATTACGTCAGGGCGGCCGGATGATGTGGCCTCCCGACGCAAGGTGCATTGTTGCATGAAGTGGTTCCGGTCGAACATCAAGCACGGCACACGGCTCGCGCTGTTTGCGCTCGCCGTTCAGCTTGCGCTATCGTTCGGGCATTCCCACGGGATCGCCGCGCAGGCGGCGCCGGCCATTCAGTCCGGCCCGGTGCTATCCGACCCTGCTTACGCCACCAGCCTCCCCGCGCCCGCTACGGTTAGCCGGTCCACTCAGCCGTTGCCGTCCGACCAGGATT
>JGI12053J15887_10000307_pt1 | contig 19057 bp, 14 predicted proteins | sample MedBloCAOM1_O3_FD_15887 | JGI IMG/M metagenome (IMG submission 15887)
CCCGACCGACCGCCAGTCATCGTCAAGGTGGACGCCTTCAGCCCGGCAATCCCCGCCCACCGAAGGGATAGCTGTCGTGGCGATGCCCAGAATCTCCGGCTCGTCGGCGCTGCCGGTCATCACCATCGATAGGGCGAGCAGCGGGCGAAACGATGCCAGCTGTTCCCGAAGGGACGTAGCTTCCTGCTCGTCCGCATCCTCGGTAAGACCCGTCACGGGGAAGCAACCAACTCGTTCGGCGAGCTATGGTGGCCAAGCTCGGCGTGCGCCCCGCGCACACCGGTCACGAAGGAAAGGGAAGGGGGGCACGATGCCATCGCGTTCCTTCCTTACACGGAAGAAGCAGCGCATGTGGGCGCCGTGGCGCACCGATAGCCCAGGAATTCGATCTTGACAGACTCTGCCATCGGCTTCGTCATCGCCGCCTCCTGAGGCTTCCCCGGACTGTGGTCATGCTGCCACAGTCCGTCCGCCACCGCCTAGCTGTTCCCCCATCGAGGCGCACTTATGCCGGGTGTGAAGACGAGGATTCGCTGCGCCCGAGTTGTCCCCCGGCCGTCTAGCTGGGCGGCGAACGCCGGTGCAAGGCGGCCAGCATGCGGTTGTAGGCCTGCCGCGCCTCTTCGTCGTCGTCAACATCTGCACTGACCCCGACTGTCATGTTGTCCTTACCGCGGGACGCTGACCCGACCCCGGCCAGCGCCTGGCGACGGGCCGATTCCAGCCAGTCGCCGAGCCGGGCTCGGGAACCGGTAGCGCTCCATTGGGCGACGACGGCGAGCATCAGCAGCATCATCAGAACGTCACCACCGACCCACATGATCGCCCCGGACAGGGTCTGGTCCGCCAGCAGGGATGGACCCCAGCCCGGACGCATCATCGCTGTGCTAGGGGCCAGTGGGTGGCTGGTGAGCATCAGCGCCACACCCACCAGCGTGTCCGCTCCCATCGCCAAGCCGAGCAAGGCGAACCGCACGATATGCGGAACCGGCCACGGGCTGGCCTCCGAGCCGGCCAACGGCCAGAACAGCAGATAACCGCTGACCAGGTACAGGATCTGCTCGCCGTGGTGCACGAGCGGCTGGGTGGCCATTGCCTCCTGGAAACCGGTGAGATGTGTGGCCACCAGCGCCGCGGTGTAAAAACCCACCGTCAGCACAGGGAAGGTCAACCATCGGGCCAGACGACCTCTCGGAGGGCGGTTCAACCAAAGCCGGACGGGTTGCCCCCAGATCAGCAACACCGGCACCACCATGATCAACAAGAGATGCTGGATCATGTGCACCCACAGCAACGCATGCCCGTACGCCTCGATGCTGCTGTGCACCGAAACGAGCAACACGGCTACGCCGGCCAACCAGGACACCGTTGCCCACGGCGACCAGCCCTCCCCGGTGATCCGGGAACGGCGGACCACGGCGATCAGATAACCGACCAGCGCCAGCGTGGCTAGTACGTCCACGACAGGTGCCGAGGTCCAGGTCGCCACAGCGGTCTGCCAGGTCAGCGGTGGGATGTCCAGCTCCCCTCTCCATGGTGGCCGGCCAGGGCAAGCGTAACGCCACATCCGTGCAGACGTACTTCCCGCCGACGAGCGACACTGCGCACCGTGTGCCCTAGTATCGCAACTGCAGTTAAGGGGCAGCTGTGGAGGGGGTAGGGTGCACGAGATTCAGATTGAGGTGCTACTGCTTTCAGTGTCACCAGGTGATCAGCTGAGATGGCGGGTGGTGGGTGGCGACCTGCCACCGGGACGCCGACCCGATTCTCGGGCGCGCGAACTCGCCGGCCTCGGCATCGACGTTCCTACCGCGACAGTCGTGCATTCGACGTCCTGGCGACCCAACGCGGATGGGCTGATTCTCACTTACGCCGTCCTGCCAGATCCCGATCCGGCCGAAGGCACCGTGCATGCCGTTCCGGCTGATGCCAGAGTCATCTGCTCCGCGGATGCCGCCGCCCCCACCCCGCCAGCGGTCGCGGTCGAGCACGTGTTGGCCCATGCGTTGCGGCACCTGTCCCTGGTGGCCCGCACCAGTCCGGCGGTCGTAGCGGCGGCCGATTCGCACCCGCAGCTGTGGCACGCTGTGGTGGCGCACACCCCCGATGTGGCCGGTCAGCTCGTCGGCTCCTGAGCTGAAACGTAGGTGAAGGGGGATCTCCTTTCGTGACGCCTCGCCCCCGACTGCTTGCCATTATGGGATCCGGAGAGACCGCTCCGACGATGGCGCGAGTACATCGCCTGCTCGTCGAGCGTCTCGGCGCTCCGCCGGTCACTGCGGTACTGCTCGACAGCCCCTATGGCTTCCAAGAAAACGCTGACGAGATCTCCCTGCGCACGGTGGGCTATTTTCGGAACCTTCAGATTTCCCTCGACGTGGCGTCGTGGCGCGCCGCAGACGATGTGCTGCGCCGCGAGCGGGCACTGGTACGGGTCAACGACGCCGATTATGTCTTCGCCGGCCCGGGTAGCCCGACCTACGCGCTCCGGGTATGGGAGCACAGTCGGCTACGAAATGTCCTGGGCGACAAGCTGTCCAACGGCGGATGCGTGGCCTTCTCCAGCGCGGCGGCGGCGACCCTGGGCGTTGCCACCGTGCCCGTGTATGAGATCTACAAGGTTGGCGCCACTCCCTACTGGGCGCCGGGCCTGGACCTGCTGGCGCAGCTCGGGCTACGCGCGGCGGTGATCCCACACTACGACAATGCCGAGGGCGGTACCCACGACACCCGGTTCTGCTACCTCGGCGAACGCCGGCTGTGGCTGATGGAGTCGATGCTGGACAGCGAAACCGTCGTTCTCGGGGTGGACGAACACACCGCTGCTCTGTTCGACCTCGATGCGGACACCGTGACAGTCCTNGGTCGAGCCACGCTCACGATCCGCAGGCACGGCGTNAGCACGGTGTTTCCGTCGGGTGCCACCGTGGCAATCGATGAGCTACGGGAGATCGCCGCAGGCGGCAGGCCAACGATCGAGTTGCCGTGCCCCCGATCGCCAACCGCCGACATGACTGACCCATCACCATCACTGCGCGCGGAGGCCGAACGGCTGGAGCGCGTCTTCGACACCGGTCTACGCAACCGTGACGTCACGGCGGCAGTTACCGCCGTCCTTGAGTTGGAGCAGGCGATCGTCGATTGGTCGGCCGACACCGAGGAGATGGACGGCATCGAGCGACCCCGGGCGATGCTGCGCCGAATGGTGACGCGACTGGCCGAGCTCGCCGTGGTGGGTGCGCGGGATCCCCGGGATATCGTCGCGCCCTTCGTCGAAGCACTCCTGGAACTCCGCGAGCAGGCTCGCGAACAAGGTTCGTGGATCCTCGCCGACACCCTGCGCGATCGGCTCACCGCTGCCGGGATCGAGGTCCGCGACACCCCGCAAGGCGCTTCCTGGCAGGTAGCAGGTCGTCTAACAATGGGTTAGCCGCAGGCTAATCGCACCACCGGCGGGATCACTGGGGTTCCCAGCGACATTTAGTTAGCCTGTCCTATATGGGTGACCCCCGATCTGATGACGCGCACACCACCGCGCTCGCTCTTGCGGCCGGTGCGGGGGATCGCACGGCGCTGGCAGCCTTCATCCGCGCCACTCAGCGTGACGTGTACCGCTTCGTAGGCCACTTTTGCGCGCGGGACGAGGCTGAGGACCTCACCCAGGAGACCTACCTGCGGGCGCTGCGGGCGCTGCCGGGCTTTGCCGGCCGTTCTTCGGCGCGGACCTGGCTGCTTTCCATCGCTCGGCGGGTAGCCGCCGACCAGATCCGGCGGACCATGGCGCGGCCGCGCACCACCGCCATCGAAGATTGGGACACCATCGCGGCCGGGAGCTCGACACACCGGCGGTCCGGGTTCGACGAAGGCGTCTTACTGCGCGAGCTGGTGGCCGGTCTGGAAACCGACCGCCGGGACGCCTTCGTGCTCACCCAGGTACTGGGTCTGGGCTACGCGGCCGCCGCTGAGGTGTGCGGATGCCCCGTCGGCACCATCCGGTCCCGGGTGGCCCGGGCGCGCGAGGACCTAGTCCGTGCGATAAACGCCCCCGAACTGCCCGGCCGGACCGGCACCGGCCCCTGAGTTTTGCCCTCATTGGCGCCGCGATACAGCGTCGAGCAGCTACGCTGCGAGGAGCAACGGTGCGAGGAAGCCGGTGGAAATCCGGCGCGGTCGCGCCACTGTGATCGGGCGGGTTGCCGCCCGGGAGCCAGATCTTCGGCCGTTGCCCAGCTCAGCATTGTCAGGGACGCGTCATCCCGAAGGAGTTCCCGTGCACATCCCCGACGGCTTCGTCTCCCCTGCGGTCACAGTCGCCGGCGCTGTGGTGGCCGTTGCCGGGCTTGCGGTGTGTGTGCGCCGCGCCGGGCTCGACGTCACGCAGCGGCAGTTGCCGCTGGCCGGTCTCGCTGCCGCGTTCTTCCTGGTCCTGGGCGCTCCGATCATCCCGGTTGCGGTAGGTACCGAGGGCCACTTGCTCGGCGGCACGCTGGCCGTGGCGCTGCTCGGACCGTGGCTNGGACCGGTGGTGATCACCGTGGTCACCGTGGTCCAAGCCTTGTTCCTCGGCGATGGCGGGCTCTCGACCCTCGGCATCAATGTGGTGAACCTGGCACTGGTGCCGGCCGCGGTCGGCTACCCGGTCCTGCTCGGGCTACGCAAGGTGCTGCCCCGGCGGCCTACCGGCACAACGGTGGCCGCCGGGATCGCCGCCGCGGTGTCGGTGCTGGCGGCGGCTGCACTGTTCACCGCGGAGTACGCCCTGGGGGGTGCTGCCGGGGTGCCGCTGCGCACCGTTGCGATCTCAACCATGGGGGTTTACGCGCTGGTCGCGGTCTTAGAGGGGCTGGTCACCGCGCTGGTTGTGCGCGGGTTGCTGGCAGTGCGCGCCGACCTAGTGCAGGTAGCCCACAGCTAGTTCGACTAGCGCAATGACTTCGTCAAGCCGCTGGTGGGTACCCAACTGGCATGGCTGGCAGCGCGTTCGTCCTCGGCGGTGGGGGGGTGCTGGGCGCGGCCGAGGCGGGCATGGCCGGAGCGTTGCTCGAGGCCGGCGTGGTACCGGATCTTATCTGCGGTACCTCGATCGGGGCGATCAACGGCGCGGCTCTCGCCGCGGACCCCACCCCGGATGGCGCGCAGCAGCTGGTGGCGATGTGGGGGGAGCTCGCAGCCGATGGCGTGCTCGGCGGTTCACTGCTCGGCCGGCTGGTGGAGATCGTGCGCAGTGGCACGTCCCTGCACGACGGAGAGGACCTGCGCCGGCTACTGCTCGAGCGCCTTCCGGTACACACCTTCGAAGAACTCCTAGTTCCTTTCCAGTGCGTGGCGGCAAGCATCGAACGTGCCCGGGAGCACTGGTTCTCCTGCGGCGACCTGATCGACGCGGTGCTCGCATCCTGCGCTCTACCGGGCGTCTTCCCGCCGGTGTGCATCGCCGGCGAGCACTTCTTCGACGGCGGCCTGGTCAACAGCATCCCCTTGGCGCGGGCCGTCCAGGCAGGCGCTGACACGGTGTGGGTGCTGCACGTCGGGCGCGTCGAGGAGGCACTGACCGCGCCCCGCTTCCCGTGGGAGGTGGGGTTCGTGGCCTTCGAGATCGCGCGGCGGCACCGATTCCATACCGACCTCAACGATGTGCCCGATGGCGTCACCGTTCACGTGTTACCGACGGGCCTTCCGCAGCGGTCGGCGGCGACGTGGTCGAACCTGCGCTACCGCGACCGTCGGCGGATCGAATGGAGCGTACAACTCGCCTACGAGGCCACCCGCGACTACCTGGCGGCGCTGACATGACCAGGCTGCGCCGGGCTCTGACGGTCCCGGCGGTGGCCATGCTGGAAATCCTGCTCCTGATCACCGCGCCGCTGCTGCTCCTCGTCGCGGCGATCGCGTCAGCAGGGGCCGGCTCGACGCGGGCGTTACGCAGCACGGCCCTGGTGCTGGCTTACGCAGCCATCGAGCTGTCGACGCTGAATCGCCTACGGCGCGGGGTGGACGACCCGGATCTGCTGCTGCGGGAGGTGCTGACCAGGGCCTACCGCACGATCCGGCGAATCCTCGATGTGCGGGTGGCGCTGGAGGCCGGGTCCGCCACGAGGGAGCAGCTTGCGACGTCGCAGGGCCTGGTAGTACTCGCGCGGCACTGTGGGCCCGGGGACTCGCTGTTCATCGCCTGGCTGCTGGTGGTGCAGTACCGGTTGCGGCTGCACGTCGTGCTTAAGTCCGTGCTGCGCCTGGAACCCACCCTCGACCTCGCCGGCGATCGACTGCCACTGTGCTTCGTCGGGTCCAACCGGCACCGGGCCCGCGGATGCATTCATACCCTCGCCGCCTCGATGTCCACCGGCGATGCGCTGCTGCTGTTCCCCGAGGGCGGCAACTTCAGCCGGCCGCGGTGGCGCCAGGCGGTGGCGGCGCTGTCCGCCCGCCACGCCTACGACGAGGCGCGGCGTGCCCGAGGACGCACCTACACGCTGCCACCGCACCTCGGCGGCGTGCTCGCGGCGCTTACCGGAGCCCCGACGGCCGACGTACTTCTACTCGCCCACACGGGCTTCGCCCGAGACGGACGGGACCGGCCCTGGTCGCAACTGCCGGTGCACCGCGCGCTCGTCATCCGCACCGCGCTCGCGCCTGCCGCCACGGTCCCGCGCGAGGCGGCCGCGCTGTCGACGTGGCTGGACACCGCGTGGTCGGACGTCGACGCGTGGGTGCAGCGGCACGTCGAGCACCTAGGGAGCAACAGCGGTCCACTGGACTCCGTCGACGCGCCGGTAGGCGATCGCGGGGAACTCCGGTAGTCGGTACAGCGACTACCTCACCGTGGAAGGTAGGGCGACAGATCACTTTCAACGAGACCGCTGCGCCATCGTCGGTGCACCATGAACGTTCACCCAATGAACTCGCGCGCCGAATTATCAAGCCAAGTGCCTGGAACTTCAGGGCTCCGGTGCGCGACCATTGTCACGTGGACTGCACAGAGTGTAGGGAAGCCCTCTCAGCCCGCCTGGACGGCGAAGCGAGTGCCCCAGAATCGCGCGCGGTGGACGCCCACTTGGCGATCTGTGCTACTTGCTGTTGGTTCGGCGACGAGGCGGCGCGTGTCACCAGGCTCGCCCGTGCCGCCGTATCAACCCAGCCTTCCGACGTCACCGTAGAGCCGGTATTCACCATCGACGGGCTGGCCACCGTCTTGCAGGTCCTCGCCGAGCTCGACCGTGACTCGACGACCTGCGCCACCGCGATGATGGCCTACAACACCGCCGACATGATCAGTGCCACACGTGCGGCACTGAACTGTGCCGACATCGCCGCGTCCGCCCACCGTGTCCTATCCAGGCCCGCCGCCACCGACGCTCGGGTCATCCGGAGCATCCTGGAGGCAGCGGTTGCTGCCGCCGACCGCTGCGCAGCGGAGTGCGGCCAACACGCCAGTCACCACGGCCACTGCCGGGTCCACTCCGAAACCGCCCAGCGCGCTGCCCGACTCTGTCGATCCGAGCTACAGAACATCACCGGCTGAGTCGAGCTAANCGGCAGTGTGGTGACGCGCTCAACGCTCAGCAGCTGATGGTTCACGGCGCACCTTTTAGGAGAAATTCCAGGCCTCAATTCCAGCNACCCATGCATCACAACGTGTCCTGCTGGGAGCCGTCGCCGGGAGTAACGTGCTGTCCTACGCATACGAGGCTTGGCCTGGGGAGGTCGGGATGACGCAATACACCAAGGGAGCCGTGCTTACCTGCGCGCACGAGGAATGTGGCTGCCGGGTTCGCATTGACGAGGAGTGCCACTGCCCGTCCGGCGACGGCGTGTACACCTGTGCTTGTGGGGCGCCCCTCGTCGATCCAAGTGAGGCCGGCACCGCAACCGGTTAAGACACGAGCACCGGAGCTGGAGGCGATCACTACGACCACGGTTGCACGTCCCGCCCCGACAGCGCTGCGGTGCTACGAGATCCTCGTCGGCGGGATGACCTGTGCAGCGTGCGCGGCGCGGGTCGAGCGCAGGCTGAACAAGCTCGACGGCGTCACCGCCACGGTCAACTACGCGACCGAGCGGGCTCGGGTGCTGTGCCCCGGCGACACCGACCCTCGGGCGCTGATCGAGCTCGTTCAGCGCGCGGGGTACACGGCTCGCCGGGTCGACGACGTCCGCGCGGTCGACGACGACGCCGGGCACGCGGATCGCGTCGCTGACCTGCGCCGGCGGCTGGCGGTGGCCGCTGTGCTCGCGGTGCCGATCTGCGACCTGTCACTTGCTCTNTCGCTGTTTCCGGAGCTCCGGTTCACCGGCTGGCAGTGGGTCTGCCTGGCGCTGGCCGCGCCGGTGGTCGGCTGGTGCGCGCTGCCGTTTCACCGGGCCGCCTTCGCCGGCGCGCGGCACGGCACGTCATCGATGGACACCCTGGTATCGGTCGGCATCCTGGCCGCCTCCGCGTGGTCATTGTGGATCATGTTCAACGGCGGCGCCGTCGCGCCTGGCCTCGGCCAGGGGCTTTCGGTCCTGACCGGNAGCGATCACGCCCTGTACCTCGATGTCGCCGCGGGCGTCACCACCTTCCTGCTCGCTGGGCGCTACTTCGAGGCGCGGGCCAAGCGGTCGGCCGGCGCCGCGATGCGGACGCTGCTCGCGCTGGGCGCCAAGGACGTCGAGGTGCTGCGCGACGGCGAGCCCTGCCGAGTCCCGGTCTCCGAGCTGGTGATCGGCGATGCGTTCATCGCCCGGCCGGGCGAGAAGATCGCCACCGACGCGGTGGTCGAGCAGGGCCGGTCCGCGCTGGACGTCAGCATGGTCACCGGCGAACCGGTGCCCCGCGAGGTGGTCGCGGGCGACGACGTGGTCGGCGGTGCGATCAACACCAGCGGACGACTGCTGCTGCGAGCCACCCGGGTGGGTGCAGACACCCAGCTCGCCCGGATGGCTCGGCTGGTGCAACACGCCCAGGAAGGAAAGGCCGGGGCACAACGCTTGGCCGACCGGATCGCGGCGGTCTTCGTGCCGGCCGTGCTGGTGCTCGCGCTACTCACGTTGCTCGGATGGCTACTCGCCGGCCAGCCGACCGGCCTGGCGATCACCGCCGCGGTTGCCGTGCTCGTGGTGGCCTGCCCCTGCTCGTTGGGCCTGGCCACCCCGACCGCGCTGCTGGTGGGTACCGGTCGGGGGGCGCAGCTGGGCATCTTCATCAAGGGCCCGCAGGCTTTGGAGTCGACCCGGAATGTCGACACCGTCGTGCTGGACAAGACCGGAACGCTGACCGAGGGACGCATGCGCCTGGTCGACGTACACCCCGTCGCGGGAGTCGAGCGCTCCCGGCTGCTCACGTTGGCCGGCGCCGTGGAGGCGGCCTCCGAGCATCCCATCGCCGCGGCGCTGACCTCAGCCGCTGCCGCGGAAACCGAAACACTGCCCCCGGTCACCGACTTCGAGGCGCTGCCCGGCCTTGGCGCCCGCGGCGTGGTGGACGGGCTTGCGGTGGTGGTCGGTCGGGCCCAGTTGCTCGCCGAGCACGGTCTTCATGTCCCCGACGAGCTCGAATCGACCCGGGTCGAGCTGGAAAAGCGCGGCGTCACCGTCGTGCTGGTCGGGTGGGCCGGCAGCGCCCAGGGCCTGCTCGCCGTCGCCGACACCGTGCGGGCCAGCGGCGCCGCGGCGGTCGCAGCGTTGTGCCGGCTTGGGCTGCACCCGGTGCTGCTGACTGGGGACAATGCCCGCACCGCCGCTGCCGTCGCCGCCGAAGTCGGCATTGACGACGTGGTCGCCGAGACGCTGCCGGAGGGCAAGGCCGAGGTGGTGCGCCGATTGCAGGAGCGGGGGCACCGGGTGGCGGTGGTCGGCGACGGGGTCAACGACGCGGCCGCTCTCGCCGTCGCCGATCTGGGGATGGCGCTCGGGCACGGCACCGACGCCGCCATTGAGGCTGCCGACATCGTGCTCGCCCGCGAGGACCTGATGGTCGTTCCTGAGGCGGTCGAGCTCGCCCGGCGGACGCACCGCACGATCCGCTGGAATCTGGTGTGGGCGTTCGGCTACAACGTCGCCGCCCTACCCCTGGCCGTGACCGGACTACTCAGCCCGCTGGTCGCGGGCGCGGCGATGTCACTGTCGTCGGTGTTCGTGGTCTCGCATAGCCTGCGCCTGCGCCATTTCCACCCCACCGGCGCGCCAGCTGCCATCGATGAGATTCCGGGGTGATCAAGGTGTGTGCGACGTAGACGACACCGGATGCCGCGTACGGCCCACCGATCCCGCCGACATGACGGAACGGCAGATGCGCAGCCGATCAACGCGGGTGCGGCCGGCGCTGGCGCTTGGCCTAGCGGCGGCCGCAGCCTTGACCGGGGTCCTGCTTGCCGCGTTGGCTCCCAGCGTCTCGGTGCTCTACGGATTGCCAGCGTTGGGTCCAGTGGTGGATCTGGGGTTACCCGCGGCCCGGGTGGTCGCGATGGGCGCCGCGGCGGCCGCTGTCGGGAACCTGCTACTGGCGGCGGTGCTGGTGCCGGGCGACCCGTACGGCGTCGTGTCACCGAGCGGGTACGCCGGCTTGCTCGCGGCCCGGAGCTGGTCTTTCGTACAGGCGTGCGCGTCCGCGGCGGTCGCGGTGCTCACCGTTGCGGAAAACAGTGGCATGTCCCCGGCTCGGCTCGTCACGCGCCCCGATGCGCTGGTCGTTGGCATCGGTCAGATCGAGCAGGCCACCGGGTGGGCGCTGGCGGCGCTGGCGGCGTCGGTTGTGGGCGTGCTCGCCGGCTGGGTGCTGTCCTGGCGTAGCGCCGTCGGCCTGCTCATGCTGGCGCTGGCCGGGCTCCTGCCGGTGACCTTGACCGCGGCGACCAACGCCGAGCGGTCGCACGACATCGCCGGCGATGCGTTGACTCTGCACGTGATCGGCGCCGTGCTGTGGCTGGGCAGCACCATCGCGGTGGTGTCGCACCTCACGCGCGGGCGCGACGGGCGAGCTGTCGTGCTGCGCCGGCACACCGCGATCGCGACCTGGGCGCTACCGCTGGTCGGCGTCTCGGGCCTGGTGTCCGCGGCCTACGCAGTCTCCCCGTCCGACCTGTTGAGGAGCGGATATGGCCTGCTCGTGGTGGTCAGCGCGGTAACACTTCTGGGGCTGGCCGTGATCGGCAAGTGGGGCCGTGCGGCGGTGGCGAAGGGGGAAGGGCCGACGATNGCGCTGCGCCTCGCCACCGTGGAGCTCCTGCTGCTCGCCGCGGCGGCTGCCGCGGGTACCGGGCTGATCCGGCTTTTCCCCCCGGCCGAAGGGGGTTACCAGCCCAGCAGGCTCGTCTACCTGCTGGGCTACGACCTGCCAGCCCATCTCACCGCCATGGACCTGGCCCTGCGGTGGCGGTTCGACCTGGTATTCGGCTCGCTAGCGGTACTGGGAGGCGCGCTCTACCTCGTCGGCGTGCGCCGGCTGCGCCGCGCCGGACGACGCTGGCCCGCTGGACGCACAGCGGCGTGGCTGGCCGGCTGCGCGGTGCTGCTGGTAGCCACGTCATCGGGAATCGGCACTTACGGCCCCGCGGTGTTCAGCGTGCACATGGTGCAGCACATGCTGATCGCCACCTTCGTCCCGGTGCTCCTCGTGCTGGGTCACGGGATGACCATGGCGCTGGACCTCGCCCCGGACCGGATGGCGCGGCGGCTGGTGAGCCTGCTCGACGCCCCGGCCATGCGACTGGCTCGCAACCCGGCTATCGCGTGGGCGGCTGTGGCAGTCACCCTTTTCGGGCTGTATCCGACCGGACTGTTCGATGCGGTCCTCCAGCAGCACTGGGCGCATCTGGCTATGGATGCCGCGTTCTTCCTCACCGGCCTCGCGCTGTTTTGGCCCGTACTGGGGCACAGCCTGCCCGGGGGCGGGCTGCCGGCGATCGGTCGAATCGTCATGGTGTTCGCCGTGATGGCGCTGCACGCCGCGTTCTCCAGCTGGTTACTCAGCCGGGCGACGCCCGTGGCGACCGGATTCTACGGCGCGCTGCGGCTGTCTTTCGTTCCCGATCTGCTCGCCGATCAGCGGCTCGGGGCGGTTGCGGCCTGGATGCTCGGCGAGGTGCCGGTCCTGCTCGCCGTGCTTGCGCTCGTGGTGCGCTGGACCCGAGCCGACCGCTCGCCACTCGAACCTGAGGCCCGGCCCACTCCCGTCGGAGAGCGGAGTGTTCAGGCACAGTGACGGCGCGAGTCTCACAGCTTAGGACGAGGTGCGGACATAGCGCTTGCTCACCGATTCCAGACGAAGCAACTCGCCTCCGGCAGACATCACTTCGCTACAGCGGGCTCGAGTTCCACGTCGACACGGACGCCGTTGTCGCTGGGCCGGGTGGACACCTTCGCGACATTCCCGGCTTCGCGGACGTCCTCGATGACTGCGTGCAGTAGGTGCAGATGGTCCGCGCTGGCGTGCACGGTCAGTTCGCTGACGACCGTCCGCAAAGAGACCTTCGCGGCGCTTTTCGCCTTGCGGATCTCGTGGAGCAGGGTCGCGGCCGCATCAAGATGGGCGGCGTCGGCCTCTGGTTCCACGCCGAGGGCGACTGAGTCGGGCCACCGAGAGCGGTGCACCGAGTCGTCGTGGGACGCCGACCACACCTCTTCGGTGACGAACGGCAGGAACGGCGCGAAGAGCTGGAGCATGACATCGAGGGCGCGCTGCAGCGTCGCCAGCGCCGAGCTGTCCTGTTGGTAGGCGCGGTTCTTCACCAACTCGACATAGTCATCGCAGAAAGACCAGAAGAACGTCTCGGTCACCAGCAGCGCTTTGGTGAAGTCATAGCTATCAAAGGCCGCGGTAGTCTCGGCGACAGTTTTCTTCAACCGCATGAGTAGGGCGGTGTCAAGCGGATGTGTCGCCCGCGCATCAGCTAACGGCGCACCGAATCCGCCGATGAACTTGGCGACGTTGAGCAGTTTCACCACCAGCTTGCGGCCGATCTTGAACTGGTTACGGTCGAAGGCCAGGTCGAGGCCGGGCCGCCCCCCTGCTGCCCAGTACCGGACAGCATCGGCACCGAATGAGGCAATCAGGTTGCTCGGCGTGTCCGGGCTGTTGTCCGACGATTTGGACAGTTTCTTGCGGTCCGGGTCGTAGACGAAGCCCGAGATGGCGACGGCACTCCAGGGCACAGTGTCGAAACTGTAGTGGCTGCGCACGATTGTATAAAAAAGCCAGGTCCGGATGATGTCGTGCGCCTGCGGGCGCAGATCCATCGGGAAGACCCGCTGCCACAGGTCCGCATCGTCGATCCAGTGGCCGGCGATCTGCGGCGTCAGCGACGACGTCGCCCAGGTGTCCATGACGTCCGGGTCGGCGGTGAAGCCACCGGGCACGTCGCGCTGTTCGGCCGTGAAACCCGCGGGAACATCGACAGACGGATCGATCGGCAGGTCCTCGGCCCTGGCCACGATGGGCCGATCGGGCGCCACCGTGCCGTCGGCCTCAATGGGGTACCACACCGGAAAGGGAACACCGAAGAAACGTTGCCGAGTGATGTTCCAGTCGCCCGCGAGTCCGTTGACCCAGTCGTCATAGCGCGCCTGCATGTATTCCGGCGCCCACCGCAGTTGCTCGCCACGAGCGATCAGGTCGCTCTTCGGGGGGTAACGGATAAACCATTGCCGGTTGGTCACGATCTCCAGCGGCTTGGTGCCGTTCTCCCAATGCTTGACCGGGTGGATCGTCGGTCGCGGGGTGCCCTCCAGTTCCCCGGACTCGGTGAGCAGCGCAACGATCGTCTCGCGGGCTTGTGCCACCTTCTTGCCGACCAGCCGGGCATAGGCCTGCTGGCCGCGCGCACTGACGATGCCATGCGGCATGTCCTCGGTGATTCTCCCGGCTTTGTCGACGATCGCTCGGAGCTCCAGCTTGAGCTCCCGCCACCAAGTGACATCCGTGGTGTCGCCGAAGGTGCAGATCATCGCGATGCCGCTGCCCTTNCCCGGCTCGGCAAGCTCATGGGCAACAATGGGGACGGCCACGTCGAACAGTGGNGACAACGCCGTGGTGCCGAAAAGGCGCTGGTAGCGCTCGTCGTCGGGATGAGCGACCAGCGCGACGCACGCGGGCAGCANTTCGGGGCGAGTGGTTTCGATGAAGATAGGCGTCTCATCGGCCTCGGCGCGAAACCGCAAGCGGTGGAAGGCGCCCGGTATATCGCGATCTTCAAGTTCAGCCTGCGCGACGGCTGTCCGGAAATCCACGTCCCACAGCGTCGGCGACTCGGTCCGGTAGACCAGCCCCTTGGTGAGCAGTTCCAGGAACCCGTACTGAGAAGTGTGGATCGCGTGCTTGCCGATCGTGGTATAGGTCTGTGTCCAGTCGACCGACAACCCCAGCGCCGACCACAGGTCGAAATACTGCTTCTCCAGCACTTCGGTCACCGCGGCGCAGCATTCGACGAAGTTCGGGCGGCTGATCGCCACGGTNGGCTTCAAGCGCTTGTTAGGGATACGAAAGTCTGGNTCGTAAGGCAGGCTCGGGTCGCANGCCACCCCCAGCATCAGTTGCACCCGACGTTCGGTGTTCAGACCGTTGTCNTCCCATCCCATCGGATAGAAGACTTCTTTGCCACACATTCGCTGGTAGCGCGCGATGATGTCCGTGTGGGTGTAGGAGAAGGCGTGGCCAGGATGCAGCGCGCCGGAGACGGTCGGCGGTGGGGTGTCGATGGAGAATACCTCGCTGCGGGGCTTGGTCCGGTCGAACCGGTAGGTGCCGCGTTCGGCCCACTCGCGGCGCCACTTGTCCTCGATATCGGCGACCGAGTTAGCCGTGCTCTTGCCCTCGCTCATTTCTCCGGTGATCTTCCTCTGCATCTATTGCTGCCTGTGGGGGTGGTTGCCCGGGGTGCGGCGCAGCTTGCCCTAGGGTAGCTTGCACGGCTCGGTCAAGGTCGCCCCGGGAGGCATACCAGACATGGCGGGATCTCAAGCGGGCGCAGTGCGGACGCTGGACTGGGTCGTCATCGGCGCGGCCCTGCTGGCGTACATCTCCAGTTTCCTGCCCTGGTACAGCGCCAGCATCACGGTGCTGGGAATCGACCGGTCCACTGGTGTGGATGCGTGGAACGCGGGCTTCGGCGCATGGTTCGCCGTGCTCCTGCTGCTCGCGGCGGCCGTCGTCGTGCTGGTGAGCGCGTTCGGTGGCCGGCTGACGCTGCCCGTGTCCACGCCGTTGATCACGCTTTGCCTTTCCGCGCTGGCGGTGCTGACGATCGTGCTGCGCTGGGTGACATTCCCGGACGCCAGTGGCGGGATGGACACGCGCAAGATGGACCGGCTGGGCGAGCTGGGTGATTTCGACCTGGGGAGCGCCTTCGCGGTGTCCAGTGGTGCCGGTGTCGGCCTGTACCTGGGGCTGATCGCAGCAATTGCAGCCTCGGTGGCGTCGTTGCTCACGCTGCGCTCCGCAGGCAGCAACGTCGGGCGTACCCCATGACCCGGCCTTAGCCGACGCCAGCACGCACTGATGCTCCGGCGACCGCGTCGATCTCGGTGAGCACGTCCCGGCAACGGGCGCTGGGAACTGGCTTGGAACCGGCTTGGGATCATCAGCGGGTCGGTGGCCTACTTCGCGTCGAGACCGACGAAGTGATGGGCGCGCTGCCCTGGTTGACCCGAGCCCGCGACGCGATCATCCGCGCCGAGCGGCCGCGTCAGGCCGCCACCTGAGTCGATCGCCACGGGTAGGTGCCGAATCCGGCCGCTGACCCGGCGTCAAGCGCACGCCAAGCGCGCGCCAAGGCGGGGAGGCGACGGTGTGCAGGTCGGTGAAGTTGTCAACCGGGGGATTCATCATGAGTACGAACACTGTCGAGCGGTCCGTCGAGGCGTGCGCGCTGGACGCGGCGACGCTGTGCGAGGCGTTTCAGATCAGTGCGGCGACCCACCCGGAGCGGGTGGCGGTGCGCACGTCTGGCGACGCGGTTGTCCTGACCTGGGCGCAGTACGCCGAGCAAGTGCGACGGACCGCGGCTGGGCTGGTGGCGCTGGGCGTGCGCCGCGGCGACGTAGTTGCGCTGATGCTGACCAACCGGCCGGAGTTTCTCTGGGTGGATGCGGCTGCCATGCATCTGGGCGCGACCACCTTGGGGGTCTACACCACCTTCGCCCAAGAGCAGGTCGACTACGTGCTGCGCGACGCCGGCGCAGTAGTGGCCGTCACCGAGAAGGCCTTCGCCTCGACGCTACTGCAGGCCCGCAAGGGCTGCCCGCGGCTGGTTCATCTCGTGTCGGTCGATGGTGGGCAGGGAATGTTGAGTCTGGAGGACGTCGACACCGCCGGAGATCCCGGTTTCGATCTGTCCGCGAGCTGGCCGACGGTGGACCAACACGACGTTGTGTCGCTGGTCTACACCTCGGGCACGACCGGGCCGCCCAAAGGGGTCCAGCTGACCCACGCCGGCGTGATCGCCAACGCTCGCGCGCTGCACGAGGCGATTCCGGCCTACCGGGCCGGTTTCTCGGCGGTGTGCTACCTACCGCTGGCTCACATTGCCGCGCGGGTCCTGGAGCACTACTTCGGCCTACTGCTCGGTGGAACGCTGACCTGCTGTCCCGATCTCAACGACCTGGGCGCCACGCTTGTCGAGACCCGACCCAGCTGGCTGTTCGGTCCGCCGCGGATGTGGGAAAAGCTCCAGGCGAGCGTCACCGCCGCCGTCACCGTCGAGTCGGGTGATCAGCTTCAGGAGGCGATTGAGACCGGGTTGCGGCTGGTCCGCGCGCAGCAGGCCGGCGAGCAACCGTCCGCTGCGCTGGTCGCCGATTACGCGAGGGCCGATGCCCTGGTGCTGTCGGGGTTGCGGGCGCGTCTCGGCCTGGACCGCATCGAGACCGCGGCGGTCGGGGCCGCCCCGGTCCCGTCAGAGGTGATCGAGTTCTTCTGGGCGCTAGGGGTGCCGCTCTGTGAGCTCTACGGCATGTCTGAAGTCCTCATCTCGACGGTCAATCCGATCGACCGGGTCAAGATCGGTACGGTCGGTGTGCCGGTCACAGGCGTGGAGGTGCGCGTCGCCGAGGACGGTGAGGTGCTGATGCGCGGGCCGAGCGTGATGCTCGGCTACCTCAACCAGCCGGACAAGACTGCCGCGACCATCGACGCGCACGGCTGGCTGCATTCCGGTGACATCGGCGAACTCGACGGCGACGGTTACCTGCGTATCACCGACCGCAAAAAGGAAATGATCATCAACATTGGTGGGCACAACATGTCTCCAGCGAACATCGAAGCGCGCCTGAAAACGTCCAGCCCGCTGATCGGCCAGGCGGTCTGCATCGGCGACACCCGACCTTTCAACGTGGCACTGCTGGTCCTTGACCCGGACGCCGCCCGGGCGTTCGCCGTGCAGCACGGCCTCGACGGCTGTTCCGTGAGTGCGCTGACCCGCCAGCGGTGCGTGCTCGACGAGGTCGCCGCCGGTGTGGCGCGAGCCAACACGCAGCTGTCACTGCCCGAGCAGATCCAGCGATGGACCCTGCTGAATAGCGAGTGGCTACCCGGTGGGGTGGAGCTCACCCCGACGATGAAGCTGCAGCGTCGACCGATCGCCACCAAGTACGAAAACGAGATCAGAGCGCTCTACCAGTAACGGGATTCCCGCGGCCCGGTGGCGTGGCGACCGCCTGTTAGATGCAGCGCAAAGACCGACTCACGCGCCCATCGGGATGGTCGCCTCTCGACTGGGCTCGGCGCAGGGCGCGGTGGAATGCGCAGGACAGCCCGGACGTTCATGGTAGTAGTTGAACCGTCAATGAGTGAGGAGGTGGCGGCCATGCCAGCTGTCACCGTCGCAGACGTCACCACGCTGGATCGCATCCCCGAGCCCGGTCCGCAAGCGGTGGACCGTTCGGTCCGGTCAGTGACCACTGCGCCGTCCGGAACTGAGGGCGAGGGCTTCCCGGTTCGCCGTGCCTTCGCCGGGGTCGATCTGCGCGACCTCGACCCGTTCGTGCACATGGACCAGATGGGCGAGGTCGAGTACGCCCCCGGTGAGCCCAAGGGCACCGCCTGGCACCCGCACCGCGGGTTCGAGACCGTCACCTACATCATCGACGGGATCTTCGAGCACGCCGACTCCAACGGTGGTGGCGGCCAGATCACTAACGGCGACACCCAATGGATGACCGCCGGTGGTGGCGTACTGCACATCGAGCGGCCGCCGGAGCACCTAGTGCTCAGCGGTGGGCTGTTCCACGGCCTGCAACTGTGGGTCAACCTGCCCGCGAAGCTCAAGTGGACCGAGCCTCGGTACCAGGACCTGCGAGCCCGCGAATCGAGGCTGCTCACCAGCCCAGACGGCGGCGCGCTGGTCCGGGTGATCGCTGGCGATGTCGCTGGGCACCGGGGTCCTGGTTCCACCTACACCCCGATGACGATGCTGCATGCCACTGTCAGCCCCGGTGCAACCCTGCGGCTGCCCTGGCGTCCGGACTTCAATGCGCTGGTCTACGTGCTCTCCGGTGCCGGGACCGTCGGCACCGAGCGCCGGCCGGTACGCACCGGGCAGCTCGCGGTGTTCGGACCCGGTGACGCCATCACCGTCGCCGGCGCGGACCACCAGGAGTCGCGACACCCCGCGCTGGACATCGTCGTGCTGGGGGGCGCCCCGATCCGGGAACCGATTGCCTGGGCCGGCCCGTTCGTGATGAACACCCGGGCGGAAGTCATTACGGCTTTCGAGGACTTCCAAGCCGGCCGGCTGGGCACCATTCCCGCCCAGCATCTTCCACACTCCGACGTTGGGGGAGCGGCGAGCTGATCGCTCTCAGGTTTTTCTCATCTGATGCGGGGATGCTGGTGGGGCGACATGAACTTGATCCCTCCAGGAGGTGACGCCCGTGAATGCGCTGCTCGCGCTCGTCGGACTGGTACTGGTGCTGTTCGAGCTACTGCTGATCGTCCGGGTCGTCGTCGATCTGGTCGGTTCGCTAGCCAGCCCCGAGGCCCGCTACGAGGGGCTCGGCGCGGTACGCCGCGTGATCTACCGGCTCACCGAGCCGGTGCTCGCCCCGGTGCGCCGCGTCGTTCGACCAGTCCGGCTGGGCGGAGGAT
>JGI12053J15887_10000308_pt1 | contig 19051 bp, 18 predicted proteins | sample MedBloCAOM1_O3_FD_15887 | JGI IMG/M metagenome (IMG submission 15887)
CCCGGCCGCGAGCCCCCATGGCTCGCGGTAGACGAGTTGGCCGTGGCTGGTGAAGAAGGCATAGTCCTGCGGCTGGCAGGCGACCGCAGCAAGCGCGTCCTGGAGCCCAAGCTGGCTCAGCTCCTTCACCGCATGCGGCCCGAGATTGATCCCGACCCCGAGCGGGCGGATATCGGGGGCAGCCTCGAACACCCGGATGCGGGCGGCGGCCTTGGCGGCGTGAGCGGCAAGCGCCAGCGTCAATCCGCCGATGCCGCCGCCGATGATGATCAACTCCACTATCAGCTCCGGATCAACGCATCAGGTGATATCGCATATTCCCATGGTGCTGTGGAACCTCCCAAATACCCGGCAGGCTGCAATATTGCCTGCGCGTCGAAGGACGTGCATTAATCCGATGATCGACCTTCGATTGCAGCCTTCATGGCCCAGTCCATTCGAGATCGACTTGAATGCGCGTGAACGATATCAGGGGCTTTGATTTCGGGCTCGGCGAGACCGCCGACATGCTGCGCGACAGCGTGCGCGGCTTCGCCGCCGACAAGATTTCGCCTCGTGCGGACGAGATCGACCGCAGCAACACCTTTCCGCGCGATCTTTGGCCGGAGCTGGGCAAGCTCGGCGTTCACGGCATCACGGTCGAGGAGGAATGGGGCGGCGCGGGCCTAGGCTATCTCGAGCACTGCGTGGCGATGGAAGAAATCTCGCGCGCCTCCGCCTCGGTTGGGCTTTCCTATGGCGCGCACTCGAATCTGTGCGTCAATCAGATCCGCCGCAACGGCAGCGACAACCAGAAACGCCGCTATCTCGGCAAGTTGATATCGGGCGAGCACGTAGGCGGGCTCGCCATGTCCGAGCCCGGCGCCGGCTCCGACGTCGTTTCGATGAAGACGCGCGCGGAAAAGAAGGGCGACCGCTACGTTCTCAACGGCAGCAAGATGTGGATCACCAACGGCCCGCAGGCCGAGACGCTGGTAGTCTATGCCAAGACCGACCCGGCCGCCGGCGCACGCGGCATCACGGCCTTTCTGATCGAGAAGGGACTCAAGGGTTTTTCCACCGCCCAGAAGCTCGACAAGCTCGGCATGCGCGGCTCCGATACCAGCGAGCTGGTGTTCGAGGATTGTGAGGTTCCCGAAGAGAATGTACTCGGCGGGGTCGGAGACGGCGTCACCATCCTGATGTCCGGCCTCGACTACGAGCGGGTGGTATTGGCGGCCGGACCGCTCGGCATCATGCAGGCCTGCATCGACGTGGTCATGCCTTATATCCACGAACGTCAGCAGTTCGGCCAACCCATCGGCGAGTTTCAACTCGTCCAGGGCAAGGTCGCCGACATGTATGTCGCGATGAACGCGTGCAAAGCCTATGTCTATTCCGTCGCGAAGGCGTGCGACCGGGGCGAGACCACGCGCGAAGACTCCGCCGGTGCTATTCTTTACGCTGCCGAGAACGCCACCAAGATCGCGCTCGATGCGGTTCAGCTTCTCGGGGGAAACGGCTACATCAATGACTATCCCACCGGGCGGTATCTGCGTGACGCCAAGCTCTACGAGATCGGCGCGGGCACGAGCGAGATCCGGCGCATGTTGATCGGCCGGCAGTTGTTCGACAAGACGCGCTGATGCGGTCCGGCAGCATGAGCGATCCTGTCGCCCTTCCGGAAGGATGGGGAGCGGGCCAAACATTTTGGCGTTCGGCATGACCGATATCCAAACCACGCTCGACACGGAATCGCGCGAATTCGCCGACAACACCGAGGCGATGAAAGGCCTGGTCGCGGACCTGCGCGCCAAGCTCGAGGCCGCGATGCAGGGCGGCAGCGAAGAGGCGAGGACGCGGCACGTGACGCGCGGGAAATTGCTGGCGCGCGATCGCATCAACCTGTTGCTCGATCCGGGGACGCCGTTTCTCGAACTGTCCCCGTTGGCCGCCCACGGCATGTACGGCGGCGACGTTCATTCCGCCAGCGTGATCACCGGCATCGGCCGCGTCAGCGGCCGCGAATGCGTCATCGTCGCCAACGATGCCACCATCAAGGGCGGCACCTACTATCCGATGACGGTGAAGAAGCACCTGCGTGCGCAGGAGATCGCGCGCGAGAACCATTTGCCGTGCGTATACATGGTCGATTCCGGCGGCGCGTTCCTGCCGCTGCAGGATGAAATCTTCCCCGACGAGCGCCATTTCGGCCGCATCTTCTACAACCAGGCCCGCATGTCGGCTTCGGGCATTCCCCAGATCGCGATCGTGATGGGCTCCTGCACCGCCGGCGGCGCCTACGTGCCAGCGATGTCGGACCAGAGCATCATTGTCCGCAATCAAGGCACGATCTTCCTCGGCGGACCGCCGCTGGTGAAGGCGGCAACGGGCGAGGAGGTCAGCGCGGAGGATTTGGGCGGCGCCGACGTCCACAGCCGCCAGTCCGGCGTGACCGACTATTATGCAATCGACGATAGTCACGCCGTCGGCATCGCGCGGCGGATCATCGCCAATCTCAATCGGGTGAAGCGCTCGTATCTGGAAGTGCGCGACGCGCGCGAACCGCTGTTTCCGGCGGAGGAGCTTTACGGCATCGTGCCTGCTGACCCGCGCACGCCTTACGACGTTCGCGACGTGATTGCCCGCCTCGTGGACGCTTCCGAATTCCAGGAATTCAAGGAACTCTACGGCCAGACGCTCATCTGCGGCTTCGCCCATATCCACGGTTTTCCCGTCGGCATCCTCGCCAACAACGGCATCCTGTTCAGCGAGAGCGCGCTCAAAGGGGCGCATTTCATCGAGCTGGCGAGCCAGCGCAACATCCCGCTGGTGTTTCTGCAGAACATCACCGGCTTCATGGTCGGGCGTAAATACGAGGCCGGCGGCATTGCCAAGGACGGCGCCAAGCTGGTGACGGCGGTCGCCACCACCAACGTGCCGAAGTACACCGTCATCATCGGCGGCAGCTACGGCGCCGGCAATTACGGCATGTGCGGCCGCGCCTACGGCCCGCGCTTCGTCTGGATGTGGCCGAACGCCCGCATCTCGGTCATGGGCGGCGAGCAGGCGGCATCGGTGCTCGGGCTGCTGCGCCAGGAGGCGATCGAGGCCAAGGGCGGGACCTGGAACGCGGCCGATGACGAGGCCTTCAAGGCGCCGATCCGCGAGCAGTACGAGCTGCAGGGCCACCCGTACTACGCCACCGCGCGGCTGTGGGACGACGGCGTCATCGACCCCGCGGATACGCGTATGGTGCTGAGCCTCGCGCTTGCCGCCGGGCTCAATGCGCCGCCACCCGAGCCCACGCGCTTCGGCATCTTCAGGATGTGACGGTGTCGCTGGTCCGGCGCTTCCACAAGTTGTTGATCGCCAACCGCGGCGAAATTGCGTGCCGGATCATCCGGACGGCAAGGCGCATGGGCCTGACCACGGTGGTGGTGCTTTCGGAGGCTGATCGCGATGCGATGCATGTCGATCTCGCCGACGAAGCGGTGCTCATCGGCCCGGCGCCGGCGAAGGACAGCTATCTTCATATTGAGGCGATCATCGATGCGGCGCGCACGACCGGCGCCGAGGCGATCCATCCCGGCTACGGCTTTCTCTCCGAGAACGCAGATTTCGCGCAGGCTTGCGCCGATGCCGGTTTGGTTTTCGTCGGCCCTTCGGCCGCGACCATCCGCCTGATGGGCTCGAAGTCGGCGGCCAAGGCGTTGATGGAATCCGCCGGCGTCCCGGTCGTGCCCGGCTATCACGGTGAGGATCAGAGCCCCCAAACGCTGCAGTCGGCCGCCGATGCGGTGGGCTATCCGGTGCTGGTCAAGGCATCGGCCGGCGGTGGGGGGAGGGGGATGCGGGTCGTCGGCAACGCCAATGAGTTCCCCGAGGCAGTTGCGAGCGCCAAGCGTGAAGCGGGCGGAGCATTCGGCAGCGACCAGATTCTGATCGAGAGATACGTCACCAAGCCCCGGCATATCGAAGTGCAAGTGTTCGGCGACACCAATGGCAACGTGGTGTCGCTGTTCGAGCGCGAATGCACGCTGCAGCGTCGCCATCAGAAGGTGGTGGAGGAGGCGCTGGCCATCGGCATCACGGTCGAGCGGCGCGCCGAGATGGCGGCTGCGGCGCGGGCCGCCGCCCAGGCGGCCGGCTATATCGGCGCCGGCACCATCGAGTTCATCGCCGACGAGAGCGGGTTTTATTTCATCGAAATGAACACGCGCCTGCAGGTCGAGCATCCCGTCACCGAGATGATCACCGGCCTCGATCTCGTGGAGTGGCAGTTGCGGGTTGCATTCGGCGAGCCGCTGCCGCTGCGGCAGGACGAGATCAGTGCGCAGGGCCATGCGATCGAGGCACGGATTTATGCCGAGGACGCCGACAAAGGCTTTCTGCCGGCGACGGGGACCATCCGCGAGTGGCGCGAGCCGGCAGGGGAGGGCATTCGCGCCGACACCGGCTTTCGGGCGGGCGATGCGGTCACGCCCTATTACGATGCGCTGCTGGCGAAATTGATCACCTGGGGAGCCGACCGTCCGCAGGCGCTCGACCGCATGGTCGAGGCCCTGGGCGGGTTCGAGATCGCCGGAGTGACGACCAATCTCGCTTTCCTCAAAGCATTGTTGACGCATCCGCTAGTGGCTCGCGGCGAGATTGATACCGGCTTCATCGAGCGGGAAATCTCCGCGCTGACGCGGACCGAGCCCGCGGTCGCGGCGCTCGATCTGGCTGCCGCTTGCGTCGCGGTACTCATCCACGAACAGCATGAGCATGCGCAAGCCGCCTCCCATGACACCTCGCCCTGGAATCGGACCGACGGATGGACTCTCGCGGGCCGCCGCAGTCGCCGACTGCGCTTTCGGCACGGTGCCGAGCAATACGACACGGTGCTGTGGTACGGCCCCGATGGATTCACCATGGAATTTGCCGGCGTGGATGCTCGGCTGCAGTTCGTGCCGCGCGACAGTGGTTTGTTCGACATGTGCCTGGGTGATGCGCCGGAGCGGGCATCCGTTGCCTGGTCTGGCCGTGATCTCGACGTGACCACGCCGCGCGGTCATCTCAAGCTGCAATGGATCGACCCCTTTGCGGGAAAGGTCGCCGATGTCGCCGCGGCCGGCCGCATCGTCGCGCCGATGCCGGGCACGGTGACCCGCATCCTGGCCGAGGCGGGGGCCGATTTGCAGCGCGGCGCGCCACTCATCGTGCTCGAAGCGATGAAGATGGAGCACACGTTGCGGGCCCCGAGCCATGGTCGCCTGAAGGCGCTGAAATGCGCCGTCGGCGATTTCGTGCAAGAAGGAACTGAACTCGCCGATTTCGAGCCGGTTGCAGACTGAGGAGTCACAAGGTTACGCATGGACACACAGGTTCTCATTGTCGGGGCGGGCCCGACCGGCTTGACGCTCGCCATCGATCTCGGGCGGCGCGGCGTGCGCTGCACGGTGATCGAGCAGAAGGAGGCTCCCCAGTTTCTTCCCAAGATGGAGCGCTGCAACGCCCGCACCATGGAGATCTACCGCCGCATGGGCATCGCGGACCAGGTTCGCGCCGCCGGCCTTCCCGCCCATTGCCCGATGGACATCTTCATCGTGCTGTCGCTGATCGAGCCCCCGCTGGTGCACCATGTGCATCCGTCCGTGGCGGAGGCAAAGGCGCGGATCGCCAAGTCCGAAGACGGCTCGGAGCCGCTCGAGCCTTATCAGCTCATTTCCCAATACACGCTCGAACCGCTGCTGAAGGCGATCGCGGAAACACTGCCGAGCGTCAATGTCCGGTATGGCTGCGAGCTCGTGTCATTCGCGCAGGACGAGAACTCAGTCGCGGCGCAGGTCAAGACCGGCGACGGCGCGTTGTCCACGGTGCGCGCCGCATACATGGTCGGCTGCGACGGCGGCAACAGTCTCGTGCGCCGGAAGCTCGACATCAAGCTCAACGGCGAAGCCAACATTCAGCAGCTTCGGCAAGCGCTCTACTATTGCGACGATCTCTATGAGCGCATTCCGATCGGCAAGGGGCGTCACTATCACGTAGCCGATGCCGAAGGGAGTTTTCTGATCGTCCAGGATTCGACCCGTCATTTCACCCTGCATTCCGTTGTCGACAAGGACGAGGATATGGCGACGATGTTCGAACGCGTGGTCGCGATGCCCGTCAAGTACGAGATGCTCTATGTCGGGCAGTGGAAGATGAACCTGCTGCTGGCTGACCGCTACGGCGAAGGCCGGGTATTTCTGGCGGGTGATGCCGTGCACCTGGTCATCCCGACCGGCGGCCTCGGCATGAATACCGGCGTCGGCGACGCTATCGACCTGTCGTGGAAGCTCGCCGCGACGCTCCAAGGCTGGGGCGGACCCAACCTGCTCGCCTCCTATGAGGTCGAGCGCCGGCAAGTCGGGGAGCGCAATGTCGCGGCGTCCGGCTTCGCAGCCAAAGGACGCAGGACCTGGCGCAAGTATTATCGACCGGAGATCCGCGAACAGACGCCCGCCGGCGCGGCGGTGCGCGAGGAACTCACGCGCGTTGCCGATGTCGAGCAGCACAAGGCGAGCGAAATGATCGGGGCCGAGCTCGGCTATCGGTATGCCGGCTCGCCCCTGATCGCTGCGGTGCCGGACGCGGCTCCCGAGCACAATTTCATGTCCTATGTGCCCACGACATGGCCGGGGGCGCGGTTGCCGCATGTGTGGTTGCACGATGGACGTGCCATGCAGGATCGCATCGGATACGGCCATGGCTATACCCTGCTGCGATTGGGCGGCACGGGTGCCGATACCGGTCCGCTGCAACGCGCGTTCTCGGCGATCGGCGCCCCGTTGCAGGTCCTGGACGTTCCCGATGAGCGGGCGCGCGACGTCTACGGGTATGACTTGCTGCTGCTGCGGCCCGACATGCACGTGGTCTGGCGGGGCAATGATGCTCCCCAGGAGCCAGGCGGCCTAGCGGCGCTTGCGACCGGATACTGAATCAAAGCGTGTGAACGCGACTGTCCGACTGCCTGATCAAAGAGCGAGATGACCAACAGAGGGGAGGATGCCTTGGCGGCCATTCCGAAAGTATTGCAGGAGCACATCAACACGGCGTATCCCGCGCATGTCTGCCTCATCGGCACCGCGCTGCCGGACGGCTACGCGCAAATCACTCCGCGCGGCAGCACGATGGTCTACGACGATGAGCACTTCGCGCTGTGGGAACGCGGCAAAGGATCGACCACGAGCAATCTGGTGGACGGCACCAAGGTCACGATCTATTTCCGCAANCCGCCGTTACGCGAATTGGGACTTCTGCCGCGCGGCGGCATCGCGCGCTTCTACGGGACCGCCAAGATCTACAAGTCGGGTCCGATCTATGACGAAATCTGGAAGCGTCTCATCGAGCCCGAGAAGAAAAGCGACCCGGACAAGAAAGGCTTCGGCGTGTTGATCAAGGTGGAGCGGGCGGAGGATCTGGGCGGAGCGCCGCTGACGCTTGCATGACTGCGTGCGCAATCTGCTGAAGATGCACTCAAGGCGACCGTTTTAATGATGAGTGGCGGCGGTTCAGCACGCAACCTACGCGGCCGGCTTTACATTCGAGCTCCGCCACCAAAGAATCCTGCGTCACTGTTCTGGTAAGGTCGTTGGGAGATTTCTCTCACGACAGCAGCGATTAACAAGATGGCTATCGATCACGAGTTTGGTGCACAACACACAGAGCTCAAGCTCTCGATCATCGAGAGGTACCTCAAATTTTTCACAAGGGCGCTACGGCCCCGCTTTAGGCAGCTTTGGTACATCGACGCCTTCGCCGGCACAGGCTCTCGCACGGTCCGCGTTGAAGCCAGCGAAGGCGATCTTTTCGACGCTCCAGCGGCAGAGCGAGTTGAGCAGCGTCGAGGATCTGCTCAGATTGCCATCGATGTCGAGCCAAAATTCGATCGGCTGGTGTTCATGGACACCAAGCCTGCGCATTGCGCAGCCCTCCGCGAATTGGCCGATAGGCACCAAGATCGAAACATCGTCGTTGTCGAAGGCGATGCGAACCATGCCATTCAGTCCCAAATCGCATGGGACGGATGGAAGCAAACACGGGCCGTTATGTTCCTCGACCCCTACGGCATGGACGTAGAGTGGGCGACTCTTCAGGCTATCGCCGCAACCGAGGCGATCGACGTCTGGTTTCTGTTCTCGCTTTCGGGCCTGTACCGGCAGGCAACACGTCGCAGCAGCGATATTGATCCGGGCAAACGAGCGGCGATCACTCGAATTCTCGGAACCGATGCCTGGGAGAATGAGCTCTATTCCAATATGGGCCAGGGCGACATGTTCGGCGGGCAGGAGAAACAAAGGACCGCTGACGTTCGAGGCCTTGAGCGCTATGTGAAAGCACGTTTGGAAACGATTTTTCCGAAAGTGTTCGAACCGTTGGCGCTGCCGGTCGATCAGAAGCCTCAGCGGTTCTCCCTGTTCCTATGCATTTCGAACTCCGAGCCGAAGGCCTTAAGTCTCGCCACCCGTATTGCCGATCACATCCTCAAGATTGGCAGCTCATCGTAGGTGTCGCCACGGTAGGATCGTCCGGTGGCTTTCTTGTTCTTGCCGCCCCACTGCTTGAAGAAGAATGCGGTGCCGTTGCGCCGGCAGATCGCTGCGATTTCATCGACCCAAAGCTCGAGCATCGGACGCGCGCGTGGCCCGCTTTCGCCACCTACAATCGCCCAATGAATGCCATCGAGATCGGCCCCGGCCACCGAACCAAGCAATGGCTCGAAGGATATGAACCGCACCATTGCCGAAACGCGGCGCAGCTCGTCGAGTCGACCGAGATACTCAGCGTTTTCCACGCTGGTGCCCAACCACACATTGCTGAGTGTCGGCAGCTCGGCGACGATTTCCCCCATGCGATCCGGCCGCTTGGTGAGGATCTGATAGGTGTGGCGCGGGGTCTCCCTCATAACCGACCAAACGCGATGAACGAAGTCAGCTGGTACGGCCTCATGGAACAGATCCGACATGGAATTTACAAAGATCCGCCGTGGCTTTGACCACGATCGCGGCTTATGAAGAGACTCTTCGTCGAGCCTGATCTGCCCCGTCCAGACCGATCGGCCTCCGCTGCGCCTCGTTAAGCCGCTGTATTTTTCGACGGACATCGCTTCGAGCCTAGCGGCCATTCTCATTGCGTAGCAGTTGGTGCAGCCAGGCGAGAGCACACTGCATCCAGCAACAGGATTCCAGGTTGCGTCTGTCCATTCGATCGAGGTTTCAGCCATGGTCCGCATTCCTTGCCCAGACAAGATGGCAGAAACGAGTCTGCCCACGTCAAACCGCCGAACGCAATGGATGACTGGCCTGAGGCCCAGGGAGGACCTTGCATGGGGCGAGCCTGCTGGTCAGCACGCCGCGTGCTGCGCTCGATCAGGCCAAAGGGAGCAGCCGCGCCCGCTCATATCCGGTATGTCGTGTCGGGGTGTTTGACATTGTGAGATTGGGAAGGCGCGCGCTGTGGCGCCGCTCCGGTTAGACCACTAGAACGATCGACCCAGTCGTATGGCGCGCTTCCATGTCGGCATGGGCGCGTGGCGCATCCTGGAAGTCATAGGTCTTGCTGATCTCGATCTTGATCTTGCCGCTCGAGACCATCGCGAACAGATCATTCGCGGTGGCGAGCAGTTCGGCGCGGGTGACGGTGTAGTTCGAGACGCTCGGATGAGTGAGATAGATCGACCCGAGCGCTCCGAGGCGCCGGGGCGGCACGGGGTCGGGATCGCCCGACGATTCGCCGAACGATGCCATCACGCCGCGGCGGCGAAGACATCGCAGCGATCCCTCGAATGTATCCTTGCCGACCGAATCGTAGACCACGGGCACGCCTTCGCCGCCGGTGATCTCGCGGACGCGTTCGGCAAAGTCTTCCCGCGTGTAGACGATGGCATGATCGCAACCATGCGCCCGGGCGACCGCGGCCTTGTCATCGCTGCTGACAGTGCCGATCACGGTCGCGCCGAGATGCTTGGCCCATTGGCACATGATGAGGCCGACGCCGCCGGCCGCGGCATGGATGACGATGGTATCGCCGGGCTGCACTTTGTAGGCTTCGTACAGTAGGGAACGCGCGGTCATGCCGCGGATCATCATCGATGCCGCCGTGCGCTCGTCGATGCCGGCGGGCAGCGCGATGAGGCGCGCCGCGGGGACGATACGGAATTCGGCGTAGGAGCCTTCCGGCATGCCGGCAAAAGCGACGCGATCGCCGACCGAAAAGCCCTCGACCTCGGGTCCGATGGCCTCGATCACGCCCGCGCTCTCGAGCCCGATGCCGGAGGGCAGCGACTTCACCGCATGCACGCCGCGGCGCATCAGGATGTCGCGATAGTTGACGGCGACCGCCGTGTTTCGCATGCGCACCTGGCCGGGGCCGGGCGCACCGACCTCGACGTCCTCGATGCCCAGCACCTCGGGCCCGCCATGGCGATGGAAGCGAAATGCCTTGCTCACAACGCGAGTTCTTTCGATAGCCGCTCCATCATGTCGGCGAGATCGTCGAGCGCATTGAAGCGAGGCTGCGCCGCGATATGGGGGGACAGGACAACGTTCTCGAACCCCAGAAGCTCGTCGTCGCTGCGGCCGGGCTCCTCGTAGAGCGGATCGAGGGCAAAACCGCCGAGCCGGCCGGATTTGAGCGCCTCGATCAGCGCCGCGCGGTCGACCACGTCGGCGCGCGACACGTTGATGAGGAAGGCGCCGGGCTTCATCCGCGCGAATTGCGCGCGGCTGATGAAATTCTTCGTCGCCGGCGCGCTCGGCAGCTGCGGCACCACCCAATCGCTGTCCGCGAGCAGCCTTTCGAACGGCACATAGGTCGCTTGCAGTTCGCGTTCCTCCGCCTCCGGCAGCCGGGTGCGCTGATAATAAAGGGTCCGCATCCCGAATGCCGCCGCCCGCAGCGCGATCTCGCGGCCGATCTCGCCCAAGCCGATGATCCCGAGGGTGCTCTCGTTGAGCATTCGCAGCCCTGAGATGCGCGGCCAGTTGGAATTGGGCGTGTGGCGGCGGTCAAACGGCTTGTAGGCGTAGCCGAGCTCGTCGAGCTGCTCGACACTGATCCGTCCGGCCAGTCGATGGAGCTTCTTGGCAAGCGTAAGCATCAACGTGAACGCGAGCTCGGCGCAGGCGACGTTGGCGCGCCGTCGGATGGTCAGCACCTTGACGCCCTTGGCGGCGCAGGCGGCGGTGTCGATGTTGCGCGGCCAGCCGCCGTATTTCTGCACGATGCGCAGCTCGTTGCCCGCAGTCAGCTCCTCCGCTCCGACATCGAGCGATTCGACCACCAGCGCGGGGGAGCCGGGCAGGGCGGCGCGCATCTCGTCCTGCGTTTCGACCAGCCGCACGTCGCGAGGAAAGAGCCTGCCGACGCGCTCGCGCACCCGCTGGCAGTAGCCTTCGAAATCGGGCTCATCATGGGCGAAAAAGTCGGCATAGGCCGCGGTGCGCTCGGCCGGCGTGTTCGGGTCGAGCACAATGCCGACCACGCGCAGGAAGCGGTCGTCTTCGACGACCAGGCTGTTGTTTGCGGGCAACGGGAAAAGCTCCGGAAAATCAGGGCGCGAGCGGCTCGAGGTCGAGTTGCAGCGCCTGCAGCACGCGCGCGTTCATATTGTAGGTCCCGACGAGCACGGTCAATTCCACGATCTCCCGTGTATTGAAATGGCGTTTGACCTCGGCAAAGACCGCCTCCGGCACCGCGATGTCGCGCGTCATCGTATCGGCATAGGCGAGCACGGCACGCTCGCGGTCGGTGAAGAATTTCGATAGCCGCCAGTCCGCGAGCGCATCGCATTCGTCGACGGAGAGCCCCTCAGCGACCGCCAGGGCGGGGACATGCTGGCGCAGTACGTATTGCGCACCGGTGAGATGGCCCATGCGGATGATCACGATCTCCCGCAGCCGCCCGTCGAGGCTGGTCTTCCATCGCACCGTATTGGAGTGGTTGAACCAGCTCTCCGCGAGCGGAGGAGCGTTGAGCAGCATGCGATAGATGTTGATCAGCTTGCCCCGCCGCCCGGCGCGATATTTTTCGACGACCTCGGCGAGCTCGGGATGGTCCTGCTCTTGAATCAGGGGAACGCGAGCCATGGATATCCTGCCTGGTTATACCTCGCGGCCAGATGTGTCTTCCGGCCGTTCAAGTGCTTCTCTTGCCATGAGTCCAACACAAGGGGCGATGGATTCCGACGGGCAGAAACGGGTCGGTCAGTGTAGACGTTTGGCTCGGCTCGTCACTCTTTCGGCCTTGCCAGGATCTGGTTCGTTCGAAACAACGCAGGACGAGCGCAATCCTAGTCTTTCAATATTCATGCGTTCCCATTCATTCAGTAGATCCGGGAATGTCGTTGGATTGGCTTCAATCGCGTGTGCAGCGTGCTTTATTGCCTGGTCGACAGGCATGCGGAATTGCGGATCCGACCGGTCGACCTCGGTTTTGAGAGCCTGAAGCATATCTCTGCAACGATCCAGCTCGCCAATACGATGGTAGGTCAAAGCAAGATCGAAGCGGAAATTGATCGAGGAGTTTCCGATCATCCAGCTGACATGCCGCAAGAAGTCTTTCGGAGCTTCGATATGCTGCAGATATTCGAGATTTGCGCTGACGATGGCCCGAATGGCATCGACAGATTTACGATACTCATTCCTGTCGATGTAGATGTCAGCGCCTGTTTCAGGAATTCGCGTGCTATAGTCAAGGAATATCGATTTCATCGGCCGATACAACGGAGTGACTACTCGCCAAAGGTAGATCCGATCCTTTTCCGTCGTAGTCTCGATCAGAAATCCCCTCACGATATGCTCCGTCGGTTTAACGACGAGCATGTCCTTGCACAGCTCCACTCCGGACATCTCTTTCCTGAGGAGCGCGAAGACGGCTTTTGACCTGTTCATCTGCTCCCCCTCATTGCACGCATTATGATAACAGGCACGTCATGACCCACGCGAGTGAAAGCCCTAATCTTCGCCTCTCTTGTGGAGCTCAGTGTGGCCTTTCCAGTCTTGACATCGAAAATGGCAATGATCTGCCCTCGAGTATTTCGCAAGACGATATCCGTTCGTATGCTACCGTCCAATCCGTAGCGTGCGAGACCATCGGCGTCGAAGCTTTGCTCGACTCCCACCTGCCCAATGCCTGGAAGATTTTTTGCCCTTACGGCTCTAGCAAATTCCGAATGAACAATCACTCCGTACAAACGAGCGGATAGCGGGTCACCGCGAGTAGAGACGGACGCGTTTACCTGGGAAAGCAGGTTATGAAGGACCTGTCTGGTGTGCTCAATTGCGGGATCCTGTGCACTATTGTCGCTTTCAATCTGGGCGTACTGGGACCACACCCGTATGGGGTCGGCGCTTGCGTCGCTGCGCACTTGATCCAGGGACGACGAGAACGTCGGATGGCTCTTTTCACTTGCAGTGCCAGAGCTTGCGCCGCCGTGGCCTTGGTCCGTCCACTGTCCGCCCCGTGCGTTTCCTACTGGGACACGTGGCTGATTGGGATCGTAATGCGACCGATGCCAGGCGATCCGGCGGAGGGCTTCGCTGTTAATCAAGGATAGCTTGAATGGCAGCGTCGCAGCGTTTTTCGCGCCGGACATGAGACGGTCTGTCGACGTTTGTGATGCGTAACCGGGAGGATCTGACTGTTGTCCATAGAGGGACATGGGCTTGTTCGAAGGCAAGTAGGCCATGGTGAGTTCGCTCTCTCGTGAGTGCTTAACGCGATAGCCGCACTAGATTTTGCGTCGCTATCTAAAGTTGAGCGACGACAATAGGCGTCGCCCCTCGTCCCGCCGACCTTTGAAATGGCCGAGCAGAATCGAATCGAAGCAGAAGACATATTTTTCACTGATATAGAATCAGTAGAAGATTCGGTAACGCCTGTCGAGCGAGAAATGCACGATCAGTGACGGGCGGATTGTGCGAGTGGCAGATGCGAAGCGGAGCCGCGTTTGCAGGCGCCCCGCACCAAGAGCGGCTCGTAGTGGTCAGATCCCGAACGTTGGCTTGCGTCACTCCATCTTGAAACCGGTCGCCTTCATGATCGGCGTCCAGCGCGCAAGCTCCTCGGAGATGAACTGCCTCGTCGCCTCTGGACCTGAATCGAGGATCGGCTCGAAGCCCGACGTCACCAGGATGCGCTGAAAATCCGCATCGGCCATGACCTTGCGCGTGGCGTCCGTGACCTGATCGACGATCGCCTTCGGTACTCCGGCCGGAGCAAACAGCCCGTTGAGGTTGCCGGCGATCATTCCCGGAAGCCCGGCCTCGATCGCGGTCGGAATGTCGGGCGCCGCCTTGATGCGCGCCGTCGAATTGACCGAGAGAATGCGCACTCTGCCGCTGCGATGGAAATCGAGCAGCGGCCCGCCCACGTTCGGCGTCATCATCGGAATGTGCCCGCTGGCGAGATCAGCAACGCCGGGGGCGGAGCCTTTGTAGGGAATGTGCACGATGTCGGGTGCGCCGATGAGTTGCTTGAACAGCTCGCCGGCGAGATTGGTCAGCGTGCCGGCGCCCGCCGAGCCGTAGGACAGCTTGCCCGGATTGGCCTTGGCGTAGGCGATGAGCTCCTTGAGGCTGCGCGCGGGTACCGATTCGTGAACAACGATCGAGGTCGGCGCATTGCAGAGAATGTAGATCCCCACGAAATCCTTGAGCGGATCGTACGGCGGATTGCTCATGATCGCGGGAATCAGCACCTGCGTGCTGGTATTGCCGAACAGGAAGATGTGGCCGTCGGGCTGGGCGCGCGCGACCTCGGCCGCGCCAGTCACGCCGCCGCCTCCGCCCCGGTTCTCCGTGACCACGGTGCCGATGAGTGGCTTCATCTTTTCCGCCCACAGCCGGCCAACCACATCGGTTGCGCCGCCAGGGGAGAACGGAACGACAAGCCGGATGGTGCGGTCAGGATAGGCAAGCGCGCTCAGCGGTGCGAGTGCCCCGGCTGAAAGCGTGGCCATGCCGGCGGCCAGCGCGTCACGTCGATTCATGGACATCCTCGAAACCTCAGAGCGTATCTTTGGTCCGGACTGCTGCTATTGTCCATCGCCGCTCACGTCCTCGCCTCGATCATGGCGCGCAGCTCCGGCGTCACTTCGGGCATGATTCCGAACCAGGCGCGGAACGCCGGGCGCGCCTGATGTAATAACATGCCGAGCCCATTGACGGTCGGATTGCCGCGCTTGCGCGCGGCAGCCAGGAGGGGCGTCTCGCGCGGAATGTAGATGATGTCGGAGACGAGCGCGGCCGCAGGCAACGCATCGAGCGAAAGCACCAACGGGAGCTCGCCGACCATGCCCTGACTGGTGGTGTTGATCAGCATCGCTGCGCCGCCGAGTGCGGCCTCGCGATCCTCCCATGCCAGTGCGCGGATCGGACTGCCCAATTCCCGTTCCAGCACCTTGGCGCGTGTCGGCGTACGATTGACCAGCCTGATCTCGCGGGCGCCTTGATCGACCAGGCTCACCAGCACGGCTCGGGCGCCACCGCCGGCGCCGATCACCACGATCGGGCCGGCATCGGCGCGCCAGCCCGGCTGTGCCTCGCGAATGCTTTCGATATAGCCAAAAGCGTCGTGGTTCTGGCCTTCGAGCGATCCATCGGGGGCGACGACGACGCAATTCATCGCGCCGATGCGTCGCGCCAGCGGATCGACCCGGTCGACCATGTCGAGCGCGGCGACCTTGTGCGGAATGGTCAGGTTGCAGCCGGCGAAGCCGAGTGCCGGAAGCGCCCGCAGTGCGGCGCGCAGGCCGTCGGCCTTGATCGCAAGCGGCAGATAGGTCCCGGCCAGGCCGTGTTGCGCGAGCCAATAGTTGTGCAGCTTCGGCGAGCGGGAATGCATCACCGGGAAGCCCATCAAGCCGGCCAGTAGGAAGCGGTCAGGATGCATCATGGCTGCGTCGTCGCGATTGTCATTGGCTGCAACGAGCGTCGCGAGAGAACTGCCAGGGGCGACTTTGCTCGCGCTAGCATGCGCTCTGATGAGGCTCGCACTCTATCCGTCCATCTACTGCAGATTGGGGACCAGCTTCTTGACGGTTTCGATCATGGCCGGGGGCGTCGAATAGAGGCTGGCGACGAGCTGCTCCAGGCGATCGGGCTGGCGATACGTCATATCCATCTTCATCCGGGCTGCTTCGGCGATGAGCGCGGGGTCTTGCAGCGTTTCCGCAAACGCCTTGCGCAGGGTCTCGACGCGGTCGTGCGGTACGTCGGGCGGCATGACATAGGGCCGTCCGAACTCCGTGCTCGAAAAGATGAACTGCATGAGCTGACGCTGCTCGCTGGTCTTGGCGTAGTCGAAGATGGAGGGCACGTCGGGAATTTCAGGGATCGGCATTTCCTCCGCGCGCAGCAGATACAACAACTTGCCGTCGCGGATGAGTTGCTCGTAGATGCGGAACTGACCGTAGGAGGCGCAGGCGCCCTGAACCTCGCCGCGCTCCATGGCAAGAACAGTGTCGGTGGTGCCCTTGTAGCCCTGGATGATGCGAAACCTGGTGCCGAGCACGTGATTGAAGACGGTGGGCAGGATGCTGAGCGAGGAGCCGGCCCCCGCGCCACCGACGATAAACTCCTGCGTAAAGAGATCCGCCGGGGTTTTGACCGGGGCGGTGGCCCAACGCACGCACACGCGTGCCGGCAGCGATGTCGCGCCGAGCCAGTTGAACCGCCGCGGATCGGCGTCGACGTTCATTTGGCCCATGAGGGCCTGGCTCGGCACATTGCGCGAGAACGATCCGAACACCGTGCCGTCACGGGGCGCCTGCGCGTAGAGGAAGTTGGCCGCGGCGATGCTGGCGGCCGCAGGCATGTTCTGCACGATGATGGTGGGCTCACCGGGAATGTGCTTGCCGAGGTAGCGCGCCAGGAACCGTCCGGCAAGATCGTAGTCGTTGCCCACGGGATGCCCGATGATCATACGGATTTGCTTGTTCTTGTAGAATTCCGGAGACGGTTGGCCGTACGCGCTGCTGCAGCCGACCAAGACACCCAAAGCAAGACCCAGTGCAACTACGTTTGCTTTCATCCAGCATTCCACGTTTGAGCCGCCCGTTGGCCACGATCTCGGTGCGAGCTTATCGACTAAGGTCTTAGCCGCCACTGACTTGCCGACTGTCTATTCCGCCGCGCGCTTGCGAGCGAGTGCGGCGGCTGCGTTGTCATAGCTTTCCTCGCGCGCCAGCAGCGGCTTCAGGCCGACGAGCTCGTAATAGTCGTCGAGCGGGATGAGCTGGTCCTGGCAGGGTGCGAGCGAGTTGCCGTGCTTGAGCGTGCGCAGCACGTGGCGCACCGCGTGCGCCGCCGCGAACAGCGCGACCGAGGGAAATGTCGCGGAGCAGACGCCTGCCGCTTCCAACTCCTCGAGGCTGCGTGCCTTCGGCCCCGCGGCCTGCGAGAGCGTCGCCATGTGCGGCCCGCCGACCTCGCGCAGAACCCGTTTGATATCCGCGATGGCGTCCACCCCCATGGGCTTCGCCATGTCGGCGCCGGCGTCCATGAACAACTGGCAGCGCGCGATCGCGGAATCGATACCCTCGACCCCCGCGGCATCGGTGCGGGCGGCGATGAACAGGTCGGGATCGCGCCGTGCATCGAGCGCAGCCTTGACCTTCGAGAGCATTTGCTCGACCGGAACGATCTGCTTGCCCGGGAGGTAGCCGCAACGGTTGGGGAACACCTGGTCGCTGATGAACAGGCCGGCGACACCAGCCGCCTCAAAGGCGCGCACCATCTGTCTGACATTGTTGACGCCGCCGAAACCGGTATCGGCGTCGACGTAAACCGGCACTTCGACCGCGGCGCAGATGCGCGCGTAATGATCGGCATAGTCGCGCATGTTGGACTGGCCCATGTCGGCCTGCGCCAGCATGCTGCCGACGGCGGCATAGCCGCCCGCGACCATTGCCTGGAAACCCTCGGCCTCGATGATGCGGGCCGAGAGCGCGTCATAGGCGCCCGGCATCAGCACCAGGCGCTGGCCCGCCATGATCGCCCTGAGTTTCTTGCGTACGGTCATGTCGTTGCTCCGGAGATCAGGACCGGCTGTCCGCCGCCGTCTGCAGCCACGGCTGGTCAGCGGCGACGCGCTTTTCCCAGCCGGCTATCTCATCCGCATGCTTGAGCGTGAAGGCGATATCGTCGAGGCCTTCGAGCAGGCGCATGCGATCGGCGGCGGGAATGTCGAAGGTGATATCGGGACCGCCGGGACCGCTGATGCGCTGACTCTCGAGATCGACGGTGAATGGCGCCGCGCCGTTCACCGCAGCGACGCGAGTCTCGAATGCATCCGCTTCCGGCGCTCCCAGCACGATCGGCAGAAGGCCGTTCTGCAGGCAGTTCTCGCGATAGATATCGGCGAAGCTTCGCGCCACGATGACGCGGATATTATTGGCCAGCATGCCCCATACCGCAGCCTCGCGCGAGGAGCCCGCGCCGAAATTGTGACCGGTGACCAGAATGCCGGGCTGCCTGAACTGCGGCTTGTTGAGCACGAAATCGGAGTCCTCGCTGCCGTCGTCCCGCCGCCGCGCGCGCATGAACAGCAGCGCCTGGTAGTCCGGCTTGAGCTTGCGCATCGACTGCACCGGCGCGATCTGGTCGGTGTTGATGTCGTCCTTGATCAGCGGGACGGCGATGCCGGTGTGATGTGTGAACGACTGCATCAGGCCAGTCCTGGCGGCAGGTGCCGCACATCGGTGATGCGCCCGGCGAGGGCGGTCGCGGCGGCTGTCGCCGGGCTTACCAGATGCGTGCGCACTTTCGGTCCCTGTCGATGTTCGAAATTGCGGTTGGTGGTCGAGACGCAGCGCTCCCCCGGCTCGCCGCGATCGCCATTGCCGCCGGCGCACATAGAGCACCCGGATTCGCCCCACAAAAATCCTGCATCGCGGAAGACGCGGTCGAGGCCGGCGGCCTCTGCCGCGCGTTTCACCGTCGTCGAGCCAGGCACGACCATCGCGATGACCCCCTCCGCGACGTGGCGGCCGCGCACCACGGCGGCCGCGGCTTGCAGGTCCGGCAGGCGGCTGTTGGTGCACGAG
>JGI12053J15887_10000309_pt1 | contig 19039 bp, 13 predicted proteins | sample MedBloCAOM1_O3_FD_15887 | JGI IMG/M metagenome (IMG submission 15887)
GTTCCTGGGCCAGCCGTTGGTGATTGAGAACAAGCCGGGCGGCGGCGGCAGGCTGGCGGGCGAATACGTCATGGGTCAGCCGGCCGACGGCTACACCCTGCTCGTCGGCGCCGCCGGGATGATGGCGCTGGTGCCGGTGATCTATCCCAGGACCGGCTACCACCCGACCCGCACCTATACGCCGCTGTCGATGATCGCGTCGTTCCCGCTGATCCTCGCCGTGCCCGGCAGCCATCCGGCCAGATCGCTCGCTGAGCTGATCGCATGGGCGAAGGCGCATCCGGACACGGCGAATTATGCGACCTCCTCGTCCGCCTTCACCATCACCACCGAGCTGCTCAAGCTCAGGACCGGCATGCCCGGCGTGCCGATCCCGTACAAAAGCACCAACGAAATGATGGTCAGCGTCGCGTCCGAGCAGACGTTGTTTGCCATCGGCGACGGCCCGCCAACGGTCCCGCTGGTGCAGGCGGGAAAGATCCGTGCCTTGGCGGTGACCGGGGCGGAGCGGTCGCTCGAGTTGCCCGATGTCCCGACCATGGCCGAACTCGGCCTGCCCCAGGTGAGCGTGCGACTATGGAGCGGCCTGTTCATTTCGGGAATGACGTCGCCTGCGATCAAGGCCAAGCTCGAAGCCGCGGTGCGCCGGGCGCTTGCGGATGCCGGCGTGCGCGACAAGCTCAAGGCGATGGCGACCGATCCCGGCGGCATGTCGAGCGAGGACTTCGCACGCGTGATCGAGGGCGATATCAGGCTGTTCGGCGAGGTCGCCAAGGCGGCGAACCTGAAGTTCGAGGAGTAGCTCAGGCGGTTCGCGGACGCAGAGCGCTGGCGGCTCGCTGGGCCCACCGCGGTCGAAGGAACCCAGCAGTGTTTACGCGAAAATGACTTTGAGGCCGTCTGTCCCGTGCTAGGACAGGGACGGGGGCGATGCCTGTCCCTTGGAGGGCATCGTGCAGCTTCTGTTCTACTACGTCGGCTTCATGGCGGCCGGCGACGTCGCCGATTATCTCATCGGGCTTGTAGTCGAGCGTCTTTGGCCGCAGGCGAGCCTGGTGGTGTTTCTGGCGCTATACTTTGTGTTTTTATGGCTCGCCTGGGTGCTGGCGGTGAGAATCACCCGCCCAAAGGACGGCGAGCAGTTGGCAGGTTGAGTCGCGTCTGCCATTTAATCAGAGCGAAATTTCGTCATGGCCGCAGCGCGCGGCCATGACGTGGTGTGCGCGCTCTAATCAAGCGGCTCCAGCTTGATGATCGATGCTCCGTGATTGCTGCCGACCCAGAACGTCACCGGCGTGGTTGAGTTGTCGACGAACACACGGCGGATGTTGGTCGAGCGCGGCAGCAGGTACTCGGTGAAATCGCCGCTCTTGGTATTGAGCCGCACCACACGGTCGTTGAGCATGGACCCGGTCCACGCTTCCTCGTTCTTGTCGAGGGTGACGTCGTAGGGATTGGTCCAGCGCGTCGGCATGGACCATTCGGTGAATTTTTCGGTTTTCGTGTCGAACATGCCGATCTTGTCGCCGCGATATTCGCCGAACCACAGCCGGTCCTGCGAATCCATCTGGCCGCGGCGCAATGCCGGGCTCGGTGTGAGGATGGCGAAGAGCTTGATTTCGCCGGTCTTGGCGTCGATCCGGCCGATATGCTTCTGACGGAAGTCGGTGAAATAGACGTTGTTCTTGGAGTCCGGAACCACGTCGTAGATGTTGTGCGGCTCGCCCTTGGGCGCGTCCTTGAACGGCTCCCAGGTCTCGATCTGGCCGGTGGCGAGATCGAGGCGATGGACGCCGGCAAAGCCGTTGTTCTGCGACCAGACCTTGCCGTCGACGTGCGAGCTCTGCGGGCTCACCATGTTCACCTGGGCGGCATCGATGTTCTGCTCGGGGGGCAGCGAGAAGAACTTGAACGTCTCGCTCTTGCGATCGAACTTCACCATCGTGGCCTGATACATATTGCCGAGCCATAGATCGCCGGCCTTGTCGGTGCGCAGCCCGAGGAAGCCGGTCGGGAATCCGGGCTTGTGCATCGGAACGGGATATTCGCTGGCCTTGCCGGTCTTGGGATCGAGCCGGCCCAGGAACTGCTCGCCGAAGCTCGAATACCAGGCGATGCCGTCGGCATCGATGACCACGTCATGCGGCTGGATGGTCTCACGCGGCAGGTCATATTCGGTGATGACGACGCGGGTGCTTCGGCCTTTCGGGCGGGGCAGGGTGTTGAGCGCGTAGCTCCACTGCGGACCCGAGCCCAGATTGACGCCGCCGAGAAAGTCGGCCATGCCGCGATAGACCTGGACGCGCTGGTCCCCGCGCTCTTCCATCCGCCGCTCGCCGCGGCGAAGCTGCGGTGCGGCCGGAATGCTCTGGTTCACGTAACCCTGCATGCGCGGCAGCGTGACGTGGATGAAATCGTCCGGCTTATGGGTCGAACGCGCCACCCGCTCGAGCGTGTGGCAGCCCACGCAGCCCAGCATCGCGTTCTTCTGCTGGTCGGTGCCGGGGAAGCTTGCAAGCCATTCCGCGTTCGAGAGCTGGGCGGCGAGATCTTCGGTCTTGCGAAGCTTCAGGTCGTATCTGGCTGGCTGCTGCGCAGCCACGTCGACGCTGGCCGGCCGGTCGAGATCGTATCCGACCGCCCGAATGCGCAATGAATATTGCCCGGGTTCCAGCTTGGCGGCGGGAAAGCTGTAATTGCCCTGCGCGTCGCTGACGACGGTGATCGTGACGGTGGAGCCGGCCTTCTTGGCGCTGACCAGCACGCCCTCCATCGCGCCTTCCTCGCCCGAGGTGACTTGTCCGGTCAGGGCGGCCGGCGTTTGCGCCTGGGCCGGAAGCAGGCCAGCGCCGGCAAGGGCGAGGGCGAAACCGACGGATATCAGGATCTTGTTCATGCGCATCGTTCCTTCCCGAAATGAGGTGCTGTGCCGGCGCCATGCACCTTTGTTATTGCGCGCGCATTTCACCCGTTATTGCCGGGCAATTCAATCGGCTTGGGCTCGGTGTGCCCCAATTTCGAAGGACACGAGGCGGCGCGCAATCTTGGCGGTCTCAGGCAGGGCTCGAGCAATTTGTGACGAAAAGAGTGCCCTCGGACCCCGCGCCTTGCTTGGGACGCTCCGTCAGATCATCTGCCCGGCTCTGAAGAGTTCATGCGGCGTTCGGTGCAGGGATTCGAATCCGGTCTTGGTCACGCGGACCAGTTCGCCGAATTGCACGCCGGCCTTCCCGTCCTTGGTGACCGGGTTGGGCTGCACCACCATGCACATGTTCTCCTGCAGCGTCATCGTCACCGGATGCCCGGCCGGCCGGCTCTTGGAGCCGAGGATCGGCGCAAAGTAGCCGCCGCCATAGCCGTGAACGAGATCGTCGTTGGTGGTGAAGCCGTTCTTTTCGATGATCCCTGACGCGTCGATGAGCTCTTGTACGTGCACGCCAGGGCGGATCGCCTTGGTGATGGAGTTGAAGGCCTCGAATGCCGTGGCGTGGAGGTCGCGATAGAGCGAGGTCGGTTCGGCTTCGACCGTGAACCCGCGCAGCACCTGGCCGGAATAATCCCACCATGCGGCGGACAGCTCGCAGAATACGAAATCGCCGGCCTGAACCTTGCGGCGCGAGGTGAATTGTCGGGGCACGCAGACGTCGGGAGCCGCCATCTGGGTGGTGCCGAGGAAGTGAATCACGTTGGTGCCGCCGAGACCCACGTAGGCGCGTTCGATCATGTTGCCGATCTCGTGCTCGGTCATGCCCGGCTTGGTGCCGCCCACGAGCGCCGCCATGCCGGCGTCGCTCAGCGCCGCGCCCACGCGCAGCCACGCGATCTCTTCCTCCGATTTGTTGTTGATCCGCAGCCGGGTGTACTCGCCGTCGAGGCTGACCACCTGAAATTTTGCCTCCAGCGCCTTCCACCTCGGCCCGGCAAGCGGGCCCATCACACCCACGCGCTTGCCGCCGCGACGGCCGAGCTCGTCGACCACGGTGGCGACGCCCTTGTCCTCGCCCCAGCGCACGTCGACGTCGCGGGCGATCAGTCGGGCCTGCGGCACATGGTTGTGATATTCGACATACATCACCATCTTTTCGCCCGGCCGGAACAGCAGCAGGGCCTGGTTGGTCCCCGGCCAGCCGGTCACCCACCGCGTGGCGTTGCCGACGTTGAGCGCGCTGACGATCAGGAGATGGTCGACGCCGGCCGCTTCCATCACGCCGGCCAGCAGGTCACGCCGCCGCGAATACTCTGCGTCGGAAAAGCGCGGATAGTCCTGCTCGAAAGCCGGGCGCAGCTCCGCCGGCAGCTTGAGTGCGTCGGACGGCGACACGCTTGATGTCTGAGCCAAAGCGAGCGCCGCCTCGCCGGTGGTTGCTGCTCCGGCGCTCAATGCAAGTTTCCCGAACTGACGTCGATCCATGATGTCCTCCACCGTCCCAGGCAATAGTCGCTTGCGGACGAAGCCATCCGGCTCTCCCCATGTCGGTTAATTTCGCCGCAGGTCAGGACGGAACGCTAGCATCGCGGCCGAGTGCGCGGAAGGAATTCCGCCAGATATCACGCGCCGGCGACGGAACGCGCACCGGTATCGTGCCGCGCGGCCGGGTTCAAAACAGAAGGGCTGTGGATTCCGGGAATTTCCAGGCTTCCGCGGTGCAAAGCGGCAGGTAAACACCCAATGACGATGGACCGGTCGTGCGGGCGGAGCTAGTCTCTCATCGCTCGGGTGACCACGCGGGCAAAGAGCAGAGCACAGGGTGCAAGCTCGCCGCGCCGCCCTACCATGCGCCTCTGATTTGTGGCACCCGAGCGCCCAATGTTCGCGCTTAACGTTACCTGCGACATCCGTTTTTACGAGACCGATCGCTGGCCGACGACCGGCCGGAGTGCTGCAACCTTTCGGGATCTCAGACGTCGAGCATCTCGTCGTTGGCAAATTCCGCCCGCTCCTGGATGAAATCGAAGCGCAATTCCGGCTTGTTGCCCATGAGGCGCTCGACCGAGTTCTCGGTGTCCTTGCGCTCGTCCTCGACCACCACGACCCGCAACAGCGTGCGCTTCCTCGGGTCCATGGTGGTTTCCTTGAGCTGGCTCGCCATCATTTCGCCGAGCCCCTTGAAGCGGCCGATCTCCACCTTGGCGTTGGCGTGGAATTCCTTCTTCAGCAATTCATCTTTGTGTTTGTCATTGCGCGCATAGAAGTTCTTGCCGCCGTGGCTCAGGCGGTAGAGCGGCGGCACCGCGAGATAGAGATGGCCGTTGTCGATCAGCTTCGGCGTCTGGCGGTAGAAGAAGGTGATCAGCAACGAGGCGATGTGCGCGCCGTCGACGTCGGCGTCGGTCATCACGATGACCTTTTCATAGCGCAGGTCCTCGTCGCGATAGTGCGCACCGGTGCCGCAGCCGAGCGCCTGCATCAGATCTGAAAGCTGCTGGTTCTGGGCGAGCTTGTCCTTGCCCGCCGAGGCAACGTTGAGGATCTTGCCGCGCAACGGCAGCACCGCCTGCGACGCGCGATCGCGCGCCTGCTTGGCCGAGCCGCCGGCCGAGTCGCCCTCGACGATGAAGATCTCGGACCCTTGCGCGGCGGTGTTGCTGCAGTCCGCGAGCTTGCCGGGGAGCCGCAGCTTGCGCACGGCGGTCTTGCGGGAAATCTCCTTTTCCTGGCGGCGCCGGATGCGCTCGTCCGCGCGCTCGATGACGAAATCGAGCAGCTTGTTCGCCTGCATGGGATTGCCGGCGAGCCAGTGGTCGAACGGGTCGCGGATCGCGTTCTCGACGATGCGGGTGGCTTCCGCGGTCGCGAGCCGATCCTTGGTCTGGCCCTGGAATTCGGGCTCGCGGATGAACACGGAGACCATGCAGGCGGCGCCGGTCATCACGTCGTCGCCGGTCACCGATGCCGCGCGCTTGCCCTGGCCCATGCGCTCGGCATGGTCCTTGATGCCCTTCAACAACGCGCTGCGCAGCCCCGACTCGTGCGTCCCTCCGTCCGGGGTGGGGATCGTGTTGCAATAGGAGGACAGAAAGCCGTCGCTGTCGCCGGTCCACGCAACCGCCCACTGCGCCGCGCCGTGGACGCCGACCTTGCCTGCGCTGCCGGCAAAGATGTCAGGATGAACCAAGGCGGCGCTGTTGATGGCCGCGGACAGATACTCCTTGAGCCCGTCGGCGAAATGGAAGGTCGCCTCCTCGGGGACGTCCGCGACCCCGTGCAGGAGCGCCTTGGCGCAGGACCAGCGGATTTCCACCCCGCCAAACAAATAGGCCTTGGAGCGNGCCATCTTGAAGATGCGCTCCGGCCTGAAATGCGCCTTACCTCCGAAGATGTCGGGATCGGGCCGGAAGCGTACTTTGGTGCCGCGCCGGTTGGGCGCGCGGCCTACCTTTTCCAGCTTGCCCTTGGGATGGCCGCGCTCGAACGCCATGCGGTAGAGGGTCTGTTCGCGCGCGACCTCCACCTCCATCCGCTCCGACAGCGCGTTGGCGACCGAAACGCCGACGCCATGCAAGCCGCCGGACGTCCCATACACCTTCGAGTCGAACTTGCCGCCCGCGTGCAAGGTGCACATGATCACTTCGAGCGCGGACTTGTTCTTGAATTTCGGGTGCGGATCGACGGGAATGCCACGGCCGTTATCGGTCACCGCCACGAAGCCGTCGGCCTCCATCTCGACTTCGATGAAGGTCGCGTGGCCCTCGAGCGCTTCGTCCATGGAATTGTCGATCACCTCGGCAAAGAGGTGATGCAGCGCCTTCTCGTCGGTGCCGCCGATATACATGCCCGGACGCCGGCGCACCGGCTCCAGCCCTTCGAGCACCTCGATGTCGCGCGCGGTGTAGCGGGCCTCGGCGCCGCTCGTGGGCTTGGCGGCGCGCGTCGCCTTGCCGGAGAGGCGGCGCGGCACGGCGCCCAAATCCGAGAACAGGTCCTTGTCCGTTTTTTGGGCGGCGGTCTTAGCTGCTGCTTTAGCGATCTTGGCCATGGAACTCATGGATGGGCGAGGGGGAAAACGAATCAGGGGTGACTATGCCACGGTCGTGGCCGCTTCGTGATGCCCTACAACCCGTGAAAGTGCCACCAACGGCAGGCGACATGCCGGCGGAGGACATATGGTCCGCCGGGCCATCAATTCAATTTGATGCCGTGGGAAGGCCGTCGACTTGCCAGATATTCGCCCAACCCTGTTGCCAAGACTTTGGCAGACGTGACTTTGCCGGACTTGATTTTGCTGGACTTGGCCGAAGCCGAGAGGAGCCCGCCGCAATGTTCGATCTCACCCGCCTGTTGAACGTCCTGTCGTCCCGCGCCGGCACCACCGCCGACTTCCAGCGGATGCTCGAGTGGAAGCTGCTGCGCGGCAGCCACGAATTTCCGGGACCGGACGGCGGGACCTGCATCAACGAGGCGGCGATCGTCGCCGCGGGCTATCCTTATCGCCCCATCTACCGCGTGCGGGATTTACCGGCCTCTTTCTCGCGCCCGATTGCGTTGTTCGCGTTGTGTCTCAATGACACGCTCGAGGACGAAATGCGCCAGGAGCTGCTGGTGCCGTTCGTGACGCGCCTTGCGGGCTCGGCTGATGTTTCCAAGATCGAAATGGCGCGCGCCGAGCTCATGCTGCGGCGGATCGTGACCGAAATCTTGCCGCCGGCGCTCGCCCGCGCCGGGTATGCGGAGATCGGCGAACGCTGCCGGGCGCTGCGCACGCCGACGGAATTGGTCGCGATCGCAAAGAGCCTGCGCAACTCCGAGAGTTCAGTGCTGCACCGGCCACTGACCTCCGCGCTTGAGCACGCCGCGGATGCCGGCCGGCAATGGCTGTCCGGCTTGCCGACCGAAGTCGTCTTCTGCTCATTTTCCGTGCTGCGTGACATCGCCGCGCTCGAGGGCGACCGCTTAGCGGAAAAAGTCTATCGGCGGGCAGCCGCCATCCTCGACGCCGCGATCGCGATCGGAAACCAGGCGGATGCCGGCGGCAGGCAGGCGGTCGCAAGACGGATGGACGCCGCCAAGCAGGCGTCCCAGGCGGCCTCTCACGGAGAAACCATCGCAGCCTAAGGACTGTGTGCGACACCGGCGGTCTGGTCTTGCCGGGACAGGCGGGCTAAACCCGGACGGGCATCAGAGGATGCCGCAAGGGTTTGCCAGCTTCGGAAGCCGCCTCTCCACGCATGTTCGACAGTCTCGAAGCTTACGCGCATCAATTGGTCGAATTCGTGCGCGTCCACGAGGCGTGGGCGGCGCCGGTGGTGTTTGCGCTCGCCTTCGGCGAGTCGCTCGCCTTTATCTCGTTGCTCATCCCGGCCTGGGCGGCGCTGGTCGGCATCGGCGTGCTGATCGGCTCAGGCGAGCTCAATTTCTGGCCGATTTGGGTTGCCGGCGCGCTCGGCGCCGCGTTCGGCGACTGGCTGTCCTATTGGATCGGCTTCAAGCTCGGACCGCCGGTCGCTCACATCTGGCCGCTGTCGCGCCATCCCGACCTGCTGCCGAAGGGCGAGGCATTCGTGAAGCGCTGGGGCGTGCTGGCGATCTTCATCGGCCGCTTCTTCGGACCGTTGCGCGCGTCGGTCCCGCTGGTCGCCGGCATTTTCCAGATGCCTTGGCTGCAGTTTCAAATTGCCAACTTCACCTCGGCTTTTGTGTGGGCCGCCGTGCTGCTCACGTTGGGCGATTGGACTTCGAAATTCGTGCAATGGATTTGGCCTTAGCGGCACCTCGATGACCAGTCGCGGGAGTGACTGATGTTCGCTTCCGCTATTCGTTGAGCTTGCGGATCACTGCGCCGACGATGTTCGAGTAATCGTCGGTCCACACCCATTGCGCGGGATCCGGTGTTTCGAGTTCCCAGTCGCGTGATTGGGCGAGCAGGCCGAAATCCTCCTCGCTGCGCGCAATCGCGGCAACGGTGCCGGAATATTTGTACGGATTGGCCGCTTCGTCGATATCGGCGCTGTCGTCGATGCGGGTGATCAGGCCATTCGCGGCCGCGATCCCGGCAACCACCGACGCGAGCTCGAGATGCCGGTTCGATATGTGCATGACCACCATGCCGTGCGGCCTGAGCTTGGCTTTGTACATCGCCATGGCTTCGCGCGTCAGCAGGTGGATGGGAATAGCGTCCGATGAGAAGGCGTCCACGACGATGAGGTCATAGGCGCCGTCGGGCGCCTCGGCCAGCGTGAGCCGCGCATCGCCGAGCGTGATCGTGGCGACCGGCCGGCACAGCCACAGAAAACTGAACAGATACGGATCGCGCGCGATGCGGATCATGGCCGGGTCGATTTCGTAAAAGTGCACGGTATCGCCGGGCTCGGCGCGACAGGCGAGCGAACCCGCGCCAAGCCCAATGACCGCAAAGCGGATCGGGCCGTTGACGCGCGCGCGCACCGCGTCGAAGGCCTGCGAGATGGCGGAACCATCCCAGTAATACATCAGCAGCTCCGGCGGCTCGGCGGGTACGTCGCCATTGAACTCGCGGATGCGCTGGCCGCCGTGCAGCGTGGTCCCGTGCTGCAGCAGGCGGAACTGGCCGTCGGGGGTCTCCGAGACCTTGGTGACGCCGAAGAAGCTGCGCACCGACATGGCGCCCGCTTGCTCGACGATGTTGTGGTTGGCGAGGAGGATGAATGCGACCATCGCGGCGAACGGCAACGGCGCGCGCCAGAACAGCGCGCTCACAACCAACAGAATGCCGACGGTCCAGTTGAAGAGCGTCTCCCCGAGCACGACCGGGTAGAGCGCGGATACCATCAGGACAAGTGCCAAGGCCGCCAGCCCGCCGAACAGCAGATAGCGCCAGGGACGTTCGCGCGGCAGTGCAAGGCCTGGACGGCACAAGACCGCAAGCGCGAGCAGGATGGGATATTCCGCCACCCAATCGAATATGTGCGGGGCGATCAGCCCCGCGGCGATTCCGCCGACCACGCCGCCGGTCGCCATCCAGAGATAGAACCCAGTGAGGTACTGAGGCGCCGGTCGCGTCCGCGCCAGTTCGCCATGGCACATCAACGCGTTGACGAAAAACACCACGAGGTGGACGCCGACCAGCCCGAGGATCGTCTTGAGCGGATCGAAAATGAGCACGGCCACGAGGCCGATGATGAATACCGGCTGGACGGCGACGACGAGCCAATGCGGAATGATCGGACGGCGCGCGAACACGATGACGAAGGTCAACAGATATAGCGCGAGCGGAAGCACCCACAGCAGCGGCACGGCCGCGACATCGGTGGAAATGTGCGCGGTCACCGCCACCAGAAGGCCCGAAGGTACGGCCGCGAGCGCCACCCAGAACGCGGCGTCACGCCAGGTCGGCGGCGCGGCACCTTCGGCAGCCACCTGCGCCGTCTGATCGGGGGAGCGCCACAGCAGCACGCCACTGGCGACAAGGAGCGCGATCAATAGACCGAAGCCGAGCGACCAGAAGCTTGCCTGGTCCTTCAGCCCCACGAACGGTTCGATCACGCTCGGATAGGACACGAGCGCAAGGAAGCTTCCGATATTGCTGGCGGCATAGAGGAAATACGGGTCCTTCGCGGCCGGGTGATCGGTGCGCGCGAACCAGGCCTGCAACAACGGGCTATTGGCGGCGAGCGCAAAGAACGGCAAGCCGATCGAGGCCGCGAACAGGCTCATCAGCCATAACGTCTCCCCGGACTCCGGCGGCCGAGCCCAACCGGCGGCGATCGACAGCGGAAGCGCGAAGACAGCGGCGATCATCACCACGAGATGGATGACGACCGACGCACGTCCCGGCGCGTAGCGCGTGAGCCAATGGGCGTAGGCATAGCCAGCCAGCAGCGCGCCCTGGAAGAATACGATCGCCACCGACCACACCGAAGGCGCACCGCCCAGGCGGGGCAGCACCATCTTCGTGAACATCGGCTGCACCATGAACAACAGCGCGGCGCTGACGAAGATGGCCGCCGTGAACGTTGCCAGCAGCAGCAGGTAGCGCCCGGATGTCGTCCGCTGCATCGCGTCGTTCGCCGGCAGGTCGGATATTCCCATGGGCTAGTGTCCCGATTCCGAAGTCGTTGCGAAGACAGGGTGTGGGTGATTTTTCGGCTGCGCGCCAGTCGTTGCGCCCGCGCCGTGGCGAAATAACGGTCCCTAACACGTTCCTACTCTCGGCCCCGGCCGCCGCCCGGGCGACCTGTTCTCATCGTCTTCCATCCGCGCTAAAATCGGGCGCTGGGTCCGCCATAAGGACTTGGGTCCAACAGAAGCACCTGGGTCCAACAGAAGCACCTGGGTCCAACAGAAGCACCTGGGTCCAACAGAAATCTTGGGTTCCGCAGAAATCTTGGGTTCCGCAGAAGTCTTGGGTTCCGCAGAAGAAGCACGCACGAGGGAGAACGCCATGTCAGAACTGACCCGCCGCACCGTGCTGTCCGGTGCCGCCGCTGCAACGCTTGCTCCGTTCACCATGCCATTACCGGCGTTTGCCGCGGCTCCACCGGCCGGCACGCAGGTGCCAGGCTGGTACCGCTATAAAGTCGGTGCCTTCGAGATCACCGTCGTCACCGATGGCGTCAACCGCTTCAAGCTGCCGGACGATATGGTCGCCAATGCCAAGAAGGAGGACGTCAACGCCGCGCTGCTGGCCGCTCACATGGAACCGGACGTTTTCGTCGGGCCCTACAACCCGATCGTCGTCAACGCCGGGCAGAAGCTCGTCGTCATCGATACCGGTACCGGCGAGGCGGCGTTCCAGTCAACCAAAGGGTCGAGCGGTCAGTTCATGGCCAATCTCGCCGCGGCCGGCATCGATCCCAAGGCGATCGACGCCGTCATCATCTCGCACTTTCACGGCGATCACGTGAACGGTCTGTTGAAGGCGGACAATTTGCTGGCCTTTCCCAATGCCGAGGTTCTGGTCCCTGCGGGCGAGCTCAAGTTCTGGATGGACGACGGTGAGATGAGCCGCGCGCCCAAGGGACGCATGGAGGGTCTGTTCAAGAACAACCGCCGGGTGTTTGCGGGCGAGGTGATGAAGCGATTGCGCACCTATGACGAAGGCAAGGAGGTCGTCCCCGGCATCACCGCGGTCGGCACGCACGGCCACTCCGCCAGCCACAATTCCCACATCGTGGCGTCCGGCTCGAGCAAGGTCTACGTCCAGGCCGACGTCACCCACGTGCCGTTCCTGTTCGCGCGCAATCCCGGCTGGCACGCCTTCTACGACCAGGATCCGGTCATGGCGGAAGCCACCCGCCGCAAGGTCTACGACATGCTGGTGGCGGAGAAGATGCTGGTGCAGGGCTTCCACTATCCGTTCCCGTCGCTGGCCTATGTGGAGAAGAGCGGATCGGGCTATCGCGAAATTGCGGTGCCCTGGAATCCCACGATCTGACTTGACGGTCTGACTTTGCGGCAATCCCATTGGGTGCCGTGCACGATCTTTGAGCTCGCGCCCAAGGCGCGAGCCGGACGTCATCCGCCATCAGATGGGGTACCAATGATTTGCCTTGTGATCATGTCCGCGGCGGCGCTCGTTGCGGCCGCCGGCATCGCAGACGCGCAAACTTCGCTCGAGCGCGGGAGCTATCTCGTCAACGCGGTCATGGCCTGCGACGGTTGCCACACGCCGCGGCCGGGCGGCGTGTTCGACATGACCAGGCGCTTTTCCGGCGGCTCCCAGGTGTGGGACGAGAAGGCCTACACCGTCCGCGGGACCAACATCACGCCTGACCGCGAGACCGGGATCGGGTCCTGGAGCGAAGGCGACCTCAAGCGCGCGCTGACGGAAGGTATCAGGCCGAGCGGCGCGCACCTCGCTCCGCAGATGCCGTTCGCCTTCTACAAGATCCTCACGCCCGGCGACCTCGATGCGCTCGTCGCCTACATCCGTTCAACCGAGCCCGTCCGCAACCAGGTCCCGCCGCCGGTCTACAAGGAGGCCACGCACGCTGTGCTTATTCCCGGAGCCGAGAAGCCGCTCGGCACCGAGGCGTTGAGCGATCCGGTCAAGCGGGGGTTCTATCTCGCCACCCTCGCACATTGCATGGAATGTCATTCGCGCCGACCGGACGGCGTTCAGGACTACACCAACTGGAGCGGGAAGGGCGGTGCCGAATTCACCGGCCCGTTTGGCAAGGTGACGGCCCGCAACATCACCTCGCATCCGACCGCGGGCATCGGCGCATGGAGCGATGCCGAGATCAAGCGTGCGCTCACCCATGGCGTCGGTCGCGACGGCCGCGCCTTCAAGCTGCCGATGGCGCGGCAAGTCTATTTCAGCAAGATGAGCGATGACGACCTCGACGCGATCGTCGCCTGGGTGCGGACCATCCCGCCGCGGGAATAGGCGACCGGCGGCCAGCTGACATTGTTCACCTGCGCGTGATGGGGACCGCGCTGCTGCCGCGAGATACCCGCACAGGCGGCGGCCAAGCACGTGCGGTGGCGTTCGTGCTTGACCGCGCCCGCACCGGCCGCTATAGCGCGCGCCCATGACGACGATATTGACACGCGTTCTTCCTCGCCGCCGCCGCAGTCCCGCGGCACGGGCGCGCGATCGCGTGTGATCGTCTCCCTGCCGCCGGATGAGCCTTCCGCGGCACATATCCTGATATCCTCCGCGGCATTCTCCCCTCATCCGGTCATCCTGATCGCGAGGAGCAATCCATGGCCACAGCGGCTGACAGAAAGGCGAAGATCGGCGTGCTCGGCGCGTCCGGCTATACCGGCGCGGAGCTCGTGCGGCTGCTCATCCGCCATCCCGCGGTCGAGATCGCGCTCCTGACCGCCGATCGCCGCGCGGGGCAGGAGATGCGCCAGGTGTTTCCGCAGTTCTCGCCGTTCGAGCTGCCGAAGCTGCAATCGATCGAGGGGATGGACTGGGCGGGCGCCGGGCTCGATCTGATCTTCTGCGCGCTGCCGCATGGCACCACGCAGAAGGTGATCCAGCAGATCGTCGCAACGCTGCCGCAGAGCAAGGTCGTCGATCTGTCAGCCGATTTCCGGCTGTCCGACCCCGCCGCCTATGCGCACTGGTATGGTCACGCGCATCATGCGCCGGAGCTGCAGTCGCGCGCCGTGTACGGCCTGGTCGAGATCTATCGCGACGAGATCAAGCGCGCGCACCTGGTTGCCAATCCCGGCTGCTACACGACCTGCGCCGAGCTTGCGCTCATCCCGCTGTTGCGGGCGAACGCGATCGATCCCGACGCGATCGTGATCGACGCCAAGTCCGGCATGACCGGCGCGGGCAGGGCGGCGAAGGAGGAGATGTTGTTCTCCGAGGTCTCGGAGGGCTTTCACGCCTACGGTGTCGGCCACCATCGCCACATGGCCGAGCTCGACCAGGAATTTTCCAGGGCCGCCGGCCGCGAGGTCATCGTCAGCTTCACGCCGCATCTGGTGCCCATGAACCGCGGAATTCTGTCGACCATCTACGTGCGCGGCCTTAAGGGCTCGGCCGAAGACCTGCATGCGATCCTTGCAAAGTCCTATGCCAAGGAGGCGTTCGTGCACGTGCTGCCGTTCGGACAGACGCCGCACACCCGCCACGTGCGCGGCTCCAACATGACCTTCATCGGCGTGGCGAAAGACCGCATCGAGGGCCGCGCCATCATCTGCTCGGCGCTCGACAATCTCACCAAGGGCGCCTCCGGCCAGGCGGTGCAGAACATGAACCTGATGCTCGGCTTTCCCGAGACCATGGGGCTCGAGCAGGTGGCGCTGTTTCCGTGATCCCGCGCGGCGGGATACGACGGGCCGTTGCTGATGGGGCTCGACCGGATGGCGCTGGAGATCGCCGGCGACGTAAAGATGCTCCCGCCGCAGTCGCTCGATGACCTGCCCAATCTCGACAGCAAGGGCCAGCGGTTTCCGTAGCGCTGCGATTCGCGTTCCGCCCTCATCCTGAGGAGGCGGCGAAGCCGCCGTCTCGAAGGATAGGGCGGCCCGGTGTCGGGCCTCATGGTTCGAGATGCTCGCTGTGCTCGCTCCTCACCATGAGGCGAGAGATCGCAGCGTCTTCCGTTACCCGATCGGCTCCATCTTGCCGGCGACCGGGATCTCCGGCGCGGTCTTGTTGTCGGTGACGACGATCTCGTATTTGGCTCCGTCGCGCAGCCGCCATTGTCCGCCGACCAGCGGCGTCTTGGCGATGTTCTTCTGTGCGAACGGCGGCAGGTCCTTGCCGTTCCACTCGACGTGGCCGACGACGGTGTCGAGCTTGGTCGCCGCGATCGCCGCGACCACGGCCTTGGGATCGTTCTTGTCGGCGGAGCGCTTGAGCACGTCGACCGCGACCTCGAACAGCGCGTGCACGAAGCCGATCGGCTGCGTCCACTGCTTGCGGGTCGTCTGCTCGTAGGCGGTCGCGATCTCGCGCGCCGACTGTCCGGTCAGCGACGACTTGAACGGGTGGCTCGGCGACCACCAGACCTCGGAGGAGAGGTTGTTGCCGTTGCGCCCGAGCGCCTCGACCGCCACGGGAAACAGCAGCGCCTTGCCGACCGAGGCGATCTTCGGCTTGAAGCCCTGCTGGCTCGCCTGGTTCCAGAACGTGGTGAAGTCCGGCGGCAGCACCACCCCGGTCACGATCTCGCAGGCGTCGCGCTTGAAGGCGGTGATCTGGGCGGTGAAATTGTCGGTCAGGTTCTGGTAGCGGCCGGGATCGCTGAGCTTGTAGCCGAGCTTGTCGAGCACCGGCGGAAATCCCACCTGCTTGTCGCCCCAGGCATTGCCGTCGCCGTCGTTGGGAAACAGTCCGCCGACCGATTTGTTGGTCGAAAGCTGGCCCCACATGTTGGTGAACACGGCGATGACGTCCTCGAGCCCCCAGAAGAAGTGGAAGGTCGAGTTGAAAGGCTTCCACGAGGACGGATTGCCCGGGTTCTGCTGGCGACCGATGAAGTAGGGCTGCCACGGTGCAACGCTCGAGATGCAAGGCGTCTCTTCGACTTCGCACATGGTCGACACCGGATTGGTGGTCTCCGGCGTCGATGCGACCAGCATCAGATCGACCTTGTTGGACACGATCAGCTCGCGCGCCACGTCGGCGGCGCGATTGGGGTTGGACTGGCTGTCCTTGACCACGACCTCGATTGGATAGCTGTCGTTGCCGATCTTGAGGCCGCCGCGCACCGTGTTGGCGAAATTCGAGATCACGAAATTGTCGGCTTCGGCGAAGGCGGCGAGCGGCCCGGTCTGCGGGCTGACATAGCCGAGCTTCAAGGTCTTGGCGGCGCGCACCGCCGGGGCGAACACGGCGGTGGCGGCAAGGCCTGCGCCGCTCGCCAACGCGCCCTTGACCAGCGCGCGCCGGCTTAGCGTGAGCCTGAAGTTGCAGTGAGCGTGGTGGCGAGCATGCTGGTGCTGACCCGGGCGACGAGCCATGGCAAAACCTCCCCTGTTTCACGCCCGGCGTCCCGGCCTCATGGGCCGATGTTCTGATTTGAATTGACCAGCCGGGCTGAGTTCGATTATCGAACAGTAGTTCGTTATGCGCACATCTTAGATGGCGCCTGGACCGAGTCAATCGTATCAGCACCGGCGAGCCGCATGCTCACGCGCGACAACACGTCATCGCGACCAGACGACAAGGAGTTCATGGCGACCCTCGCCAAGGGCCTCGCCGTGCTCAGCTGTTTCGGCCGGCAGCGGCCGACCATGACGCTGTCGGAGGCGGCGCTCGCCGCCAACGTGTCGCGCGCGACCGCGCGGCGCATCCTGCGCACGCTCGCCGAGCTCGGCTATGTCGAGCAGCACGGCCGCCAGTTTTCGCTCTCGCCCAACATCCTGCAGCTCGGCTTTGCCTATCTCGCCACCCAGAGCTGGATCGACCGCGCCGTTCCCATGATGAAGGACTTGAGCGAGCGCGTGCACGAATCCTGTTCCGCCTCGATCCTGCAGGGGGTCGAGATCGTCTATGTGGCGCGCATCCCGACGAAGCGGATCATGTCGGTCGCTGCTTCGGTGGGGAGCCGTCTGCCGGCCTTCCACACCGCCATGGGGCGCGTCCAGCTCGGCTTTCTCGACGATGCCGAGATCTGGCGCCGGCTCAAATCGGTCCGCATCGAGCCGTTGACCCCGAGCACGATCACGGACCTGCAGGCGCTGTTCGACCGCATCCGCGACGATCACGCCCAGGGGTTCTCGATCGTGGACGAGGAGCTCGAGCGCGGGCTGCGTGCGATCGCTGTTCCGATCGTGGACCGCCACAACGAAGTTGTCGCGGCGCTCAATCTCAGCACCCATTCGACGCGCACGACCCGCAACGAGATGCGCGCCAAGTTTCTGCCGGAGCTGCGCGCCGTCGTCGCGCAGATCGCGCCCTTCGTCACCTGACCCCGCGCCGCTCCAGGCGGAATGTGTCCCGGGCGCAGCGCAGCATCAGGGCGTTCACGCCCGTCTTCGCGAGCATGAAACGCAGTGGAATGATGCGCTGCAGACCCGGGACCGTTCCAAGCACCGCGTCCGCAAGCACCGCCTGTGGAACGGTCCCGGACGCGGTGCACCGCTTCGCTGACGCTCGCGCTGCACCGCGTCCGGGACACGATCTTGTCTTCATCGGAGCCCAGACATATCGTGGTTCGCACATCGTACAACAGTTCGATAATCGAACAAATGCGCCCAGGGGAGGAAACTGATGGCCAAAGCTGCCGCTAAAGGTGCTGCCAAGACTGCCACCAAAGCTGCCAAAGCCGCCAAAGCTGCCAAACCCGCTGCTCGTGCGGACGACCGCGAAGCGTTCGCCGCCAGGCCCGAGACCACGGGCAAGGTGAAGGTCGCCGCGCCGCAGACCGGCGCCGACTACCTCGCCTCGTTGTCCGATGGCCGCGAGGTCTTCATCTACGGCGAGCGCGTCAAGGACGTCACCAAGCACCAGGCCTTCCGCAACACCGCCCGGATGGTGGCGCGGCTGTACGACGCGCTCCACGATCCCAAGCGCAAGGACAAGATCCTGCTGCCGACCGAGACCGGCAACGGCGGCATGACGCACGCCTTTTTCAAGGCGCCGAAGACGCTCGAGGAAATGATCGCCGGGCGCAACGCCATCGCCGAATGGGCGAAGCTCACCTATGGCTGGATGGGCCGCGCGCCCGACTACAAGGCGGCGTTCCTCGGCACGCTCGGCGCCAATGCCGAGTTCTACGAGCCGTACCAGGACAACGCGCGGCGCTGGTACAAGTACAGCCAGGAGCGCGTGCCCTTCATCAACCACGCCATCATCCACCCGCCGGTCGACCGCGACCGGCCGCCGAACGAGGTGGGCGACGTCTGCTGCCACGTGGAGAAAGAGACCGACGCCGGCATCGTGGTGTCAGGCGCCAAGGTGGTCGCGACCGGATCGGTGCTGACCAACTATACTTTCGTGGCCCATCACGGGCTCATCCCGGTGCAGGACAAGAAGTTCGCCGTGGTGTTCATGGTCCCGACCAACACGCCGGGGGTCAAGTTCATCTGCCGCACCTCCTACGAGATGTCGGCGACGGCGATGGGCAGTCCGTTCGATTATCCCTTGTCGAGCCGGCTCGACGAGAACGACGCGGTGTTCATCCTCGACAAGGTGCTGGTGCCCTGGGAGAACGTGTTCGTCTACGGCGACGTGGAGAAGGCCAACAATTTCTTCCCGCGCACCGGCTTCCTGCCGCGCTTCGTGGTGCACGGCTGCACGCGATTGGCGGTGAAGCTCGATTTCATCGCCGGTCTCCTGCTCAAGGCGGTGGAGGCCGCCGGCACCAAGGACTATCGCGGCGTGCAGGCCAATGTCGGCGAGGTGATCGCCTGGCGCAATCTGTTCTGGGCGCTGTCCGACGCCATGGTGCGCGATCCCAGGCCCTGGATCGGCGACTATCTCTTGCCCAACATGGACCCCGGCAACGCCTACGCCATCATCGCCACCATGGCCTACACCAAGATCAAGTACATCATCGAGCAGACCGTGGCTTCGGGCCTGATCTATCTCAATTCCCATGCCATGGATTTCAAGAACCCGGAGATCCGTCCCTATCTCGACCGCTACCTGCGCGGCTCCAACGGCTACAAAGCCGAGGAGCGCGTGAAGCTGCTCAAGCTGCTGTGGGATTG
>JGI12053J15887_10000310_pt1 | contig 19024 bp, 15 predicted proteins | sample MedBloCAOM1_O3_FD_15887 | JGI IMG/M metagenome (IMG submission 15887)
GCATGAATTTTTATATAATAAAATCCGAAAATTAAGGCGGCCCTAATTAATATGAGTAGTTCGTCTTTTATTTTTAGTAGCACAGCTTCGCTAGCCCCTTTAAGTATTTGAAACTAAAGTTTACTTTTAGAAAAAAAAAGTAAATTTTTTATTGTAAATTTTTTTAAGAAATGTACAATAGACTATAAACTAAAAATTTATTAGTGATTAAAACTATCCTAAATTTATAAGTAAGAGGAAGATAAAACTTATATATTGGTTGATATGCGCTTGAAATAGAGTTTTTTTTTAATAGGTGTGATGAAATTGGTAGCCATCTTCTGTTTAGGCCAGAAGAGTCTTAGACTGTGCAAGTTCGAGTCTTGCCACCTATAAATAAGATATGTTTTAATATGATTGCAGGATATTAATTAAATTTAATGCTTGTTTCTCTCTTGGTCCTTGGCCGTAGACCGCTAAATACAAAATTTATTTATGTTGTATTTATTTCATATATATGTTGTAGACTAATGGGTAAGTCATAAATTTTTGATGTTTAACATTGAGTGTTCGAATCACTCCAACATAAAATTAGGCAATAAGGTGGTTGGGTTTAAGACACCGCTTAATAATTTGCATAAAGGTTCTTTAGAAAAAAAATAAATAAATCTAAAGCTAGTTTTTTTTTCGCAAGCATGTTTCGCATCAAATGATTTTTTTAGATATTTAAGGATAATATAGCTCAACAGGTAGAGCAACTGTATGTGGCACAGTAGGTTCTCTGTTCGAATCAGAGTATTTTCCCTACGCCTAAATCGGGGTAGTTTAATAGGTTAAAACCTTAATTTCATACGTTAAAGTTGAGAATTCGAGTTTCTCTCCCGGTTAGTAATAAATATTTACACATGATAATAATTTCTATACTATCTTTATTAATTTCTAATGCCGTCACTATAAGACGAGATATGTCAATACTTTTTAATAGAGTAGCTATAATAGCTTTAATCTATTGTATTTTACACGATACAATGAGTTTGTCTGTAATAAGTAAAGGTATTGGTTTACATGGTGGTTTGCTACATATAACTAGTATTACACAAGTTTTTCATATTTTTGTATTTTTTATAAGTATATTAATATTACAATTAACAAGTTTCTACCCTAGAAAAGTATGAGTACAAGAACATTCTTCATTAAAAGATCTTTTGTTTAATAATTTTGTATATTATAGAACAAAAATTATTAATAAAATGGGAGAACATTTAAAAATAATAGAATATCCTTTGATTTTATTATTTGTTATTAGCGGAGCAGTATTTTTAATGTCAACTAGTGATTTAGTTTCTATTTTTTTATCAATAGAGTTACAAAGTTATGGTTTATATTTATTAAGTACTATATATAGAAATTCCGAGTTGTCTACTACAGGAGGTTTAATTTATTTTTTATTAGGGGGTTTAAGTTCATGTTTTATTTTATTAGGTACAAGTCTTTTATATGCAAATTCAGGTACTACTAGTTTGGACGGATTATATATAATTAGTAGCATAAGCGATATAAATAATAATATAGTCTCTTGATACAAACCTTATTATATAAATTTTTCTTTACTTGTACTTAGCGTAGGATTTTTATTTAAAATAGGTGCAGCTCCTTTCCATTTTTGATCTCCTGATGTTTATGATGCTATTCCTACTATAGTAACTACATTTGTAGCTAATATAGCAAAAATATCTATATTTGTTTTTTTATTAGAGTTAGTTTTTTATACAAGTAATTATGTTTTTGATGGACAAACTCTTAGTTGGACTTTCGGTTTATTAATAAGTTCTTTATTATCATTAATAATAGGTACAGTTGTAGGTTTGGCGCAGTTTAGAATAAAAAGATTGTTAGCTTATAGTACCATTTCTCATGTAGGTTTCATATTATTAGCTTTAAGTATATCTAGTATAGAATCAACTCAAGCTTTTATATTTTATTTAATGCAATATTCTATAAGTAATTTAAATGCTTTTATCATATTAATAGCTATAGGGTTCTCTTTATATTCTTATGTAAGTGACAATAAAGAACATAAAGAATTATTAGATAAAAATAATTCTCCTATACAATTAATTAGTCAATTAAAAGGTTATTTTTACATAAATCCTTTACTATCATTAAGTTTAGCTATTACTATCTTTTCTTTTGTGGGAATACCACCTCTTGTAGGATTTTTTGCTAAACAGATGGTTTTAAGTGCAGCTTTGGATAATGGATATGTTTTCTTATCATTAATAGCTATACTTACTAGTGTAATTGGAGCAGTATATTATTTGAATATAATTAAGGAAATTTTCTTTTATTCACCTGAATATGAAATAAATCCTTTATTAGAAAACCTAAAATTAAAAGGGAACATTATTAATAAGAGCTCACGCCTTAATAATAGAATTAGACCTGTAATGTTTAATTATAAAAATATTACTATTTCTAGCCCTATGGCTATCACAATTTCTATTATTACATTAGTAATATTATTATTCATATTTATGAATAAAGAATGATTAAGTATGGGTGCCATATTGGTACAAATTTTATTTAATTATTAAATGAGTAGTATGACAATATTTATTATATTAGTGTGTATAATTGCTTTATTATTTTTATTTATTAATTTAGTATTTGCTCCTCATAATCCTTATCAAGAAAAGTTGTCAGCTTTCGAGTGCGGATTTCATTCTTTCTTACAAACTAGATTTCCATTTAATATAACTTTCTATATTTACGGTCTTTTATTCTTGCTTTTTGACTTAGAAATATTCTTAGTATTTCCTTATGCGGTTAGCTCATTCAATAATGAAGTTTATGGATTAGTAGTACTATTAATCTTCTTATTTATTGTAACTTTAGGTTTCATATTTGAATTAGGTAAGGGTGCTTTAAATATATATACTAAACAAAATACAGAGCTTGCACCAAAAAAAAAAGGAAGTTTTATAAACATTTCTTTATTAAAATGAGAAAAACAAGATTAATTTATAAGTTGTCCCCGGCGCAAAGAATTGTCAGCTTCGCGTGCCGCTTAGTGCTAAAGTTGCATCGCTTAGTTCCCAGATAGCTAATAGCTCAGATCCCTCAAGTAAAGCTTCGATGGAGGAAGAGTTATCTGAGCTTTTGAGGATTTAAGTTTATTTTCCTAAAAAGCTGCAGATGGCATTCCTACTACTATACGTAGCGTAAATTTTAGCTTAAGAGGCTAAAATTTATATATAAATGAAAGCATATTTGCCGTTTATATTCTAAATCCTTTCTTTTGTCATTTTTAGATCTTTTTTTAATAAATCTAATTCTATATAACGACCTTTTCAATAATAACATAGTTATTAAATTCAACTTATCCTATATAGAAGTAAATTCCCAAACAATGAATTTAATTAGAAATTTTTTAGTAATTAGCTTTGATGCTCCTAGTGCTTGAGGTATATATTTCCAAGATAGTGCTACTCCTCAAATGGAAGGATTAATAGAATTACATGATAATATAATGTATTATTTAGTAATAGTACTGTTTAGTGTAGGATGAATTTTAGTATCTTTAATAAGGAATTATATAAGTCATAAATCACCTATATCTCATAAATATTTAAATCATGGAACATTAATAGAATTAATATGAACTATAACACCTGCCGTTATATTAATATTAATTGCATTTCCTTCATTTAAACTATTATATTTAATGGATGAAGTTAGTGATCCTTCAATGTCAGTACTAGCTGAAGGACATCAGTGATATTGAAGTTACCAATACCCTGATTTCTTAGATCTAAATGATGAATTTATAGAATTTGATTCTTATATAGTACCTGAATCAGATTTAGAGGATGGAACATTAAGAATGCTAGAAGTGGATAACAGAGTTGTTCTTCCAGAATTAACACACGTTAGATTTATAATTACCGCAGGTGATGTTATACATTCTTTTGCATGCCCTTCATTAGGTATTAAATGTGATGCATACCCAGGTAGATTAAATCAAGTATCTGTTTTTATCAATAGAGAAGGAGTATTTTATGGTCAATGTTCTGAAATATGTGGAATTCTACACAGTTCAATGCCTATAGTAATCGAGTCAGTATCTTTAGAAAAATTCCTTAGCTGATTAGAAGAGCAATAGATTTCCCAATTTAAACCTAGGAATTATATGGAGATACTTGGAGTTTAAGCTAGGAATCCAACGTGCAAGGTCAGTGTTTTACCAACTAGACTATATCCTTTTTACATCTATATCTGGTACATAACTAGTGGGTGCATAATACCTATAGGTATTATTAGTGAAAAATATCTAAATTCTGCGGTGACCATAGGAACCGATATATATAAGTAACTGGAGGGATCCTTTTATTTATAACAGAAACAATTTAACACATTATATATACACAATTTATACTTATTATGTGATAAACCTAGAAATATAAAAACCATCATAAAAATGATACAAGCTGCAAGAATCATAGGAACAGGTTTAGCTACTACAGGATTAATTGGAGCAGGAGTTGGAATAGGTGTAGTTTTTGGTGCCTTAATATTAGGTGTCGCAAGAAATCCAGCTTTAAAAGGGCAATTGTTTGCCTATGCAATTTTAGGTTTTGCTTTTTCAGAAGCTACTGGATTGTTTGCCTTAATGATGGCATTCCTACTACTATACGTAGCGTAAATTAGAGATTAAGAGGATATAAATAATAAATACAACAATCAATGAATATAGAATCTTTATTTCAAAATGTAAATGATAACATAGCATATTTAGTAGCAAACGCCCCAGATTTAACTCTTGTAACAAAAGCTTGAGGGACAATTACAGTGCTTCAAGCCCAAGTTTTTGCGTTAGATGTACAAGCAAACATAGATCTTGCTACAAATTTTCTTTCTAATCCACGAGTACAACCTCCGTCTAATCTTGTCATCTTTATGGATGAATTTCAAGATGTTAGAGGACTGACCAGCTGAGAAGGTTTAACTTTAGAAGATCGAGCTCATAGATTTAAGGCTCTCCAATTGAGAGATCTTTATAATTTAAGTCGAAGTACTCGAGGACATAGATCTAGAATTCTGGCGGGATTGGCTTCTATGCAAAGGAATTAATTAAATTGATTAAAAGGGCTTTAGATTAAATTGATCTCGGTCTTTTAATCTAATTCCTTTGTTTAAATTATATGCTATTAGTCAAGCGTCCTTATAGGCTACCTTGCTAATAGCATTAAAGCATATTAGTTTAATTGGCAAAACATAGTGTTACGGCCACTAGAAGTATAAGTTCGATTCTTATATATGCTTACCTCCGCCTCCTTAAAGTTAGGGGAAGGAGGATCTCTTGAATAATTTAAACATATAAAAATTTACTATGAATATTACCTTGATACTTTTTTTAATAGGAATCTTAGGATTCGTATTGAATAGAAAAAATATTATATTAATGCTTATTTCAATTGAAATAATGTTATTGGCTATAACATTTCTAATTTTGGTAAGTTCACTTAATATGGATGACATAATTGGCCAAACTTACGCTATTTATATTATAGTTATAGCAGGTGCAGAATCTGCTATAGGTTTAGGTATTCTCGTTGCTTTCTATAGATTAAGAGGGAGTATTGCAATAGAATATAAATAATGTATTTAAGTATAATAATTTTACCTTTATTAGGATCTATAGTTTCTGGCTTCTTTGGTAGAAAAGTTGGAGTTCGCGGAGCACAAATAATTACATGTTTAAGTGTAATAATTACAACAATTTTAGCTATTATTACTTTTTTTGAAGTAGGGTTTAATAATATTCCTGTTTCAATAAATTTATTTAGATGAATAGATAGTGAATGATTTAATATCATTTGAGGTTTTCAATTTGATAGTTTGACAGTTTCTATGTTAATACCTGTATTAATAATAAGTTCTTTAGTCCATATATATTCAATAAGTTATATGAGTAATGACCCACACATACAGAGATTCTTTAGTTATTTAAGCTTGTTTACTTTTATGATGATTATATTAGTAACAGCGAATAATTATTTATTAATGTTTGTGGGTTGAGAAGGTGTAGGAGTTTGTTCTTATTTACTAGTAAGTTTCTGATTTACTAGAATTGCAGCAAACCAAAGTTCTATATCTGCATTTTTAACTAATAGAGTAGGGGATTGTTTTTTAACAATAGGTATGTTTGCTATATTATGATCTTTAGGTAATTTAGATTATGCTACAGTATTTTCATTAGCTCCTTATATTAATGAAAATCTTGTTACTATTATAGGAATATGTTTATTAATAGGTGCTATGGCTAAAAGTTCTCAAGTAGGTCTTCATGTATGATTACCTATGGCCATGGAAGGTCCTACTCCTGTATCTGCATTAATTCATGCAGCTACAATGGTTACAGCGGGTGTATATTTATTAATGCGTTCTTCACCTTTAATAGAATATAGCTCAACTTTATTATTATTATGTTTATGATTAGGTGCAATAACTACTGTTTTTAGTTCTCTTATTGGTTTATTCCAACAAGATATAAAAAAAGTGATAGCTTATTCTACTATGAGCCAACTTGGAATGATGGTTATTGCAGTAGGTTTATCTTCATATAATATTGCTTTATTTCATTTAATAAATCATGCTTTTTATAAAGGATTATTATTTTTAGGGGCTGGAGCTGTTATTCATGCGGTAGCTGATAATCAGGATTTTAGAAAATATGGTGGATTAATTTCTTTTTTACCTTTAACTTACTCTGTTATATTAATAGCTAGTTTAAGTTTAGTAGCTTTCCCTTTTATGACTGGTTTTTATAGTAAAGATTTTATATTAGAATCTGCATATGGGCAATATTATTTTAGTAGTACAGCTGTATATGTTATAGCCGTAATAGGTGCTATATTTACTACTTTATATTCAGTAAAAGTTTTATATTTAACTTTTTTAACTAATCCTAATGGATCTATTAATTATTATAAACACGCTCATGAAGGTGATATATTCTTAAGTTTACCCTTATTTATATTAGCCTTATTTTCTATATTTTTTGGGTTTATAACTAAAGATATTTTTATAGGATTAGGTTCTAGTTTCTTTATAGACAATAGTTTGTTTATTCATCCTATTCACGAAATAATGATAGACACTGAATTTGCTGTGCCTACTTTATTTAAATTATTACCTTTAATATTTACTGTTATTTTTAGTGCATTAGCTATAGTGTTTTCAGAATTTTTACCTGAACTTCTTATTAGTTTTAAATTTTCTAGATTAGGTTATAATATTTTTGGTTATTTTAATCAACGTTTTTTAATTGAAATGTTTTATAATAAATATATTACAAATTTAGTATTAAAATTAGGAGAACAATCCACAAAAATATTAGATAAAGGTAGTATTGAGTTAATAGGACCTTTTGGAGCAGAGAAAGGATTAATTAAATTAAGTAAATCTATAGAAAAAATAACTGAGGCCACTAATATTACTAAATATGCTCTTTTTATAGTTATAAGTTTAGTATTTTTTATTTCTATCTTATTGTTAACTAATCTTGTTAATACTAACGATATTAATATTTTATTTTTAGTTGGATTAATAATATTAATTGTTTTTACTAGTTTATTAACTAATAATGACAACACTTACACGAAACAGTAAAGTACTAAACACTGGAATAATATTAAATAGCGGAGATTTTTCAACAAGTTCCTGCTCTAATAGGCCTAATAAACCTAAGGGGGCTAGTGAATCAAAGAACTCTAATGATTCAAATAGATCAAATAGTTTACTGAACAACCTAAAATTTAATATGAAATATATTTCGTTTTTTAAAAAGCTAGCTAAATATATTTTAATTGGTGCTATTTTTAAATTAATTATTTATTTTTTTTTTACTATATTGTCTTTTTTTAACATAAATGCTATACACTTTTATTTATTAATATGAATACTCTTATTTTATAGTATTATTATTTCTAAAAATAAAAGAGAATATATTATAACTATGGGAATTCTTGTGGGGTTTTGATATACAATAGGGAATATGTTTAGTATAAATGAACTACAATGTCTTTCTTTTTTTATGTTTTTTGCAGCTAATTATGATGGTGTATTGTCTTTTGATTTATCTAATGATTATTACTCAAATAATTTTATGAGCTCGCAAAATAAAAATGTACTAATTGAAAGTTTGGATTGTCTATATAAAGACATAAGATTAATTGAAACAAAGTGATATGATCCAGCAGGTAGCGTAGAAAAACTAAAAGTTGAAAAATTTTATAATCCTTTATATGAAACATCTGAAACTAATTTAGATCCCCAATTAATGCGTTTACAGAATATTGAAAATATCAGACTTGAGGCTAAATCATTAAATATAAAAGATCTAAGTGGATTTGTTTTATCTAAGGCGGATTTATTAGAAATGGTTAAAGATAACTTGATAAAATATGAAGCTGAAGCATTAAAATTTAAGAATACTGTAAATAGCATAGAAAAATGTACAGAGTCTTTTTATGACCCAAAGTCTAAAATTTTATTTCTTCAATACTTAAATGAACTTATACCTCGTTTATTAGAAGATAATAGATCTTATCTTTTTAATATGTTAAGTGATATATTAAGTAATTTATCATCTATACCCGTGGAAACGCAGGGAGAATTAGAATCTTTTTTATCGGCTCAAAACGTATCTTTGCCTGAGCAAACAGAGGAAGAAATAGAATCTTTATCTCCTCAAAGTGTGGCTTTGCCTGAGCAAATAGAGGAAGAAATAGAATCTCTATCTCCTCAAAGTGTGGCTTTACCGGAGCAAACCGAAGAAGAAATAAATTCTCTAGTATAGGTTCGATTCTTTAAAAGCTCGAACTCATAAATTTCTTGAGGTCAATGTAAAGAATCTTCATGGTTTAAAGGTAACTACCTATATAGTTTTGGAGGAATTGGCTCGTCAAAGAATGGAAAATTAAATTTATATTGGCCTTTTAATCTAGCGGCACGCGAAGCTTCGCAGGTACAAATTATTTTGTACTTAATGCTATTAGTCAAGAGTCTTTTTAGACTACCTTACTAATAGTATTAAAGCATATTAGTTTAATTGGCAAAACATAGTGCTACGACTACTAGAAGTATAAGTTCGATTCTTATATATGCTTACCTCCGCCTCCTTAAAGTTAAGGAAGGAGGATTTTTTAAATAATTTAAATATTATTACCTTTATTATTTTGTGTATTAATACACTATAGAGTTATATATTTTATGGCACAACCATATTCAGTACAGATTAGCAGATTCTTTAGGTTTAACGATCTCTATTAAAACAACCCTCACTTGCTTTACAGCAAAAAAAATAAAAAAAAAATTATGAGAATTTTAAAAAGCCATCCTTTATTAAAATTAGTTAATTCATATCTTATAGATGCTTCTCAACCTAGTAATATAAGTTATTTATGAAACTTCGGTTCTTTGTTATTACTTTGCCTGGTTATACAAATTATTACTGGGGTTACTTTAGCCATGCATTATAGTCCTAATGTTTTAGAGGCTTTCAACTCTATAGAGCATATTATGAGAGATGTAAATAATGGATGATTAATTCGTTATCTACATAGTAATACAGCATCAGCATTCTTTTTCTTAGTATACTTACATATAGGAAGAGGTATGTATTATGGATCTTATAGAGCTCCGAGAACATTAGTTTGAGTTTTAGGAACAGTAATATTTTTAGTTATGATAATTACAGGTTTCCTGGGTTATGTTTTACCTTATGGTCAAATGTCATTATGAGGTGCAACAGTTATTACTAACCTTGTTAGTGCTGTACCCTGAATTGGTCAAGATATAGTTGAGTTCCTTTGAGGAGGTTTTTCAGTTAATAATGCTACTTTAAATAGATTTTTTGCTTTACATTTTGTTATGCCTTTTGTATTAGCTGCTTTAGTGTTAATGCACTTGATTGCTCTTCATGAAACTGCAGGATCAAGCAATCCTTTAGGGGTTTCAGGTAATTATGATAGAATAACTTTTGCTCCTTATTTCTTATTTAAAGATTTAATTACTATATTTATCTTTATCTTTGTTTTAAGTTTATTTGTATTCTTCATGCCAAATTATTTAGGTGATAGTGATAATTATATAATGGGAAATCCTATGCAAACTCCAGCTGCTATTGTTCCAGAGTGATATCTTTTACCTTTCTATGCTATATTAAGATCTATACCTAATAAATTATTAGGAGTTATCGCTATGCTTAGTGCCATACTTATAATATTAATATTACCTATTACAGATTTAGGTAGATCTAAAGGTTTACAATTCAGACCTATAAGTAAATTAGGGTTCTGAATTTTTGTAGTTAATTTCTTAATATTAATGAAATTAGGTGCTTGTCATGTGGAATCTCCATTTATAGAGTTAGGACAAATTAGTACTGCTTTATATTTTAGTTATTTTGTAGTTATAGTTCCTGTATTTAGTTTAATTGAGAATACTTTAATAGACTTAAATCGTCTTCCATCATAGAGGGTCACTTGACACTTGCCACTTTACACTAAAAGTATAGTTTTTTATTATTTAAAAGTATTATAAATAATAATAAGCTATTTGGTAGTAGTTATATAGATAATAAAACTATAATTAAATAACTTTAATTATCAGCTACCGCTTCGCGACAAAGAAGTAATTTATTTTTAGCGGTCCCGACAGGGGGCATAAATTCTGTAATTTAATTACAGAATTTAAAGGTTATGAAGTAATAGGTTTACACTTTGACTGCAAATCTTAAGTAATAGGTTCGAATCCTACATAACCTTTTTGTACCTTTTAAATAAGGTTCACTATTTAAAAAAATACTAGCTTCCAGACAAAGACAAGATAATACCTTACATGAGAAGGTAAATTTCCGGTATATTACTATTATTGGAAAATTTGTATTATGAAGTTGTTTAATTTCATAATGCTGGAGTGTATTAATTAAATTTAATAATTTGGATTTGTCAAGTCGATTGTTTATTAGTGGGAATGTCAAGAGTAATAGATTAAATTCATCAATATCTCTTTGAACAGAAAGGTGATTCTTATCAACAAATGCTAAAGACATAGGTACTTTATATTTAATATTTGCATTATTTTCAGGACTATTAGGTACAGCTTTTTCTGTTTTAATTAGAATGGAATTAAGTGGACCTGGAGTACAATATATTGCTGATAATCAATTATATAATAGTATCATTACGGCGCATGCCCTTTTAATGATTTTTTTTATGGTTATGCCAGCTTTAATAGGTGGTTTCGGTAATTTTTTAATGCCTTTAATGGTAGGTGGGCCTGATATGGCTTTCCCAAGACTTAATAATATAAGTTTTTGATTATTACCTCCTAGTTTACTATTATTAGTATTTTCTGCATGTATAGAAGGTGGTGCTGGTACAGGTTGAACTATTTATCCTCCTTTATCAGGTGTGCAAAGTCATAGTGGACCTAGTGTAGACTTAGCTATCTTTGCTTTACATCTTTCAGGGGTTAGTAGTTTATTAGGTGCAATCAATTTTATAACTACAATAGTTAATATGAGAACTCCAGGAATTAGACTACACAAGTTAGCTTTATTTGGATGAGCTGTTGTTATAACAGCTGTGTTATTATTACTATCTTTACCTGTTTTAGCCGGTGGAATAACAATGGTGTTAACAGATAGAAATTTTAACACATCATTCTTTGAAACAGCTGGTGGTGGTGATCCTATTTTATTCCAACATCTTTTCTGATTCTTCGGACATCCTGAGGTTTATATATTAATTATACCAGGTTTTGGTATAATAAGTACAACTATATCAGCTAACTCTAACAAGAGTGTTTTCGGTTATATTGGTATGGTATATGCTATGATGTCTATTGGAATATTAGGATTCATAGTTTGAAGTCATCATATGTACACAGTTGGTTTAGACGTGGATACAAGAGCATATTTCACAGCAGCTACATTAATAATTGCAGTTCCTACAGGAATTAAAATCTTCTCATGATTAGCTACATGTTATGGAGGATCTATTAAATTAACTCCTTCTATGTTATTTGCTTTAGGTTTTGTATTTATGTTCACAATTGGAGGATTAAGTGGTGTTGTTTTAGCGAACGCATCTCTTGATATTGCATTCCACGATACTTACTATGTTGTGGCTCATTTCCACTATGTATTAAGTATGGGTGCTGTGTTTGCAATGTTTAGTGGATGATATTACTGAATACCTAAAATATTAGGTTTAAATTATAATATGATGTTGTCAAAAGTACAATTCTGATTACTTTTCATAGGGGTTAATGTAACATTCTTCCCTCAACATTTCTTAGGTCTACAAGGTATGCCTCGTAGAATAAGTGATTATCCTGATGCATTTGCAGGTTGAAATTTAATAAGTAGTTTTGGATCTATAATAAGTGTAGTAGCTGCCTGATTATTCTTATACATTGTATATGTACAATTAGTTGAAGGTGAAGCTGCCAACAGGTATCCTTGACTAACTCCACAATTTTACACAGATACTTTACAAGCTATTTTAAATAGAAGTTACCCTAGCTTAGAGTGAGCTTTATCTAGTCCACCTAAACCTCATGCATTTGTTAGCCTTCCTTTACAATCAAACATAAATATCCAAACGGGAAAGCTGGGCAGGTCTCTCTAAGAGGGAAGCGCTTAACCTTTTTTTCCTATTCATCACCTGTTTTATATAAAAATTCTCAGGATTTAGGTTTAATTAGTAGCGCGGCCTTACCATTAAAAGAAAGTAAAATATTATTTTTCTTAAAAAAAATGGGTAAAATTTTAGCATTAATTCTCTTAGCTATTGTTATTAAATCTATATGTCAATATTATTTAGGAGCTCAAGAGACTTCCTTAGAGAAAATATTCTCAGGGTTAGATTATCCGTTTTATCAAGGATGTTTTTTAGGAGGGGTTATTATGGTTTTATTTCAAGATAATTGAAATAATATGTGGGATTATTTACATAAAACTTTTACTATAAAACTTGATTCATCGGATGAGGATTCAGGAGATGAGGCTTTAAAAAATTCTCGAAAAGGTAAAGATAAATTAACAGATAGTAATATTAGTAGTAAAGCTATCGATAAAGGTAAAAATCTTGAACAAGTAACAAGTAATAAAGGTTCAGGTTCAGGTTCAGGTTCAGGTTCAAGTGGTGAAATTAAATTTACAACAGAGGAACTAGTTGATCTTATAGTTAAGGCTTCTTGAGCAGCAAGTGAAATAGCTGAAGATACTAAAAGCTATAACGAAAAATTCGCGGCATTAGCGAAGGGATTAGAAACTTTAAACTCTCTCGAAGTTAACAGGTTAAATATCAATAATCCAACCGACGTAAGCAAAGTTTTTATTCCGCTCCTTCAACAGCATGGTTCTATGCATACTAACTTCCTAAATTCACGTTTGGCATGAATAACATCCCGTGCTGCAAATTTACAGGTCGATAATAAAACTAAAGTAAAAGATGCTATTGCAAATATACAAATAATACGGCAGAAATATTTATCTGCAATAGAAGATGTAGCTAAACATCAAGATACAACTAAACAAGCTAAAGTATATTATGCTGCTTTGAATGAGCAAAGAAATTCAGTGAATAAAGAGTTTAATAAAGCTGATGATATTGTATTAAAAGATCTAAAAGCAAGTCCTTTTTGTGTTATTGACCATGACGATTGTAAAAATCTAGTAAAAACTCTTAAAGGTTATTCTAATGCCAAAAAAGAGTTTATTACTCAAGATAGTAATTTGAAAAAGAAATTAGGTGAAGTAATAAACAGAAGTAATTAGTCTTTATATTGTGAATTTAGGTTCGTTCTTATGTTGTGAAGCTGAAGCTGTGGGTAGATATCCGTGATCAAGTCCACAGTATTATACTGATATTTTACAAGCTATTTTAAATAGAAGTTACCCTAGCTTGGAGTGAGCTTTATCTAGTCCACCTAAACCTTATGCATTTGTTAGCCTTCCTTTACAATCAATAATACTTGGGCGATTACCAAGCTAAAATATGAATCATGAAGGATTAGTGATTGATTGATAATATCTGCCTCAATGATTCTAATTCTCATTAGCTCAATGGCAGAGCATAATACTTCTAATATTGAGATTCTAGTTCGAATCTAGAATGAGATAAACCAATCTCTTTTTTAATTTATTTCTTAAAGTATATATATACTATTATAGATTCCTAAATTAATTTTTTTTATTTAAATTTTTATGATATATTTTCCTACTATAATTTCCCTTATAGAAGTTGTTTTAGTTCTTGTTCCTGCTTTATTAGCTGTAGCTTATGTAACAGTAGCTGAAAGAAAAACCATGGCAAGCATGCAAAGAAGATTAGGTCCTAATGTTGTAGGGTATTACGGGTTGTTACAAGCGTTTGCGGATGCTTTAAAACTTTTATTGAAAGAATATGTAGCACCTACACAAGCTAATATTATTTTATTTTTCTTAGGACCAGTTATTACATTAATATTTTCTTTATTAGGTTATGCTGTTATACCCTATGGTCCTGGTTTAGCGATTAGCGATTTTAATTTAGGTATATTCTATATGTTAGCTGTTTCTTCTTTAGCTACATATGGGATATTGTTAGCAGGTTGAAGTGCTAACAGTAAGTACGCTTTCTTAGGTTCTTTAAGAAGTACGGCTCAATTGATTAGTTATGAACTAATTTTAAGTTCTGCTATTTTGATAGTAATCATGTTAACTGGTAATTTAAACCTTACTGTTAATACAGAATCTCAAAGAGCTGTTTGATTTTTATTACCTTTATTGCCTATATTTATTATATTTTTTATAGGATCTATAGCTGAAACTAATAGAGCTCCTTTTGATTTGGCTGAAGCAGAATCAGAGCTTGTTAGTGGATTTATGACAGAGCATGCTGCTGTTGTATTTGTATTTTTCTTTTTAGCTGAATATGGTAGTATAGTTTTAATGTGTATATTAACAAGTATTTTGTTTTTAGGTGGTTACTTATTAATAAATAGCTCGGATTTATTTAATCTTATTGATTTTATATTTTCAAATGTATTATTTATAGATTGAGTATTTTATTGAAGGTCTTATATAGAAAGTATATTTAATAACCCTAGTTTAGAAGGGCTATTGTTTGGTTTAAATTTAGGATTAAAAAGTTCAATTATGATATTTACTTTTATTTGAGCAAGAGCTTCTTTTCCTAGAATACGTTTTGATCAATTAATGGCATTCTGTTGAACAGTTTTATTACCTATCGTATTTGCATTAGTTATATTAGTACCTTGTATACTATATAGTTATAATATTTTACCTATTAGTATAAATTTATTTTAGGGTAAAGCAGCTTCTAGCGAAGCACAGCAGCTACCCTAGTGTATTAATTTGAGGTTTCGCGCTTTTTAGCGCCTTATAAAAAAAAAGTCTAAATAATAATATATTTAGTTATAATCAAAAAAAATATTTTAGTTAATGGTACTATACAGAGGAGTGGTATACTTATTTCTCATTATTGAATGAAAAGATCTGTATAAATCTTTCTAATTCTCATTAGCTCAACGGCAGAGCAAAATACTTCTTCCCCTACGGGTACACAAACGGATACCCTCGGTAAGTATTAAGATTCTAGTTCGAATCTAGAATGAGGTAGGGCAAAATACTACGAGTATTGAGAATCTAGTCCTAGTCTATAATAAGATTTTAATCTTTTATCATAAATTTATTTATCTGATGTTTTATTTTTCTTTGTGCAATTTTTAGGAAATGTATTTACAAACAAATTCATGTTATTGTCGTTTTTATTAATTATACCTATAATAGGGATATTTTTAATTTGAGGAGCTTCTTCTTATCAAGAGAGTGTGATAGAAAGCCCTTATAGTTCTGGTTTTTTGGTTAGAGATGATATAGCTATTGGTATTAATGTAAATAATAATTTATATTATAAAAAAATAGCCATTTTTACTTCTATTATAAATTTAATTATATCTTTAGTGATATTTGTATTGTTTGATTTTAGTGGTAATCAGTTTCAATTTGTACAAGAACATTATGATCTTAGTTTTTTTGATATCTATTTAGGTATAGATGGATTATCAATATACTTTGTTTTATTGACTACAATTATTATGCCTATAGCTATATTATCTAATTGAAATTCCATTACTGAGAATATAAAATCTTATTTAATAATAATATTATTATTAGAAACCTTACTGTTAGCAGTTTTTTTGGTATTGGATATATTATTATTCTATATTTTTTTTGAAAGTATTTTACCTCCCCTATTTTTATTAATAGGGTTATTTGGGTCTAGTCATAAAGTAAGGGCTAGTTATTATATTTTCTTATATACATTGTGAGGTTCTTTATTCTTATTATTATCTATATTAACTATGTCTTCCATAATGGGAACTACAGATTTTGATGCTTTATTTAAAAATAATTTTGATTACACTACTCAGGTATTTTTATTTTGTGGTATATTTATAGCCTTTGCTGTAAAAACTCCTACTATTTTTTTAAATAATTGATTATTAAAAGCTCATGTAGAATCTCCTTTAGGAGGAAGTATAGTTCTTGCAGGTATTGTGTTAAAATTAAGTTTATATGGGATATTTAGATTAATTCTACCTATATTGCCTAAAGCTTCTTTAAATTATACTTATATTGTATATATGATAGGTGTAATAACAATAATATATGCTAGTTTTAGTACATTAAGGACAGTAGACATAAAAGAATTAATAGCATACAGTTCAGTTTCGCATGCAGCTGTATATTTAATAGGAGTGTTTAGTAATACTATTCAAGGGATAGAAGGAGGAATACTTCTAGGATTGGGTCATGGATTTGTCTCTAGTGGTTTATTTATATGTGCAGGAGGTGTATTATATGATAGATCTGGAACAAGATTAATTTATCTTTATAAAGGTATAGCTCAAACAATGCCTTTATTCTCCATATTATTTTTTATATTATCTTTAGGTAATTGTGGGGTACCTTTAACCTTAAATTTTGTAGGAGAATTTATGTCTTTATATGGAGTTTTTGAAAGATTACCTCTTTTAGGTGTTATGGCCAGTTCATCTATTATACTTTCTGCTGCATATACTATTTATATGTTTAATAGAATATCTTTTGGAGGTTCATTTAGTAAATTTTTTATAGAAAATATAATAGATGTTACAAAAAGAGAATTTTTTTTACTATTTATTTTAGTATTTATCACGGTATTATTTGGAATATATCCTTCTTTTATCTTAGACGGTTTACATTATTCTGTAACAAGTTTAATGTTTTACGTATAATTTAGCAGCTACGCTTTGCTAGCAGTAGATAATTTTTAATCCTTGGATAACAAAATACTTTATCTAATGATTATTATAATAATCGAAGGTTTAGGCTTTTGTTATCACTTTAAGGTGTAGACTCTAAAAGTAATTTAAATATTCATTTGTTATCCCTTTAACGTGAAGACTCTAAAAGTATTAAAAAAACCCATTAAAAAATAATGCCTCAATTAATACCTTTTTACTTTGTGAATGAAATAACCTTTACTTTTGTAATAATCATTTTTACAATATATGTGCTGTCTAAATATATATTACCTAGATTTGTACGTTTATTTTTATCTCGTGTATTTATATCAAAACTCCTTAATAGATAAGGAAAGCTCTCTTACCGCTTCGCTATTAAAAAATTACTCTTTTTTATTTAGCGGCGGAGCCGGGAAATGTTTAACTTTTTTCGGTCATAAAAAACTTAACCAAACCTTTTTTTTCGTTTAGGTTAAGTTTTGGAATATACGGTTTTGGATTTTAAAGCGTTTACCTGTTATATAAGCGAATAGATGAGTACTTTAAGCAAAAATCTAGATCTTACATTGACGGAGCTTGTGATATCTTCACCGTCATTATCATCGTCTACTGCCATCCTTAGTCCCCTCGAACAGTTTGAAATAAGAGATTTGTTGAATTTAGATGCACCTATTGTAGGAAATTTACATTTATCTATTACTAACATAGGATTTTATTTAATCGTTGGTGCTTTCTTTATTTTTATATTAAATATTTTAAGCACTAACTATAATAAATTAGTTTCTAATAGCTGATCTATTAGTATGGAGTCTTTATATGCTACTTTACATAGTATAGTTACAAATCAAATAAATCCGAAGAATGGTCAAATCTACTTCCCTTTTATTTATACTTTATTTATTTTTATTTTAATAAACAATTTAATTGGTATGATTCCTTATAGTTTTGCTTCAACAAGCCATTTTGTCTTAACTTTCGGTTTAAGCTTTAGTATTGTTTTAGGTGCAACTATATTAGGATTTCAAAAACATGGTTTAGAATTCTTTTCTTTATTAGTTCCTTCAGGTTGTCCATTAGCATTATTACCTTTATTAGTTCTTATAGAATTTATTTCTTATTTAGCTAGAAATATTTCTTTAGGTTTAAGATTAGCTGCTAACATATTATCTGGACATATGCTATTAAATATATTAGCCGGTTTTACTTATAATATAATGACAAGTGGTATCATATTCTTTTTTTTGGGTTTGGTTCCTTTATCTTTCATTATAGCTTTTTCGGGTTTGGAATTGGGAATTGCTTTTATACAGGCGCAAGTTTTTGTAGTATTGTCTTCGGGTTATATAAAGGATGGATTAGATCTTCATTAATAAATAAAATATCTAGTGCTATAAGAAATGAGGTTTTTAAATTTATCTTTCAAAAACCTCGGTTTATATTTCTCGCGCAAGCTACTAGTTATATATATAATAATTATAAATATGGAATTATACATGTTTTAAAAGTATTAATTAGAGACTTGTATCTTAGTTTAGCTCCAACTTTATATAACTTTACCCTAACTATAGGTTTAACTTATATGATTGGATCAAGGAATTTAATTATTTGAGATTCTACAATTACAGGATATATATATAGTATATTATGTGCATATATATGTTTTATTTATATATTAACGGTT
>JGI12053J15887_10000311_pt1 | contig 19009 bp, 17 predicted proteins | sample MedBloCAOM1_O3_FD_15887 | JGI IMG/M metagenome (IMG submission 15887)
TTTGCCGCCGTTGGGCTGGGCATCACCTCAGCAGCCGGAAGCCCACTACAGTTGATTCATGCTGGCGTAGGGTCGGAGGCGATGCAGTACTTGCCATTTTGCCTGGTACCTACTGTGTTGGTGCCGTTTTACCTGATCACCCACGCGATCATTGCGGCTCAACTCAGCGCGCTACGAGCAGCGCCTGCCGCCCGAGCCCGCACGCTTGCCGATGCGTAGCCAGTGGACACGCATTGAACTCGCAGCGACGCGGCATAAGCTGGGTAGCCTGCGCCGAGCGCGCGCCCCATGGGTTTTCTTCGCGGTGCCGTGATGCCGAATGGCACGCAGCGTTTTCTCAAAATCCTGCAAGTCGATGCGGCGGCGATCTTTTTTTCCCTGGTTCATTTTCGGCGCTGGCCGATAGTCAGGCTGCTTCGCCGAGGACCTCGCGGCCAATCGTAGACGTCCAGCTCAGGGCGCCGATTCGAGGCCGGCTGGCAGCGGAAGTTCTTTACGTGGGTGACGCACTTCGTGGATACGATGCTCCGGTGCCCCCGGCGCGATTCGCCTATCATGAAGAGCGGTCGACAAAAACTTCGTCGGGGAGCTCGCCATGAGACCATCAGTCGCTGGGCCGGCAACACTCGCGTTGATCTGCGCTGTTGCACTTCCGGGCCACACGCAACCAGGAAGCGGGTCTGAATCCAACGCGCACGCGGCGCGCGCATCGAAACACTATTTTCTGCCAGCGACGCCGGAAAACGTGCAGTGGGGCTGGTACGACGCTGGCGAGAAGCCAAGGCTGGTCATCAACTCTGGTGACAGCGTTTCCATCGAAACGATCTCGCACTCTTTGGGGCAGATAAGACCCGGCGTAGAAATGGATGGAATCGTGAAGCTGCGGAAGGAAAACGACGGCGGCGGCCCGCACTCGATTACCGGACCCATCTACGTGTCAGGGGCGGAGCCCGGCGATACGCTGGAGGTTCGCATACTCAAGATCGTTCCCAAACCCGACGCTTTCAACTTCAACCTGCCGGGTAAGGATTTTCCAACCGTGGGTCTGCTTGCGCCGGAATTCCCCGAAGGATTCGTGCGTTACTACAAGTTGGATCTGGTCAAAATGCAGACGGAGTTCAAGCCAGGGATCGTAATCGATCTGCAGCCGTTTCCGGGAACGTTCGCCGTCGGGGTCGATCCGAACGAACCCGACGCCAAGGCCGGGCCACCGATTCACGATGCACAAGGGCGCACCAGTACGCTGCGGCCCTGGAAAAACGGCTCGAACATGGATCTGAACGAGCTGCAGGCCGGTTCGATCTTATATCTACCGGTGTTTCTCCAGGGTGGCCTGATCTGGACCGGCGATTCCCACTGCCGGCAGGGAAACGGTGAGGTAAACCTGACCGCGCTCGAGTGTGCCTACAAGGAAATCGAGATTCGGCCGATCGTGCGCAAAGACCTGAAGACCGAGTGGCCATGGGCGGAAACGAAGACCGACTGGATCTTCATGGGTTACGACGAGGATCTGAATCAGGCGATGAAGATCGCCGTTCAGCAGACCGTCGCTTGGCTCGCCAGTCAGCAGATCGTCCCGATGAGTCGCGCGGAGGCGTACGCGCTCGCCTCGATCGTGGGGGACTGTCGTGTGACTCAGGTCGTCGATATCCGCAAGGGCGTGCATTGCATGATTCCAAAGCGGGTCTTTGTCGGCCACCGGCAAGCCGCGCACCATGGCAGCTAGAGTCACCTGCGAAGAAGCCAGGCGATGATCGAAATCACCGCGCTGATGAGCAACATCGTCGTGATCGGAAAGAAAAATCTGAATCCGGGCCGGTCGATGACAATATCGCCTGGCAGGCGGAACAGCGGCAAGCGTTTGATCCAGGACCAGGCAAGGCCTAACAAAATGAGGCTCGCGCCCAAAGTGATGAGCAGGCGGTTCATGTCCCTCCCTTCCATACACCGGCAGCCCGCCGCTCCACCTGTCCGGTGGGGCTGCTGGTGATCAGCCACTTGCGCCAGGTGGCTCGTGCTCGCGATGGTAGCGGTGAATGGCCCACAGATAGCTCTCCATGAGCGAATCCCTGCCGAGCTCCACCAGCACGTCGTTGCGACGGTGCGGCGAGGTCACGCGCTCCAGCTGCGCCTTCGCCCAGGAAAAATGACTGACCTGATTGCGGTATTGCCACAGCAGCTCGCGCGTCGCCATTTTGTTCTGGTGCAGTTCCCAGACCCCAAGCAGTATCGCCAACAGGCCCATGGCGAAGGTCAGCATGTTTTTGACGGACACGCCCAGGCCCATGTCGAGGTGATCCAGCACGTCGCCGAACACGAACAATGCGGAGATGACGACCAGGATCGCGATCAACAGCGTACGTCTCAAGCGGTTCACCCGGCGGCTGCTTTTCTCCAGGGACGCCACCTTCACCGTGAAGTAGCGGTGCTGGTTCTGGATCCAGGCCTGCTCCACCCAGCGTGCCTCACCGGAATCCGGCTCTTGGTTGGTCAGCGCGCTCATATCCGCCGGCTCGATGCCCTTGAGCACGAAGCCGATCCAGCTGAAGCCCTCGAACCTCTCGATTCCCGATAGCGCCAGCACTTCTGCGGCGTTCACGCGATGATCGGCGCCGGCCAGTCTGAGGTAGAAGCGCGCGCGCAGTGTTTCCGCCAGAGCCCGATACGTCAGGTGCTTGCCGAACCAGCGCTTCCCCTGCAGGACGTAATACGCGCCCAGGCCGGTAAGCAGCGTGAGCAGGTAGGCAATCAACAGGGCTCGCGATTCGGTGAGCTTGTCGTAGATCAGGTAGGCGAGACCCATGGCAAATGCCATGACCGCGAACAGGTCGAACAGCCGATCCGAGCGCCGTTGATAGTAGACGGCAAGCGCATCGGCTTTGCCGTATTGCGCATCGATGTCCTCCAGCATGGCTCTGTCGGGCACCGTGCCACCCGAAGGCAGTGTAGCCATGAGTGAGTCCGGGGCGGCGAGCGTGCCGGCCTCGGTCATGCGCCGAAACTCCAGGTTATAGCTGTTCAGCTCCGCGAGCTGGAGCTTGAGCGGTGACGGCATCGTCTGTTGCACCTGCAGGACGTTGTCCCCGACACCGGAGAGAAAGCAGGGCAGCCGGTCCTCCGAGGTGGACGCAGTGCCACTGCGCGCAGCGGGCGTCCAGTAGACCAGCCGCGCGGTGACATCGGGTTCCTCGCCCGCCGAGACAAACTCGATGGTCTCGGCATGCGGGTTCTCATCCGTGCGCACGCCGAGGTAACGAAGCACGGTATCGGCCGTGCCGCCCGGTAGCTGCGATGCCCGTCCGTCCCACAGCGCCAGCAGCAGACTGCTGCGGCGAATGAGCGTGTCGGTGAGATTGGCGTACATCGCGTCGCGTTCGGCCGAGGAGCGCCGGGCCACTGGCCGGTCGCGCGCACCTGACATCAGTTCGACGCAGCGCACGCCCGGGCGGCGCAGCAGATCCTTAAGCCGCGCCAGGTTGCCGGCGTCGAAGTCGGTGGCGTACTGGTCCAGCGGCATTGGCAACACGGCCTCGACGCGTACGCCGAGCTCAAGGGCGGTCTCCGCGACCAGCAGATCCGCACCCTCAGCCATGCCCACGATCAAGCGCAGCTCGGTAGCGGGCAGGTGCTCCTTGAGTTGGCGCACGAAGTCCATCACGGCCTCCCGCAGCCGCGGCAGCTCGGCCGGATCGAGGTCCCGATGCCCTGAAACCCCTACCATGAATGGGGAATTACCCGCGGGATTGGGGTAGTACAAATCCAAGATACCGCCGGGGGTCAAGTACGAAGGCTGCAGATTGTGCGGGCTGGGCCGTACTCGTCACAATACCTTGCGTTGCAAGCGTCCAATCGCTAAGTTGCTAGCGCCAACAACAAAAAGTAAGCATTATCTTACGGGGTTGTCCGGGCGGGGGGTCTGTGCTGCAGAGCAATGCCGAGCGCGAGATTCGTGCAAAAGGCGCGCGCGCGTACACGCTTCGCAAGGCGCTGGGGAGCTGAACCGTGGCGCGGCGCGAGGTTTTCGTCAGCTACTCGAAGCCCGATCACGACGCGGCGCACGAACTCGTGACGCAAGTCGAGGCCCAGGGCATCGAGTGCTGGGTTGCTCCACGCGATGTGCAGCCCGGAGCGGTCTGGGCGGCGGAGATTGTTAACGCCATCGCCGCGGCCCGCGTGATGGTACTGGTGTTTTCAACCAGCGCTAATAGTTCTCCCCAGGTGAGCCGCGAGGTGGAGCTAGCCGTAGACAGGGGAGTACGAGTCCTGCCGTTTCGGATCGCGGACGTCGAGCCCTCGGGCAGCCTCAAGTACTTTCTGACCGGCCAGCATTGGGTGGATGCCTTTCCTCCGCCCCTGGAGCGTTACTACGCGACGTTGTGTACTTGTCTGAATACGTTTCTGGCGACCCCCACCAATCAACCGCCACAGCCTGACCCGCCGCCAGCGCCGTGGCACCAACCCCGCCCCGACCACGTGCGAGTGAACTTCGAGGCCGCGAATCTTCGCCGCCTCGAGTCCGAGCTCGCGATCCACATCGGGCCGATAGCGAAATGGATGGTGCAGCGTGCCGCGGCCGAGGCGTCCAACGTCGACGCGCTGCTAATGCAGCTTGGCGGACAGATCGACTCCGAGACGGAGCGGCGCAAGTTCATCAGTGGCTGCCGCGAATGGCTGCGCGCCCCCCGCTAAACCTACGCAAGCCAATTCGTCGGTGCGCACGCGAGTAGCAGCGTGCTGTCAGTCTCTATGGCGGGGACAGGGCTTCCAGCTCCTTCAGCGCTTTCTTGACGGTGATCCGCAATCGATTGAACGACACCCCAAGCGCCGCAACCTCATCGCCACTCTTGGCCGGAAACTCCGGCGCATCCTCTCCCCTGCTGACCTGATCGGCAATCCTGGCCAGGTTGAGCACCGGTCTCACGACCAGCGTGGTCAGAAGGATATTGACTGCCAGGAACATAAACAGAAACAGGCCCACCAGGAGATACACGATGTTCTTCAGCGCGGCGTTTGCGCGCTGCAACGGCAGTCCGTACGGCACGGTGACGATTTGCGCACCAACGACGTCCTTGAACTGCCAACCAAAGCCGTTCGCGGTGCCGTAGGCGTCGAGCATGGTAGGCGGTGCCGCGGCGAGCGTGCTGTGGCACACGAGGCATTTTTCATCGAGGATTCGTAGCGGCCGCGCGAGATAGAGAGTCTTACCGAGGGCACTGTCCCGCTCACCGATCAGCTCCTTGGAGTCGGCGTTGTCAACAAAGTACTTGACCACGTCCACCTCCCAATCGACGGCGCGGTCGCGCAGGTTGGTCGGATTGAGCGTCGCTTCCTTGTACGTATAGTCGGGAAACTTTAGACGCAGGAGCTTGAAATATTCGTTGGCCGCGTAAGCGGAGACTGCTTGCGGCAAAAACTGGTAACGGATCTGAGTCTTCAGCAGCGGATTGATCTGTTTGAGGGTGTAGGTGCGCACCGCCAACGCCGACTCCATCATGATGCGCGCGTTGCCCTGAATTTCACTGCGCGCGTTTTCCTGCAGCAGCCGATCGGCGACCTGGTAGCTCACCGCGAGGCCGATGAGGAACACGATTAGCAGAACGACGTTGATTTTAAGTAGGAGTCTCATCGAGGTTCGCTGCCTTGTTCGGGTGCCGGCGGAGTCGGCTGACTGCTCGATTGCGACCGGTCGCGGCGGTCGGGTTCGGGCGGTGGCGGTGGATGAAGGATGGTTGTCCATTCAGGATGCAGAGCCAGGTGCGCATCCATGGCTGCGAAGAACGCCGGGTCTTTGAGGCGAGCGCGGAATCGCTCAATGAAACCGCCGCGCCAGTCGCGTGGTATCGTCAACCAGGTCTGGATGTCGGAGTAAGTTACGGCGCGTACCAGTTGCGGTGCGACTTTCGTCAGACTGGTCGGTGCGTTTCCAGGGAGGGGATCTCGAAACGCGATCGGCATCCTCTCGACGAATTCAGCCGACGGACGCAGTCGCGAGTCTAAACCCGTCCGATCCCCCCGGTGGAAGAACTGGTTCGCCCCGGTTTCTTTGTCCAAGCGCGTGGCCGTGTCGTCTCGTAGCAGGAGCCTTGCCGAACCCTGCTCATCGAAGACCGCGTCGGACTGCTCGTCGGCGAAGAGGACTATCACCGCCTGATGGCCCTGGATCCCCAGGCGTCTGCCTGCGACCCGCATTGCCTCCGACCTGACATCCACCTTTACCCAGCCCTTTAAAACGAGCAGCGCGGTAACGTCGCCGCGCGGGAGAAAGTAGACGCCGGTAGACGGGCCTATGCCGACCAGATTCCCCCCCTGCGATTCAATCGCCAGGAACGCACCGGGCCCTGTTTCGACGATGTCTCCGGCGAGCAGGGTTACCCCTTTGGAGCCGCTCAGCAGGGTGTCACCTCGCACGATCGTGAACGGGTCGCCGTCGGCAATCGACACGAGGCCGTTGAATCCCGCGGCGGGGGACTTGGCATCAGCGAGGCAGGTCCCCAGGGCGAGGGCGAGTAGGGCGAGCCGTCGCAGCTGAATGAGGCTCGGGTGAGCGCCACCGCGTCCCCCGAAGGTTGTCGTTATTTGTTGTTTGCTTCTCACGCGCACCTTGCCGGCCTTAGTGTAGCGCGACGCTGAGCGTTCGCCGAGTGCCTGAGCGGCACCGGGCCCAGGAGCGCATTCGATGTCTAGTGTCTGTCCGTCACCTCGTAACGGATGACTTCAATTGCCGCCGTGCGCCGCTCTTCTGGAGTGATCGGGGCGCGGGTGCCGGGCGCTGCGAACCCAATGCGTGTGAGAAGCGCGTCGAAATCACTGCCGCTTGCCTGGCGGGCCACGCCGGGCTGAGCGAGGTAGCCGAGATCGTGCGGCTGACCGGCGCGGGCTTGTTCGCAGATCACGATGAGCTCGTAGCGACCAGGCGCGCCTGCCCAGCCAGGTAACTCGATCGGCGCGCTGTTGCGCGGCAGCCGGTTGCTTTCCTGATCGACCGGGAAGACTGCCTCAATCCCGAATCGTTCATCGAGGGACAGAATCGTGACGTCGAGATCATCCGACCCGGTGTTCTGCAGGCGGACCACCAGCTGCGCGCCCCGCGTAACGATAGCGCTGCGGTCGACGCCGAGCCGCTGCCGCGCGCCGCTCGTGTCGCGCACCCAGACTTCCAAATGCAGTGCACCCGGCTTGCCCGGGAAGTCGGCGGCGAGCTTCTGCAAGCCGACCGCGCGCGTTGCCCGATAAAGCGCCGTTCGCAGGTCGGCGTCCGCAGTGGCCGCGTCGAGGTCGACCGCAGCGATCCGTTCGAGGCTCACGGGGAGGGTGCGTGGGCTCGCGAGAAACATGCGATGATCCCGCAATACGAACACCAGATCCGCGGCAGCGCTATCCGCCGTGAGCTCAAGGCCTGCTGGCCGCTGCACCCGGCCGACCAGTGCCCGGGCGTTCGCGAGCGGGGCCAGGTCGCCGACTGGCGCATTGTGGCCGCAACTCAAGGCGGAGGGCGGCGCGCCAAGGCAGGGCTCCGGACCCGCGATACGCACTTTCAGGTCCCAGTTGCTCTCCAGCAGGTGTGCTACACCTGCCCCGAGTTCATCGCTGCGATCGGCTTTGACATGCCAACGCGCCAGCTCCGTCGGCTCGGTGACCGGATCGGCCCATGCCTCTGTCAGCGTCGCGCGACGCACACGCAGGAGTCCCGCGGGTATCGTGCGCGCGTTCGCAGCGAATGCAGGTGAGAGCGCCAACAAGGATCCTGCTGTCACAGTGTTGAGGCGGCCGGCCGCGATATGAAATTCAGATCCGTGGCGTACCGCAGGCCAGTCGCCCGGTATCAGGGGAGATCCCTCGGCTCCGATCGGCTCATCGAGCGCCCCCTCGAATTCGGGTGTCGTGTCCGGATAGCTCATCGTGTAGAACGCCAGGATCCGGTGCGCCACTTCGCGGTAGCTGCCTGAGCCCGAGGCACCCAGGGCCTGAAGTAAGGCGTAGGTAAACAAGCCGTGGGTCTGGCGATCGGGCGCACCGGCCGGCAGCGGCATTTCCGGCGCCGTCTCGGCGGTCTGGGCGCCATAGAATGCGACGTATCCCCCGGGCAGGGCGCGGTTGCTCGGGCGCACCACGCGCTCGACCGCGGTTCGCCCCGGGCCAGGGTGAGCGATCCCGGGCACCCCGAGCGTCTGCGGCGCGACGGAGCGCGCTCGCAATGCATCGATCGCATGACCGAACTCACTGCCGACGATCGCGCCTTCGACGCGCCCGTTCGCTCCGTCCCAGCGGCCGACGTCACGGGGCAGAAACGTCTCATCCAGGCCATCCGCCTTGGTCCAATCGCGATCGCCCTGCGGCTGCTGTGAGCCGTGACCTGCGAAGTAGAGAAAGGCGAGCTCACCCCGATGCATGCGGTCGGGCAAGGCGGCCAGAGCCGCGAGAATCGCTGCGCGCGTGGGCAATCCGTCCGTGTGTGGCACCCGATCGGCCAGCACGGTCAGGTGCGATCGCGGCAGTGCCCGGGCCCCGCACTGCCCCGAGCGATGCGCGAGCACCTTACGTGGCGATGGGGGTACGCGAGGTGACGTTCGAAGAGTACGACGCCTGTTTCCGCGCGCGCGGCTGCCGCCACTGGCCCTGGTCTCCCTCGGGCACTCGCGGACAATTGCCGGTGACCGACGTCAGCTGGCGTGATGCGGATGAGTACACCCAGTGGTTGAGTTGCGTCACCGGGAGCCCGTACCGTCTGCCTGCGGAGAGCGAGTGGCGTGAGGTCGCCTCGCCGGAGGCGACGCGACTCAAGCGTAGCGCTGCCGCCGGACAGCCCCTGGCGGCCAACTGCCGCGGCTGCGGTGGGAGTTGGGACGGACGCGCGAGCGCACCCGCCGGGTCATTCACGCCGAGTGAACTCGGTCTCTACGATCTCATCGGCAACGTCTGGCAGTGGATGGCCGATTGCCGTGACATCGCGGGCCACGGCAGCGAGTGCCGCAAGCGCTCGGTGGGCGGCGGCGCATTTACGACGCGGCGGAGCGTTGCGCTGACGCTGCCGCGTGCCGCTCTCACGGCGGGCACCCGCGATCGAAATATCGGTTTTCGCGTGGTTCGCGATCTCGAGACGACGGCGCCGGTTGCTCGCGCATCCTGCGAGGCAGAGGGGACACCCTGATCGGCGGCCGGCGCGCCGCGTGCGTCACTGCATGCGGCTGCGGTCGATCGGCCGATCGCGGTGGACGAACAGCCACTCGGCGTGCTCGGCGAGCGCCGCGTGCCCGAGCAGCGCGAGGACGGTGCGCCGCTCGTCATCCGAATGCGCGGCGATCAGCCGATCGTGGGCCGCGAGGAACACGTCATACATGTAGCCGTACTGGCGCTCGAGTTCACGGTCGGCGGTTTTCTGCACCAAGGCTTCGATCACGCCGCCCGCCAGGGAGAAGAAGCCCATGCTGAAGAGCAACTCACGATAGAAGTCCTGCCTCGACAGGCCGACCTCGACGGCGAGCGCGGCAGCCACCAGCAAGCCGATCACGACGCTGCCGCTGGCAACACGCTCGGCGAAAGACGCGAAAGCCCCTTTCTGGTGGCTCGCGTGCCAGTAGTAGTGCAGCTGCTCGGAGCGCGAGCCGGACTCACCAATCGTCCCGACCCATCTGTGGGTGGCAAACTCGATGCCGCCTGGGATACCGCCGTGCCGCACGTCGGTCAGCAGCAGGGTTACCGTGCGGATCGCGTTCGGTATCCACTCCAGACCCGGGTCAGCCTGCTTCAGCATCGTCCGGTGCGCCGCCGGCGTAGCGCCGCGGGTGCGAACGCCGGCAATCGCCCAGAAGAGCTCGACCCGCAAGCCCTCGGCCACCGCGCGGAATTCGAGGTAACGGCGGTGCCACTGGCCGCGTCGCGCGAGCGAGTTGCCGACCAGGAGCGCGAGCAACCCGGCGAGGAATCCAAAGATGGAGTAGCGGCAGAGGCGGCAGCCTTCGGAGTGATTGAAGGTGAGAAAGAAGACGCCCATGAGGACCGTCAGCGCGGAGGTCGAATAGAGGATCACCATTACCCGGCGGCGCATTCGCGCGGCGAGCCAGTCGATGGCGTCGAACAGACGCGCGGTCTCGATCACACACTGCGGCGCGGCCGCCAGCGTACTGATCGCCCCGGACGAGGCGTTGGTACGTGCAATCGCCGTGGCGTAGCGGCGCAGATCGCGATCGAGTTCGGACGTGCGGGTCGCTACCAGCTCCGAGTCCGCGGGCAGGCCGGACTCGAGTGGCCCCTCGAGGGAACACCTGTAACCCTCCTGAAGGGCAACCAGGCCGGCAGCCGGTGGTGCGCCGCGCCGCGAGGTGACGATGTGATAGACCAGATCCGGGGGCACGTCAGGTAGCAGCTCCTTGTGGGGCGGGCCGGAATCGTCATCGAGCCACGCTCGGCGGGCGAGGCGGAACTCGACGGTGGCGGCTGCTCCGCTGTCGGTCACACGTCCGTCCCACAGGGCGAGGAGAATGAACGCGTCGCTGGCGATCAGCCGGCCGGCGGCGGCGTACTGCGCAGTCCGCGCCGCGCCGGGAGTTGCGACGTCGGTGAACGAGAGGCCCTCCCCGAGAGGACAGACGATGCGCTGCCGGCAGCGACCCACGATCTCTTCAAAGCGCGCGAGTTCGCGCGCATCGCTGAAGTCAGCTCGGTACATATCCAGCGGCAAGGGCAGAACCGCGACGCACTCGATGCCGAGTGCGACGGCCTCTTCGGCAACCAACAGATCGGCACCGGGGCTGAGCGAGGTCGCCAGCAGGAGCGGCGCGGCCGGGAATCGGTCGCGCAACGTGGACAGATAGCGCCGCGTCGCGGCGCGGAGCAACACGCCTTCCTCGGGCACCAGGTCACGGTGCCCGATAACCCCGAGGAGGAGCGGAATCTGCGCCGGAAGGGTGGCAGGCTCGGCGGTCACGTGGAGCCACGTTACTACTTCAGCATAGCGGCCGCCCGGTCGTGCACGTCCCAACCTCGTTGGCTGAGCTCGGCGCGCGCGCGCGGCGAGATGGCTCCGGAGAGCCAGACCTCCCGCGGGGCGTCAGCCGGAAGTGCCTGACGCAGGGCGCTCTCGTAACCCGCGACGTCCTGGGTCCAGTAGACAGAGTCGAAGGCGCCGGTCAGGAGCACGTGGCCGTCTGCCCGCTGCGCGGCCGGAATGCGCAGGCCGGACAGAATCCGTGCGAGCGGCTGGGGGGCGCCTGCACCCGCCGGTTTCAACACCGCGGTTGCCTGTTTGAGGATCATGGCTGCTTCCACCAGAGCGAGTGGGTCCGCGTGCCGCTCCCCAAAGTCGGCGAGCTGGTCGGACAGCTGCAGCTGTCCGATCGCCACGATTTCGGGCGTGGCCGCTGCATGGTCGGGGTGAGTTCGGTCTACGTTGGGTTCGCGGGGCGTGGCTCCCGCGGCAGCAACCATGATCAGCCCAGCGCCGAGAACGCCGGTGACCAACCGCCAGAATGCGAGTCTATGACTCCCGCTCGACGGACTCATTCGTGCTCCCCCCTGTGTGGCGGCCGATCAGAGTTTAGCTGAGCGCTGCCGTCTGCGTGCGCCGTACCGGTCGGTATTGCTCAGGAGGCCGGGGACAGATTTTGGCGGCGAGTCGGGCTGCATTTGCGGGTACACAGGGTTCTTCCCCATTGCAAGTAGTTGTCGGCGGTACTAGCGTGGTAAGCACGGGCTTATCAGACTTCCCGATACACGATCCCCGAAATAGCGCCCGGGGTGCGCGGTGTCAGCCCGCTGTTGCGGGGGCGACGTCGTGCGGCGAGTGCGGATGGATTTCGAGCGCTACCGCCAATCCAAGCCGGCCGAGCAGGCCGAGCGTCTCAGGCGTCAGGTCCAGGCGGAAAGTCTCGCGCACGAACAGACTGACATGAACCTCGGCGATGCCGCCATCGGTACTGAGCTGCTGCAGGAATGCGTGGGATCGACGCAGCTGAGCGAGCGTCTGCAGCAGCACGCTCTCCACCGAGAGTCGGCCAGAAGAGAGTTCCGGCTCCGGCATCAGTCTCCCCATCCAATAACTCTCTCGATAGGCGCCCTGGCGGACCTCACCCCCGGGGCTGCGGCGCGGATCGCCGGCTTTCCAGGTGTGTTGCGGGTCGATCCCGAGCGTCTGGGTGATGGTGCGCGGATCGATGCTGGGATGGCGGATGCGAAGCGAAATGGTGAATTCGTATTCGCTCATGGAATTGCCCGTTGAATTCAGCCGCGCGCCGCCCTGCGCTGCTTGCATCAGTCGACCGGGACTTGGATGTCGAGCAAGGCAGCGCTCACGGCCGGACTGCACGGCCGTGAGCGGTGTCAATGGACTGCGTTTTAGTAGCGGCGCGGCCCGCCGCGGTTACCACCGCCCGGGCGCTCGCGATCCTGCGCTTCGTTGACCTTGAGGGGGCGGCCATCGAAGTCGACGCCGTTCAGCGCCTGCATGGCGCGCGATGCGTCGGCGTTCGACATCTCCACGAAACCGAAGCCGCGCGGGCGACCCGTGTCGCGATCGGTGATCAGAGAGACCTTCTCGACGGTTCCGTGCTTGGAAAACAGGGCGCGGACGGCCTCATCGGTCGCGGTGAAGGGGAGATTTCCGACATATAGTTTGGTCATTGCAGAGTACTCGCGAGAGAAAAGAAATACACCGGCAGATAGGTCCTGCCTCCTGGTTCGTGAAGCTTTGCGAGGGTGAGAGATTGGCCGAAGGAGCGTCGGTTGCGCACGGAAGCCAAGGCAAACAAGCCGAAAGTTACGAGCCGGTCTCCAGATTACAGGTTTTCACGCAACGCCGCCATCTTTCGTATTCTGCAAGCGCGTCATGCGCTGGCGTGCCCGCGCGCGCCATGTCGCTGTGGGTGCGGGTGCGTTGCGCTCTGCAGCGGGAAGGCGCAAGGTGAAGCATCCGCTCGATGGTCTGCCGTCCCGGCGCGAGCGAGGAGCACTCCATGGACCATGCTGCAGCGACGCTCGCCATTCGCAGGCGACTCAGGCAGCGAATTCTGCCGCACGGTGAGTTGTGGCGCCGCCTGGGCGAATATACCGGCGGAGGTTCGTGCGGTGGGTGTGGCGAGCGCATTACCTCAGCGCACGCGTCCTATGCCGTAGACTTTACGCCGGGCGTGACTTCGCAGACGATCCGATTTCATCGCGCCTGCTTCGAAATCTGGCAGCGTGAATGCCAGACTGCGCTGCCAGCCTAGCCAAGGCGTTCAGGTGTCGCTGTGATACGTCGCCGTGACCGTGTAGATCAGGTGCAACTGACAAGGTCGCTTTGAGGCGTAGTCCTGCACNCGCAGGCCGGAGCACTCCAGTACCCCTGCTGCCTGATGCGCCGGGTCGGCGAGCGCCGCTTTGACGGCATTGGTGAGATTGAACTGTCCGTCGCAGTCGGCATAAGGACAGGGGAACTCGAAGAACGCCCGCGCCGGCGGATGCAGTACGTGCGACTGCAGTGTCGGGGTGCTCGAGGTCGTACTCTCGAACTTCAGCTCGAGGCGCAGATACTGGACGGCTGGGAACGCGACGCGCAGCGCCTGCGCGGCTGCGCGGTCGCGACGCAACCGCTCCATGCGCTCCTGGCGTGCGGCGGCGCTGAAACGCGCCGGGTTCACGTTGCGCTCCCGGAAGTCGGATCGCGCGGAGTGCCCGACGCTTCCAACTGGCTCGTCTCCGGGTTCTGAGCGCTCGGGCGAGCTGACCGACGCTGCTGCTTCTCCTGCTGGCGCGCCTTGCGGGCCAGTTCTTTCTGTTTTCTTGCGTGATGGTAATTCGGCTTGGCCACAAGGGTCTCCTCTGTCGCTGAAGTGGAAGCCGGGGCAGGCTCGGGGTCCGACCCACGGGGCGGCATGGGCATGCGCGCTAGGGGGTCGTGGTCGGCGCGTACCTCGGCGCCACTTTACTCCAGAATTGGACAGCCGGCTCGGCGGGCACAATGCGGACGGGATATATGCCGGTCGGTCAGTGCCCCGCCGCCCCGGCGGCGATTGGGCTGCGCTATGGCATGATGTCCGTCGGCCTGAACGGTCATGGGCGTGAATTCGCAACCCACCGCGTCGTCCGTCATCGATCCCAGCGACTGGGTCGAATACGCCGCGCGCGAGCACCCACGCCGACCGTTCCTCAGGACCCCGGCGGGTCGACAACTCAGCTATGAGGCTTTGCGCGAGAAGTCTGCGAGTCTCGCGTCCGCATTGCAGTGGCGCGGCGTGGCGTGTGGCGATCGTGTTGCGGCTCGAGTGGAAAAGTCCCTGGAGGCCGTACTGCTTTATGTCGCCTGCCTGCGCATGGGTGCGGTGTTTGTACCGATCAACGTCGCCAGCGCGCCCAACGAACTCGACTACCTGCTGCGCGACTCGAAGCCGCGCATCGCCATTGTGCCCCCGGGCGAGCGAGCCGCGCTCGCACCGCTGGCCGATCGCGCAGGGATCGAGTGCCTCGAGACGCTCGCGGCGGACGGGGAGGGCTCGCTGTCGGAGCTCACACGACTGGGTGACCGCGAGCGCAAACCGCTGGGACCTCATGACGCACATTCGCCGGCGGCGATCGTGTACACCTCCGGAACCACCGGTCGGTCAAAGGGCGCGATCCTGACGCGGGCGAATCTTGCATCCAACGCAACGGTGCTGGCCGAGGCGTGGCGTTTCACCGGCCAGGACGTGCTGCTGCACGCGCTGCCGCTGTTTCATGTACACGGACTGTTTGCGGCGATCAATACCGTACTTGCGTCAGCTTCGGGCATCCTGCTGCTGCCGAAATTCGAACTGCCGTCAGTATTGAAACACCTGACCGAAGTCACGGTTTTCATGGGTGTGCCGACCCACTACACGCGCCTGCTGCAGGACGGCGGGCTGAATCGCGCGGCGACCGCGCACATGCGGTTGTTCGTCTCGGGGTCGGCGCCCTTGGCTGTCGAGACCCAGCAGGAATTCTTCCGGCGCACCGGCCACGTGATTCTCGAGCGTTACGGCATGACCGAGACGCTGATGAACACCTCGAATCCTTACGACGGTCCCCGGGTCGCGGGCTCGGTCGGGCCTGCTCTGCCGGGCATCGCGGTGCGCGTGACCAACCGGGACAGTGGCGCCGTGCAACACCAGGCGGATGTGATCGGGACACTCGAGATCGCGGGACCGAACGTCTTTGCGGGTTACTGGCGGGATCCGGAAAAAACCCGCGCCGAGTTCACCGCCGACGGCTGGTTCAAAACGGGAGATCTTGCCCGCATCGATCGCAATGGCTACGTGCACATCGCAGGTCGGGTCAAGGATCTCGTCATCAGCGGTGGCTGCAATGTCTATCCCGGGGAAGTCGAGTCGGAGCTGGATGCGCTGCCGGGCGTCGCGGAGAGTGCCGTCTTCGGGGCTCCGCATCCGGATTTTGGCGAGGGGGTTACTGCCGTCATTGTGCCCGAGGCCGGAGCCGTGCTGTCGGAAGCACAGATCATCGAGTCCCTGAGCGCGCGCCTGGCTCGCTACAAGGTCCCCAAACGCGTACTGCTGGTCGCGGAGCTGCCCAGAAATGCGATGGGCAAGGTACAGAAAGATGCGTTGCGTGCAACATACGCATGCCTCTATCGTGCGTCCTGATTTGCTCGGCGCTCGGGCCATTTGGAGCTGGACCGGGTTTGCGACCCTGACTCATACGGGCCCACCATGCCCCGCCTGAGCGGCTCCGCAGGAGCTGCGCTCGCCCATTCGATGACCGGAGAGGGGACCATGTGCGACAACGACTCGCTTGAGGACATGATCGAGTATCAGCTCAGGTCGGCGGTGCTGTCGCGACGACTGTTTGGAGCGCTGACCCTCGGCGCCGGCGTGGTCTCGCTCCTGCCGCCTGTTGCCGGCGCCGCGGCCGAGGTGCAGGAAGCGGAAGTCGACATCAAAACGCCCGACGGCGCCGCGGATGCTTACTTCGTGCGTCCATCCACGGGCTCGTATCCCGGGGTGTTGATGTGGCCGGATATCTACGGCCTGCGTCCGGCCTTCAGGCAGATGGGACAGAAACTGGCCGAATCAGGCTATTCGGTCCTGGTCGTCAACCCTTTCTACCGGATGAAGCGGGCGCCCACCGCTCCCGAGCACGCCGATTTCGAGGATCCTGCCACACGCACCGCCCTCATGGCGCTGGCGGGCTCGCTGACGGCGCAGACCGCCGTGACGGACGCGAAGGCTTTTGTTGCCTGGCTGGACGGCCAGGCATCCGTCGACCGCAAACGCAAGATGGGGACGACCGGTTACTGCATGAGCGGGCCGATTACGATGCGTACGGCGGCAGCGTTCCCCGATCGCATCGGCGCGGGGGCTTGCTTTCACGGCGGCGGTCTGGTGACCGACAAACCGGACAGCCCGCATCTGCTGGCAGCGAAGATGAAGGCACAGTATCTCTTCGCCATCGCGGAGAGCGACGACCAGCGCCAGCCCGAAGCGAAGAATGCGCTGCGCGCAGCATTCGCCACAGCGAAGCTGCCTGCTGAGATCGAGGTGTACGCCGGCACCATTCACGGCTGGTGCCCTCTCGACTCGCGCGTCTACAACCCCGATCAGGCGCAAAAGGCCTGGAGCCGGATGCTGGCGTTGTTCAAGACGGCGCTGGCGTAAGCCAAGGATCGCAGCCGCGAACTCCTGACCGACGGCCAGGGGGTGCGAGGCTATTTCCCAGCGACCGCGGGTAACCTATCAATCAGCCCGATCAGCGACCTTAGTCTCTCTCTGTTGATATCGCTGAGAGCTTGTGCATGCCAGTGGAGCTGCTGGCCCAGCTGCTCATGCAGCGCGCGCGCCGCGCCAGCCAGAGCCGCGGCGGCGGTCACTTCTGAACCCTTAGGTGCACGCCAGCCGCTCTTGCCGTGGTTTGCGCGCGCATGCGTGACATACGCCTGGTAGCAAGCCGATGCAAATTCCCCCAGGTCCGCGAGGAGACGTCCATCCTCGGCATCGAAGTGCTGCGTGGCATCGTGCGTCACGACCCAGATCGTTCCGACGGTTCGCGCGCCCGAGGTGAAGGGAATCAGCAGCGCCTCGAGGATCTTCGGGCGTACTTCCGCCAGGTATCTGTAGTGCAGCTCCGGGTCCGACAGCAACTGCAGGGAGTTGCTGTCGACCACCATTCCGCAGGGACTGAAGTCGCGAGGCGCCGTGCCCCAGAGGTGCGCAGCCATCTCACCGCTCAACGCATGCGAGCGGAACAGCACTTCGCTCCGGTGCTCCTCGATGAGGCTCACGCCAGCGGAGCCGCCCCGGCACAGTCTCATGACCGCTTTGACCAAATGCTCAAGAATGCCTGCGGGCGATCGGATCATTTGCCCGGCGAGCTCGACGAGCACCTGACTCTCCGCTTGGTACTCCGGCGCGCGGCATGAGCGCCACGCCAGTTCGGCGCTGGAAATGACCACCTCGAGCGGCACCAGGGGCTCGAGCGGCCTGGCTGGCTGAGCGGAACGCTCGGTCGTTGGCTCGGACATGAGCGCAGCGGAACAGGAAACAGTGCCCGCGATTATACGCCTGCGGGACGGTGGCGCGCCTGGCGCAGCGCGCACTCGTCACTCAGTATAATTTCTTGTTAGTGTTATAATGAGGAACCGGCGAGGGAGCGCCGGCGCGGCGCGGCGCTTCGCTGCGATGCGGCGAAGGCAGATATTGAAAATTTCGACTCGCAGGACGGTTGATCGCAGCCTCGTGGCCCGGCACGCCGGGCCGTGCCCGTGACGCGATGACATGACGTCCGCAGGCTCCCAGCCCGACGAATCAGCCCCCGAACCGCCAGCGGTTACCGCTCCTGATGATTTCGTCGAGCGGGCTCTGTTGCCCTTCCCGGTGGTGGGAATCGGCGCGTCGGCCGGGGGAATCGAAGCCCTCAACGCGTTCTTCGACGGACTGCCGCAGGAAAACGGCATGGCGTTCGTGGTCGTTCAGCATCTGCCCCCCGAGCGCCAGAGCCTGATGGCGGAGATCCTCACGCGTCACACGCACATGCCGGTGCTGCAGGTGACGGCCGGGCTCGCGCTGCAAGCGGGCCACGTCTACGTCACCCGTCCCGGCTTCACGGTGACTCTCGAGCGTGGCGTCTTTGCGCTCGGCGAGCCCGTCGAGAAGCGCGGCCATCGCCGTCCGGTCGACGACTTCTTTCGCTCCCTGGCGGACACGCAGCATGAGAAGGCGATCGCCGTCGTACTCTCCGGAATGGGCACCAACGGCACCGCGGGCGCCCGGGCCATCAAGGCCGCCGGTGGCCTGTGCGTCGCGCAGTCGCCCGAGAGCGCCGAATTTCCCGCGATGCCCACGAGTCTGATCCACGCCGGCTACGCGGATCAGGTACTGGCGCCCGGCGAGATCGGACCGGCCATCGTTCAGTACGTGAAGTATTCGAGCCTCGACGCCCAAGGCTCGGCTGCGGCGCGCGCGCAGGAGATCCTGCAGCGCGAGCGCGGGCATCTGAACGACATTCTCGCGATCCTGCGAACGCACACGGGTCACGATTTCAGCGGCTACAAGAAAGCTACCGTGCTGCGCCGTCTGCAGCGGCGCATGGGACTCGCGTCGCTGTTNACACTGGCTGACTACGCGGCGCGCCTGNGCGACAACGCGCAAGAGGTACGCGCGCTGGCAAACGACATGATGATCAACGTCACCNGTTTCTTTCGCGATTTGCAGTCGTGGGAGGCGCTGCGCGAACTGGTGGTACGGCCGCTCGTGACCGGGTGGCAAAGCAATATACCGATTCGCGCCTGGGTGTCGGCGTGTTCGAGCGGCGAAGAGGCCTACTCGCTCGCCATGCTTCTCGCCGAGGAGATCTCCGGCTGCGGCAAGAACATCGAGGTCAAAATCTTTGCCACCGATGCGTCCGCCAAGTCGCTCGACCTGGCGCGCGCGGGCGTGTACCCGGGAGGCATCGAGGGTGATGTGTCACTCGAGCGCCTCGACCGGTTCTTTGACAGCGACGAGCACGTATACCGGATCCGCAAGCAGATCCGCGACATGGTGGTCTTCGCTCCGCAGAATGTGTTGCGCGA
>JGI12053J15887_10000312_pt1 | contig 18999 bp, 11 predicted proteins | sample MedBloCAOM1_O3_FD_15887 | JGI IMG/M metagenome (IMG submission 15887)
GTAGGGTACGACTGTTCGTCGATTAAAAAGTTACATGAGCTGGGTTAAATACGTCGTGAGACAGTATGGTTTCTATCTTCTAGGGGAAGTTAGAATAAAATAAGGATTAACCTTGTACGAAAGGAACATGGGGCACTGTTGCTATATCTTAGCTTATAGCTAAGTTTATAGTAGTTTTATTAACCTCTGGTTTACCTGTTGTTTATGTGCCCGATATTAGATTTAAAGTGTAATGATTAAATAGTCATTATAACACAGGGATGTTATCGTCACTTAAGTAAATAAATAACATAAGCACGGCAGGAAAGCTAAGTTAGTCAAAGATAAGTGCTGAAAGCATATAGGCACGAAACTTACCTTAAGATATTTCTTAAATATACGTAATAGAATATTACGTTAATAGGCTTAGTTTGTAATGGTCTAGAGATTTTAAGGAACTAAGTACTAATTTTATAAAAAACTAAATAATTAATATATCTTACATTTTTTATAGTTTACTGGCTGATTAGCCTAAAAGTAATGAAATTGTTTTGTAATCAGTAGACTTAAACAGAGTCGGTTGGTTAGCATAAAAGTAATGCAATTGTTTTGTAATCAGTAGACGCAAGTGCAATACTTGCACTAGCCTTTATTAGGATTAGTGGTCAAGTGGTACGACTTAGCTCTTTCAATGCTAAAATCGCGGGTTCGATCCCCGCCTAGTCTAAATAAAAAAAAATAAATGTATATGATATATAGATGTATTAATAATAATAATTAATTATATTTTATAAAGATATTAATGTAATTTATTTTTATATAAAATTATAGAGGCTATAGCTCAATTGGTAGAGCGTACTGCTCATGACGGTAAAAATAAGTGTTCGAGTCACTTTAGCCTTACATATACAGACTGATAAGAGATTAAATCTATATTTTACGATTTTTTTGCGGGTTAGTGTAATAGTAACACATTTGGCTCATGACTAAATAACAAAGGTGCAAATCCTTTATCCGCGTATATATGTTAAATATAAAATAAGATCTGATTTATATTAATTTAAGCTAAAGAGGAAAAGACAGAGAACTATTTTGTATCCAAGTTATATCTGAGCACTGAAAATCTCATATATATAATATTAGGTAAAGATAATTTAAGATTAGGATTAGTTTAGTATTAAATCTGAGTGATGGAATGGTAGACATAACAAGCTTAAAACTTGTAGGCAAAATGCCGTGAAGGTTCAAGTCCTTCTTCAGATATATTAGTATAGAATGAGACTTTTATATAATTTTTATTATCTATAGTATTTTATTAAATTATCTGTTTGAAGGAGGAGACAAATTTAAATATAAACTATAAAAATTCAAATTTTAAGTCCCATATAGAAAAGGATAATTTAAATTATAATTTAAATAATAATAATAATAATGATAATTATAATTTATTAAGATAAAGTGTTAGAAAAAAAAATATTATTTTTTTTCTCTTAAAGATAGCTGTCTCAGGATACCAAATTAAAATACAAAATAAAACTATATTATGAATTTTTTTTGTAGAAAAAATAATAAATATAATTTATATCCTTAGCTATCTAATTATCTATAGGTTAAAAATTAGATAGTGATATAATATAACAATTATTCATAAAAAAAAAAGGTGTAAGTTAATTTCTGCCAATTCTGTTAAGGGGATATAGTATAATAGGTAGTACAGTTGCTTTGCGAGCGGCCTGTCAAGGTTCAAATCCTTGTATCTCCACAAGTTTTAATTAAAACTGATTATGTTATGTATTAAATTCGTTCATAATATAATTTAGTATCTTATCTTTAAAGGATATTTTAGTGATAAAAATGTTTTATTATTATCAATTAATTTAGGATTTAACTCTAAATTAAGTAAAATCTTTATTAAAGGTAATAAGTGTTAATTATATATATAATACACTTATTTTTATTTTAAGCTCAGATAACTCAATTGGTAGAGTGCACCATTGAAGCTGGTGATGTTGTGAGTTCAAATCTCACTTTGGGCATAGTAGTTCTAAATTTAAGTTTTAATTTTTATATTAAATTAAAATGGGTGTGCTGGAATTGGTATACAGGTTCCTTTTAGGCAGGAATGGTTAATAACTGTGCAAGTTCAAGTCTTGTCACCTATATTTTATAATTATAATTATAAATTAAATTTTTACTTATGTATTAAGTATATATGTTGTAGACTAATGGGTAAGTCATGAATTTTTGGTATTTATTATTGAGTGTTCGAATCACTCCAACATAATAGAGTGTAAAAGTTAAAATTTTATACATTATACATTTAATATGTACATGAAAAAAAATGAAAAGGATAATATAGCTCAATAGGTAGAGCGACTGTATGTGGCACAGTAGGTTCTCTGTTCAATTCAGAGTATTGTCCCTTTAGAATAAATTAGTACTTTTCAATAATATTGGTATATTAATTAAATACATTTTTAGTGTCCTGTAATAATACCCTAATTATATTTAGCAATTATTTTTAAAGATAAATCTTCTTAAGATAAGCCCGGGTAGTTTAATGGTAAAACCTTAATTTCATGCATTAAAGATGAGAATTCGATTTTCTCCTCAGGCTTATATATAATCATATTATTTATTAAACGTAAATTTAATTTACGTGCTATTAAATAGTATATATCTATTATAATTATATATTTAATCCTCCCCCTTTTCATGACAATAATTTCTATTATATCTTTATTATTTTCTAATGCCGTCACTTTAAGACGAGATATCTCTATTCTTTTTAACAGAATTGCTATTATAGCTCTAATTTATTGTATTTTACATGGTATAATGAGTTTATCTGTTATGGGTAATGGTATTGGTTTACATGGAGGTTTACTTCATATAACAAATATTACACAAATCTTCCAAATTTTTATTTTTTTAATTAGTATATTAATATTACAATTAACAAGTTTTTACCATAAAGAGCTAGTACAAGAAGATTTATCAACTTTTAATAAGTTTTATTCTTATAGATTAAAAATTGTTAAAATAATAATGGGGGAACATATAAAAATAATAGAATACCCTTTAATTTTATTATTTGTTATTAGTGGAGCAGTCTTTTTAATATCAACTAATAATTTAGTATCTATTTTTCTTGCCATTGAATTACAAAGTTATGGTTTGTATTTATTAAGTACTATTTATAGAAATTCAGAATTATCTACCACAGGTGGTTTAATTTATTTTTTATTAGGAGGTTTAAGTTCATGTTTTATTCTATTAGGTACAAGTTTATTATATGCAAATTCAGGTACAACAAGTTTAGATGGCTTATACATAATAAACAGTATAAGCGATGTAAATAATAATTTAACTTCATGATATAAATCTTATTATTTAAATTTTTCTTTACTTATATTTAGTATAGGGTTTTTATTTAAAGTTAGTGCAGCCCCTTTTCATTTCTGATCTCCTGATGTTTATGATGCTATACCTACCATAGTTACAACATTTGTTGCAATTATAGCTAAAATTTCTATTTTTATATTTTTATTAGAATTAGTTTATCATACTAATAATTCTTTATCTGAATTTAGCTGAACTTATGGTTTATTGATAAGTTCTCTTCTTTCATTGATAGTTGGAACTGTTGTAGGTTTAACTCAATTTAGAATTAAAAGATTACTTGCATATAGTACTATTTCTCATGTAGGTTTTATACTCTTAGCTTTAAGTGTATCTAGTATAGAGTCAACACAAGCTTTTATATTTTATTTAATACAATATACTATAAGTAATTTAAATATATTTATTATATTAATTACAATAGGATTTTCATTGTATGGTTATATAAATAATAATAAAGAGGCTAATAATTTATTAGATAAAAATAATTCTCCTATACAATTAATTAGTCAATTAAAGGGATATTTCTATATAAACCCTTTATTATCTTTAAGTTTAGCTATTACTATATTTTCTTTTGTAGGTATACCTCCTTTGGTAGGGTTTTTTGCAAAACAGATGGTATTAAGTGCTGCTTTAGATAGTGGTTATATTTTTATATCTTTAATAGCAATACTTACTAGTGTAATAGGGGCAGTTTATTATTTGAATGTAATTAAAGAAATTTTTTTTTATTCNCCTGAATATGAAAGAAATCCTATATTAGAACTTAAAGGTTCTTATATCTCTAGTCCTTTTTCTATTACTATTTCTATTATTACATTAGTAATTTTATTATTTGTATTTATGAATAAAGAATGATTAAGTATGGGTACCATATTGGTACAAATTTTATTTAGTAATTAAATGAGTAGTATGACATTATTTATTTTGTTTGTATCTATAATTGCTTTACTTTTTTTATTTATTAATTTAGTATTCGCCCCTCATAATCCTTATCAAGAAAAATATAGTATATTTGAATGTGGGTTTCATAGTTTTTTAGGACAAAATAGAACACAATTTGGTGTAAAATTTTTTATATTTGCTTTAGTTTATCTATTGTTAGATTTAGAAATCTTATTAACTTTTCCTTTTGCAGTTAGTGAATATGTAAATAATATTTATGGTTTAATTATAACATTAGGATTTATAGTAATCATAACTATAGGTTTTGTATTTGAATTAGGAAAAAGTGCATTAAAAATAGATAGCAGACAAACTATAACTACAGTCAAATTTAATTCGTCTTCTGCTATAGAATTTATAGGAAAAATTTAAAGGTAGTACTTAAATAAAAACCTTAATTTTTAAACTAAGAGTTTTTAATATAAAACCTGTATTTAAAGGATATTTTATGATATATATAATATAGGTCTTAAATATATTAACCGGTATATATTAAGCTGGAATATAAATGAAAGTGATAAACTTTCAGCTTCTCATTAGCTCAATGGTAGAGCATAGTACTTCTAATACTAGGATTTTAGTTCGAATCTAGAATGAGAGTATAATAAAAAACATATTATCTCCAATTAAATTACTTATTTTAATGGAATGGTTTCCTTTTTATAATAAATTAAATATTTTTAATCTTATACATAATTAAGGCTTTACTATCTAATAATAGTATTGATACAAGATTAGAGGGTTTCGTTTTTAAATAGAAACAGTATAAAAAAGAAAATTGTAATAATACTATTAATTATAATTTTCTTTTAAATAATATAATGCATGTTATTTTAAAGGTAAAGGTTAGTATATCAAGTACTAAAAATATGAGTCCGAATCTCATACATACAGCATCGTTGGATCAGATCAGGAATATGTTATAACGAATTTTCTTCTCAGATAAGCACTTAAAAGAGAAGAAAATTTTTAGTTTGTTGTTTTTTAATAGTAAGGATTAAAATTTTAATAGAAAGAATATGGATTTTTTTTGTATTTCTTTTGTATTTTACTCCTTTGTATTTTATTCCTTTTATTAATTTATTAAAAATAATAATGATTTTGGGTAAATCTACAATAATTTAGTCCAAGACTAAATTAAGTTATAGACAATTTAGTGTTATCTTTACATTTTATATTTTGCGAATTTTAAATATATTATATATTTAACTTGGTTTTTCAATATAGAAAATTCTATTAATTTTTATTTTTTATGTTATATATATTAATTGAGAATTTTATTTTTAATTTTGATGCCCCCAGTCCTTGAGGTATATACTTTCAAGATAGTGCTACTCCCCAAATGGAAGGGTTAGTAGAATTACATGATAATATAATGTACTATTTGGTAATAATACTATTTGCTGTAGGATGAATCTTGCTATCTTTAATAAGAAATTATATTAGTACAAAATCACCTATATCACATAAATATTTGAATCATGGAACACTTATTGAATTAATATGAACTATTACTCCTGCAGTAATATTAATATTAATTGCTTTTCCTTCTTTTAAATTACTATATTTAATGGATGAAGTTAGTGATCCTTCAATGTCTGTTTTAGCCGAGGGTCACCAATGATATTGAAGTTATCAATATCCTGATTTCTTAGACTCAAATGAAGAATTCATTGAATTTGATTCATATATAGTACCAGAATCAGACCTGGAAGAAGGAGCACTACGTATGTTAGAAGTGGATAATAGAGTTATCCTTCCTGAATTAACACATGTTAGATTTATCATAACAGCAGGTGATGTTATTCATAGTTTTGCTGTACCATCTTTAGGTATAAAATGTGATGCTTATCCTGGAAGATTAAATCAAGTATCTGTTTTTATTAATAGAGAAGGAGTTTTCTATGGCCAATGTAGTGAGATTTGTGGTATATTACATTCATCAATGCCAATTGTAATTGAATCAGTCTCTTTAGAAAAATTCCTTACTTGATTAGAAAACCAGTAATATATTAGAATGAAAATAAGTCATCATATAAAGTTATTTATATTATTAGCATGGATAGCTGCTGGTGGTCTTAGTTTTTATTCAGAAATTAAATAAACCTTTTTTAATTAAGTAACTAACTTACTATATAAGTAAGGGGATTTATAATAACAGGGAATATGATATAAGGCAGTCGATATTACTAAAAGGAGCGGGGTTGGAGCTTCTTTTCTTATGCTATATCGTGTAAGGTTACTTTAAATAATTTAAAATTAAATAAAATACTATGAATATTACCTTGATACTTTTTTTAATAGGAATTTTAGGATTCGTATTGAATAGAAAAAATATTATATTAATGCTTATTTCAATTGAAATAATGCTATTAGCTATAACATTCTTAATATTGGTAAGTTCACTTAATATGGATGATATCATTGGCCAAACTTATGCTATTTATATAATAGTTGTAGCAGGTGCAGAATCTGCTATAGGTTTAGGTATTCTAGTTGCTTTCTATAGATTAAGAGGAAGTATTGCAATAGAATATAAATAATGTATTTAAGTATAGTAATCTTACCTTTATTAGGATCTATAGTAGCTGGCTTTTTTGGTAGAAAAGTTGGAGTTAGCGGAGCGCAATTTATTACATGTTTAAGTGTAATAATTACGACAGTTTTGGCAGTACTAGGCTTTTTTGAAGTAGGTTTTAACAACTTACCTGTATCTATAGATTTATTTAGATGAATAGATAGTGAATGATATAATATTATTTGAGGTTTTCAATTTGATAGTTTAACAGTATCTATGTTAATTCCTGTATTAATAATAAGTTCTTTAGTCCATATATATTCAATAAGCTACATGAGTAGTGATCCTCACAATCAAAGATTTTTTAGTTATTTAAGTTTATTTACTTTTATGATGATAATACTTGTAACAGCTAATAATTATTTATTAATGTTTGTAGGTTGAGAGGGTGTCGGTGTTTGTTCATATCTTTTAGTTAGTTTTTGATTTACTAGAATAGCTGCAAATCAAAGTTCTATGTCTGCCTTTTTGACTAATAGAGTAGGAGATTGTTTTGTAATTATAGGTATGTTTGCTATACTATGATCTTTAGGTAATTTAGATTACGCAACAGTATTTTCACTTGCTCCTTATATTAATAGTAATATAATTCTTATAATAGGAATATGCTTATTAATAGGTGCTATGGCTAAAAGTTCTCAAGTAGGATTACATGTTTGACTACCTATGGCTATGGAAGGGCCTACTCCTGTATCTGCATTAATACATGCTGCTACAATGGTTACAGCTGGTGTATACTTATTAATGCGTTCTTCACCTTTAATCGAATATAGTTCAACTTTATTATTATTATGTTTATGATTAGGAGCAATAACTACTGTCTTTAGCTCTCTTATAGGTTTATTCCAACAAGATATTAAAAAAGTTATAGCTTATTCTACAATGAGTCAATTAGGAATGATGGTTATTGCAGTAGGGTTATCTTCTTATAATCTTGCACTATTCCATTTAATAAATCATGCTTTTTATAAAGGATTATTATTTTTAGGAGCTGGAGCTGTTATACATGCAGTGGCCGATAATCAAGATTTTAGAAAATATGGAGGATTAATATCATTCTTACCTTTAACTTATTCTGTTATATTAATAGCTAGTTTAAGTTTAGTCGCTTTTCCTTTTATGACAGGATTTTATAGTAAAGATTTCATATTAGAATCTGCATATGGTCAATATTCTTTTAGTAGTGTTGCTGTATATGTTATAGCAGTAATAGGTGCTATATTTACTACTTTATATTCAGTAAAAGTTTTATATTTAACTTTTATAACTAACCCTAATGGCCCCCTACAAGCTTATAAACATGCACATGAAGGTAATTTATTTTTAAGTTTACCTTTATTTATACTGGCTATATTTTCTATCTTTTTTGGTTTTATAACTAAAGATATTTTTATAGGATTAGGTTCAAATTTTTTTGTAGATAATAGTATATTTATTCATCCTATTAATGAAATCATGATAGATACTGAATTTGCTGTTCCTACTTTATTTAAATTATTACCTTTTATATTTACTATTTCATTTAGTTTTATAGCTTTATTATTTTCAGAGTTTTTATCTGAATTAGTCCTTAAATTTAAATTATCTAGATTAGGTTACAATATTTTTGGTTTTTTTAATCAAAGATTTTTAGTTGAATTTTATTATAATAATTATATTACTAATTTTGTTTTAAAATTAGGAGGAAAATTTGCTAAATACTTAGATAAAGGTAGTATTGAATGATTTGGACCTTGAGGGTTAGAAACTTTTTTAATCAAATTAAGTAAAAATCTAGGATTTTTAAGTACAAGTGTTGTAACATCATATGGTTTATTTATTGTAATAGGTTTATCCTCTATTATTTTTATTTCACTTTTAGGTATAACTTTAGATTTAGTTATATTAATAATTATAGGGGCACCCTTTTTAACCTTAAATAATGGAAACTTATTTGTTTTAAGTAAGCAAGCCCAAATTTATTAGTAATCAATTAAATTTAACATTATTTAACTAATATTATTAGTTAAATATATATTTATATGTATTTTGTGTAATATTATCTTGTAATATCCTATAGAATATATTTTATATTAATCTGTACAATTCCTATTGTGTAAATATATATTAATATATTATAAAGATAGTTTTAGATTATAAGTCGAAAATAAGATACTTTGTACATTTATCGGTTTAATGGTCTTTATTTGTATTTTATTTTTAAATTTTTTTTTATTTTATAAACCATGAGAATCTTAAAAAGTCATCCTTTATTAAAATTAGTTAATTCATATCTTATTGATGCATCACAACCGAGTAATATAAGTTATCTATGAAATTTCGGTTCTTTATTGTTACTTTGTTTAGTTATACAAATTATAACAGGTGTAACTTTAGCTATGCATTATAGTCCTAACATTTTAGAAGCATTTAACTCTATAGAACATATTATGCGTGATGTAAATAATGGATGATTAGTTCGTTATTTACACAGTAATACAGCTTCAGCTTTTTTTTTCATAGTATATTTACATATGGGAAGAGGAATGTATTATGGATCATATAGAGCACCTAGAACATTAGTTTGAGTTATAGGTACAGTGATATTTATACTTATGATAGTTACAGCTTTCCTGGGTTATGTATTACCATATGGTCAAATGAGTTTATGAGGTGCAACTGTTATCACTAACCTTGTAAGTGCTATCCCATGAATTGGACAAGATATTGTAGAGTTCATTTGAGGAGGTTTTTCCGTAAATAATGCTACTTTAAATAGATTCTTTGCTTTACATTTTGTTTTACCTTTCATATTAGTAGCTTTAGTCTTAATGCATTTAATTGTACTTCATGATACAGCAGGGTCAAGTAATCCTTTAGGAGTTTCAGGTAATTATGATAGAATAACATTTGCTCCTTATTATTTATTTAAAGATTTAATAACTATTTTTATCTTTATTTTTGTTTTAAGTTTATTTGTTTTCTTTATGCCTAATCTTTTAGGTGATAGTGAAAATTATATAATGGCAAATCCTATGCAAACTCCACCTGCGATAGTACCTGAGTGATATCTTTTACCTTTCTATGCTATATTAAGATCTATACCTAATAAATTATTAGGTGTTATTGCAATGTTTAGTGCAATCTTAGCTATAATGTTATTACCTATAACAGATTTAGGTAGATCAAAAGGTTTCCAATTTAGACCTATAAGTAAATTCGCCTTCTGAGTCTTTGTAGTAAATTTCTTAATATTAATGAAATTAGGTGCTTGCCACGTGGAAACACCATTTATAGAGTTAGGTCAAATTAGTACAGCTTTATACTTCAGTTACTTTATATTTATAGTACCTGTAGTTAGTATATTAGAGAACACTCTTGTTGATTTAAGCAGTTGAGAACGAAAAGTCTCCTAATAACGAGTAAAAATATTAATATTTTGTATTTAATTACAAAATATAAAGGTTATGTTGTAAATGGTTTACACTATGATTGCAAACCATAAGTAAGAGGTTCGATTCCTCCATAATCTTATCTTTATAAATACTATTGATATAAAGAAAAGTTTAAATTATAGTATAATATTATGGTTCCATAATAAGTAAAGTAAAATAAAAGGAGGTTTGACTCCTCTATAATATATTTTTATGCGTATTAATATATTTACACATAGATATAATCTAAAATTTTTAACCTATTTACTCACTATCATAATAAAAACATTAAATAATAAATAAACTTTTTAAATGTTTCCTATGATATGTTTTAATTAATAGAAAATAATTTTTAATCAGTATATTAATACCAATAAAGTTTCGACATCTTCTATTACAATATGAACTGAACGTTGATTTTTATCAACAAATGCTAAAGACATAGGTGTTCTATACTTAATCTTTGCACTATTTTCAGGGCTTTTAGGTACTGCGTTTTCTGTTTTAATAAGAATGGAGTTAAGTGGACCTGGTGTACAATATATCGCGGATAATCAACTATATAATAGTATTATAACAGCTCATGCACTATTAATGATATTCTTTATGGTTATGCCAGCTTTAATAGGTGGATTTGGTAATTTCTTATTGCCGTTAGTTATAGGTGGGCCTGATATGGCATTTCCAAGACTTAATAATATAAGTTTTTGATTATTACCACCTAGCCTATTATTATTAGTATTTTCTGCCTGTATAGAAGGTGGAGCAGGTACAGGTTGAACAATTTATCCTCCTTTATCAGGAGTACAAAGCCATAGTGGGCCTAGTGTTGATTTAGCTATATTTGCTTTACATTTATCAGGTGTTAGTAGTTTATTGGGTGCTATGAATTTTATAACAACAATAGTTAATATGAGAAGCCCTGGAATTAGATTACATAAACTAGCTTTATTTGGATGAGCTGTAGTTATTACAGCTGTATTATTATTATTATCCTTACCTGTATTAGCTGGTGCAATTACAATGCTCTTAACTGATAGAAATTTTAATACATCATTCTTTGAAACAGCTGGAGGTGGTGATCCTATTTTATTCCAACATCTTTTCTGATTTTTCGGCCATCCTGAGGTTTATATCTTAATTATNCCAGGTTTTGGTATAATAAGTACAACAATATCTGCTAATTCTAATAAATCAGTATTTGGTTATATTGGTATGGTTTATGCTATGATGTCCATTGGAATATTAGGATTTATCGTTTGAAGTCATCATATGTATACAGTCGGTTTAGACGTGGATACAAGAGCATATTTCACAGCTGCTACATTAATAATTGCAGTACCTACAGGTATTAAAATATTCTCATGATTAGCTACATGTTATGGAGGTTCTATTAAATTAACTCCTTCTATGTTATTTGCTTTAGGTTTTGTATTCATGTTCACAATTGGAGGATTATCGGGTGTAGTTCTAGCGAATGCATCTTTAGATATAGCCTTCCATGATACTTATTACGTAGTTGCTCATTTCCATTACGTCTTAAGTATGGGTGCTGTCTTTGCAATGTTTAGTGGATGATACTACTGAGTACCTAAAATATTAGGTTTAAATTATAACATAACTTTATCAAAAGTACAATTCTGACTTTTATTTATAGGAGTTAATGTTACATTCTTCCCACAACATTTCTTAGGTTTACAAGGAATGCCAAGAAGAATAAGTGATTACCCTGATGCCTTTGCAGGATGAAATTTAATAAGTAGTTTTGGATCTATAATAAGTGTAGTAGCTGCTTGATTATTTTTATATATTGTATATCTACAACTAATAGAGGGTGAGTATGCAGGTAGACATCCATGATTAAGCCCACAATTTTACACAGATACTTTACAAGTGGCTTTAAATAGAAGTTTTCCAAGTTTAGAGTGAGCTATAGCTAGTCCACCTAAACCTCATGCATTTGTAAGTCTTCCTTTACAATCAAGTTTAAGATGTACAAATAAAGATTGAGTAGGGACCCTGCTATTATTTAATAATAATCGATCAAAACATTTACAAGCTAGTTTTTTTCCTTTTACTATTTCTAATAAATTCTTTGTTAATTTAAGTAAAAATATCTTTAAATATATTTTTTTTATTTTACCTTTTATATTAATATTTAAAAGTATATATACTTGTTGACATAATGATATATGAAGTTTTATATTTTTTAGTCAACATATTATAAGTAATATACCTTTTTTTGGGCAAATGCTAATTGAAAATTTATGAGGGAATAATTTAATTTTATCTTTAGATAGTATCAAAGATAATCAGGATATTATTCAATTAATATTTACAGGCGGCTTAGGGAGTTGTTTAGGTAAAAGTATATTTGAAATAGGGTTTTTTAATTTTTCTAAGTTACCCGCAACCATGTGCAACGATGCAGGTGAAATAAAAAGACCATCTATTAAAGCACCTTTAAATATATCTCTTATGACGACAAGAGGTCCAGATTCAGCTTCAGGTTCAAGTTCAGTACCTTCAGGTTCATCAAAAGTTCCTAAGGAAGTTNTTGAAAAAGATCCCGATTCAGATTCAGATTCAAATGCATCAAAAGTTTCTGGAGAAAGTAAAGCAGAAAGTGATAGATTAATTGGGCTTTTACCTGATCTATTTATAGATGAATTTAAAACAAGATTTTTAGCTACTAATAATAAAAATATTAGTGTTCTAAAAACACTTAATAAAGATAGACATCTTTTAGGTTTAAAAGTATTAGAAGAATATAAAGAATGTGGTGTAACTGATGCTGACTTAGCCAAGGAATTTTTTAAATTACTCCAAATTCAAACACACATGTATACGGCTTCCGTTAATCATAGAGATAATTTTCTAAATTATTTTAGTAATTTTTTATCTAAGGAGGATCAAATTCAAATTAAAGAAAGGACACTTATAAAAGAAAGAATATATAATGAATATTCAGTTAAACTTATGGAATTAGGTACTAGATATACCGTGGTTGATAAACATTATTTAAAAGAATTTTTTGATCTGATTAATATATACCGAGAGGGTGTAAATAAAGAACTATTAAATATGGAAAAAATATTACAAAAAGGTATTAATAAAAGTAATATTTATCATCAAGTACCTGAATTTAATAAAATAGTTAATTCAGATTATCCTCAAGCTAATAAAACTTTTAATGAGCAGGATGGATACTTAAAAAAAAGAATTGCAGAAGTATTAAATGAGTCTAAAAAATAAATTTATTATTTTATGCTAAAATTCACAACCTAAATCAAAAATAACACTTTTAAGTGTTATTTATATAACATAGGGTTATATAATATAATATATAGATATTAAACTATATATTATATTATTCTCATTAGCTCAAAGGTAGAGCATGATACTACGGATATCAGGATTTTAGTTCGAATCTAGAATGAGAATTTAATAAAAAACTATATATCTTGAACTAAATAAGTTATTTTAATAGTTTTTTAATCTTTAGTTTTAATTAAACATTATTTATTATGTACTAATAATTAGTATTAATTAGGCAAAAGTATCTTGGTTTTTATATTTAACACTGTTATTTTTATCATAGTAAAAAAATTAAATTTATTTTGCTTTATACTCCTACAGTTATTTCAATAATCGAAGTTCTTTTGGTCTTAGTTCCTGCTTTATTAGCTGTAGCTTATGTGACAGTTGCAGAAAGAAAAACAATGGCAAGTATGCAAAGAAGATTAGGTCCTAACGTTGTAGGATATTATGGTTTATTACAAGCATTTGCTGATGCACTAAAACTTTTATTAAAAGAATATGTAGCACCTACACAAGCCAATATTATATTATTCTTTTTAGGGCCTGTTATTACTTTAATTTTTTCTCTTTTAGGTTATGCAGTAATACCTTATGGACCTGGGTTAGCTATTAGTGATTTAAATTTAGGTATATTTTATATGCTAGCTGTATCTTCTTTAGCTACATATGGTATACTATTAGCTGGTTGAAGTGCTAATAGTAAATATGCTTTTTTAGGTTCTTTAAGAAGTACAGCTCAATTGATTAGTTATGAGTTAATATTAAGTTCTGCCATACTTTTAGTTATTATGTTAACTGGTAGTTTAAATCTTACTGTAAATACTGAATCTCAAAGAGCAGTTTGATTTATATTACCTTTACTCCCTGTGTTTATTATATTTTTTATTGGATCTATAGCTGAAACTAATAGAGCTCCATTTGATTTAGCTGAAGCGGAATCGGAACTAGTTAGTGGTTTTATGACAGAACATGCAGCAGTTATCTTTGTATTCTTCTTCTTAGCGGAATATGGAAGTATAGTATTGATGTGTATACTTACAAGTATATTGTTTCTAGGGGGTTACCTATTAATGAATAATTTAGATATATTTAATCTTATTCATTTTATTTTTTCTAATTTGTTTTTTGTTGATTGAATTCTTGATTGAAGATCTTATACAGAATACTTTTTAAATAATTCTATTATAGAAGGTTTATTGTATGGATTAAATATAGGACTGAAAAGTTCTATATTGATCTTTGTTTTTATATGAACAAGAGCATCTTTCCCTAGAATACGTTTTGACCAATTAATGGCTTTTTGTTGAACAGTCTTATTACCTATACTATTTGCTTTAATAATACTAGTACCTTGTATTTTATTTAGTTATAATATATTTTCAATTAACATAAACTTATTTTAAAAAAAGTTAAACTAAATTAGTATTAATAAAAAAAAATTTTTTTATTAAAACTTTATTATATAAATTTATTATAAATACTATCCTATCTTACCATTGAGAATTTACTATATCCTTTTATATTATTATGTGTGTATATATCTATCATACTCATGGTGTTCCCTTTTCTACTAGTAAATGGAGGTGTAAATTGTATAAGAGTGTTCTTATATACTTTACTTGTAATCCCTATAATAGGGATATTTTTTATCTCAAGTATTGATTCTTTTACAAAGGAATCTTATTTTGAATATGTAAATTCTTCTAACCCTTCTTCATCAATAAATAAAGAACATGTTAATTGAAATAAGTTAACTTATTATAAAAAAATCGCTTTTATAACTTCTATATTAAATTTAATTATATCATTAATAATCTATATACTGTTTGATTTCAGTAATAATCAATTTCAATTTATACAGGAACATTATGATTTAAGTTTTTATGATATATATTTAGGAGTAGATGGTATTTCAATTTATTTTGTGTTATTAACTACTATAATAATGCCTATTGCATTAGTCTCAAATTGAAATTCAATAACAAGTAATATAAAATCATATTTAATAATAATGTTATTATTAGAAACTTTATTATTAGCAGTCTTTTTAGTATTAGATATATTATTATTTTATATATTTTTTGAAAGTATATTGCCTCCATTATTTATATTAATTGGTTTATTTGGTTCAAGTAATAAAGTAAGAGCTAGTTTTTATATTTTTTTATATACACTATGAGGATCTTTATTTTTATTATTATCTATTTTAACTATGTCTTCTATAATGGGTACAACTTATTTTGATGCTTTATTGAAAAGTAATTTTGATTATACTACTCAGATATTTTTATTTTGTGGTATATTTATAGCTTTTGCAGTAAAAACTCCAACTATCTTTTTAAACAATTGATTATTAAAAGCTCATGTAGAATCACCATTAGGTGGAAGTATAGTACTAGCAGGGATTGTTTTAAAATTAAGTTTATATGGAATATTTAGATTAATATTACCTATATTACCTAAAGCTTCCCTTAATTATACTTATATAATATTTATTATAGGTGTAATTACTATAATATATGCTAGTTTTAGTACATTAAGAACTACAGATATAAAAGAACTAATAGCTTATAGTTCAGTATCCCATGCTGCAGTATATTTAATAGGTGTATTTAGTAATACAATTCAAGGAATTGAAGGAGGTATACTATTAGGTTTAGCCCATGGATTTGTTTCAAGTGGTTTATTTATATGTGCAGGAGGGATATTATATGATAGATCTGGAACCAGATCTATTTATTTTTATAAAGGAATTGCTCAAATAATGCCTTTATTTTCTTTAATATTTTTTATCCTGTCTTTAGGTAATTGTGGTGTACCTTTAACTTTAAATTTTGTAGGGGAATTTATGTCTCTTTATGGAGTATTTGAAAGATTACCTATATTGGGTATATTTGCTAGTTCTTCTATAGTATTATCTGCAGCCTATACAATATATATGTTTAATAGAATATCTTTCGGAGGTTCTTTTAGTCAATTTTTTGAAGAAAATATAAGTGATATAACCAAAAGAGAGTTCTTTTTATTATTTACATTAGTTTTTTTTACTATTATATTTGGTATATACCCTTCTTTTATATTAGATGGTTTACATTATTCTGTAACAAATTTATTATATTATATATAATAACAAAAATTTGTTTATTTAATTCAACTCGATACTATCCTTTTGTTAAACATATATGCCCATATATTTACTTCTTTGACTGTTCAGCCTCTGTATAAATTATACCTTTAGTATAAATACTTACAAGGTTATTAATTAGTGGATGTATTATTTCCATTTTTAAATAAAAAAAAAGGTACTAAAAGTAATTCTAAAACTCTGGTTTTTATTTTTAACTTGATGATTATAAATTAAGGAAAGTCTAGACGGGTTATAAAAAATTTTATATCTAAATTAAAATTTTAAGTTTTTAAGAGAAATAAATAATAAGTAATAAATAATCAATTATTTAATAATTAACTTTAATTTGCGTACTTTCAAGCTAAACCCTAAATTTATTTAGATAAAAAATCTATCAGCAATTTTAACTTTCCCTCAGGAAGAGGCAAAGGTTTTAATATAAATAATTTTAATTTACATTAAAACTTTAGATTAATCACTAAAACTAGCTTAATTTAATCTCAAGTTAAAAATAAAAATATTTTTTTCAGTAATAGATGCTATAAATTTTACTCATATATTTTTGGGGCTAAAGCAGCTTAGATTTAATTTAGTAAAATGTAAGTAGATTTTTACACCTTTACCTTTTGTTTTTTTTTTAGGTCGCACTACACCTTACCTTAGTTATAAGATATCTGGCCATACGCTTCTTGACTTGATAGTTTAGCTCCTGCTAAAAAAAAATTTTTTTTTATTTTACCCCTTTTATTATTTATTTAATGTGAATACTGGCAAGCTTATTGCTTAATCGATGGATTATTTTCATCCTAAATTATTAAAAAAACCCAATATAATAATGCCTCAATTAGTACCCTTTTATTTTGTAAATGAAATCACTTTTACTTTTGTAATAATAGCTATAACAGTTTATATATTATCTAAATATATATTACCAAGATTTGTTCGTTTGTTTTTATCTCGTACTTTTATATCAAAACTTTTTTGATAGTTTTATAAATAAAAAAAATTTTTTTTATACATGGAAAAATTAAATTTTCCATTATCATTGTTTTATTATTACTCTAATTATTATAAAAGAATGAATGTGTATGTATGGATATTTCAAGGTCCTATATGTTTACCTTTAAGTACTAAATATATGAACAGTATTTTAAGTCAACCCTCCGAAAGTTTATTCACAGATATTCTTAGTCCTTTAAGTCAATTTGAAATAAGAGATTTATTAAGTATAGATACACCTATTTTAGGAAGTTTACATATTTCTATTACTAATATAGGATTTTATTTAACAATAGGAGCTTTTTTCTTATTAGTTTTAAACCTTTTAAGTACAAATTATAATAAATTAGTTAGTAATAATTGATCTATAAGTCAAGAATCATTATATGCAACTATCCATAGTATAGTTACAAATCAAATAAATGCTAAAAATGGTCAAGTATACTTTCCTTTTATTTATACTTTATTTCTTTTTATTTTAATTAATAATTTAATTGGAATGGTTCCTTATAGTTTTGCATCAACAAGCCACTTTGTATTAACATTTGCGCTTAGTTTTACTATAGTTTTAGGAGCAACTATTTTAGGGTTCCAAAAACATGGCTTAGAGTTTTTTTCTCTATTAGTGCCTGCAGGTTGTCCTTTAGCCCTACTACCCTTATTAGTACTAATTGAATTTATTTCATATTTAGCTAGAAATATATCATTAGGTTTAAGATTAGCTGCTAATATTTTATCTGGTCATATGTTATTACATATATTAGCTGGTTTTACTTATAATATAATGACTTCAGGTATAATTTTCTTTTTTCTAGGATTAATACCATTAGCTTTTATTGTAGCATTCTCAGGATTAGAATTAGGAATTGCATTTATACAAGCACAAGTTTTTGTAGTATTAACTAGTGGATATATTAAAGATGCACTAGACTTACATTAATCTGTTTTTTTTATAGATCAATTTGATTACCTATTACTTAAAAAAAAATACTCTGGGTAATTTTATTTCCCTATCAAATATAATTATCTTAAGAATATTACATTCTTGAGATAATTAAAAAATATATAGTGATGTAATGTGACATTCCCAAGGTAATTACAAATTCTAGGTTGATATAACAATATATCAAAAAGAATTAAAATTTATATAGTGATGTAATGTTACATTACATCAAAAAAAAAAGATGAGTTTGGTGATGGCTCTGATTGAACGCTGTCCAAATACTTGACAC
>JGI12053J15887_10000313_pt1 | contig 18959 bp, 16 predicted proteins | sample MedBloCAOM1_O3_FD_15887 | JGI IMG/M metagenome (IMG submission 15887)
GCATATTTGCGCACCTCTTCGGTGATCTTCATTGAACAAAAGTGCGGTCCGCACATTGAACAGAAATGTGCTGTCTTCGCACTCTCCTGTGGCAGCGTAGCGTCGTGGTAGGACCGAGCCGTTTCCGGATCGAGGCTCAGATTGAACTGGTCCTCCCAGCGAAATTCAAAACGTGCTTTGCTGATCGCGTCATCACGGTATTGTGCACTCGGATGGCCTTTGGCCAGATCGGCGGCGTGCGCTGCAACTTTATAAGCGATCACTCCTTGTTTCACATCGTCGCGGTTCGGTAATCCAAGATGTTCCTTGGGCGTGACATAACAAAGCATCGCTGTGCCGTACCAGCCGATCATCGCTGCGCCAATCGCGCTGGTGATGTGGTCGTACCCGGGCGCGATATCCGTCGTTAATGGCCCGAGTGTATAGAACGGAGCTTCATGACACCATTCCAGCTGCTTCTCCATGTTTTCTTTGATCATGTGCATCGGCACGTGACCCGGACCTTCGTTCATCACTTGCACACCGAGTTCCCAAGCACGCCTTGTGAGGTCACCCTGCGCTTTTAGTTCCGCAAATTGCGCTTCATCGTTGGCATCTGCGATCGAGCCCGGCCTTAGACCGTCACCGATCGAGAAACTAACATCATAAGCCGCCATGATCTCGCAGATTTCGTCCCAATGGGTGTAAAGAAAGCTCTCCTGATGATGAGCAAGACACCACTTTGCCATGATGGACCCTCCGCGCGAAACGATGCCGGTCATTCGGCCAGCGGTGAGGGGAATGAACCGTAGTAATACGCCGGCATGTACCGTGAAGTAGTCAACGCCTTGTTCGGCCTGCTCGATCAGCGTGTCGCGATAAATTTCCCAGGTCAGTTCTTCGGCGCGGCCCCCGACTTTCTCGAGCGCTTGATAGATCGGAACCGTTCCAATCGGGACCGGGCTGTTGCGGATGATCCACTCTCGCGTGGTGTGAATGTTTTTCCCAGTCGATAAATCCATCACCGTGTCTGCACCCCAGAAAGTAGCCCAACGCATCTTCTCGACCTCTTCTTCGATACTCGAGGCGACGGCGGAATTGCCGATGTTGGCGTTGATCTTCACCAAAAAATTCCGGCCAATGATCATCGGCTCCGCTTCAGGATGATTAATGTTGGCCGGAATGATGGCCCGACCGCGTGCGACCTCGGCCCGCACAAATTCCGGAGTGATGTACGCCGGAATCACAGCTCCCCAGGGTTGGCCAGGATGATGGCCGGCGTTCGTCATTATTTCGGGATATTCGCGACCTAGATTTTCACGGATCGCAATGTACTCCATCTCAGGCGTGATAATGCCGTTCCGAGCGTACCAGAGTTGGGTGACCGGATGTCCGGCTGCAGCACGTAATGGACGACGGAGTAGACCAGGAAATTGGCCATCCGTCCCGTTTCGTTCCGCGGCCTTCTTGGCATGCGACTCGCTCAGGTAGCCGTCGTCTTGCGGACGCGTGGATCGTCCTTCGTACTCAGAAGCATCGCCACGTTTCAGTATCCAATCTCGACGGATTGGGGGAAGTCCTTTCCGAATGTTGTGTTCCTGGTCCGGATCACCCCACGGTCCGCTGGTATCATATAGGTTTACCGGCAAATTATTTTCCGAATTCCCGTCCGGCAAACGGGTAGGTGATTGGTCGACCTGTCGAAGGCTGACACGAAGGTTTTGCCGTCCATCGATGTAGATCCGGCGGCTTTTTTGAAACGGGCTTGTGGTCATGAGATTAGATCGCAGGACCACTTTGGCTCCCTTCGGCGGCATTACCCGCATCAGGTTCTAAGGGTTCCTCGAAAAAAAGTCGAGGATCTCAGCCAACGGCTCCCCTGCAGTGCTGAAACTATTCCCGGAGATTACCAGGACGCAAGGGGTTTCCTAATCGATGACCGACAGGCAAAAACGGTAGGAACGCGTTCGCGACTACGCCAAGAACCCGCTGCGGCTAAACCGGCTTTTGGAAAAATGCGGTTTCGCAAGCGGAGTTCATTGAGTATATCTACGTCGACCAAGGTGAGGGGATTCATGAATAGGACTGCTGGCCTGCGATCGAATTCAATGCGTTGGCTACTTTACGTTTTCACAGCACTATTAGCTCTCCGTGCTGCGGATGCTGCGTTAGTTTTTCAGGACCGGCATACTGACTCGGGCGGCGCCCCAATCGTTTATAGCTTCGAGACGAATTCCCAGGAAACTGCGTCTCCGGTTGATCAGACCCAAGCGACTAAGGTAGCCACATCGTGGGCTGCCAAATATTACAAATTGCCGGCTCTGTCGGTCGTCAGTGTGCAAACCCGAAGCATGCCGATCCGTTTCTGGTTGATTCAATTATCGGCGCCGATTGCAGGCAAACGAGAAACCTTTTATGCCGTGGTACTGCCGACCGGTTCGATCGTTGAACCTACGACGGTCCGAACATCGACTGCCACCGCGGCCCTCATTGACCATACGATCCCCTTTGTTGATCCCGTCGCGACTGCGGCGCCGAATGAGATAGAGATCCACGGAGAAGTTAGTTTTACTTACGGCTTCGGAAAAGGGTCCGGTTACGCCAATCGTTATCTGAATCCAGCATGGAATTCTCCTGACTGGCCGCGGAATATCGAGCCTTGAGGGTACGGACCCTCCTGGTTTGGGCGAATGCTTGTGGCGGTCGCCCTCAGAAATTAAAGCCGATCTTTAGTCGGATCTCGTTCCGTTCGTGGCTATTCAAGTCCAGAGAGCCTGAGCTAGATCCGTCGGCGTGCCAACCGGCTACCTGAGGCAACCAGGTTAGAGTCGCCCACCACCGGCCGACTGCATAATGAAGTGCCGGACCAATCGAAAATGCCCAGTCTACCTGATTGCGAATATTCGCATTCGCCAACTGGGTCGCGTAACGAGTCTCTAAACCGACAAACCAGTTCGACGCGAAACGGTAGCTCACGCCGGTGGTGATCTCCGGTTTAAAATTCGTGGTGAAACTCTCTCCGTGAGACGGTCTTGGTCGCTCCCATTCAGTTTCATTAGTTAAGTTCAAAACTGCGATCAGTTTGTCGTCTAAGAAGTTTTTCTGGACAAGTAGACGCGTTTCGATTTCCCATTCGAGGAACTTGTCACCCGAGGGGCTGTCGGTAAGAGCGTATTCGGGCTCTACAAACAGAGCGATTCCAACCGGGTCCTTGTAAGGGCTGGAAAAAGCGTATTTCAGCTCGAGCCCGTTACCGACAAAAGAGAATCGGTTACGCCGGGCAGGTGTATTTGAGCCGGCACTTTCCTGACCGGCTCCGCCGGTGAAGTATGTATGATTTTCCTTCCACTCCAGAGCGATTTGAAATCGGTCGGTGACGCCATATTCAACTTCCTGCTTCAGATCGAAAGCCGAATAAGACCCAGTGCCTTTGCCAAAGCGGCCCGTGGTCCAACTATATAATTCCCATTTTCCCTTTGGGAGTGTTTCGGCGCCGAAGCTGTAGCCGAAATAGTTCTCGTCCGCGTGAACGGAAGAGACGAAGAAGGACGCAAAGGAGAGCGCAGGCAGCAAGAACCGAAGAAGGTTATAGCGCACAACGCTACATGAGAATGATTCTCATCTGCAGTCAAGTGCCGCTCTTTACTCTTTAATTGGGATCCCCGGAGCCACCACAATGGCCATTTGGCTCCGCCAATCCGTTCGTTCCGGCTGCTTCTGCGGTTCATCGGCCCGCTCAATTACCTGTTCTCGCAGCGCTTCTCGTCGTGCGACGATCGAGAAAAGTACGATCCAAAACTTTTTTTCATCAAAGTTTAGTGTGCTGGTCATAGGTCAATACGGATTCGCATCAGTTTCCCGGCGTTTTCGAGTGAGCTACCGAACCCACCGGGACAATTAGGGACCTGGCTTGATTGCTCCGTTCCTCGGAAGGGACCGGGAAATATTCACGCAGATGCTCGATCGTTGCCGTGCGCTCCGGACGTTCCGGTGCGTTATCGGTGTTCTTTAAAGTGCCGACGTTCGCATGATGGAATGCGCCAGCGATTGGTCGGAGGCTAATCGAAAGGCTCTCAACCACGGAAAAGAAATACCAATCGAAGACCAGGACGACGCCCAGTGAGCTAACCGTCAGCATCGCAGCACCGGCAACAATTGAGTGCAGCCAGTTTGGTTGTTTTACTCGATCGCTTTCCTGGCGTCTGTTCACCGGTTCATGGTGCGCCGGTCCTCCACGGTATTGGTTTGCCATACGGCGGTAATAAATGCTGCCAATTATACAAGAACTAATGATTCTGGACGGACGCGGAAAAAGAGTGACGACCGGCGGGAATAAGCTGCTGAGCGCGGAGGGGAAGGGGCGGCGGGGCGTATCGGCGAAACGACGGATGGGCGAAAGCGCGGTAGGGCGACGCAGTTTGACCCGTCACAAGGGCGAAAACCTCGGCGCTTCGGTTGGTACGCTCTTTCGTTCTGTTTACCCCACGCGCCGGGTTTGAGCCATTGGTGGTCCGCCGATTACAGCCACCAAAAGCGCCGAGGTTTTCGCCCCACCAGTCCGTTCGCCCTTTCCCTTCTGCTTTTCTGGCCGCGTTCGGATCCTGTTTGTCCGCGTTAAGCGATCAATCTCCCGCGCTTACTGGCAAAGGATTGAAGCACCGCCGTTTAGGCCTAGCTTGAGTCTTCATTCCAAAGGGTTTATGAAAGCCAACAAGGTCCCTCGTGAGCACAATCCATTTCTCTTATCTGGCAAGCGGCGTTGGCGGCTATTTCGTTGGATCTTCCGGCGCACCAGGCATGATGGTGCTACAAATAATTTATTGAGCCAAGAGGTCAAGCCTGCCTAGATACATGTTTCTTCATAAGACAAAGATGAAGCGATTCGCTCGACAACCTCTGAATCCGTGATCCGTTCTCCTCTTTTCTTATTGTTTGCTAGCGCTCTGGGAAACGATTCGAGCGTCATCGAAAAATCTTTCAATTTTGGCGTCGGAATTCCGCTTTCTGCTCTCCTTCTCATACTAGCGCTGCGCTCAAGCGGGGAGAATCGCGCTGCACGTCTGGGTTTCGCCGTATCCGCGCTCACGTTTACTTTGGGAGCCTCTGTCGAACGAATAGCCTTTTGCCTTGGTCAACCGGCCTCTTCACTGACGGTCGTTCTCGCGGGCGACTTGGCTTTCTGCGCGGCGGCTGCCTGGCCGCTGAGCATTCTTGGACTCTGGGCGCACGGCCCTTATGCCTCGATTTGGAGACAGCAGCTTGGACGAGTGGTTTTTGCACTAGCTGGTTTGAGCGCCGTGTTCTTGAGCTTCGGCCATGTTACCGGAGTGCTTCCGCAGGAAATTGTTCATTTGCGCGGTGTGGAGAGCCCGCTAGGACGGCTTGATTTGGCAGCTTACAACGGCGTGTTCTTCCTTTGGATCGGTGCATTGGTCTTCTTGCCTGGCCGGCTTCGAGGCCGGCTCTCCTGGATCTCCACAATAGCATTACTGACCGGTATCACCCTGGCAACGATCCATGTGGCAGAGGAGCATATAGCGAATCCTCCGGCCTGGCTGGACTCGTTGGTTATCTTTTCCAAGCAATTCAGCATACTGCTCGTTGTTGCTGGCGGCCTTTTCGGATTTTCTCGCTTTCGTTTTAGCGATATTTTTGCGCAGAAGGGCCTGCGTATCTTGTTGGGGGCCTTACTCGCCCTAGGTAGCTCATTCCTCGCCCGCGGGATCTTTTGGTCCCCGCTGAGTGAAAATGTGCCCTCACGCGACTTGGCGGTACTCGCATTTGCCGTGATCGTCTGGATCGGAATCATTTGCTACGCGAAAATTACGATGCTGAGCGATTGGTTGGTCGATCGACAAATTTTTCGTCAAGCCGATTACCATCGTGCTCTTAAATCTTTCCGTGAGACCATCGCCACCGAAGCTGAACCACTGCGAATCTTCCACACCGGAGAAGAATTGGTACGAAGCTCATTGCGGATCGCAGATGCCACGATTCGCGCGAATGACACCCCAGAGATCGGGTCGGGGATCTGCCAGGAATCGGTCCGCGAATGTATATTTCCAATTCAGAAAGGGGAAGGGCCGGCTGCGTTTTGGTTGGTCATCTCGCCAGGTGCCGGCCGCCACACGCTCTTCAATGCGGAGCTCGATTTTCTCCGCGAAGTCTGTCTGGCCATCGGACGCCGCCTGGAGGCCACTGATCGTGAAAGAGAGAATATCGAAAGGGCTGGCCGTGAGGCACAGCTAGTCAAACAGCTGGTGGAGGCGGAACTCCGTGCCCTCCGCGCTCAGATCAATCCGCACTTTCTGTTCAACTCCTTGAACAGTGTGGCGGCATTGATTGCCGCAGACCCCCGAGCGGCCGAGGAAATGATTATTCGGTTGGCAAAAATTTTCCGGCATGTGCTGACTTATCACGATCGCCCCTTTAGTTCNGTCAACGAAGAGATCTCGTTTTTGGAAACTTATTTGGAAATAGAAAAGGTCCGATTCGGTGAACGCCTGCAGGTCCACTTTGACGTTCAGGAAGCAGTCACTCAACTGTCGGTACCTACCTTGATCCTCCAGCCGTTGGTGGAAAATTCGATCAAGCATGGTTTAGGACCGAAAGTTGGTGAGAACCAGCTAACCATTCGCGCGCGCAAGCAGACGGAGTACCTCGAATTGACAGTCGAAGATAACGGTGTTGGCGCACAGGCGCCCCGGAGGCTATCCGCCCACAACTCTATTGGCTTAGGGCTTCGTAATGTAGAGGAACGGCTGCAAACGGTTTACCATGGCGCCGCTCGCTTCTCTTTCGAGAGTCAGCCGCGCGCCGGCTCGCGAGCTCAAATTTTGATTCCGATTGCTGGTCTGGCATGAACAAACTGCGTTCGTTGGTCATCGATGACGAACCGAACGCCCGAATGCGTTTGCGTCGGCTTCTGAGCGATGACGAACGCGTTGAGGTAATCGGTGAAGCTAAGGATGGACTCGAAGCGGTGGCTGAAATCCAGCGACTAACGCCTGATTTGGTATTCCTGGACGTCCAGATGCCTGGTCTGGACGGATTCGAAACCCTCAAGGCGCTGCCGTCTGAGCTGACGTTGCCTTTGATCATCTTTGTCACCGGCTTTCACGAGCATGCCATGGCTGCGTTCGAAGCGAATGCCATCGCTTACTTGCTGAAGCCGATAGAGCCGGAGCGGCTACGAGAAATGGTAGAACGCGCTTGGCGGTTGCAACATTTTGCCGAAGACCGTGCTCAGGCTACCGATCAGGTCCACCAATTCACGGCGAATGTGCCNCGCAATTTTCGCCAGATCGTTGCGCGTAAGCTGGATCGTTTCTTGCTGCTGGATCCCAGCGAGATCCTTTATTTTTACATGGACCATGGCATCGTGCGTGCCCGCACTAGCGACGACAACGTCTGGGTCAATTACCAATTAGGTGATTTGGAACATGGGCTGAGGGAGTTCCAGTTCTTCCGCGCTCATCGCGCTTCGCTGGTCAACCTGCGGCGCGTCAAAGAGATTAGGCCCAATACTCGAAGCGCGTTCCTGCTCATCATGGATGACACGGCCAAGACCCAAATTGAAGTAAGTGAACGTCAAGCCCGCGCTCTCCGAGCGATCATACCGGGGCTGTAGACTCACTTCAAAACGCGTCAGAAGGTTCTGCAGGAAAAAACTCACGTAAAGGCGTAAAGCGCTCAGAAATACCATCTTCGGTAGCGGCGACTGTCCAACCGAAGATTTTGTCTCATTCAACCTAAAAATCCGAACGGAGCGACCGGCTCACACCAGCCGGAAATCGCAGTCGCCTTGGCCCTGTCGGTCCGAGCACCTCCTCACGAAATGATGTTTGCGATGGCGACTGCGCGCATAGATCAGCTACAACCAATCGCTTCGTTCGATCGCTTTAGCCGGCAACACCGAGGGGACCTAAGGGACAATCGCCGCTACGGAAGGCCTTCTTTGTGTGAGTCTCTCTTTTTTCCGCTGCGTTTTGGTTTGACTCGACTAGGCCGGCTAGTGCTAACGTCAATATTCTCAACCTTTTAGGCGAGGGTATAGTTATGTCATCTTCAGCTCCATTGTCCTGGTCTCTCGACGCAGATTACCTCCAGGCTTGCAATTGCGATTACGGGTGCCCATGCGAGTTTTCTGCTCCCCCAACACCCGGTTTCTGTGAGGGCATAGGGGTGTGGCGAAGCAAAACCGGCAGATGTGGGAATGTGCCGCTCGATGGCCTTTGTCTGGCCTTTGCGGCACACTGGCCAAAGGCGATCCACTTGGGCGGCGGCACTCTCACGGCGTTCGTCGACGAACGGGCCAATGAAGAGCAGCGTCGGGCGCTCGAGAACATTGTTTTGGGCAAGCTGGGCGGACTTCCGTTTGAGATTTTGGCTACGACGTTCTCTACCGTTCAAGAGACGCGTTTCGTTCCGTTTGAATTTCATCTAGCCGGGCGCAATAGTGGTGCACGGATCGCGAATGACGTGGAGTTCGATCTCGAACCGATCAAAAACCCAGTTACCGGAGAGCCGGAGTTTGTACGCATCGAACACGCCACCGGATTTATCTTTCGAGGAGCCGAAGTGGTCTCGGCGCGTCAGTTACGCGTCACAGCCGGCACAATTAATTTCCAATATTCTGACAAATCAGGCTTTGTAACCGAGGTCCATTACCAAAACTAGTTGCTCCCAAAGTGGGGAGGAGCCTGTCCGATATTGCCTTCAATGCGTAATGTTAAGCTCATGCGTTCGGCGACGCCGAATCCTCGCGATTCGCGGCGCACGGGGATCCGACGTCGTCGTTCCCTCAAGAATAGCAAGCACGAGATTCAACCGGCTATGTCGGACAGGGTGACACGCCCTCCCGCCACATGATAGAAGCAGCCGCAGCGACAATGGAGAGATTGATAGAGTCTGTGGTGCGGCGCGATCGTTTGGCGGTTGGTGTTGCGCTCGCCGGAATTGGAGGCGTAGCGTGGTTTTACCTGATCTTTGAGACCGAGAGATTCGCTGCGACCGGGATTTGCCACTGTGCGTCGACGGCCATCGGCGGACCCAATTTGGAGGCCTGGGCACCTCAAACTTTGCTGCCTCTCTTGCTGATGTGGGTCGAGATGATGGTGGCGATGATGCTTCCAGCTGTCGCGCCGCTCGTTCTCCTTTTTTCGAAGGTTGCACGCTCGCGCGCCGAGCGCGGTCAACCGCATGTCCCAACGATTTTTTTTGCTTCCGGATATTTCGCCGTCTGGTCAGTGTTCAGCCTCGGTGCAGCAATTGCCCAGTGGACTTTGCATGGCGTTGCGCTGCTCTCACCCCAGATGGCCACAAAAAGTTCGATTTTTTGTGGCCTACTCTTCGTGAGTGCCGGCCTATTCCAGTTTTCACCTTTCAAGAATGTTTGCCTCAATCATTGTCGATCGCCATTAACGTTTCTGATGACCGAATGGCGCAACGGAGCAACCGGAGCCTTCCGGATGGGATGGAGGCACGGACTGTTCTGCACCGCTTGCTGCTGGCTATTGATGCTCCTGCTCTTTGCGGTCGGTGTCATGAATCTTCTTTGGATTGCGCTGCTCGCGATTTTTGCTTTGACGGAGCGCATCGCACCAAGATCTTGGTGTTTGGCGCAAGTATCAGGGCTGGTTCTCGTCGCGTTGGGAACATGGATGTTGCTTTACTCGCCGCCAACTGCCGGTTGACCATCGGAACTCCGCGGCACCGAGAGACTCGCACGCCAAGACGCCAAAGGTGGACAAAAATCTCACGCCAAGGCGCAAAGACGCCAAGGATTCAGAGTAGCTAGAGGTCTGTCTGCCTGCCCGGGAAATTTGGTTGTAGAAAAACCGCCTTACACGGCGAGCCACAGTCGCAGGCGAACACCGCTCTTCGGAGACGAATGAAGCGCTGCGTCAGTGATCGCGGTCACATTCTGTACCGATTTGAGTTCCAGGCGCCTTTTGCGCACAAAAGCTTTATATCTCTACTCTGAATCCTTGGCGTCTTTGCGTCTTGGCGTGAGATTTTCTGTCCACCTTGGCGTCCTGGTGTGCTCCTCACAAAACCGCTCGATATAATCGCTCAAGCGAAGAAACCCCGTCCTTTCGAGACGGTAATACCGCAGGGTGGCTTCCCGCGTTTCGCTCACTAAGCCGGCTTCGCGCAGTACTCGCAAATGCTGAGAAACGGCCGGCCTGCTCATGTCCAACCCAACTGCCAGCTTACCGACGGGTAGAGGACCAAACCGCAGCCGTTCGAGCAGTTCACGCCGCGTCGGATCGGCCAACGCTTGGAATAATAATTGATTCGCCACTATTGTGTAAGTATATACTTANCTATATATAAGTGGNGTCTTACTAATATGTCAACCAAAACTTACCAANCCGTGAGCGAAAACAAGCCTGGTTGATCTTGATCGTCTGATTTGCTGAACCTTGGCGAGCGCCGAGACTACTTCGCGGCTGGAAATATGGACGCCTTACGACCAGACCTGCTCCGGGCGTGAGAATGCCAAAACCGGCCTTACCGCGCTGTCGAATACTGAAGATTAGCTATTTCTTTGGATCGAACGACCCGGACGCCAGTCGATCTCATTTGACCTACGGCACGCTCTCCGTCGTTCGGTCCCAGATTCACTGCGCGGCAGGCATCGCGAATCACCCAAGTGCTGAGGCCGAGGCTGACGGCGTCAAGGGCAGTGAATTTCACGCAGTAATCGAGTGCTAGACCCGCAATGAAAATCTCTTTAACATCTTGTTTCGCAAGATATTCCGACAAACCGGTCGAACGCCTTCTTCCGTTATCGAAAATGCCGCTATAGCTGTCGATGTCAGGATCAACACCCTTTTGAAAAATGGCTTTCACGTGGCTCGTATCCAATAGGGAGGAGATCTCTGCGCCTTTTGTCCCTTGCACGCAATGCACCGGCCAAAGTACCTGAGGCTGCCCGGCCAAAGTGATCATCTCCCCCGGTTTACGGCCCGGATAATTCGCCGCAAAACTGCCGTGGTTCCGAGGATGCCAGTCTTGGGTTGCAACAACCAGCTCGAATCGAGGTGCCAGCGCGTTGATTACCGGAATAACCTCATCACCCTGCCTTACGGCAAGAGCGCCACCCGGCAGAAAGTCGTTTTGAATATCAACGATAATCAGCGCCCGCATCGCGATAACTAAATCACCAAAACGGTTTAAATACCAATGTATTAGAATCGATGATACGATCAATAAACGGCCTGATCTCTCGGCCGCCGACGAAGGGGTTGATGTGTCTTGAGACCGTGCGTGTTAAGTAGCGTAAGAAGCTGCTTAACAAAGAATAAGGTAAGTTGACAGAGTCCAGTGTCCAGCTCATTCCACGTAGTGTTCGAGGACAACGTCGGATCCTCGTGCACCCCGAAAAACGGACGCGCCGGAGCGCGTCTCTACTGCTTATCCCGTCGTTCTCAGTCCGCTTGCGATGGCGTTAATACAGACGAGCAAATCTGAAAAAAGATGATCTGAAGTTGACTGATCTCGAGCTTCGCGTGCGAGCCGCCATTGTCGCAACAATGCGACCTGTTGGACGTGAAGGGCGAGGAGAGCGTCCGCTCGAATCTGATGGGTCATGGTAAATCGCGGCCGGCGATCACCAGAGCGACCACCCAGCACCTCTGGAAGCAATTTCCGGGTCAAATCGAACTCCTTTAGAATGAGCTTAAAAATGGCTTTAACTGCTTCAGTGTCCGGCGTCAACGATGCGTAGAGTTCCATAATTGATCGCTCGGCGCTCTGCATGTTTGTCTCTGCGTTGGTCAAAACAAAGCGGAGAAACGGCGATGCCCGACCCGCCTCGAGCAAGTTGGTCCACGCCGGTGTTCCATTGATTTCGGCGAGCGCGGTTCCCAGCCCAAACCATCCGGGTAAATAAAAACGCGATTGGGTCCAACTGAACACCCAAGGTATGGCGCGCAGGTCAGCCAAGGAGTGTTCCCCCGTGCGACGACTCGGTCTTGAGCCGATACTACTCAGTTCGAGAGCATCGATCGGCGTCGCGGAACGGAAAAAATCCAGAAACCCCGTCATCTCCAGAAGATTGCGGTATGCGTTCCGACTGGTGTTCGACAAATGCGACACCAAATCGCCATTGGCTTCTTCCCGCTCCGATTGACCTTCTTGTTGTAAGGTGATCCCGGCGACGCCCGCCAGTAGAATTTCCAGGTTGTAGGCGGCGGTGATCCGATTGGCGTACTTCTGCGCGATGGTTTCTCCTTGCTCCGTCAACCGAATATCACCACGCACGGTTCGATGAGGCAAAGCTTCCAGAAAACGATGCGTAGGACCGGCGCCGCGACTGATCGTTCCCCCGCGGCCATGGAAATACCGAACCTGGACACCGCTCGAATCGGATACGCGAGTAATTTCCCTTTGCGCGCAGTGCAACGCCCATTGGCTGGTCAAAAGACCCGAGTCTTTGTTGCTATCGCTATAGCCAAGCATGATCTGTTGCACTGGGCACTCGCTGCCACGAATTTCTGCCTGGATCTGAATGCTCCGCTTGACGAAAGGGTGTTGCAGATATCGTCCGACAATATCCGGTGCGGCTTCCAGATCTTCGATCGTTTCAAACAGGGGAACGACATGGATTTCGGAGGCCGGCCCTTCTGTGGTCTCTCGCCAGAGACCGACTTCGCGTAAGAAAAGATAAACTGCGAGCAGGTCCGCTACGCCGCGGGTCATGCTCACAATCAATGAGCCGATCCCGCGCAGTCCGTACTTGTCTCGATAATCCTTGAGAACCCGGTAACAGCTCAGAACCGCGTCTGCCTCTGGACCAACCGGGGTTCCCGGAGATAAGAACGGCCGACGAGAATCCAGTTCGGCCAACAAAAAAGGGAGCCGCTCCTGCTGCGTTTTATGAATGAACTGGTCTGCTTCGGGAATCCCGCCAGCAGTCAGCAATTGTTCGATCGCCAGATCGTGGAAGTGACTATTCTGCCGAATATCAAGAACTGCTCCATGAAACCCAAATACATCGATGATCCGAATCACCCGCAGCACTTCCGCTTCGGCGATCCGGCGCGCGCCCACTGCTTCCAAGGATGAAGCCAGCAAAACCAATTCTTTTCGTAAGTCTGCTGCAGAAGCAAAGCGCTGTTGTGGAGGATGTTGATTGAGTTTCTTCTGTATTAAATAGGCAAAGCGCCGCCACGGCTCTTCTCGGAATAATGCGTCGTCAGGAGGAGTCGAAGTTTCCACCGAAAGCCGGTCAATCGCTNCTTCCAAATAATCGGGAGCAACCTGGTCATTTCCAGAAAGGGTCAGCTGATCAATTAGGCGTCCAAGCGCATCGTTTAAGGCGTGCATGGCGGCGTCCCGAAGATCCTGAAAGGTTGTCGCAGTCACCTCGGCTGTTACTAATGGATGTCCGTCGCGGTCGCCGCCCACCCAGGTTCCAAATCGCAGACGAGGAAGTTTATCGGCTGAAGCCAATACCGCTCGATCAAATCCGATGTCGCTCCAGGCTTGCCGCAAACGGAGATCGACATCGGCGAGTACCGCTGGAAATACGTCACGCAGATAATGGACGATATTGCGGCGCTCCTCAAAAAGCCGCGGCTTTGTTCGATGAACCTCGCCCGTGCGCCAGAGCCGTTCCAACGTCACCTTGATCTCATCGCGAATCGCGGCTTGTTCTTGCGGCGTATACATCCGGTTTTCGCGTTGAACCAGGAGGAGATAAAGGGAGCGGTGCTGCTCGAGTACTGCCAGCCGTTTTGCTTCAGTGGGATGTGCGGTCAATACCGGCTCCACGCGAACGTGCGGCAATTGCTGAGCGATTTGGTCTTCCGACTGGCCGGCTTTCTTGAGCTTCTCTAGTTGGTAAGCCCAAAGGCCAGGCTCGCTGCTCAGGCCCAAGTCCGATTCCCGCAACCGCCGAACTTGGGCTGCTACATTCTCTTCGACCATATTCAGCAGCTGAAATGCGACCGAATAGGCCTGAGAGAGGCGGGGATTGGGTTGATCCGAGATCGTCACATCGCTGATCCAGGGNAACCGTTTGGCCAGATCCGCTTCGCCCAATTCCTCGAGCACTTCGCGAAAGCAATGCATGAGAAACGACAGATCCTCATGAATCTTCTCGAAGCCGCGTGACAAATAATCCGGTTTCATTGCGTGCTCGGCCGAGGAGTATCTCTCCTGGTCCACCACGCGGTGTCAATAACTTCCGCTCTTTGAGTTGAACGCTCTTGCCTGGAGCCCGAAGCAGTTCACAAGTTATTCACAATGCTGGATTCGCCTGGTACCGAGGCACATAACAATAACATCATACAATAAATGTCATATAAAATAAGATACTGACCGCAGCTCTAGCCTCCGAGGCCCCCAGCCGTCTGATGTCCAGTGACGAGTGACATAAATAAGTGATAAAAAAGGACGTAATTCTTTATAAACCTTGCAGAATGCGCGATAGATTCCCTCAAATTTCGAGTATCCAGATAGCTGGCGGTCTCAGAAACGCGCTCTAATCGAATTTTAGAGCGTTCTTGGCTGCGCAGCCGAATCTAAAGAAACTTTCTCGGCTGGGTCTGCCTCCAACGAATTGCCCTCCTTCTCTATGCCAAATGGTTTTGCCCCTCGGTACTTCCCTGGCGAAGGAGATCAAGATGTCCGGTGAGGTAAATACGTGAACCGTTATGAGTAAATTCATGACCTTCTGCCAGATTTTGCAGCCGTTATCCTATGCAGCGTCCTGCGTAGTAATGGCTTGCGTCCGTTTTTACGTTCCGTTGAGCCGCAGTAATCGATAAGAGAACCATCCGTCCGCCCCAGCAAAGTAACGTACACTTAGGCCTTCCAAGGATCATTCGACTAAAAGAAAACGCTCCAGAACTCGATTACAGCTCGTTTTACGGCAAAACGGGTTGGAAGACCAACTGCTTTGTGATGGAGGTTGAGCGTTCCTTCTGAGTACATTCGCACTCCAGTCCACGAGGAGAGAGCTCCTTACCGTACTTAAATTTCCGTTTCGTGTGCGCACCCCCAACAGCGGGGCCAGCGGATGCAGGAAGATTTTTTTGAACTCCCGGTTGAGGTGGCTGCCGTCGTAGAAGCCACAGACGCGGCCGATTTCGCGGCGATGATAACGGCCGGTCCGCGCCATCGCATGGGCTTTCCATAGCCGGCACTCCCGGACATATTCCATCGGCGGCTGCCCGTAGTGTTCCGGCAGAGCGTCGTGAAGTGCGGCACGCTAAGCGCGACGATTCTCGCCAACTGCGGCACACTAAAGTGTTTAGCGAGATTCAACTGGATAAATCCGTCCATCCTTCGCCTTTGTTCGGGTGAGAACCTGGGACCACTTTTCGCCGCCCGAGATTCGGCACGACAGAGGAAAAGCCGTTTTCCGATCAGGGCTCCAATATCCGTAATCGCGGTTGATGCCGTTTGGTCGTCCCTGGACCACTGTGAGATCGCTTTCGTCAAGGGCGTCGGGCTTTGACCCACATTTGACATGGCATCCTAAATGCGCGTGCGACGGATTGCTCGCTGGAATATCTTTTGTCGTTATCTCGCGAAACGTCATTTTAGAAAACGAATTTCATGTAGCCTACCAAAACATCGCAAATAGCGATTGGATTCGACAGCCGGTCTAGCAAGTCACAATTTGGTCCGCCCTTATTTCCGCTGATTCCGCATGACCGACCCGGCGCGAAGCCGACAAACTGCAGATGATGAACGCCAAAGAGCCGGGCCGCATCAGCGGCGGACTTCTTGGTCTTCGAGAACATCTGAATCATCTCCGCCTGTCGCTGAGCCCAAGCTTCGGACGACGTCCTGGGCTTGAGCCACCCAGGCGTTACGAATCACGATTCGGTAAACCCCGGGCTTAGTGGACATCCCCGAATGTTACACTTGGTAATCACACAAGCCGCCGCTAGAATTGAGATCGGCAATTGCCCAAGGAATAATGGATTCGGATCCACGCGAGCCGTCGCCGATACAACGATACGAAAAACGGGCCGCTCATTTTTCTGAAGAGGCCAGGAGCCTTGAGACCCGATCGCGACGATATTCAAACCTGCGCCTTGCGATCGTCTTGATCGGGGTAGCCTCCGTCTTCATCGTTCCGAAAAACGATGCTTTTTGGGTATGTCTTTTGGTGGGCTTGCTTCTGTTCCTGGTGATTTTGTTCATAGCCGTAGCGGTTCGTCATCAAGCAATAGAAGACGGGTTGGACACCGCTCGCGAAATGGCTAGTCGGAACACTGAAGGCATGGCAAGGATTGCCCGAAATTGGCAAGCTTTGCCGAATCGATTAGCGCCAGGGGAATCGGCTTCCAGTATGGTCGCGCGAGATCTGGATCTCTTCGGCCCGGGATCACTGTTCCAGCTGATCTGCACCGCGAACACATGGGAAGGGAGAAAAGTGGTTGCGGAGACCTTAATCCATGGAATGGCGCTGGATAACATTCCGGATCGCCACGCTGCCGTCGAGGAGCTAGCTCCCAAGCTGGATTTCCGGCAAGAGCTTGAATGTGCCACGCTTCCACTTCGGGCCTCGGTGGCAGCTAGCGAGGTCCTTTTTGGACCGCTTCAAGTCGATTCAAGGCTAACTCGACAGCAGCTGCGAAGGTTATTCTGCTTCGTCTCACCGTTAGCGTTGATCACATTGCTTGCCTTAAACCTTGGCGGTTTGTTGCCAAGATGGCCTTGTGGGCTGCTGATAATTTTGAACTATACGGGTTCATTCTGGTGGGGACGCAAAATCAAGAAAGACCTCAAGTCGGCAATTTCTGCTGATCGAGCCATTGGACATTTTACCCGAGCTTTCCGTTGCGTGGCTGCGGTGTCTCTGCTTTCACCGGAGTTGGTGAGTCTTAAAAACTTGTTGCAAGAGGCATCCGCTAAAATGCGGAGATTGGAAGGTCTAGTGAGTCTAAGTAAGTTGCCCAGCTCGCCGATCCCAGGTTTCGGCCTGGCCCTCAACGTTCTGTTTCTTTGGAATCTGCATTTGGCAATGGCGTTCGAAAAATGGTGGACCGAGAACCGCGCAGATTTTACTCGCTGGTTAAGGGCTATTGGAAAGTTGGAGGAGATTTGTTCGTTCGCGTCATTGTTGCACGACAATCCAAATTGGACTTTTCCTCGCTTCGCTGCCGGCGACCGGGTCGTTGCCGAGGGGTTGGGTCATCCCATGATCCCGGAGAAGGCTCGCGTCGACAATAATGCAAGCGTTGGGCCTCCGGGACGAATTCTCATGGTAACTGGCTCCAACATGTCCGGAAAAACCACCCTTCTGCGAGCGATTGGGATCAACGTGCTTCTGGCCAAGGCGGGCGGTCCAGTTTGTGCCAAGGAACTTGAACTGCCCTGGGTCGAGGTCGTGACCAGCATGCGAGCGATGGATTCGCTTACTGAGGGCGTTTCATTATTCATGGCAGAGCTTTCTTCGATTAAGGTCGTGATAGAGGCGGCCCACCGTGCAACTCAAAAATGCACTGGTATGGTGCTGTATCTACTGGACGAAGTCTTGTTGGGCACTAACATCGACGAGCGGAGGGTAATCACCTGTCGTTTGATTCTGAATCTTCTGAAGCGACGGACGATCGGCGCGATGTCGACGCACGATTTGTCACTGTTGCATTTCCCGGAATTCGCACGTTCCTGTGACAACATTCATTTTCAGGAAACGTTTGTGATGAATGACGGAAAACCCGAGATGACGTTCGATTATCGGATCCGAGAAGGTGAAGCGCAGAGCCGGAACGCCGTCGCGCTGATGAGGCATATCGGCCTCGAGTTGGAGTAAAGAAGAATCCGTTCTACTGTGACCAAATAGCGAATCGCTAATGTTGCTATTTGTGGTCAGTGCTTAGGTTATCCCACATGAATGCGAATGTGTCGGCGTTCAGCTCAAGCATTTTATACAGCGGCATTCCTTGGCCGTGACCTGTATCTGGCTCGGTCCTAAGTAAGATAGGATGGTTAGAAGATTGCGCTTCCTGAAGAGCAGCCGCGAACTTGAATGAATGCGCTGGGAACACTCTGTCGTCGTGATCACCGATGAGATAGGAAAGTGAGCTGGGCTCGCGCCGCCGATCTGGGCCAGCGCACATCCCGCGGCCAGATCCGGTTCCAAGCTCCCAGTGATCGAGATCGATCGCGTCTCGCACCGCAAAGATCCGATCTATGAAGGGTTGTATCTCGGCAAACCGTGGACCGAACTCGACTATTGCCAGGCACTGACCACCTGTGGGCCGATCTATGTGCAGCTCAAAGCGACCTTTCCCGAGGTGGTCGCGGTCAATGCCCTCTACACGCACGGGTTGGTTGTCATTGTTTCGACGCGATGCAGGTACGGTGGGTTCGCCAAGTCGGTTGGTATGCGCGTCCTCAGCACGCCGCATGGTCTGGGCTATGCGACCATTGTGATCGTGGTCGACCAGAACGTCGATCCCTTCGATCTCAACCAGGTAATGTGGGCTCTGTCAGTCAAAGTTAATCCTAAGGAGGACGTGATGATCCTGCCAAATCTCTCGGTGAATCTCATCGACCCGGCCGGTGAACCGGCAGGCATGATCCACAAAATGGTGATTGATGCCACCACACCGATCGCTCCCGATCGACGCGGCCACTACGGCCAGGAGCTGGACCAGCCGCAGCAGACCGACGCGTGGCGCAAAAAACTTGCCGCCTTAGTGAAGGAATTACGGCAATGAGCAATTCAGAAAAGAGCCAGCCAAATGCTAGCTGTCCACGGTGCCGATCTTCCACCGTTGAGGTCCTAACTAACTCGCCGGTAGAAGGTGCGTGGACAGTATTTACTTGTACTACTTGCCTCTATGCGTGGCGCTCGACCGAGCCGGAAGAAAATAGAGATCCTGATCAGTATCCCATGCCGTTTCGGCTAGAGCTATAACCGAAAGTTGTGGATGACAGAATAAAGAAAGGCGCATCCTTTCTGTGAAGCAAAAAGAAACGGCGTGCTCACTCGAGGCGCCAAAAGA
>JGI12053J15887_10000314_pt1 | contig 18929 bp, 17 predicted proteins | sample MedBloCAOM1_O3_FD_15887 | JGI IMG/M metagenome (IMG submission 15887)
GGGTTGGAGTTGAATCGATTCGCCGTAAGCGCGAAGCCCTAACGATCTCGTGTCCCGGACGCAGCGCAGCGCCTCATAAGCGCGTTCACGCGCGTCTTCGACGTACTATGGGCGGTGCACCGCAGGGCCCGGACACAAAATCGCGAAAACAACCCCATGCAAAGTAGATTGGGCCCCGGTTCGCAGCACTCGTGCTGCGTTGCGTCCGGGGCACGAGAAGAAAAATGGTCCGTCGTCACGGCCCAGCCTAATCTCATCCCGCTCCAGTTTGAACTGCTCACCGGCGACCAACGTTCAGGCTATTTTCCCTTGGTGTCGACTTTCTGCTTTTCGTCTTCGTTCATTTTTTTGACAGTCGGATCCCGGTTGGCCTCGCCGGTTGTCTGAGTTGTTGTGGCCGGCGGGTTGGCGTTTGGCGCGGAAGTTTGCGCCGGCGGTGTCGTCGCCGGTCGTGTTGCTGTCGTGCTGGGTGGCGGGTTTGCCTGGGCCGCCGCCTCCTGAACGTTCGCAAGAAGGACGCTCGAGACGAACGCCGCGAGCGTCGTGATTTTTGTGTTCATTTTGGGCTCCTCTCCAAGAGCCTAAACGGTTGAACGCGTCTTAAGTTTCAAGCTGCTTGCCGATTGGCAGTGCCCGGATGCGTTTCCCGGTCGCTGCGAAGATGGCGTTGACCAAAGCCGGAGCAAAGGGAGGCACGCCGGGTTCCCCGACGCCGCTTGGTGGCGTATCGGGGTCGGCGGGCACGATGTGCACGTTGGTCACGAGGGGTGCCTCGTCGATTCGGACCAGAGGGAAGTCGTCAAAATTGCCCTGTTGCACCTTGCCGTCCTTGAAGGTGATCTCGCCATATTTGGCGAGGCTCAGGCCCATGATCGCCGCGCCCTCGATCTGCGACTGGATCCTTTCGGGATTGACAAACATCCCGCAGTCGATGGCGGTGTCAACCTGGTGAACGGTAAGTTTGCCTTTATCGCCAACCGATACCTCGACGATGGTCGCGATATAGCTGACGAAACTGCGATGCACGGCAATGCCCAGCCCATGTCCTTTGGGCACGGTCCGTCCCCAGCCGCCCTTGTCCGCGACCACCTCGACCACACGGCGGAGGCGTGCGGTATCGATCGGATAGCTGTCGTATGGCTCGCCATAGTTCCACGGGTCCTTCACGGAATCGAGATTGACGATCCGTGGAGAGCCGATCAGCTCCAGCAGCATTTCCTTTTGATCGCGGTTGGTGGCATGTGCGAGTTCGCCCACCATCGATTGCACCGCGAAGGCGCGCGGGATATTCGACACCGAGCGGAACCAGCCGATGCGGGTGTGCGCGGCGGCTTCCGGATTCTCGCATTGAATATTGGCAATCTCGAACGGCATGTCGATAAGGCCCATGCCGAGTTCGAAGGGCGCCGCATGCGCTGCACCAGCCGCGAAGGTCGAGGCGATGGTGGGGGCGACACTACGGTGACGCCAGGCAATCACCTTGCCGTTCTTGTCGAGGCCGGCTTCGATACGCTCCGCCGAGACGGTGTGCAGGAAGTCATGGCGAACATCATCTTCGCGCGTCCATTGCACCTTCACCGGCGCACCAAGCGCCTTCGATAGCAGCGCCGCCTCGAGCGCAAAATCACACTTCGATTTGCGCCCGAATCCGCCGCCAAGCAGCGTGACGTTGACGGTCACGTTCTCCTCGGGGATTCCGAGGGTTTTGGCGACGTCTTCCCGCGTCCCACCGGGACTTTGCACCGGTGCCCAGATCTCGGCCTTGCCGTCCTTGACGTCAGCGACCGCGACGGGGGGCTCCATGCTCACATGCGCCAGGTGAGGCAGGTAATATTCGCCGACGATCACCTTGTCGGCGGCTTTCAGGGCGGCGTCCACATCGCCTTCCTTGCGCACCACCAGGCCCGGCTTGCGCGCGGCTGCCTCGAGTTCGGTCCGATAGGCCGCCGACTCGTACTTGCCGTTGACACCGTCGTCCCAGACGATCTTCAGCGCGTCACGCCCCTTGATCGCCGCGCCGGTGTTGCGTGCGATCACCGCAACGCCGCCGAGGGGCTGGAACTTGGATGGCCAGGGCCAACCCTGCACCTCCATGACCTTCTCGACACCGGAGACTTTCATCGCGGCGGTTCCGTCAAACGACACGAGCTTGCCGCCGGTCACCGGCGGCCGCGCGATCACGGCATACTTCAAGCCGGGCAGGCGGGTATCGCTCCCGTAATGCGCGGTACCGACGGTAATATCGCGGAGGTCGACGATGCTGACTTCGCCTTTGCCGAGATAACGAAAATCCTTCGGATCCTTCAGCTTCAGGCCTTCCACGGCCGGCACCGATTCCTTCGCCGCATCGGCAGCCAGCTCGCCGAATCCGAGACGGCGGCTGGTTGCGGAATGAACCACCTCGTGGTTGACCGCCTTGACCTCGGCTACCGGAACGCCCCAGCGCTTGGCGGCCGCGGCTTCGAGCATGGTGCGAGCGGACGCGCCGATCTCCCGCATCGGGATCAAATAGTGCCGTGTGCTGCGCGATCCATCGGTATCCTGATTGCCGTATTTGACCTCGTCGCCGTGCGCCTGCGCCACCTTTACGCGCGACCAATCGGCCTCCATTTCCTCGGCCACGATCAACGGCAGGCTGGTCCGGACACCTGTTCCCATTTCGGCACGATGCGCCACGATCGTCACGGTTCCGTCGGAAGCGATGGCGACGAAGACGCGCGGGTCGACCACGGTGCCGTGCGGCATCTTGCCGGCGCCGGTTTGATAAGCCGCAAACGCCTGGCGTGACATGACCGGCGCAGCCAGCACCAGCCCGCCCACGATGCCGAGGCCTTTGAGAATGCTGCGACGCGAGACCTTCTCGACCTTGATGCGGCCTTCAATGCCGCGAAGCTTGTTGGGACTTGTGATGATGTTCATGATCATACCCCCGTCGAAGCGAGTTGGACCGCGTTTGCAATGCGTTGGTAACATCCGCAGCGGCAGATGTTGCCCGACATCGCTTCGAGTATCTGATCGTGTGTGGGTTTTGGATTTTCCATAAGGAGCGCGGCGGCCTGCATGATCTGGCCGGTCTGGCAATAGCCGCATTGCGGGACATTTCCCTGGCGCCAGGCCTTCTGAACCGGGTGATCGCCCGTGGGATGGAGGCCTTCGATGGTCGTGACCTGCCGGTCGCCCACGTCCGAAACCGAGGTGATGCAGGCGCGGACCGCCTGCTTGTCGACAATGACCGTGCAGGCGCCACAAAAGGCCTGGCCGCAGCCGAATTTCGTGCCGATCAAACCGATCTCATCACGGAGAAACCAGAGTAATGGGAGATCCGGGTCGCCGTCCCAGCTTCGTTCCTGGCCGTTGATCTTCATCTTGATCATGATCGTTCCTCGCTCTTCATAAGCTGTTGATGTCTCTTCGACGCGAACGAGAACATGTTTCCTAACCGCTCAACGTCGTCGCTATTGAGGTTCGCTGCACGGTCTTACGCACAACGGACCTCGCTGAGAAACCGCAAAGGACTTGGCTGAATTTCTGTGTAGCGGGCCCATCCTCCTGTTTTGGCTTTTTGCTTTATTCACGAGATCCCGCTTGGCGAGATGGGTGTTCATGACGCTACCAGAAAGCGGGACAGATCGGCTTCACAACGCGTTGTCTCGCATTTTTATTTGGCGAAAGCTGGGCCCCCTCGAGCGGCGTTGCTTTTGGTCAGTAGCCCTTACGCGGAGCTGATCCGCGGTTTGCGTCGCACTCGCGATAACGCGCCGCACAAATTTGCGATGTCTGAGCTGTCCTGCGAAATCCGCATGATGTGGTTTTCTGTGGTTGTGATCAGATCAGGCGCGATCATCTTTCGCAGACGCGAGATATTGCCTGGATCACGAACATCAGTGCAAGGCGCGTAACTTAAAACAACAAAGTCACCCGCCGCCTTCTTTTCGGCCGAGTCCGCCGTTCAGTTGATGTCATGTCCGAATCCGATCACAGCACCACAACATCGGTCGACAGCAGCAGCGCTGAACGCGAGACGGCGATGCCGTCGTGTTCAGATCCAACACGGCGCGCGCTCATCTTGACGGCTCTCGCCACGGGAGCGTGCCTGGCGGCATCGAAACCCGCCGCGGCTGATGAGGATCAGCCGGGCAGCGATGAGCGCCCCCAAAAGGCGGATGTTCTCGTCTTCTCGGAGGGGGAACATGCAGGCGAAGTCATCAAGCCGCAGGATCTAAAACTCGGCGGACCGCCGGTGCAAGCATGGCCGAGGGATTCAAAAACCTCGGTGGTCCGCAAGGGCTCGCGGTTGAACGAGGTGCTGGTCGTAAGACTTGATCCGGCCGAACTGGATGATGAGACGCGCGCGCTCGCTGCTGAAGGCATCGTTGCCTATTCGGCCATCTGCTCGCACGCGGGGTGTCCGGTTACTGGCTGGTTGAAAGGGGAGGCGGGCGACAACGACGTGTTCAAGTGCTTTTGCCATAATTCCGAATTTGATCCCCGGCACGGCGCGCAGGTCGTGTTCGGACCGGCGCCCCGGCGGCTGGCGGCGCTCCCGCTAACGACGGCCGGTGGTTCACTCACGGTCGCCGCAACATTTGTTGGAAAGGTGGGAGGGCAGCAAGGAGGGTGATCGGACCCGCACCGAAATCGGATTTCATACAACCATAAAAAATAAACAGGTGAGAAAAACAAACGGGAGGTAGCGTCATGACCATGAAGCAATGGCTATTGTCGAGTTTAGTCGCGTCCACATGCCTTGTCCCGATCGCCGCCGGTGCCGGCCCGATCGAGAATTACAGCCCGGTGACCGCCGATCGGCTCAAGAATCCCGAACCCGGCAACTGGATGCACTACCGCCGAACCTATGACGGCCAAGGATACAGCCCGCTCGATCAGATCAACATCTCGAATGTGAAAAGCCTGACGCCGGTGTGGACCTTCTCCACCGGCGTGGTCGAGGGCCATGAAGCTCCTCCCATCATCAACAATGGCGTGATGTTCGTCGCGACCCCGATGGGGCAGGTGATCGCGCTCAACGCCAAGACCGGCGACGAGTATTGGCGCTACAAACGCCAGCTCCCCGACGATCTCTTTCAATTGCATCCGACCAGCCGCGGCGTGGGACTGTGGCAGGACAAGCTGTATCTGGCCACGACGGACGACCATGTGGTCGCGCTCGATGCCAAGACGGGTAAAGTGGTCTGGGACACGAAAGTCCAGGACTACAAAAAGGGACAGTACCTGACTCTGATGCCATTGGTGGTCGACGGAAAGGTGATCGTCGGCGGCTCGGGCGGTGAATTCGGCGTGCGTGGTTACGTCGTGGCGTATGATGCCGACACGGGCAAGGAACTGTGGCGGACCTTCACCATCCCCGGTGAGGGTGAGCCAGGCCATGACACATGGAGTGGCGACGACTGGAAATCGGGCGGCGGATCCGCCTGGATGACCGGTACCTACGATGCGGACACCAAGACAGTCTATTGGGGCGTCGGCAACGCCGCACCTTGGCCCGGCGCTACTCACCCCGGTGACAACCTCTACACAAGCTCGGTGCTGGGGCTCGATCCCGATAGCGGCAAGATAAAAGCATTCCACCAGTACCATCAAAACGATTCCTGGGATTGGGACGAGGTGGATGCGCCCATGCTGGTGGACCTGCAAAGGGATGGCCGTTCTTTCAAGAGCCTGATTCATCCCGGCCGCGACGCCATCTTCTGGGTACTCGAGCGCAAGCAGGACCGCATCAACTATGTTGCCGGCTGGCCTTTTGTTTCAACCGATGTCTGGAAAGGCATTGAGCCCGAGACCGGCAGGCCCATTGTCGACCCGGATCACAAGCCGATCATCGGCAAGCGCGTTGAATTCTGCCCCTCGCTGTGGGGCGGCAAGGATTGGCCGTCGGCGGCGTATAGTCAAAAGACCCGCTTCGTCTACGTTCCGGCCAACGAGAACTTCTGCGGCGGCTTTACCGGCGAGAAGGTGCCGCTGGTTCCCGGCCAGCTTTGGCTCGGGACCAAGCCCGAAGATATCGGACTGAAGGTTCGTCCCGGCGCCGATCATTACGGCGAGTTGCAGGCGTGGGATCCGGCCACCGGAAAGAAGGTCTGGTCGTATAATTTCCCCAAATCGCAACTGTTCGGTTCGGTGACGGCAACCGCCGGCGATCTCGTCCTGGTCGGTGGTACGAATGACCGGATGTTCCGTGCCTTTCATGCCAAGACAGGCGAATTGCTTTGGGAGCAAAAGACCAACTCCGGCATCATGGGCATGCCAATCGCGTTTGAAGTCGACGGAACGGAATATATCGCCGTCCAGTCGGGGTGGGGCGTCGACGCGCAGCGCATCCAGGACGCATTGGCGACCAGTAATAATATTGGGGTGGAGAATAACGTGCCTCAAGGCGGCGTCGTTTGGGTATTCGCCGTCAAGAAGTAATCGCTGTAAACAATATCCTGGCCGCTTCGGGCGGCGGCCAGGCCATCTGCAAAGAGTTCAAGGTGTCTTCGAAACGTTTAGATCTTAATGGCGAATGCTGCGTCTTGTCGGCGAAAGGCAGAGCATCTACGCCCCGCGTTCGAGCAGCGCCTTGAAATCGGCGCGCGCGCGTTGCGCTTCGCGCCGCGCGGTTTCCGACGCATCGCCGAGACCAAAAAAGCCGTGGATCAGGCCCGCACCGGGATGGTATTTGGTCGCGACGCCAGCGGCCGCAAGCGCGTCGGCATAGGCCTTGCCCTCATCGCGCAAAGGGTCGAACCATGCCGTGCAGACGATCGCAGGAGCCAGCCCGGCAAGGCTTTTGGCGCGCAACGGCGAAACGCGCCAGTCCGTGCCGTGCTCGGCGTCACCAAGATAATGGCCCGCGAACCATTGCATCACCGCGCGCGACAGGAAATAGCCTTCGGCGTTTTCTGTGCGTGAGGCAAAGCGAGCGTTCTCCTTCGCGTCAGCAAAATTTCCGGCGACATCGGTCACGGGATAGACGAGCAACTGTGCGGCGAGTGTGATCCCAGCGTCGCGACAGGCGATCGCCACAGCCGCCGCGAGATTGCCGCCCGCGCTGTCGCCGGCCACTCCGACGCGCGCATTATCGCCGCCGAACTCGGCGATGCGCACGAAAATGTCGCGCACAGCAGCAAAACCGTCCTCGAAGGCACCGGGAAAACGCGTTTCCGGTGGACGCCGATAGTCGACCGAGACGACGACCGCGCCGGTCTCGATGGCGAGCAGACGTGCCTGCCGGTCATGGGTTTCGAGATCGCCGGCGACCCAACCGCCGCCGTGGAAAAACACCACGGTCGGCGATCTCTCGCGTGAGACGCGGTAGACGCGCGCGGCAAGCGGTCCGGCTGCGCCCTTCACTTTGGTATCGTCCGCGCTTGCGACCTGCGGCGGCGGAATGGCGGCGCGCGCCGCGGCCAGCGCGCGCAGCGCATCGCGGGCGCTTTGCGGGGTCATCGTTTCGGGATCGCGCAGCGGCAGCAGCGGAATGATCTTTTCGATGACGGGATCGAGCTGCGCGGTCATGGGCCCTCCAGGCGCCGGGAACCAGGCGAGCACAGGTTTCGCCCGCCGCTTCGGCCATTTGTTTGGAATGGGTTTTCGGATTGAACCCACGGACGTGTCAATGCCCGACGATCTCCGGCACCCGGGTTGCCGGCGGCGTGTTGCGGCTGCGTTGGGTGCGGACGATGCCGTCGATGATGGTCATGCCGATGCCGGGGAGGTCGCCGAGCTGCACGCTGTCGAGGATGTTCTTGCCCGGCGAATGCTGTGCCTTGTCCATGATGACGAAGTCAGCGGAGCGGCCGACCTCGATAATGCCGCAGTCCAGCGCGCGCATCCGCGCGGTGTTGCCGGTCGCGAAGCAGAACGCGATTTCCGCCGGTATCTCGCCGAGCGATGACAGCAGCGATACCATCCGCAAGATGCCGAGCGGCTGCACGCCGGATCCGGCCGGTGAATCGGTGCCGAGGATGACGCGGCTGAGATCGCCCATCTCGCGCGCGATCCGCAAGGTGTAAAGCGCGGAGCGCTCGTTGCCATTGTGAACCAGTTCCAGACCGCGCTTGCAGCCCTCGCAGATGCAGCGGATCTGATCATCGGGCAGGGCGGTATGGCCGCCATTGATGTGGCCGATCACGTCGGTATCGGCTTCCAGCACCACGTCCTTGTCGATCAGGCCGGAGCCTGGGATCGATGGGCCTCCGGTGTGGATGGTGCTTTGAATTCCATACTTGCGCGCCCATCCCACCATCTTGCGCGCGGTCGGACCATCCTTGACGCCGCCAAGTCCGACCTCGCCGAGCAACTTGACGCCGGCCGCCGCTAGTTCCCTGAAATCGTCTTCGACCATCTCATTTTCGATCACGGGAGCGCCGGCATGGACCTTCACGCCGCCGGGACGGAGCGTCCAGAACGAGCGTTGCGCAAAAATCGCCATCGCTTTCAGGCCGACGACGTCGCGGGGACGGCCGGGCATGTGGACTTCCCCAGCGGAAATCATGGTGGTGACGCCGCCGTGCAGAAAGCTGTCGATCCAGTTGATTTGATTCTGCCGCGGCGTCCAGTCGCCGGCCACGGGATGCACGTGGCTGTCGATCAGGCCCGGAGCGACGGTCGTGCCATTGGCATCGACGATGGTGGTGGCGCCTTCGGCATCGATGTCCTTGGCGCGTCCGATTGCCGTGATCTTGCCGTTCTCAGCCAGAATCGTATCGGCATCGAGGATCGGCTTCTCCATCGCGCCCGAGAGCAGCAGGCCGATATTGCGGATCACCAGCCTTGTTGGGCCGGCGGCCTGGGGTTCATCATGGGCCATGGATTTATTCCTTTTTGCTCAATGCCTTCGCGATCGTGGACGGCAACTTGAGCCCGACTTGACGCCGGGATCAAGTTGGAATATTCATTTGTATACAAACGAATTGTGGATTGCGATTGGCGGCCCCCGCAAGCCCCGGATTTCGACCGCCCCGGCCTTACTCGGATCAAGCAGAATGAGCAGCTTCAATCAGGAAAGCGTTCTCAGCGTCCATCACTGGACCGATAATTTGTTTAGCTTTACGACCACCCGCGACCCGTCGTTCCGTTTTCGTAATGGCGAATTCACGATGATCGGCCTCAAGGTCGGCGAGAAGCCGCTGCTGCGCGCCTACAGCGTCGCCAGCGCCAATTACGAGGACCGGCTCGAATTCTTTTCGATCAAGGTACCGGACGGGCCGCTGACCTCGCGTCTGCGGCATCTAAAGCAAGGTGACGAGGTCATCGTCAGCCGCAAGGCGACCGGCACATTGGTGATCGACAATCTGGAGCAGGGACGAAATCTCTATCTGATCGGCACCGGCACCGGGCTCGCGCCGTTCCTCAGCGTGGTCAAGGACCCGGAGACCTACGCGCGCTTCGAAAAGGTGGTCTTGCTGCACGGCTGCCGCCGCGTCGCCGAATTGGCCTATGGCGAGATGATCACCAAGGAATTGCCGAACGACGATCTGATCGGCGAACTGGTCCGCAACCAGTTGATCTATTATCCCACCGTGACGCGCGACCCGTTCCGCAACCGCGGCCGGATCACAGACCTCATTGCCTCAGGCAAGCTGTTCAGCGATGCAGGTCTTGCTCCGCTCGAGTCTGCACAGGACCGCGTCATGATCTGCGGCAGCCCCGCGCTGGTTCATGACACGCGAGCGCTGTTATCAGGCAAAGGTTTTGTCGAAGGCAATCACGGCGAGCCGGGTGAGTTTGTGGTCGAGAAGGCATTCGCGGAACGTTAAAGCGCGGCCAACGTGCACTCGTTCATCCGAAGGTGACGCCGTTGGTGGTCGCACTTCTCCAATGCATACGCTCTGGCACTCTGGCACGGTGTTTGCTTGGATTTCGGGAATTCAAATGCTCGGCCACAGCTTTGGAATTAAGCTAAGCGCGGCCAATCTTGCCAGCGATCCCGAAGCCGCCTATCTCGGGCACGCCGAAGCAGCGCAATAGGCCTCTTGCATGTCATTCGATACTATACTGCGCAATGGACGCATCGCCGGCCGCGAACACGAACCGGTCGACATAGCCGTGTGCGATGGCCGGATTGCCGCCATCACTCCCCGGTCGAACCAGGCAACCCAGGATGCGGCCTGCGATATCCCGCTTGACGGAAAGCTTGTGATCCCGGGTTTCGTCGAGACCCATATCCATCTCGACAAATCATGCATCTCCGATCGCTGCCGCTGCCGCACCGGCACCTTGCAGGAAGCGATCGAAAGCGTCGCTGCCGCAAAGCTTGCCTTCACCGAGCAGGACATCTACGCGCGAGGGCGGCGCACGCTGGAAAAAGCGATCGTGCAGGGCACGACGGGGATGCGCGCCCATGTCGAGGTCGATCCGCGGATCGGACTGAAAGGTTTTCGCTCCGTCAGCCAGCTGAAGCGGGATTTCGCCTGGGCGCTGGACATCGAAATCTGCGTTTTTCCGCAGGAAGGGCTGCTCAACGATCCCGGCTGCGACGAATTACTGGTGCAGGCTTGCGATGGTGGCGCTGATCTGATCGGCGGGTGCCCTTACACCGACAGCGATCCGCACGGGCAAATCGCGCGCATCTTCGAACTCGCGAAACGTTACGATCTCGACATCGACTTTCATCTCGATTTCGATCTTGATCCGTCCTGGATGCATCTCGATGAAGTTTGCCGACAGACCGCGAAGTCCGGCTGGGGTGGGCGCGTCGCCATCGGCCACGTCACCAAACTGTCTGCGCTTGACCATGCCGCGCTGGAAAGGATCGGCGTGAAATTGGCCGATGCGGGTGTCGCGGTGACCGTGTTACCCGCGACCGATCTGTTTCTGATGGGCCGCGGCGCCGAGCATTCGGCGCCGCGCGGGGTGGCGCCCGCGCACCGCCTGCTCGCTCAGGGCGTCACTTGTTCGCTTGCCACCAACAATGTTCTTAATCCGTTTACGCCGTTTGGCGATTGCTCGCTGCTGCGGATGGCAAACCTCTATGCCAATATCGCGCAGCTCGGACGGCCCGAAGAACTGCAGGCGTGCATGGCCATGGTCACGCTGTTGCCGGCAAAGCTGATGAATCTTGGGGATTACGGCATTGCCGTTGGCAATCCGGCCGATATCGTCGTGCTCGATTGCGCCGACCGGGTGTCGGCGGTCTCGGAATTGGCGCAACCGCTGCTGGCAATGAAGCGTGGACGGATAAGCTTTTCCCGGCCGGCCGCCACCATCAATTGGCCAGGCGCAACGCCATCTTTGGTAAAGGATGACTTTGGAGCTGGTGTCGCCGAAGCGATGTCTCTCGCCCGGTCGCTGCCGTAGCTTCTTGCCAGGATTAAGCGAGGACCGGCGCGAAGCGCGGAATGCCATGATGGTGCTGCCATCGGAGGATCGAGAAGCTAATGGCCGGTTTATCAAAGAGCATACGAGCCGACTTGCGAGTTGCTATTGCCGGGTTAGGGCCGATCGGAAAGCGGGTAGCGGAGGCGCTGGACCGGGGAATCGACGGATTGGCTCTTGTCGCTGTGTCGGCACAACATCCCGAGAAGCATCGAAGCTGGCTTTCGGGCCTAACGAGAGCGCCTGCGGTCTTGCCGATCGACGCGCTCTGCGAAGTCGCGGATATCGTCATCGAGTGCGCCCCGGGCAAGCTCGTCAGATCAATCGTTGAACCGTTCGTAACAAGCGGAAGGACTGCGGTGGTTCTTAGCGCGGGCGCGCTGCTCGACCACGAGGACCTTATCGGGCTTGCCAAGCGAAATGGCGGCCAGATCGTGGTGCCCACCGGTGCGCTTATTGGCCTCGACGCAGTCACCGCGGCAGCGGTCGGGACCATCCATTCGGTTCGGATGGTAACGCGGAAGCCGATCGCCGGGCTCGCCGGCGCGCCCTATATCGTCGAGAACAACATCGATATCGAGCGTATTACCGAGCCGCTCAGGATATTCGATGGTACGGCGCGGGAGGCGGCAAAAGGATTTCCGGCGAATCTGAATGTTGCGGTCGCGCTGTCGCTGGCCGGGATAGGTCCCGACCGGACCAAACTGGAAATCTGGGCTGATCCGACGGTGACACGCAACATTCATCGCATTGAGGTGGAATCCGATTCTGCCCGCTTTTCCATGTCGATCGAGAATATACCGTCAGAAAATCCAAAGACGGGCCGGATCACTGCGCTTTCCGTTATTGCCTATCTTCGCAAACAGCGAGCATCGCTCCGCGTCGGAACTTGAACCACACGCGAACGCTATTCAACCGCATCGGCGCCTTGAGTGATTTGACAACCGCATTTTGGCCTTTCGCTGTTCGGAGGACTGCTCACGAATGGAGCAGCAAGCATCTGATTTCAGTGCTTTTATTCCTGCTGCGGATTTGCCATGGTTTAACGGCTCGCAATAATATCCGCGATGGGAGATATGGATGCTTTGTCTGAAGTCGGCGTGCTTGCCTGTTATTCTTGGCATCGCCTTTGTCGCGCTCGCCGGTTGGAGCGCATCTGCTTCGCTGGCGGCTGCTGACGACGTCATCCGCTTCGGCGCCCCGCTGCCGTTGACGGGACCGCTGGCGCCCGAAGGGATCAAGCAGCAACAAGGCTACGATCTCTGGGCCGAGCAAGCCAACAAGGCCGGCGGCATCTCGATTGGCGGCAAGAAGTACAAGGTCGAGATCGTCTATGCCGACTATCAATCCAACACGCCACGCGCGGTGCAGACTACCGAGCAAATGATCACACAGGACAATATCAACTTCCTGTTTGGGGCATTCGGCTCCGGCGCCGCCAAAGCGGCGAGTACGGTGTCTGAAAAATACAAGGTGCCCACGATTGCCGCCGCGGCTTCCTCGTCGCAGGTCTACGACCAGGGCTACAAATACCTTTTTGGTACCTATACGCCAAACGACACCCTGACCGCGCCATTGACCCAGATCATCAGGTCCCAGGCCCCCGACGTCAAGAAGGTTGCCATCCTCGCGCGCAACGACCTGTTTCCGCTGGCGATCGCCCAGGAAATGGAGAAGTCGGGCAAGGCGAATGGCCTCGAAGTCGTCTATTTCGAGAAATATGCGATTGGTACCCTGGACCACTCGGCCACATTATCGCAGATCAAATCGCTGGCCCCGCAATGGATATTCATTACCGGCTATATCAATGATCTCTTGCTGATCCGCAAGCAGATGGTCGATCAGCAGATGAAGGCCACGGTAGTCACGATGATTGCCGGCCCGGCCTATCAGGATTTCATCGAATCGGCGGCCCAGAGTGCAGAGAATCTCACCAGTGCTTCGTGGTGGCACCCTGCCGAGCAATATGCGGGGACGGATATTTTTGGTTCCACCAGCAATTTCGTGAAGCTGTTTCATGAGAAATACAAGAGCGATCCGGATTATGGACAAGCGTCGGCGGCGCTTTGCGGCGCATTGTTCCAGATCGCAATTGAGCGCGCCGGATCGCTGGACAAAGATAAGGTGCGCGACGAGCTGGCGAAGCTGGACATCGTGACCTTCTTCGGCCCGGTAAAGTTCGGGGCAAATGGGCAGATCAACTCGCTCGAACCGCCGGTTTTCCAGATTCAGGGTTCCAGGCCGATCGTGCTTTTCCCGCAGGCCATCAAGCAGGGCGAACTCAAGCTTGGAGTGAACTGACGAAGATCGTTGCGACCGGCGAGGGTCGGACATGTGGGTAGCCCAGGTACTGATAAACGCCCTCGTGCTGGGTTGCCTCTACGCATGTATTGCGATTGGCTTCTCGCTGGTGTGGGGCGTTTTGAATGTCATCAACCTGATCCATGGCTCCTTCATCGTGCTCGGCGCCTATCTCGCCTGGGGACTGTATCAGTCCCTCTCGATCTCGCCCTGGTACGTGCTGGTCATCGCCGCGCCGTTGTTCTTCATCCTCGGCTACCTACTGCAGCGATTGCTGCTCAATCGCGTCATCACCGCGCCGGTGCTGGTGACGCTCACGCTCACATTCGGGCTCGACCTGATCCTGAACAATGCGATGATCTACTTCTTCAAGGCGGATTATCGAAAGCTGACGTTGAGTCCGCCGATGGGTTCGATTTCGCTGTTTGACGTGGTAGTGCCGGTTGACCGGTTGATCGCCACCGCATCCGCGCTGGCGCTGACCGGAGTGCTTTATCTGGTGCTGCGGCGCTTGCGGGTCGGCCGGGCCATTGTCGCGGTAAGGCTTGATCGCGACGCGGCGATTCTGATGGGCGTCGATGTCAAATCGATTTATGCCATCGCGTTCGGTCTCGGCGCTGCGCTTGCAGGATGTGCCGGCGTATTGATGGCGCTGATCTTTCCGATTTCGCCGCTGACGTCATCGACCTATCTCGGCAAGGCCTTCGTGGTCTGCGTGCTCGGCGGCCTCGGCAGCGTTTCGGGTGCGCTGGCGGGCGGTCTGCTGCTGGCGCTTGTCGAAGGGGTCGGTTCGACCTTCTTCGGACCCTCGCACGCAACGACGCTTTCTTTTGCGCTGCTGATCGTCTTCCTCGTCGTCAGGCCTCAAGGGTTGCTTGGCCGCAGGGGTTTCGAATGAGGGGGGTCAATCCAGCGCTTTTGGTCCTGATAGGTTGCGTCGCGGCGCTGCCATTGTTCGGCGGAGCCTACGCATTGCGGCTCGGCACCATCGCCTGCATGTACGCCGTCCTCGCGCTTTCGTGGAATGTCGTTGGCGGCTTCGCCGGATATCCGTCGTTCGCGACCGCGGCATTCTTCGGCTTCGGCGCCTATGCGACCGGCGTTCTGCTCAATAAAGGCCTGCCGCTGATGCCATCGATCCTGGCGACGTTGGTTGCGTCGTTCCTGCTGGCAGGTCTGTTCGGCGCCGTGTTGCTGCGCTTGCGTGGCCACTACTTCGCGATCGCCAGCCTGTCGCTGGTCGAGGTGCTGCGTGAACTTGTCAATAATGCCACCAACCTGACCGGCGGCGGCATGGGCCTGAACATCCCGCTGGCCTCCGGCTCCGGCATTCTCGCCGACGCCACCTTCTTCTTCTACGCGATGTGGGGACTGCTGCTGGCGGCCGCGCTGATGGTGATCGTCGTCTCGATGTCGAAGCTCGGCTTTGGGCTCGCCTGCATCCGCCAGAACGAAACTGCCTCCAACATGGTCGGCTTGAACTCCACGCTCTACAAGAGCATCGCGTTCGGACTGTCCGCCTGTTTTGTCAGCGCCGCCGGCGGCCTTTATGCGGCGTGGGTGCATTATATCGACCCGTCCGACGTGTTCGATATTCTCTACTCCGTAAAGCCGATAGTGATGGCGCTGATGGGAGGGCTTGGATCGCCACTGGGCGTGGTCTGCGGCGCATTTCTCTATCTTGGTCTCGAGGAAGTGGTCTGGCGCAACTATATCCAGATCCACAGCGGTGTGCTCGGCGCGTTGATCGTCATGCTCTTGCTGTTCCTGCCTCGTGGTCTGATTTCGATCCGTTCCAGCATGTTCTGGCAGAAAGCAAAACATGTCTGAGATCCTTCGCCTCGACGCCGTATCCCGGCACTTCAGCGGTTTACGGGCGCTGCGCGCGGTCACGCTCGGCATCAACCGAGGCGAAGTGCTTGGATTGATCGGCCCGAACGGCGCCGGCAAGACCACCCTGGTCAACACCATCTGCGGCGTGACGCCGGCGAGTTCCGGCCGGGTAACTTTCATGGGCCAGGACATCACGGGTATCAAAACCTATCAGGCGGCCCGGCGGGGCTTGTCGCGCACGTTCCAGATCGTGCAGCCGTTCGCCGAATTCACCGCGCTCGACAACGTCGCCGCCGCGGCGCTGTTCTCCCAACCCGGTGAGAGCCTGAAGTCGGCGCGCGAGGAAGCTCGCGCGCATCTTGCATTCGTGGGGCTGGATGCACAGGCGGGGCAATCTGCGGCGACGCTGACGTTGGCGATGCGCAAGCGGCTGGAACTGGCAAAGGCGCTGGCGATGAAGCCAAAGCTGCTGTTTCTCGACGAGGTCAATGCCGGGCTCAACAGCGCCGAGGTGGAGCGGGCGACCAAACTCATTCATCAACTTGCGGCTAATGGCATCACCATCGTGATGATCGAGCATCTGATGAAAGTTGTGCTCAACGTCTGCACCCGTATCGCGGTGCTCCACAACGGCCAGTTGATCGCCGACGGTCCGCCGCGCGATGTCATCAAGAATCCGGCGGTCGTCGACGCCTATCTCGGGCAGCAATATGCACAACGGAATGCTGCCGGTGCCTGATCCCCTGATCCTCGAGCTGCAGGGACTATGCGCCGGCTACGGCGAGATCCAGGTGCTGTGGGGCATCGACATGGCGGTGCGCCGCGGCGAGATCACCGCGCTGATCGGTTCAAATGGCGCCGGCAAGACCACGCTGATGCGCGCGCTGTCCGGACTTATTCCGATGCAAGGCGGCTATTTTTTTTCCGAGGGCAGAGATCTTACCGGCGACACTGCCGCACAGATTCTTGCGCGTGGCATCGTTCACGTCCCCGAGGGGCGGCGGCTGTTCGGCGCGATGAGTGTTGAGGACAACCTTTTGATGGGGGCCTATTCGAGAAAAGTGAGCCGCGGCGAACTCGGCCGTGATCTCGACCGGGCCTATACGACGTTTCCGAAATTGCGCGAACGCCGCAATCAGGCGGCCGCGACGCTGTCCGGAGGCGAACAGCAGATGTGCGCCATCGGTCGAGGCCTGATGAGCGCGCCGCGGCTGCTAATGATCGACGAATTGTCGCTCGGACTGTCGCCGCTGCTTGTCGAGCAGTTGGTCGTGGCGCTGCGGTCGTTAAATGCCGAGGGCATGTCGATCCTGCTGGTCGAACAGGACGTCACGACTGCGCTCGACCTCTGCCATTCCGCCTGCGTGATGGACATGGGCCGCATCGTGCGGACCGGCGTTGGGCCGGAATTGCTCGCCGATCCCATCATCCGCGAGGCGTATCTCGGCGTCCTCCAGGATTAGGCTCATCAGAGCTGCGAACAGCTTCACCGCGGAATCGAGGAGACATCTATGATCCAGACCATCGAGGCGGTTAATAGCGGCTACAGGTTCATGCCGGGCGTCAGCCAGTATTCCTGCGGCATTGCGGCGCTTCCCGGCTTCACCATCGAGCGCGTATGCTTCTCGAATGTTGTTCCACTGAAGCAGGGTTTTGAAAAGATCGCGGAGATTATCAAGACTGCCGGCCGACCGCTGACGGCGTTTGGCGGCTGCGAGCTGCGCTCGCCCGCGCCGTTCACGGAGGACGGTTTTAGAGCTTTCAACGAGATCTATATCGAAACGCTGGTTGAATGGGGGGTGATGAAGGACGGCGTCAATCCGGTGGCGCGCAGCAATGTCTGTCCGGAAATCGACCCACCGTCCGAACCGGGATTTCATGCCTTCTCGTTCACGTCAGCGGCGCCGGGCGTGCCGGCGTCGTTCGTCATTTCCGGCAGCGGCGAGTCCGTTGAGGGCAAGGCAAACTATCGCGACTATACGGTTCGTCTCGGTGACACCAGCGCGGAGGGGATGTTGGAAAAGGCCAAATGGGTATTGGACGAAATGGAGCGGCGCATGAGCGCATTCTCCGGCGATTGGCGTCAGGCCACGGCGGTGCAGCTCTACACCGTTCGCAATGTGTTTCCCTTCCTGCAGAGCGAACTCGGCAAGCGCGGTACGCTGCGTCCAGGTCTGACCTGGCACTTCGATCGCCCGCCCGTGGTCGATCTGGAATATGAGATGGACTGCCGCCGCGTCTACATCGAGCGCGTAATCGAAGTTTGACGTTTCGCCCCCTTATTGCCAATCTGCATTCAGATATCCGCCCCTTAAGCTCCTGAGTGCCGGAATCAAAGCTCAACGCACCTTGCTTGCGGCAAAGTCTGGGGAGCAACGATAGGCAGGTTCACAATGCAAATCCGTGACGACGATCTACTGCTGGTAATCGACGTGCAGAACGATTTTTGCGCCGGCGGCGCGCTTGCGGTCGCCGACGGCGATGCCGTGGTACCGATCATCAATCGCCTCACCGAGCGCTTCAATCATGTCGCGCTGACCCAGGATTGGCATCCGTCCGGTCACAGCTCCTTTGCCACATCGCATCCGGGTTCTGCTCCCTTTCAAACCATCCGCATGCCATATGGCGAGCAAACGCTCTGGCCCGATCACTGTATCCAGGGAGCGCCGGGCGCCGCCTTTCACCCGCAATTGGTGACGGAGCGGGCGGAGTTGGTGATCCGCAAGGGATTCCGCCCCGAAATCGATTCCTATTCCGCGTTCTATGAAAACGACCGGCAGACGCCTACCGGTTTGGCTGGCTATCTGCGCGAGCGCGGCTTGCAGCGGATCTTCCTGGCCGGGCTCGCGACCGACTATTGCGTGCATTACTCCGCTGTGGACGCGCGCCGGCTTGGCTTCGACACCGTGCTCATCGAGGCAGCCTGCAGGGCCATCGATCTGGCGGGCTCGCTCGATGCCGCCTGGGCGGGGATGGCGACGGCCGGCGTGCAGCGCGTCAACGATCTCAGCTAGCGCGTATCTCGCAAAAGCGGGCCCTCCGACTTGATCGAGGGTGGGCACTGGTTCCGCCTCGCCATCAAGTTTACGCAGATTGCGCAGATTTATCAGCGGTAGAATGCGCGCAAGTAAATCCGGTCGTTCTTCTCCGGTCGCGGCACGTCGCAAAAGTGCCATAACCGGAAAATCGTGACCCTTTCAAAGACCCAGGACTTGGAATAGCTTTTTGGCGTTGTCAGGAGGGACGCCGTGAAACTTCCTCGCCGCCGTTTTTTGCATCTGCCGGCAGGCGCTGCGGCGTTCCCTGTTCGGCTTACCCTGTCGGTCCTTGCGCTCGCGGCCGCGCTGTCGTTGCCGTCGCTGGCGGATGCCAAGACCATCACCGCGGTGATGCACTCCGATCTGCGCACCATCGATCCCGGCTTTACCACCGCCTACATCACGCGCGATCACGGCTACATGGTCTATGACACGCTG
>JGI12053J15887_10000315_pt1 | contig 18924 bp, 17 predicted proteins | sample MedBloCAOM1_O3_FD_15887 | JGI IMG/M metagenome (IMG submission 15887)
GAGCCATGACCATGCGCTCGGCAGCGAAGTTCGCGATGTCGAGGTTGATCGTGTAGATCGAAGATCCGGGCGCGAGATCCTCCTTGAGCGGCAGGGCGAGCGTCACTTGCGCGGTGAGCGTCCCGCGACTGGTCGCGGGATCGATCGGCGTGCCGGAATAGTCGCGCAGCCGCTCCATCCCCAGGAGTTCGGCCGCGGCCGGCACCGATCCGTCGAGGCGGAAGCGGGCCTTCGCCGGCGGCGCCTTCGGGAACGTGTCGGGCACCTCGAATACGCCGTTGGTGATGGAGAGTTTGCGGCCGGGCGATATTTCCACGTTGCCACGCCCGACATTGATCACCGCCGTGCGGCCGGAAATGCGCAGGTTGACGTCGGCGTCGCGAATGGCCGGCAGGCCTGCGACCGGCCGGACTTCCGCGCCGTTGCCGACAATCTGAATCAACAGGCCGTCGTCGGGAACGGGCGGCCCGCTCGATTTGAGCGTAGACCAAGGTGCGTTGGTCGAGATGTCCAACCGCTCGACCGTGCCGCCTTGCACATGTTCTTCGACCCAGGCGCGGACCTTCGGTGCAGTGCAGATCGGCCAAAGCCGCTTCATCGCCGCAACCGACATGCGCGTACTCGCAATGCCGAGCACCAGGCGCGGATCGTCGCTCGAAAAGTCGAGGCTGCCGGTGAGCGCGACACCGAGATCGGCATTGCCCAGTTCGCTCGGATCGAGGTCGATGCGCTGCTTGGCGGGATCGACCCGCATCCGCAGCGCGACGCGGTTGAGGATGAGCGGATTCGGATCCACCGGCGCGGCGGAGGTCAGCACGACCGTGCCGCCGGAGACCTGGAGGCCCCAAACGCTGCTTCCTTCGCGTGGCGCGTCGAACTGCGCGAGCAGGGTGATGCGATTGCCGCCCGACAGCACCTGGAACGGCATGACCAGCGCCTGGCGCGTCGCGTCCCAATCGAGATTGATTTCGGCGCGGTCGATCGGAATGCGGGCGAGCGGATCGTCGAGATCGATGATGACGCCCTTGTCCACCAGTATCTTTCCCTCGAGCATGTGCGGAATGCCGTCGGGCCCGATATCGGCCCGGATGCGCGCCGAGAACGGCAGATCGGGCTCGAACTGGCTCTCGCCCACGCGCATGGCGAGCATGAGATCCTTGGCGGAGACTTTTGTTGCCTCGACGTCGATGATGCGGTGGCCCTGCTGCTGACCCGGCGTCATTGCCGCGCGCATATGCCAAGGCCGTTCGACGTTTTCAGACCCCAATGTGATGGCGATGCCGCCGCTCTTGGGCCGCATCACGCCGAGATCGATATTGGTGAACGTCCACTGCTTGCCGTTGCGCTGATCGTCGACGGTGAGATTGCCGCCTTTGAGGCCGATCTCGGCGAGATCGCGGCCATCCAGGCCGCTGGCATCGAGGCTCTCGATCCAGGCCAGCATCACGGCGAAGTCTGGAACGCCATTGCGGGCGACGGCGGACGCCGCCGGCGGGGTCGACGCGCTTGGAACGGGCGACGAGGCCGTGCCGAGCGCCGCGGCGCGTTCGAGCTTCGCTGCAGCTTGCGCGGCCCCGGAGAGCGCGGGAGCAGCATTGGCCGACGCGGTGACGAAGGGCCGCTTGTTGCCGCCGGCAAAAACCGTGACCTTGCTGTCGGACTCGATCCGAACCGCCATTTCCGCGCCGACGAGGCTAAGGCGTTCGGCACGAATGCGGCCGGTCAACAGGGCCGCGCCGGAGATGCCGACTTCCGCCTTCGGCGCGCTCGCCACCACGGTGCCCTCGGCGTCCCGCACCACGATGTCACGAATACGAAGCGACGTGCGTCCGCTCGCATCCCGCTCGATCTGGGTGCCGCCGATCTCGACGTCATGGCCGGCGCCGAAATTCTCCTTGATCGCAGCGGTGAGCCAGGGCGTCGCGATATCGAGCTCGATCGGACCGCTGGAGAGCCGCCACCACAGGGCGACCATCGCGACCAGGAGGAGACCGCAGAGCGAACCGCCGATAATGACGAATTTGCGCAGGCGCGGCCCCCATAGGCGCAGTCCCATGAGACGCGAGAGCGGGCAGCTAAATCGCGACGAAGCGGGCCGAACTCTGTATTGCCGACGGGTGCCCGGCGCGCACAGATCCGCGTTGAGGCTCGCCTCCAGCTTTCGGAGAGCCTCGAGATCAGGATTGGATTGTTGAACCGCCATGCCCCGACTTGGCGTCCCCTCGACCACCGATTCCGCCGCACGTCATTGCAACACGCCTGCGACGAACCAGCCCCCTTGCCGCGGTCGACGCGCCCCCGGGCACAACCATCGACCTGGCAGTAGTCTCCCGCATATTGTTTAGAGTTTCATTGAGCCGGAAATAGGGACGAAAGGAAGGCGCATGCCGACGGAACTCGCCGAGGGGGCCAAGGCCCCCGCATTCAAGCTGCCGCGTGACGGCGGCGGCACCCTGTCCCTCGCCGACTTCAAGGGCCGCAAGCTCGTTCTGTACTTCTATCCCAAGGCCGATACCCCGGGCTGCACCCGCGAAGCCATTGATTTCTCGAAGCTTCGGGCCGAATACCAGAGAGCCGGGGTGGACGTTCTGGGGGTCTCCGCCGATTCGGTCGAGGCCCAGGACAAGTTCAAGAAGAAACACAGCCTCGGCATACCCCTGCTCTCCGACGAGACCCACAAGATGCTCGAGGCCTACGGCGTCTGGGGCAAAAAATCCATGTACGGCAGGACCTTCATGGGGATAACGCGCGCGACCTTCCTGATCGGCTCGGACGGGCGGATCGCCCGCATCTGGCCGAAGGTCAAGGTCGACGGCCATGCCGCCGACGTCCTGGCGGCTGCCAAGCTGCTCCCGCCCTGAGCGGACCTTGCCGATTCGGATCGCTGGCTGACCGCTGTCGCCGGCCTGAGGTCCGCATTCGTCAATTTGCGGAACATTAACCACAACTGGCGCGAGTTGGAGCGGTTAGTACTGGGGTAAGGTGCGGTGAGGTAGGCCACCGGAGGGGAAGCGTGAATGCCTCGACGGTCGTCTGCACAGCACCATCACAATCATTGTTCCAGCCATGGCAGCCCAGGCAGGCCCGCCGACGCGTCGGTGCGACGGTGGGCGGCGGGCTACACCCTCGCCCATGCGGGGCGGCAGCTCAGGCTCGGCCCCCTCGCCTTCTGGGTGGTGGTCGGCACGTTGGTGATCATGGCGGTGTGGGGCATCACGACCGCCACCTATTTCGCCTTCAGCGAGGACGTGCTCACGCGCCTGGTCGCTCGGCAGGCCGAGATGCAGTTCGGCTACGAGGATCGCATCGCAGAACTGCGCGCCCGGATCGATCGCATTTCAGGCCGCCAGCTGATCGACCAGGAGCAGTACGAGCAAAAGCTCGAGCAGATCCTCCGCCGTCAAGCGGCACTGGAAGGGCGAGCGGGCGCGATGAACGGCGAGGCCACCGGCTCGATCAAACAACCGGCGCGTCCCATTGGCGAGCCGCGGGGACTTCCGCTCAAGCCGTCCTTGCTCAACGACAAGGGCGCCTTCCTGATGCCGCTCGATCGGGGAATGCCGATCGATTCGCGCACCAGCGTGCTTGCCAAGGGCGGGGGCGGCATCGCCGGAGCGATCGCCCGCCTGCAGGCATCCCTCGACCGGGTGGAGCAGCGGCAGAACTCGACGGTCAATTCGCTGGCGGAGAATTACGATTCCAAGGCGCGCCGCATCCGCGGCGTGCTCGCGGAGCTCGGCCTCGACTTCGGCAAGGTGACAGTCGCCGACGCCGGAGGCGCCATGGGCGGCCCGTTCCTCCCCGCGCCGATGGCAAAGGACGCGCTCGGCTTCGAGCGCCAGCTTCATCGCGTCAAAACCGCGCGCGCGCAGATCGTGCGGCTGACGCGTGCCATCAGCAGCGTTCCCGTGCGCAAGCCGGTCGACGGCGACATCGAGCCGGCGTCCGGTTTCGGCGTGCGCATGGACCCGTTCACGAGTTCGCCGGCCATGCATACCGGGCTCGATCTGCACGGCGAGACTGGCGACCCCGTGCGTGCCACCGCCGACGGCAAAGTGACGACGGCGGGCTGGAGCGGCGGCTATGGCCGGGTGGTCGACATCGACCATGGCAATGGCTTGTCGACCCGCTATGGTCACCTCTCGTCGATCGACGTTCGCGTCGGCCAGTCCATCAGGACCGGGCAGATCATCGGCAAGATCGGCTCAACCGGACGCTCGACCGGGCCGCACCTCCACTACGAGACGCGGGTGCGCGGCGAGGCGGTGGACCCGAACAAATTCCTGCGCGCGGGACAAAAGCTCGACGGCACCATCTGAGCGGGCCGGTCCGGGCGATCCTGCCACACATCATGGCCGGGCTCGACCCGGCACTTACTCCACGTCCTCCACCTCGACCGGTGCGGTGCCGAACGCCTTCTGCGCCAGCGCCGCTTCCATGAACTGGTCGAGGTCGCCGTCGAGCACGTCGCCGGTGGCGGAGGTGGACACGCCGGTGCGCAGGTCCTTCACCATCTGGTAGGGCTGCAGCACATAAGAACGGATCTGGTGGCCCCAGCCGATGTCGGTCTTGGCGGCCTGCTCGGCGGCGGCCTGCGCCTCGCGCTTCTTCAATTCCATCTCATAGATCCGCGCCCGCAGCATCTGCCACGCCTGCGCGCGGTTCCGGTGCTGCGAGCGGTCGTTCTGGCAGAACACGACGATGTTGGTCGGGATGTGGGTGAGGCGGATCGCCGATTCCGTCTTGTTGACGTGCTGTCCCCCCGCTCCGCTTGCGCGCATCGTGTCGGTGCGCACGTCCGCCTCCTTGATGTCGACGATGATGCGGTCGTCGATCACCGGATAGACGTTGACGCTCGCGAACGACGTATGGCGGCGCGCGTTGGAGTCGAACGGCGAGATGCGAACCAGGCGATGCACGCCGTCTTCGGCCTTGAGCCAGCCGAAGGCATTGCGGCCCTTGATCTCGATGGTCGCCGACTTGATGCCGGCCTCCTCGCCCGGCGTTTCTTCGAGATACTCGACCTTGTAGCCGTGCTGCTCGGCCCAGCGCGTATACATGCGCAGCAGCATGTTGGCCCAGTCCTGGCTTTCGGTGCCGCCCGCACCGGCATGGACCTCAAGATAGGAATCGTTCGAGTCGGCCTCGCCCGAAAGCAGCGCCTCGAGCTCGCGCCGCGCCACCTCGGCCTTGAGCTTCTTGAGCGTCTCTTCGGCGTCGGTGATGGCCTTCTGGTCCTTCTCGGCTTCCCCCAGCTCGATCATGGTGAGCTGGTCGGCGAGCTCCTGCTCGATGCGGCCGATGGCGGAAAGCTGATCCTCAAGCGCGGTGCGCTCCTGCATCAGGCGTTGCGCCCGCTGCTGGTCATCCCACAGCGTGGGGTCTTCGGCTAGCTTGTTGAGCTCCTGGAGCCGTACGCGCGCCGCGTCGAAGTCAAAGATGCCTCCTCAGCAGCCCGACCGACTGCTTGATCTCATCGACGACGTGTTGGACTTCTGCGCGCATGGCTCACCCGTCAGGACAATCATTGGTGCCGCCGGGATGTAGCGATTGCGCGAAGTGGACGCAAGCCACGGCCTGCACCCCTTGCGTCCGCCTGACAACGCAAGGGCGGGCGCCTGTAGCGTGCGGGCTCAATCAAGGTCGATCAGGAACCGATCGTGACCGCGGGTTGTTACCCCGAAAACGCAGGACGGAAGCGCACCGCCCGTAACCCGTATGCTCGCATTTCCGAATTCGACGGGGAGCGAGGATAGGATCTCACAATGAGAGCATTTGACCCCGCTGGTGATCCCGGCTCGAGATCATGGATCGATCGTCGCGGTTTTGTGCTTGGGGCTGGAGCGGTTGGGATGTCGCTCGGGGCGATCAGCGGAACGGCGTATACCCAAATTGCATCGAGGGCGGACCATTCGCTGCGGATAGCGCCGCTGCGGCTGGAGCTCGCCCCTGGAAAAGTCATCGACACCTTTGCTTACAGCGGCACTGTTCCGGGCCGGGTGCTTCGCCTTCGTGAGGGCAGCAAAGTCAGCATCGATATCCGCAACGATACCGACGTCGACGATATTGTGCACTGGCACGGTCTTTACCTGCCCTCGCAGTCCGATGGCGCGATGGAGGAAGGATCGCCGATGGTGGCGCGGGGCGGCACGCAGCGCTACGAATTCGTCGCGAAGCCTGCCGGCACGCGGTGGTATCACAGCCACAATATGGCCGGGACGGATTTGAGCAGAAGCCTGTACGCGGGGATGTATGGCTTCTTGATCGTCGAGCCGTCGAACGATCCCGGCCGCCATGACCAGGAAGTGCTGCTTGCCGCCCATCACTGGGAGGGCTCATGGGTGAGCATGCAGGATATCCGTCGAGGCCCGCCGCCCGACAACGGCCTCGAGGTGATGTACGCCTCAGCCTCCTTCAACGACAAGATGCTGGGCTACGGCGAGCCTGTGCGAGTTCGCGAAGGCCAGCGCGTGCTGTTCCGGCTGGTCAACGCCAGCGCAACGGAGAATGTCAGGCTGGCGCTGCCCGGCCATCGCTTGACGGTGATCGCACTTGACGGCAATCGCGTGCCTTCGCCGCAAAGCGTCGACGTGCTTTTTCTGGCGCCGGCGGAGCGGGCCGACGTGATCGTGGAGATGAACCGGCCGGGTGTTTGGATCTTCGGCGAGGTCAGCGACGACGAGCGCAAGAAAGGGCTCGGCATCGTGGTCGAGTATGCCAATCAGGGCGGGGAACCGCAGTGGACGGCGGCGCCGAATTCCGCTTGGGACTACACGCTGTTCGGCCCCAACGACCGGCCGGTGCCGGCACCCGACGAACGTGTCGAGCTATTGTTCGAGAAGGTGCCAGGGGGCCGCGGCGGCTACAACCGCTGGACCATCAATGGCAAGTCCTGGCCCAACACCAATCCGCTGTTCAGCACTGAGCGCGGAAAGCGCTACCGCCTCGTCATGACCAACAAGAGCGGCGACAATCATCCGGTTCACCTCCACCGCCACACCTTCGAGATCACCAAGGTGGGCGACAAGCCGACCGCGGGCGTCATGAAAGACACCGTCAACATGACGCGGTTCAGCACCGTCGAGATCGATTTCGTGGCCGACGATCCAGGGCTTACGCTGCTCCACTGTCATCATCAGGATCATCAGGATGAAGGATTCATGGGGATGATGACCTATCTCTGATCTTTGAGTTCGACGAACTTGAAGAATAGCGTTCCTTGACGCCCACTTTGGACCGCCCTTTCCGGCCGGGACATTCATGCTTCGCCGCGACCCCCGTTCGATGTGGAGGGGCGTGTTCTGGAGTCAAAAGCTCGATAACGTGCTCATCCCGGTGTTCGCGGCCTCGATCGGACTGGTGACCTTTGCGGTTGTGCGCCGGAAGCGTATATGTCCAACCAAGATGACTCCGATCTCTCTGATGCAGGTCGAATCCACGCTGACTTGTCCTCGGTGCGGGCACCAATCGTCGGAGCAAATGCCGATTGACGCCTGCCAGTACTTTCATGTTTGCAAGGGCTGCGGAGAGAGGCTTAGGCCGTTGCCGGGCGATTGCTGCGTGTTCTGTTCCTACGGCACGGTGCCGTGCCCGCCGGTCCAGATGGGACAATTCTGCGCCAAGCCACAAAGCCCTTGATGCGAGCCGGGTGGGCGCGATGGCGGAGCTCCCGGGCTTTTTCGAGGGGACCGAGATGCCCTCCCCCGGCTGGTGGGAGGCGCTGTGGCCTGATCCGGCGAAGGTGCTTGCCGCGGTCGGCATAAGTTCCGCGATGAACGTAATCGATCTGTGCTGCGGCGACGGCTGGTTCACGCTGCAAATTTCGAAACTGGCGGCGCGGGTCGTGGCCATCGACATTGATCGCCAGTTGCTTGATGTGGCTCGCCTGCGTCTTGCGGAGAACGCGGCCAAGAACTGCGAATTTGTCGAAGGCGATGCCTATGAATTGGCAAACCTGGTGTCGCATCCGGTGGATTTTGTTTTCCTGGCCAATGCTTTTCACGGCGTCCCGGACAAGCCGCGACTGGCGCGCGCCGTTCGCGCGACGCTCGTGCCGGGCGGTCGATTTGCCGTTGTAAACTGGCACCGGCGCCCGCGCGAGGAGACTATGATCCTCGGAGAACCGCGCGGACCGAAAACGGAGCTAAGGATTTCGCCGGAGCAAGCGATCGCAGCCATCGAGCTGGACGATCTGAAGTTCTTGCAGCTTGTCGAAGTGCCGCCCTATCACTATGGAGCAGTCTTCGAGCGATCACCCAAATAGCGAATGGCTAAACCTCCTCCCATTCTCGACCACAAGAGCCATCGCCAACCATCGGTCTTTGATCCGAAGGCGTTGCTGCGGGAAGCCCGTCGTCAGAAAAAGTTGGCAGTCCTGGACGTCCCGGCGGTTTGCATCCTTGATCCTGACGGCGACATCGTTCGACACCTCAAAGCTGCCGGCAAGGCACATCGGTTTGCATCTTGGCCTTGCTACCACACCGAGCTTCACACCTTTGAGCTGGCGGGGGAAACCGTGGGCATCATCGGGTACGCCGTGGGCGCTCCTTTCGCCGTACTTATTGCCGAGGAGCTGTTTGCGTGCGGATGCCGCTTTCTGCTCAGCCTCACCTCGGCCGGTCAAATTGATGCTCTAGCGGCGCCACCTTACTTCGTCGTCATCGAACGCGCGCTCAGGGACGAGGGGACCAGCTACCACTATGCCGCCCCCTCGGAGTTCGCCGAGGCGGACCCACCGCTCGTCGCAATCGCCATGGATGCGCTCCAACGCGAGGGACTGCGCGTCTTCGCCGGGGCGAGCTGGACAACCGACGCGCCTTTCAGGGAAACAGCCGCGGCCATTGAGTACGCCCGAGCAGCAGGCGTGCTGGCCGTCGAAATGGAAGCGGCGGCACTCTACGCCTTCGCGCGGGCGCGGGCCGCGTCGGTGTTGTGTTTGGCCCATGTCACGAATGCGATGGGGCGAGGGCAGCAAGATTTCGAAAAGGGGGAAGCCGACGGAACAGCTGAGGCATTGAAAATCATTCACATCGTCGTCAAGGCTGTTCGTTCGCGATAGAGACGCTTTCGCACACTCGATTGTGATTCTTGGCTCTTATCTTGGGGAGCGTCGTGGGTCTTGACGCCTGGCTTCGCCGCAACGTGTCGGCGGTGCGAGATGAAACTGGATTAATCGGCAAGCTGCTCCATATTGCAGGCTGACCCGCGTCCCGCCTGCCGACGATACGAGCTTACTGCTCGCCCCATCTCGGGAATACGATTTCCACCTTGCGGGTGCGCGGATCGACGATGGCAACCAGCTCTTCGACGACGACGTAACTCAGGCCACGAAGTCGTGGCGCCAATTGTTCGGCCTCAGGAGGCAGTGAATTCAGTTGGATTTCCGATGGCACGACGCCGTCTACGGAAACCGGGAATGCAGGGGCTGCGAGCGGGGGCGTTTGCTTCGTGATCATCTCGGAGATCTTTGTTTTTTGATCGAGCGTCAGAAGCGCGCTCCTGGACGCGGCGGAGTCGGCCGGCGTTTGCGCGCTGGCGGCAGTCGCGACGCAACTGACCGCCGCGATGACGGCTAGAATTCTGCGCATGTCATTCTCCAATTTGTCTGATTTCGATCATTGCTGGCGCGGCACATCTTCGTTTGCTCCATCTGACATCGGTCTAAACGCGCGAAACCATCGGCCGGCCCGGCCTACACGGGAAATTGAAATGATACACGTGTTGCATCCATCTTTCCGCGTTGATACAGTCTCGACCTCATGAATGCCGGCGCACAAAGGACGCTAGCCTACAGCTGGCTTCTGCTCATCCATCAGCTTCCGGCGAAGCCTGCATATCTGCGCGTCAAGATCTGGCGGCGGCTACAGGATCTTGGCGCAATCGCGGTCAAGAACGCGGTGCACGCGCTGCCGATGAACGAGGAGACCCAGGAGGATTTTGAGTGGCTGCTGCGTGAGATCGTCGAAGGCGGCGGCGAAGCGGTCGTCTGCGAGGCGCGGCTGATCGACGGCCTTTCGGACCAGGAGGTCCGGGCGCTTTTCGACCAAGCTCGTGACGCCGACTACGAAGAAGTGGCCAAGGACGCGCGCGCCTTGGCGAAGTCATTGCGCCCCAATGCGAAGCCCGACGCGATCGCCGAGCATCGCATCCAGGTCGCTCGGTTGCGCAAACGCCTCGCGCAAGTGGTTTCCATTGATTTCTTCGGCGCCATCGGTCGCGAGAAGGCGGAGGGTTTGCTCAGGGGTCTAGAGGCTCGATTAAGCGAGGGCGAGGCCGTGAAAGACAAAGCGAGAATCGATTCCAGGGAAAGCGCATTCGGGACGCTGCGCGACAGAACCTGGGTCACACGCCAAGGCGTCTATGTCGATCGGATCGCCAGCGCTTGGTTGATACGCCGTTTTATCGACCCGGAAGCGCGATTCAAATTCGTATCCGGCAAGAGGTATCGCCCAGACGATGGCGAGCTGCGCTTCGACATGTTCGAGGCCGAGTTCACGCATGAGGGCGACAAGTGCACATTCGAAGTGCTGCTGGAGCGCGGCGCGCTGAAAGACCCCGCGCTTCGCGCCATCGCGGAGATCATCCACGACATCGACCTCAAGGACGACAAGTTCGGTCGCACCGAGGTCGCAGGGATCAGAACACTGGTCGAAGGCATCAGCATCGCGACCGAGGATGACTCGGAACGGATTGCGCGCGGCACCGAGGTGTTCAACAGCCTCTACGACTATTTCAAGAAGAAGCGGCGATAGGAGAGGCCCCATACCCGCGGGCATGAATGAGATACCGCACGAGGACGTTTCGCGGCCGACGAGACAAATCGAGGTGAATTGTCATGCAGCAAATTCTTCCTTCAATCTCGCCAAGCGATCTTCATGCTCGGCTCGGCACCGCCTCTGCGCCGGTCGTTGTGGACGTTCGACGCTCCGCCGATTTTGCCAAGGCGGAGGAACTCATCTTATCTGCGTTCCATCGGCCCCCGGATGACGTGGAGCGCTGGCGCAAGGACTTGCCCGGCGGACGCCAGGTGGTCGTGCACTGCGTGCATGGGCGCGAGGTCAGCCAAGGCGTAGCCGCTGCCTTACGCGCAGCAGGCGTCGATGCAAGCTATCTGCAGGACGGTATTGCCGGCTGGACGGCAAAGGGTCTCCCAACACACCGAACGATAGGCGCTACGCCAGGCAAGTGGGTGACGCGAGAGCACCCGAAGATTGATCGCATCGCTTGTCCGTGGCTGATCCAGCGCTTTATCGATCCGCAGGCAGAGTTCATCTACGTCCCGACCAAGGACGTGCTCAAGGTCGCTAAAGAGACGGGTGGAACTCCTTACGATATCGATGGCGTCGAATTCACCCATGAAGGCGAGCGATGCTCGTTCGATACCATCCTGCGCATTTACGGCATCAAGGATCCGGCTCTTGACCATTTGGCCGAAATAGTCAGAGGCGCCGACACTTCGCGCCACGATCTGACTCCGCAGTGCGGCGGCCTGTTCGCCATCTCTTTGGGCCTGTCCGCGAACTTTCCGAACGATCACGAAATGCTCGGGCACGGCATGGTGATGTACGACGCGCTCTATGCCTGGTGTCGCAATCTCCAGGCGGAAACGCACAACTGGCCGGCTGCGGGCGTGAAAGAGGCCCGACGTGGCTGAACTCGCGATCGCGGAGGGCGGTCAATACGCGCCTCGACACGGAGTGTCGTTGCGCGAAGCGTACCGGGTCTGGCTTCGCGTTGCGATGCTGAGCTTCGGAGGCCCGGCCGGCCAGATCGCGGTGATGCACCGCATTCTGGTCGAAGAGAAGCGATGGATTTCGGAGAGCCGTTTTTTGCACGCGCTCAACTATTGCATGCTGCTGCCCGGCCCCGAAGCACAGCAGCTCGCGACCTATATCGGCTGGCTGATGCACCGGACCGTCGGCGGGATCATGGCCGGCGTCCTTTTTGTTGTTCCCGGCGTCATCGCCATCATGGCGCTCAGCTACATCTATGCCGGCTACGGCAACGTGCCGGCGATTGCGGCCTTGTTTTTCGGACTCAAGGCCGCAGTTCTTGCGATCGTGCTGGAGGCGGTATTTCGAATCGGCAAGCGGTCGCTGAAGAACGATGTGATGCGCGCGCTGGCAGCGGCCGCATTTGTCGGCATCTTCTTTTTCAATATTCCGTTTCCGATCATTATTTTTGGCGCGGCGCTGATCGGCTTTGTCGGCGCTTCGACTGGCGCCACGGCATTTCAAGTGGACGGCGGTCATGGCAAGGGCAAGCAAGATGGTGGCGTGGTCGATAGCCTCCTCGGCGAGGAACTGCCCGAACATACGCGGCCGACCGTTGCGCGAGCCTTGCGGGTGTCAAGCGTATGGCTCGCCCTTTGGCTCATTCCTGTCATCGCGCTTCTGGTCACGTTAGGCAGGGGGAACGTCTTCAGCGAGATTGCCGTCTTCTTCAGCAAGATGGCGATGGTCACCTTCGGCGGCGCTTATGCCGTTCTCGCCTACGTCGCCCAGCAGGCGGTCGAAAACTACGGCTGGCTCAAGCCCGGCGAGATGCTCGACGGCCTGGGAATGGCGGAGACGACGCCGGGGCCGCTGATCATGGTGCTGCAGTTCGTGGGCTTCATGGCGGCATACCGCGATCCCGGCTCGCTTTCGCCGATGCTGGCCGGCGCGCTGGGGGGTCTGCTCGCGACCTGGGTCACCTTCACGCCCTGCTTTCTCTGGATTTTCCTGGGCGCCCCGTTCATCGAGGTCCTGCGTGGCAACAGGGCGCTGAACGGCGCTCTTTCCGCCATCACCGCCGCCGTCGTCGGCGTCGTCCTGAACCTCGCCATCTGGTTCGCGATCCATACGCTCTTTCGCGAAACCGTGCCGGCGCGCGCCTTCCCTTTGGCGTTTGATGCGCCAAGACTGTCGAGCGTGGACTGGCTTGCGCTCGCGCTTTCGATCGCCGCCGCCGTCGCCATTTTCCGCTTCAAGGTCGGCATGATCCCGACCCTCGCAGCATGCTGCGGTGTGGGACTAGCGCTGTACTTTTTGGGAGCGCTCACGTGAAGCGCATCGTCACGCTTGCCGCGACAGTTGCGGTGGCGGCCGTGGTTGCAGATCGAGGCTTTGCCGGCCTCGGAGGAACGCTGTCGCATCGAATGAAGCCTCCGTCGGTAGATGAGATTTGCTGGAACAATGCCGAAAGCGCAGTTGTTCAAATGACGAAGGGTAAAGGGCGAGGGAGCGATACCGGGCAATAAGCTCAACCCAAGAGGAGATAATCATGCGTGCTGTTCACGTATTTGCAATCTGCTTAATGGCGACTATCGGCACGACTGCCAGCGCCCAGGAAATCGACTGGAAGAAGGTCGACGAAGCGCTGGGGCGGCCCGCCGCCGTATCGGGCGACGTTCATCGCTACGGCTTTCCGCGCACCGACCTGCAGGTGACGCTCGATGGCGTCACCATCAGGCCGACATTGGCGCTGGGCGGCTGGGCGGCGTTCAAGCCGATGCACGGCGGAGCGATGATGATGGGCGATCTCGTGCTGCTCGACGCCGAGATCAATCCGGTCATGGCCAAGCTCATCGAAAATGGCCTCGAGGTCACCGCGGTCCACAATCACATCCTGCGCAGCAGCCCCCTGCCGTTCTACATGCATGTCGGCGGGCACGGCGATCCGGTGAAGCTGGCGACGGCGTTGCGCACGGCGTTGGCGGAGAGCAAGACGCCGCTGACCCCGCCGGCGGCCGCTGCCAACCCGCCAGCCATCGATCTCGACACGGCACAGCTCGACCAGATCATCGGCGCCAAAGGGCAGGCCAATGGCGGCGTCTATCAGTTCGCAGTGCCGCGCCGCGATCCGGTCAGCGAGAACGGAATGCAACTCACTCCTCCCGGCCCTACGGGGGTGGCCACGGCCATCGGCTTCCAGCCGACCGGCGGCGGCAAGGCCGCCATCACCGGCGACTTCGTGCTCACCGGCGAGGAAGTAAACCCGGTGATCAAGGCGCTGCGGGAAAACGGCATCGAGGTGACGGCGGTCCACAGCCACATGCTCACCGAGCAGCCTCGCCTCATCTTCATGCACTTCTGGGCCAACGACGACGCGGTGAAGCTCGCCAAGGGACTGCGCGCCGCGCTCGACAAGACCGCGAGCGCGAAGAGCTGAGCTTTGAACGGTCAGACATCAAGGCGACGCCGGGTCCGATCCAACGGCCCGGCGCCGGGCCCTGAAAGACGGCGCACGACTGAATAAAGCGACCGGCAAATGGCGAACCGTCTCATGCTCTTGGCCTTGGCCTTGACGAGTGCGCCGGCAACGACGTTGGCACAAGACGTGGCGGCCGAGGCGCCAGCGTATTGCACGGACCTGAAGCGGATCGCTGCCGTTGCAATGACGAAGGAGCGGTTCGCCTCCATTACCGGAAAGCCGCGGGATGGCAATTTTCTGGACACGACCCTCGCCCTCACGGGATGGCGGGACTGCTCCCTCTATGGACCGGCGACCTACACCTGCGATTCCCAGGCGCTCGCCACCGCGGAGGACGCCGAGACGGCACAAGCACGGACCATGCATGACATCAAAGCCTGCCTCGGCGAAGCGTGGGGTGAGGCCAGGAATCGGTCGTCGTCCCGCTATGTGGTCCTCCACCATGCGGGCCGGCCGCTTTCCATCACGTTGAGCACGGACCAGACGGACAAGAACGAACACGTCGTCCGGCTCATCCTTTTTGTTCGGCGAAATTAGGTGCGGTGATGACGCAATCGACCGCTAACCAACGCGACCCCACTCCAGAGCACGCCGCCGTGCTGATGCAGGTTACTGGGGTGACCAAGCGGTATGGAGAGCAACGTGCGCTCGCCGATGTTTCGTTTACGGTCAATGCCGGCGAAGTGCTCGGCCTGATCGGACCCAATGGGGCGGGCAAGACCACGTTGCTGGAAGCGATCGCGGGCCTCGTGCCCGCGGATGGCGGTCGCATTCTCTGGCGCGGTACGTCCCCAGCCCTGCCGCGCCGTCGCGAGTTCATGTTCTACCTGCCGGACGGACTGCGCCCCTGGGAAGACGAGTACGTTGCACGCGTGATCGAATTCTTCACGGCCGCCCATGGCAGGCCTGCACGGATCACGGCGGAAGCGATTGGCGCGCTCGGCCTCGCGCCGGTTCTGCGCCAGCGCGTCGGCGCATTGTCGAAAGGCTATGGCCGCCGGCTCATGCTGGCGCTCGCACTGATCACGCCGCAACCCTTGCTGCTGATGGACGAGCCATTTGACGGCTTCGACCTCCGGCAAACGCGCGAGATCATGGCTGTGGTTCGCGACGTCGCTCGGAACGGGCGCACGCTCGTCCTGGCCATTCATCAGTTGATCGACGCCGAACGGGTCTGCGACCGCTTCGTGCTGCTCGCGGACGGCCGGGTCCGCGGCGTTGGTACGCTCGCGGAACTGCGCGCGCAGACCGGGATGGCCTCCGCCGGATTGGAGGAGGTCTTCCTTGCGCTCACCTGAGGCAGCGGTCATTCGGCGTGCTCCCTTTCACCCGTTGCTTGCCAAGGAGCTGCGGGAGATCGTGAGCGGCCGCGCGCTGTGGACCATGCTGCTGATCCTTTGCCCGCTCGTCGGCTACAGCTTCTGGCAGGCCGTCGTCCTCTATGGCGAGGCAAGCTCGGCGGCACGGGATTCGCCCGCACTTGCGAGCGGGCTCTCGCCCCTTGACGGCGTGCTGGTCCCCACCTTCGGCGCGCTCTACGTCGCCGTGACCTTGCTGTTTCCGTTCGTGGCCATTCGAACCCTCGGCCGCGAAAAGGAAACGGGTGCGCTGCGTCTGCTGGTGCAGTTGCCCTACCGGGTGCCGACGCTGATCGCGGCCAAGATGGCGGCGATCTTCGGCGCCTGGCTTGCTGCGCTCATCCCGGCGGCATCGGCGGTGGTGATCTGGGCCGTGCTCGGCGGGCACGTCCATGTCCCGGAAACCGCCAATCTGATTTTCGGCCATCTGCTCTACGGCTTGCTGGTCGGCGCCATCGCGCTGTTTGCGGCGAGCATTTCCGAAAGCTCGGCAACTGCGGCGATCGTCGCCCTGGCCTTCACCATCGGCTCCTGGGTTCTGGATTTTGCCTTGGCCGGCCAACCCGGCGCGCTCGAGTGGTTTTCGCGCTTGTCGCTGACACAGACGCTGCGCACCTTCGAGCAGGGACTTCTGTCGATCGGCCTCCTCCTGGGTATTGTGGCCGCGATCTGCGGCCTTGCCGCGCTGTCCGCGGTGTGGCTGCATCCCGGGGTGCCGCTGCGCACCAGGTTCATGCGCTCGATTGCCTGCGTGGCCGCCGTTGCGGCCGTATTCGCACTGGCCTCCCAGGTCAGGACATCGGTGGACCTGACCGAGGATCGGCGCAACTCGTTTCCAGCCGCCGATCAGCGGGCGCTCGCCGAGCTGCGCGAGCCGCTGCTCGTCACCGTTCGCTTGGCGCCGGAAGACCCGCGCTACGTCGATCTGCGTCGCAACGTTCTCGCCAAGCTCGAGCGGGCGCTTCCCCATGTCGGCATCCGCCTCGCCACGACCGGTCAAAGCGTCGTGGGCAGCACCGCCGACGAGGCTTACGGCGAGATCGAGTATTCCTATGAGGGCCGCGAGGATAAGAGCCGCTCGACCAGCCCGCGCGAGATCCTGCCGCTGCTCTATGCGCTTGCCGGAAAGCCCATCCCCCCTCCGAGCGCCGGTGGAGAATATCCGGGCTACCCATTGGTCGCCAACGGGCGATGGACGCTGCCGTGGTTCCTCGTCGGCCTTCCGCTGCTGATCGTCATCGCGTGGTGGCGGAGCCGCCGCCCACCCCAAATCGCCGCACAACTCATCAAAGTCGGAGGTCAACCATGAACATGATCAAGAGGACGATCGGGGCCGCTGTCGCGTGCGGAGCCCTCGCCGCACTGCTGATCTACGCCAACGCGGCGCAGCCGCTGAAGCTCGATTTCTCGGATGAGACCGTCGGCGGCGAGCCGAAATCGTTCTTGAGCGTCGTCGGCGTCTGGCGGATCGAGGCGGAGGGAAACAACAAGGTGCTCGCCGTCGACGGTCGGCAGTGGAAAGAGGGGCAGACTTCGGCCGGCATCGCTGACAAGGCGCGCGCGCTTTACGGCGACCGCTACGCCGAGTTCCTCGACCGGGTCCAGGCCTACGCCTATTTCCCCTACATCGTGGCCAAGGACGTGACGGATTTCCACGACGGTGAAATCTCCGTGCGCTTCGAAGGAATTTCGGGGCGCATCGATCAGGGCGCGGGCATCCTGTTCAACCTCAAGCCCAACGGCGACTATCTGACGATCCGCGCCAATCCGCTCGAAAACAATCTGGTGCTGTGGAAATTCGAGAAAGGCAAGCGCTCCTCGGTCACATGGATTCGCAACACGCCGACCGCAACGCGCCAGTGGCACGACCTCAAGGTCCGCATCGCAGGGACCAAGGTCGCCGGCTATCTCGACGGCAAGCTCTACCTGGAGCACGTCCTGCCGCAGCCCGTCTCGGGACGTATCGGCCTGTGGTCCAAGGCCGACAGCCATGTGTACTTCGACGATTTCACCGTGACGCCGGCCGATTGATCGATGGCGCGGTTGCCGGACTTCAGTCGCAGCGCGGGTTTCTTCGAACGCTTGGGCGTAGGCGGACGGTCGGACGTCTTCTACCTCTACGCCGCACGCGCGGCGCGCGGGTTCGGCGACGGGTTCCCCGCCATCATCCTGCCGGCGTATCTGCTGGAGATCGGCTTCAATCCGTTCCAGATCGGCATCATTGCAACCGCCGCGCTTCTCGGCTCGGCCGCCACGACCTTGGCGATCGGATACTTGGCTCCGCGTTACGACGTGCGCACGCTGCTCCTGATCTGCGCGTTCTTGATGATCGTCACCGGCATCGCAATCCCGAATGTGCAGCACCTCGTTTTCATCGCGACGATCGCGTTCATCGGCACGATCAATCCGACCACCGGAGACATCGGGGTGCATATACCGCTCGAACAGGCCTCGCTCGCGCAAGGAGCATCAGACAAGGATCGGACGCACATTTTCGCACGCTACAGCCTGATCGGGGCGCTATCCATCGCCGCCGGAGCACTTGCGGCGGGCGCCCCGGATTGGCTGGTTTCCTGGGGGATGGGCAAGATCAACGCGCTGCAGGCGATGTTCTACGTCTATGCCGCGCTCGGCCTGGTGGGAGCTTTGTTCTATTCACGCCTCCCGCACGCGAAGGCACAGCAAGCAGCGCCGCAAGCCACCGCGTTGGGCCCATCGCGCCGAACCGTCTACAAGCTTGCGGCGCTATTCAGCCTGGATTCGTTTGCCGGCGGCTTTGTCGTTCAATCGCTGCTCGCCCTATGGCTGTTCGAACGTTTCGAGCTCTCGCTTGCCACCGCGAGTGCGTTCTTTTTCTGGTCCAATGTTCTCACCGCTTTCTCGTATCCGGTGGCGGCCCGGCTCGGGAAGCGCTTCGGTCTCGTCAATACGATGGTCTTCACCCACATTCCATCGAGCATCTGTCTCATTCTCGCAGCGTTTTCGCCCAATCTCACGATCGTGCTCGGCCTGCTCCTCGTGCGCTCGGCGCTGTCGCAGATGGACGTGCCGACGCGCACGTCCTACGTCATGGCGGTGGTCACTCCGGCCGAGCGGACCGCAGCCGCAAGCGTGACTGCGGTTCCGCGCAGCCTGGCATCGGCGATCAGCCCGACGTTGTCCGGCGCGCTGCTGTCGACGTCGTTTGCGGCGTTGCCGCTGGTCATTTGCGGCGTGTTGAAGATTGTCTACGACCTTGCCCTGCTGTTTTCGTTTCGACACATAAAACCGCCCGAGGAAAAGGACGCGCCGAGGTGAGTTTCCACGGCGCCTGCCCGGGCACCGCAACGTCGGCGGCGCGCAGCGAACGGTCGATGGTCATGACAAAAGGGAC
>JGI12053J15887_10000316_pt1 | contig 18923 bp, 12 predicted proteins | sample MedBloCAOM1_O3_FD_15887 | JGI IMG/M metagenome (IMG submission 15887)
TTTTTTTTATTTCGACGAGAAGTTTCCCCAACGATCAATTCGTTCTCCAACGGATTCGATGGCAAGAAAGTGGAGGGCTAAAGCATGAATGTCATGTTATTTGGCGCCACCGGCATGGTCGGTCAAGGGGTGATGCGCGAATGCCTACTCGATCCCGAGGTGCATTTGTTGCAGACAGTAGGGCGAACCGCTACAGGTACCCAGCACCCAAAACTGCGGGAAACCGTGCACAACGATCTTTGGCACTATGAGTCCCTAGAGGCCCAGCTTTCCGGTTTTGACGCCTGCTTCTTCTGCCTCGGTGTAACCTCCAGCGGAATGACGGAAGAGAGCTACCAACGTGTGACCTATGGAATCACCTTGGCAGCAGCTGAAGCGCTTAGCCGGCTTAATCCCCAGATGACCTTCATTTATGTTTCGGGAAGCGGAACCGACACTTCCGAGCGTGGTCGAAGCATGTGGGCCCGAGTCAAAGGAAAGACGGAAAACGCCCTGCTGCGGTTGCCATTCAAAGGCGCATACATGTTCCGTCCAGGCATTATCCAACCACTGCACGGAATCAAATCCAGCACGCCGCTCTATAACGTTTTCTACACGCTTGGGAAACCTTTACTTCCGTTGCTCCGGTTAGTGATCCCTGATCAAATTTTAACCACGGAGCAGGTCGGCCGCGCCATGTTGGCGGTAGCCAAACACGGTTTTCCAAAACAAATTTTGGAGATTAAAGACATTCAAGCCGCCTCTAAAACCTAGGGCCGCGGGTCACGGCCTTCGGCGTCAAGTTAAAAAGAGGAAATTCTAGCGCGTAATGCTGCTGTTTTGACTCGCCAGATACCATTCCACTGTCGCCGCACGTTGATATTTCAGTTGGTTGAAGATTTCGCTTGCCGTCGAGGGAGAGCCCAATTTCTGTTGGGCAACAGCCAACTGTTGCACCGCCAGCGGGGAGAGTTGGTTAGCGCTTAACTCATCCACGGCGTTGGCGAGATCGCCTTGCGATAACAACAGATATCCGCGTGCTGTCTCGTAGGGATTTTCCACCAAAAGATCAGCGCTCTGCGCGGCAAGCCGTTCTAGCTTACTGATCGCCTGCTCGGCCGTTTCCGGGACGCCATGTTGTGACGCAACCCGTGCTTCCTCGCAGAGAACATTTGCCAATGCTCCGTTGCGGTCCGATGCGCTCATCCCTTCCACTGTGTTTTGTAATTTTTCCTCGAGCGCCCGAAGCTGGTGGAGTTCGCTCGCAAAATCGGCGGCCAGCATCGCAGAGCCCAAGGCGATTTCGAATTGCGCATTGGGCTCATTTTTTTGCGCCGCTTCCGCGGCAAGGTTGGACAGAGCGGAGCGTCCTTTCTCGGCACGGCCCTCCCAGAAATAAACCAACGCCTTTTGAAAAGACGCGTGCAACAAGTCGCGATTATTTTCCGAGACTAAGGCCGCCCGGTCATATTCCAATCGCGCATCGTCATACTTTCCCATCAGCGTCAGGGTATCTCCCAGTCCCAGTTGGGAGTTAAAAAACGTCGGATCGATTTGCAGTGCCGCGCTGTAGTGCTCCAGAGACCCTTGATCATCTCCGACGTAACGCAGCACATCACCCATGGAGTCCTCGGGATTCGGCGAACTGGGATCCGCTGCAACGTAGCGCTTTAAAGACGCCACGGACTTATTAGGGTCAGGATGGGCGGACTGAATATATGAATAGCCAAGCATGTTCAGCACTGGCGGGAAGGCTGGATCGATCTGCAACAAGGATTCCATCATCCTCTGAGAGCGGTCGAAGTCTTGCTGCAGGAACAGCCACTCCGAGGTGAGGTACAAAACGTGCTTATTTTTCGGATAGCGCTTCAACAGATCGTTCATGCTGGCAATAGCGGGTAGAAGATTGTGGTCCTGAATGCCGGTCATCCAGCGCACCAGTAATTGTTCGTCCGGGGAGGCGTGCGGTAAAAGAGCTTTGGCACGCGCCAAGGCTGCACTGTTGGGGATGCCGCGGCGCGATGCAAAAGAAAGCAGCGCATAGCCCAGGGCAAAGTCCGGGTCCTTCTCAGTGGCGTGCTGGGCTAGCACCACGGAATCATCCAGCATCACATTTTCGTACTTATCGAGCGACATCTCCGCGAACTTGCGGGCTTCCTGCGACCGCGTTGATACCGGAATCGCTCCAAACAAGAGCAAGGGAGCTGGCGCTATGCGCGTCACCCCGCCTGCGCGCGATCTTGCTTCTTCCACCCGGGGCGGATGTTCCTGGGCCCGCGTTATCTGGGCGGCTAGGAGCACAGGGAAAATCAGCGCAAGACTCCTTCGATACATCCGGTTCATGGATACTCTCCCAAGAGTCGCAAAGGAATGCGGACCAGCAGCAAAGTTAGCGCGGCGGCGGAGGGGCCGATACTGACCCAAAGGACAGGTGTTCGTACTGGGTAACGCAATGGCGCTTATCAGTAAGGGGGTCGCCAAGTAAGCACAAGCAGCGCAACAGATACTTGTTCCCAAAATGGCGCATGCCGATACTCAGGTGAGTTCCCTGAAAGGTCGGCGTGGGAAAGATGAAAGCGCAATTTCAAGTCTACCGCTTCGCGGCATGCGTCCTCGTGCTCAGTTGTCTTGTGCTGCTGGTCTCGGTGTCCTACCCGGCGATAAAGAATATGGCAGTAGTTGTAGCAGCCGGCAGTAACCTTCCCGATCTGACCATGGCGGAATTTTCGAAACTTTCCAGGGGTGCGCAAAAATCGTGGCCCGACGGCCGAACCTTCACCTTAGTCTTGAAAGATCCAACCGCCCCGGAAATGCATGTTGCCGTGCAAAAGCTGTTTGGAGTTTCCCCAGCCGATGCTCAAACGGCCATCGCCAAGATCAATGAAGTGCGGCCACTAATAAAGATTGTTGGAAGCGATGAAGACGTTTTCCGGACCGTGAGCACCACCCCCGGGGCAGTAGGCCTGGTGGACGTGTACTCGATCAATAGCGCAGTAAAGGTATTGCACATCGATGGCAAGCTGCCATTCGATGTTGGCTACGCGCTGAAGTAGCCTATAGGATACTTCGACAATTCAGCGACTCGTCGATAGAATTAGTCCTCAGCTCCCGAAAACCGTGGGAACGATAAGTCTATTAAGTCCTTTACAACAGAGATCCAACCACTGCCGCAGTCGTGACCCGTTTGGCCCACAACCCTGCCCCACTTACGTGATGTAACTCCTTTAGAATAGCCATCCGGTACGCGGTGCCTTGGGTTATTCTTTGCTGCCATCTGACCATGGCTGGCGGTACCATGGCCAGGGGCTGGCGCATCATTAAGACCATGTGGCAGCGCATACCAAGCTGACTCCCTTTGGTGGTTTTGACGTGGAAGCTTAGGGTTATAAAATCGAAATAGATCAGTATTGCTGCTATCACGGGAATTGACGATGGCTGAGAATAGATCACATTTTGCGACGGTGGAGGAAGCGGTCGAAGAAATTCGTCAAGGGCGCATGATCGTCCTGGTGGACGATGAGGACCGCGAGAACGAAGGTGATCTGACCATGGCGGCGGAGAAAATTTCGCCGGAAGCGATCAACTTCATGGCCAAGTATGGACGTGGATTGATCTGTCTGACGCTTACGGAGCAGCGCTGCGATGAATTGCATCTGCCGCTAATGTCTCCGTTCAATACATCGGTGCATGGCACGGCGTTCACCGAAGCGATTGACGCGCGCGTTGGAGTGACTACCGGGATCAGCGCATCGGACCGGGCCATCACGATACTTACGGCAATTGATCCGAAAACAAAACCGCAGGATCTGGCGCGGCCGGGGCACATGTTTCCACTGCGTGCGAGGAATGGCGGCGTGTTGGTTCGCGCTGGCCAGACGGAGGCGTCAGTCGATCTTTCGCGCATTGCGGGCTTGAACCCATCAGGAGTGATCTGCGAGATCATGAATGAAGACGGCACCATGGCGCGCGTGCCGCAACTGCTGGAGTTTTGCAAAGAACACAACATCAAGATGCTCACCGTGGCGGACCTGATTCGCTACCGCATGCAGCACGAACGCTACGTCCGGAGGGTTGCGGAGGCGGTGCTGCCGACGCGACATGGCAATTTCAGAATGATCGCGTACGCGAGTGACGTGGACCACGACCAGCACATCGCGCTGGTCAGGGGCGACCTGGAAGGCGCGGAGCCGGCCTTGGTGCGCGTGCATTCTCACTGTTTGACGGGGGATGTTTTTGGCTCCACCGCGTGCGATTGCTCCGAGCTGGTGGCCGGTTCGCTGGCGGCCATCGCCAAGGAAGATCGTGGAGTGTTTCTTTATTTGCATCATACCGGGCGCGGATTTTCCGTCGAAACTGGCGGGGAGCCGGGCGCGCTGCCGCAGATTCATTTTCATTCACGCGGACAACTTGATCGCGAGCCGGCGCGGTTACGCATGGTGCAACATGAGAGCGGCATCGGGGCGCAGATTTTGATCGACCTGGGATTGAAAGACATCCGGGTGCTGACGAATCATCCGAAGAAGGTTGTGGCGTTGGAAGGCTACGGAATACGAATCGCGGAGCAGGTGCCTTTGCGTTTGGAAGCTGCTGGCGGCCGGCGGACTACACATCAGGTGTTGTAGGACCGTCAGATCGTGCGAACCAGGGGTGGGCACCCGACCTCAGGCCAACCATAAAAATCGTCAACAGCGGGCAGTCATCTTTCCAACATTAAATTACTGCAAGGGTTGCTCTGTTTCTTCAGGCGGCTGCGTTGACGGGGGCCGCGGCGGCGTATTCTGCGTGGCGGCGGATTTTGCGGGGGTGTGGGCCTTTGTTTTTGTGCATCCGGAGCAGCTGGCTGGTTGAGCGATGTTTGGGGCTGTGGCTGCGCCGACGAGCAGAAGCAAACAAAGACTCAGGTAGAGAGTAAATGTACGAGTCCACCTGCCATAGATCCTAATTGATTATATTGCTTCATGTAATAACATAGAAGAAATGGCAGTCTGTGCGTATTTACCACACCTCGCGAATACAAATTTATTTTAGTGGGGCGCCTTGGGCGTCGTAGATTTCCAGGTCGCCGAAGAGACGGGCTTGGGATTCGATTTGGGTGCGGTCGCCGACGACTACAATTTGCATGTTGGCGGAATCGAGATACTGGCGCGCGGTGTTGAGCAAATCTTCGGGGGTCAGGGCGCGAACTTTCGCGCGGTAGGTCTCCAGATAATCATTTGGCAAATCATTCAGCGCTACGGTGGCGAGCTGGCTGAGCAGGCCCTCCTGAGTGGCCAAGCCCATGGAAAATACGCCGGTCAAATAATTTTGCGCATCGGCCAGCTCAGCGTCTGGCACCGGCAGCGAACGCAATTTATCCATTTCGTAGAAGATTTCCGTGAGGGAGGCGGCGACGACGTCATTGCGTACCGCTGCTGAGACGGAAAAATAGCCGTGCTCGTGCAGCGGGTGCACAGCACTGCGTGGGCTATAGGTGTAGCCCTTGTCTTCTCGAATATTCATGACCAGACGCGAATTAAATGCGCCGCCGTAGAGACTGTTGGTCAGGCCCAGCTTGATCCAATCCGGATGTGTGCGGGTGATGGCCGCGCAGCCCGCGACGAGCTGCGTTTGCACGGCGCCGGGCACGTGCACGAGATAGACGCGTCGGCCATGCGGCTGCGGCGGCGCGGCTGCGGGTTTTGTTTCCGGCTTTCTGCCTGTCCATGCGCCAAAGACCTTTTCGGCGGTTTTCACCACGGCTTGCGAATCGAAATCCCCGACCACGAGCAGCAGCGCGTTTTGTGGAGTGTAAAATTCGCGGTAAACGGCAATCAAATCTTCGCGGGTGTAGGCCGCCACTTGCGCCTCGGATGCGGAAACCTGGCCATACGGATGCGCGCCAAATAAAACTTTGCGAAGGCGCTCGCTGGCCAGGAAGCCCGGGGAAGTGCGCTCCAACTTTACTTCTTCGAGTTTCTGGCGACGCTCGCGTTCGAATTCCGGCGCGGGAAAGCTGGCTTCGCGGGCCAGTTCATTTACCATTCCGAGAAGCTGATCGGCATATTCAGAAAGTCCGGCAAAGGCGATGGCGCTGTTGTCCTGACCAGCGCTGGTGGAAAGATCCGCGCCGATGCGGCGAAGATCTTCTTCGATCTGGCGGCTGGCACGCTTGGCGGTTCCGGTGCGCACGACGGTGGCGGTCATGTCTGCAAGGGCCGGACCACGGTGGAGAGCGGCGGCGTTCCCAGAGCGGAAGAAAAGTTGGCCGTGAAATTTGGGAATGGAGTGGGCCTCGGCTAGGACGAGTTCAAGCCCATTGGAAAGGCGCGTCTTGGTTTGCTTGGGCCAGGTTACGGCACGTTCTGCGGAGAGTGCTGGAACGCCGATGGCCACTGCTTCTTCAACAGAGGCGGGGCGCGCGGTCATTAGGCAGCCTCCTTGGAGGCAAGGTTGACAGGTTTGCGGAAAACGATGGCACGCTTGTCGTTACGCAAATATTTTTTCGCTGCGGCGAGAACATCTTCACGGGTAACAGTCTGAAATCCATCGAGGATGGTATTCACCAGTTGCGGTTCTCCATCGAACAAAGTGAAACATGCGAGCAGATGCATGAGGCCGTAACGGGGCATATAGCCGCCGCGGCCACCTTCGAGAGTGGAATAATAATCGGAGCGCCATTTCACCTTCAGCTGCCGCAATTCGTCTTCGCTGATGCCATTTTCCTGGACCTCGCGGATTACCGCGTCGAAAGCGGCGAGGGTTGCTTCGCTGGAAAATTCGGGCTTGTGCAGGATGCGCGTGACCATTTGGGAAGGGCCGTTGTAGCCAAAGATGTCGTCGATGCCGCCGTCGGCTTCCACAGCGATTTGTTTTTCGAGCACTAGTTCGCGATGAAGGCGTCCAGCGCGCCCACCGTGCAACGCCATATCCAGCAAAGTCATGGCGCACCAATCGCGGGTGCGGCGGGCAGGGATGGGATAGCCAATGGCCATGGCCGGTAGCGTGCCGAATTTTTCTTCCACTTCACCGCGGCGTTCTTCTGTCTGTTCCGGCTCTGCGGGATCGGCGAACGGGGGAGGAGGTCCGGCGGGAATATCGGAGAAATATTTTTTCGCCAGCGCGATGCCTTCGCCTGGCTGGACATCGCCCAGGATTAACAGTACGGCGTTGTTGGGCACGTAATACGTTTTGAAGAAAGATTGCACGTCCGCCAGGCTGGCAGCGTCAAGATCGACAAAATCGCCATAGAAATTATGCGAATTAGCCCAATTGCGAAAGGCCACGGGAGGCAGATCGAGCCACGGAAACCCGCCATAGGGCTGATTCATCACGTTGACGCGTACTTCCTCTTTTACAACGTCGCGCTGGTTGCGCAGATTTTCGTCGTCCACTTTCAAGGCGCGCATACGGTCGGCCTCCAGCCAGAGCACGCGTTCGAGGGCGTTGGAGGGAACGGCTTCGTAATAATTGGTAACGTCGTAGTGCGTGGATCCGTTAAGCACGCCGCCGCTGGAATTGATCAGCTTAATGTGCTGCATCTTGGGTGCGTTTGCGGAACCCTGAAACATCATGTGCTCAAATAAATGCGCGAAACCGCTGCGGCCCTGGGGCTCGAGGCGAAATCCAATTTTGTAATACACGCCGACAGTGACCACGGGAGCGGTGGAGTCCGGAGCGATTACGACTTTCAATCCGTTTGGTATGGTAGCGTGTTCGATTGCGATTTGCGGCTGCTTCAACCTTTTCCTCCTGCGGTACGAGCTTTGACAAGGGTTTTCACGAGACCGATGTTATTTCTCGCATCGCCATTAGTAGCGGTCAAGATTCCGGACGAACCTGACGACAAAACCAGGCTGGCGAGACTGTTTAACGCCGCGTAGGCGTTGGAGAATTCGCGCGGTAAGCGTTTCATGGCGGCCAAGTGGGCTGCTACCACGCCATAATCGCCGCGAGCTAAAGGCCCGGTCCAGGCGGCCCGCGGGCCGAGTCGCTCGAAATTCTCGAGGACCTGGCGCGTTAACTGCAAAAGAGCACGAATGGCTTCACCGCGCTTCATTCCAGCTAACATCAACAGCCGCGTTGCCGTCTCTTCCATGGCCAACACATGTCCAGCAGCGAACGCAGCGGCGGTGTGATAAAGAACCTTACTGCCGCCAGCAATTTGAACGGGCAGCCCGCCAAGTGCGCGCACGATTTGCCGCGCCAGACGAACGGCTGCAGGGTCGCCTTCGATGGCAAAAACGTTGCCTTCGAGCGGCGGGATCGCGACTCCGCTGAAGGATTGCAACGGGTGCATGGAGCCAACGGCCGCGCCGTAGGCCCGCGCGGCGTTAAGCGCCCTGGAGTTCAAAGCGCCGCTGGTATGCAATACGACTTTGCCGCGCAATTCTTCGGCGCCGATTCGCGCCAACTCTGCGGCAATTTTCACGACCACATCATCCGGAGTAGCTATCAGAATCAGTCGCGAGGTCAAAACATCCCGTGTGAGCTTAGCGCGAGCGTTTCCGGCGCCAATGAATCGTACCGCCTTGCGCGCGGAGGCCTCACTTCGTGTTATGACCGCGCCGATTTTCCAGTCCAGTTCATGCAAACGCCGTCCAAAGGCACGACCGACGCGCCCTGCACCTATGATCGCCAAAGCACCACGCATGTCATGCTAGGATAACCTGAGGGCCGCTTCCGACACCAATTCATGCATGCGTTTGCGCTTGTAATTTTTGGAGGCACCGCTTTTATTTGGATCGTTCTGGGCTTGCGCACCGCGTACGGAGCATTAAAACTCCCCTGGCTCAAGGATTTCCCACCTAACACCGGGACCGATATTCCGCGGATTTCCCTGCTTTTCGCGGCGCGCGATGAGGAAGAAAAACTTCCTGGCGCGTTGGCCACGCTGGCTCAACTCGATTATCCCGAGCTGGAAATAATTGGAGTCGATGACCGCTCGGAAGACGCGACCGGACGCCTGCTGGATGAGTTTGCCAGCTCGCACCCGAGATTTCGAGCGATTCATGTAAAGGAACTTCCCGCAGGTTGGCTCGGCAAACCGCATGCTTTGCAGCAGGCTTATGAAGCGTCCAGCAGCGAATGGCTTTTGTTTACGGACGCGGATGTGCGCTTCAAGATCGATGTGCTTCGACGCGCGATGACGATGGTAACCGAGCGCAACCTGGACCACCTGTCGTTATTTGGGGACGTGGAAATGGTGGGCTTCTGGGAGAAAGTGGTGGTGACGTTTTTTGGAATGGCCTTCCATATGGCGACGGCTCCGAGCGAGGTGGTTAATCCCAAGTCGGGAGCCTACATGGGCGTGGGCGCGTTTCAATTGTTGAAGCGTTCGGCGTATGAAGCGGCAGGCACGCACCGGCGGTTGGCGATGGAAGTGATTGACGACATGAAACTAGGAAAAATCGTGAAACAGGCCGGGTTTCGGTCTGGCGTGGGAGTGGCGCAGGATTCCGTGGTGGTGCGCTGGCACGCCGGGGCGCGCAACTTGATCAAGGGCGTAACCAAAAACTTTTTCGCGGGATCGGGTTTCAGCGTTACGCGAGTGGCCATCTCTATTCTTGGGCTGTTTCTAATGAACGTGCTGCCGTTCGCGGGCTTGGTTTTTGCTCATGGCTGGGTAAGGATTTTTGCATGGATTTGCGTGGTGATTGTGCTGTGTTTCCATGCCAGCGTGGATATTGTGATGCGCGTGTCGCCACTGTACTGTCTCACGGTGCCGATCGGCGCGTTGATATTTGGATACATGCTGCTGCGATCCACAGTATATACGCTGAAGCAGGGCGGAATTGTCTGGCGCGGGACGTTTTATCCGCTGGAGGCGCTTAAGCGCGGCGCAGTGTGATGACGGAAGGACGCAGGATTTTTGTGTTAGCTGCCCTGTTCGGCGGGAGCCGGCAGTTCGATATTAATTAGCCCCGCAAGGTCTTTCTGTCTGAGGCTGCGGATGCGGTCGCGCAATTGTGCGGCTTTCTCGAATTCGAATTTCTTAGCCGCTTCGCGCATTTGAACTTCAAGTTGCTTAAGCATTTCGGCTAGCTGATCGCCAGTTTTGATGTTGGCGGTGGCAGCGTCAAGGACCACGTCGTCCAGCGGGATGGTTACGTAGTCGGCTTCGACGATGCGCGCGAGATCCATATCCACGGATTTGATAATGGACATGGGAGTGATGTTATTTTCTTTGTTGTAGGCGACCTGCTTTTCGCGGCGGCGATTCGTTTCGCTGATGGCTTGCTCCATGGAGCCGGTGCGACGGTCGGCGTATAAAATAGCGCGGCCTTCGATGTGGCGCGCGCAGCGGCCGATGGTTTGAATCAGGGAAGTAGCGCTGCGCAGGTATCCTTCCTTGTCAGCGTCCAAAATCGCTACCAGCGAAACTTCGGGTAGATCCAAGCCCTCGCGCAACAGGTTGATGCCGATCAACACGTCAAATTCGCCGCGCCGCAAATCGCGAAGGATGCGAATGCGGTCGAGTGTTTCCACTTCGGCGTGCAGGTAACGGCAGCGTACGCCGATTTCCGCGAAATATTCGGATAAGTCTTCGGCCATGCGTTTGGTTAGCGTGGTGACCAGCACGCGCTCGTTGCGCTCGGCGCGGATACGAATTTCTTCCAGCAGGTCATCGACCTGACCTTTCACGGGGCGCACTTCGATCTGGGGATCGACCAAACCGGTGGGACGAATGACCTGCTCGACGACCACACCGCCAGATTTGGTGAGCTCATAAGGGCCGGGCGTGGCGGAAACATAGACGACCTGGTTGAGACGATGCTCGAATTCTTCAAAGGTGAGCGGACGATTGTCGAGCGCGCTGGGCATGCGGAATCCGTAGTCCACCAGCGTTTGTTTGCGAGCGCGGTCGCCGTTGAACATGCCACGCACCTGACTGACGGTTTGGTGTGATTCATCGATGAACATCAGGAAATCTTGCGGAACGTAATCGAGCAGCGTTGGCGGAGCTTCGCCTGGCAGGCGGCCACTCAAATGACGGGAATAATTTTCAATTCCGTGGCAATACCCGACAGTGCGCATCATTTCGATATCGAAGAGCGTGCGTTGCGTGACGCGTTGGGCTTCTACAAACTTGCCCTGCTTCTCCAATTCTTTCTTCCACCACTCCAGCTCGGCATAAATACTTTGAATGGCGCGTTCTTTTTGGTCCTGGGGCACGACGTAATGGGTTTTGGGATAGATAGAGACGCGGGATAAGTCTTCCTGACCGGCGCGAATCTCGCCGGTCAGAGGATCGATCTGGCGCAGGACTTCGATCTGCTGGCCCCACATTTCGATGCGATAGCCCTGGTCCTGATAAGGCGGATAGATTTCAATGGTGTCGCCGCGCACGCGAAAGGTGCCGCGACGAAGATCTTCGGAGCGCTCGTACTGAATATCGACGAAGCGGTGCAACATGGCTTCGCGAGAGATTTGCTGGCCTTTTTCGAGCATGACGATCTGGCCGTAGTAGGCTTCCGGCGAACCGATGCCGTAGATGCAGGAGACGGAAGCCACTACGATCACGTCGGTGCGTTCGAAGAGAGAGCGCGTGGCGCTCATGCGCAACTTGTCCAACTCGTCGTTGATGGTGGCTTCTTTATCGATGTATATGTCGGCGGAAGGTACGTAAGCTTCCGGCTGATAAAAATCGTAATAGCTGACGAAGTATTCGACGGCGTTTTCGGGGAAGAAACTTTTGAATTCGTGATAGAGCTGAGCCGCGAGAGTTTTATTGTGGGCTAAGACCAGAGCGGGCCGATTTGCGGCTTCGATNAGCTTGGCCATGGTGAAGGTCTTGCCGGAGCCGGTAACGCCCAGCAATACCTGTTCTTTTTCGCCANCCTCAAGGCCCCGATAAAGTTGGTCGATCGCTTCAGGCTGGTCACCGCGCGGCTGATAATTGCTGTGTAATTTGAACTTCATTTGCAGGGTNCCTTGGTCGGAGCCGATATTAAGTGCNGTCACGCTGNGTGCACCAGTTATTTTTGCNGGTGACTGGCGAAACCTCCATTATACGCGATCACGCAAACCCTTTCAGGAAAGCGATTTCTGTTCCAGTTGCGAGACAGAGATATGCTGACGACGCTTTATCGCATCAGGATTTTGGCACCGGTGCATCAGCGACCAGCAGGACTTCGGTGTGGCCAGTGGCTTCCACATTGTAGTGAATCTGATTAGATGCGTCGGTCTTGGCTACGACTACATCCATGAATTGTTGGGCATCTTCGGTGACGCGAACGATGAGACCGGACTGCAAAGAGATGTAAGAGATGGTTTCGTTTTTTCCCCTGGCGTTGCCGGTAGTGTGAAGCTCATGAAGTCTGAAGTCGCCGGGTGTCGTGTCTTTCGGTGAGGACTTCTGTTTCAAGACGGCGCTGGTCAGTACCACCGCGCATGATTCGGTTTGAGAATTTTTGGAAGTGACGATACCCGTTTCCGAGAATTGAATCGCGGCGCAAGGTTCATCGCGAACGTAGGTGGCCTGTTTTTCCCACTCGAGTCTTACGATGGGCGATGGGGCTTGCTCGGGCTCGCTTGATTTCCAGGACTGGCCGGGTTTTACGCCATCACGAGGGAAAACGCCCGCAATGGCGAATTGCCGCAACCATACTTGCCAAACCAAGCGCTGGTCGGGAAATAGGTCGGCAAGGCCGGTCACTGCGTCCACATGGCCGTCGGGCAGAATGGTGAAATCCACGGATCTGGCTTCTGGATTCTGAGCTGGTGACCCGGAGGCGGACTGTTGGGAGCCGGTATTGTTCTGGGCCATCGCGGAAGCGACGCTTTGAAACCGGGAGCGGGCGTGGATGGAGGCACGCTCGCCCTGGGGATGGACATCCAAAATATCCACGCGCAAGAGCCACTGAGCATCCGTCTCGGCGTCCTGTGGTCCGGTAGGAGTTACGACGCGACTTTCGGTCTTGACGTTCTTTTTGGTGCGGTATTGGACATAGTAGGTGAAGGTCTGGCCAGCGTGGAGACGGGGAAACAGTGTGGTGCGTACGATTGGGGCGGCAGCGGCGCGGTGATGAACCTGGGCGATGCTAAATAATGTTGCCAGCATCAGCAGAAAACAAATGATGCGGCGTTTCGAGCATGCGATTTTTGAAATTTTCATGTCAGACATCACTTCCAGGGGCCGCCGAAGTGGCGGTCGAAGAAATCGCCGGTGGCGTGGTAGGCAGCAAGCCAGCTTCGATGCATAAGAAAATCGTGGATCTCGTCGGGGAAAATCAGTTGCTCAATTTCCACGTTTTTAGCGCGCAAACGCGCAATCAAATCGACGGTTTGGGTGAAGATCACGTTGCGATCATCATCGCCGTGAATGAATAGCACTGGCGAGTGCCAGGTGTCGACAGCGGTGACTGGCGAGGAGGTATGGGCCAGCTTGGTAAGATCGGGCGGAATATTTTTTCCGTCCCAATTGTCGGTGGGCCAGTCGTGCACGCCGTGCAGATCGACGCCCGCGGCGAACAGATCGGAATTGCGGCCGAGGCCGAGCGCTGTGAGATAGCCGCCGTAGCTGCCGCCCCATAAGCCGATGTGTTTTGTATCGACGTCACTGCGTGCTGTTAGAAATTTTCCTGCGGCTACAACATCCTGATATTCGGAAGCGCCTCGTCCGGCGCGCTGAGGTGCTTCAAAAAATGAGTGGCCATAGCCAATGCCGCTGCGGTAATTCAGGGCCATAACCATATAACCGCGGCTAGCGAGGTACTGATTCATTGCATAGCAGTGCGAGTAGTAGTTCATGTAGTGCCAACCCAGCAGCATTTGGCGCATGGGGCCGCCGTGCAGGAAAATCAGGGCCGGACGCTTCTCGCCGAGCTTGATATTGGGAGGCAAAAATAATTGAGCGTGGAGTTCGAGGCCGTCACCGGAACGAAAGATCGTTTGTTGCGGGATGACGAGACGGTTGGCGGGAAAGTCAGCCGGCCAGGTACCTGAATCCAGCCAACGCGGCAAAAAATCAAACAGAAGCGGCGAAACAAATGGGCGCCCAGGATGTGTCGCGTCGGAGCCTAAATAGGCGATGGATTTGCCGTCGCCGAGTACGACTGGACTCCATTCAATGCTGTCGCCGGTGGTGATGCGGACGGGTTCACTGCCGCCGGCCGCATTTACGCGCGAAAGATGGCGGCGATCGATGTCTTCTTTAGCGCTGCCACAATTTGAATTGAAAACCACGGTTCGCTTATCCGGGGAGAGAGCCCATTGCTCCACTTCGCAATTTCCCGGCGTGAGAAGAGTAAGATTTCTGTCTTCCTTTCCATCCGCGGGCAACGAATACAGATGTTGCCAGCCGTCTTTGGCGCTCGCGATGATCAGCCGCTCACCGGACGCCCAATTGAGTACCCCGCCACCGGTATCTGCAGCCATTTCGGGAAANGAGTCGGTGAGCTCTTTTCCGCTGTGCCAGATTTCATGCGCGGAGGCGCTTGAAACATCGGCGATCCAAATGGCCCAAAGCTCTGGGACATCTGGAGCTATAAAAAATCCTTCAGGTTTATCGCGCGGCGCCGCTGGGCGGCGGATAAAGGCGAGGAATTTCCCATCGGGAGACCAGCGAGGGGTCTGGTCGGAATCGACAGAAGGAGTTAAATAAANCAGCGATTTATTTGACGCGTCGTACACGGCGATAAAAGCGTGATCGGTGCGGGAAGAAACGAAGGCAAGTTTCGTGCCGTCTGGGGACCACTGCGGATCCTCGCTTTTACCGCGCATAACAATTTGAAGCGGCTTGCTGGAGGCGTCGAGCTTGGCCACCCATACCTGGTGGTCCTTGATGTAGGCGACGGCTCCCGAAGCGGAAATCGCCGGCGAATCGCCGGCATCAACTTTTTTTGGTTGGCCACCTGTCCATGCGATCGACCATACGGATTGCTCGAAGCCTGCAGTGTTGCTGGTGGGATTAGGAGACTGGCCAGCGGTGTTTTTTCCTTCACCGCGCACAAATACCAGCGCGCTGCTGTCCGAGGAAAAATGAAGGTTAGACAGGGCCTGGCCTTCGTCAGTGTCGTAATTAGTCAACCGGCGCACATGAAATTCGGGCGCTTCCGCAACCCAGATATTTCTGCGGCCCTGTTGATCGAGGGTCCAGGCCAAGCGGCCGCCGGTTTTGGAAGCGGTTAAATTAGCGGGAAATGGAGCGCTCATCACCTGTTCGAGCGTGAAGGAAGACTGCGCGGGAGTACGCGGCAGAAAAAATAACAAGATTACGAGTGCAAGCAGCAGCTTACGAATCATTAACAGGCTCCTGGCCGAACTTATTTTTGCTCCAGAGTTTCTCGCACGAGGCATCAGGTTTTAAACGAGGGCGCAACTCAGTCCGCCGGTTGACGTGGAGCGTTTTTTTCTCTTGTGACGCGCGGACCATCCAATGGTCCAACAATTTTCAACACCTGTCCGGGTTCGTCGGTGTTGGGAATTGCGCGTCTCCCCACACTGGTTTCCACAGCAAGATCGGCTTCGCGGCTGAAACTAACCGTTCCGTCGATTAAAGTGAACTGCGCACCACCGTCCAGCCGTACATCTTCCAAAAAAACATTGCGGTCGCGAACGGTAAATGTGCCAACACCAGACGGCCAATTTGAAATTCCCGGGTGGGCCTCACCATCTGCAACGCTGGCATTCACGTCCCAGCCGCGAAATTCGAGATTGTCCAAGCGAATTTTGCCGGCGCCAGTGAGCTTTTGCAGCAGCTCTTCGCGACCGACGCCGGTGGTCTTGAAGTGTACGCTGCCCGAAGCAAGGCCTGCCAACCGGTCGGCCACCGATGCATCAATAGGGAGTTGGGTCAGGTTCACGCCATCCAACTGCGCGTGCAGGTCATACGCAGGGCGAGGAAGAAATTTCGCAAGCATGGTGGCGCGAACGGCGCCACCCGCCCATTGCGCGCGGCCATCGATGACGTCGAGTTGCAAGTCATGCAACGAACCTTGCAGATGCAGTTGCCGAAGTTTCAATTTTTCGATGGTGAATTCGTCTACTTGGACATTTCCAAGAACGTTCAGGCGGCGGACTAATTCGCTGGCTGGAACCGCTTGTGCTTTGCCGCTGAATAAAGAAGGCAAGAGACGTTGCACCCAGCCGGGGCGAGCGCGTGGGCCGACCCAGCGGTCAAGCTCGGTGGCATCGAGGTGATCGGCGTGAAGTTGAACGTTCCAGGTACCTTGGCGCTCAGGATCGGGTGAACTTACTTCGGTGATGTTGCCGGACCAGGTGGCACCAAACCCTTCGACTTGACCTATCTGCGCGAGACGGTTGCCGTTCTTCCATTCGAGCCGCGCTTTTTGAAGTTGCACAGGCTGATTTAACCCCGCGGCTGCCAGCTGCGCGTCAGTTACTTCCGCGGCGCCACTCCACGTAGCGGAGGATGTGGAATTCCACTGGCGTCGCATATCGACGCGTGCAGGGCCGGTGAGATCCCAGCCGTGATTGAGTGTGTGTCCGAAAGCAGCGGCGATCTTCAAAACTTTTTCTGCGTTATCAACATGACCCTGAATGCCAATGCCCCCGACGTGCGAAACAAAATCGTGGACCAGCGTGAGGCTTGCTTCGCCGCCCGTCTCACCCGAGGCGCGGAGTTTGGTCGATCGGTCGATCCGAGCGGGTGGCGCTGCCAGAGAGTTGCTGGCGAGAGCAACATGGAGGGGGTCCGTCACGAGCCTATTTCGATTGAGGGCAGCATGAAATGGCCCAATTCTCAGAGCATCTTTCGAGCCGCGCAGATTGACTGCGCCGCCGAAGCTGGACACGCTGATTTCTTGAAACTCAACGGGCCAAGCCTGCAGTTGCAGGGTGCCGGTGAAAAATTGGTCTGCGGAAATTGTGTCTGTCACATCAGGATGAAATGCACGGTACCAGGAGAGTATGTCTGCGGCCTGGACACCGGCGGACTCGAATTTAATCTGCATGAACGGATTCGTTGCGCTGTGAAATTCCGCCGTGCCATGTAGATTCGATAGTGGCGTCTCGATGAAGAGCGCTTCCGCGACGAGTTTTTTTAGCGCGACATTGCAACGGCCCTGAACGTTAGCGGTAAGTGCGGGATTATCGGATCGCTCGGTAAGATCCCAGCGATGGATTTGAGCGGCAGAAGCTCTCAGTGAATAGGACCACTCTCCGCCGACAAAAGAATCGTCCAAGGAATTAATGGCAGCATTAGAAGTATTGGCTGTGTCTGCGGGAGCGCCGCTTTTGGCGGTGGCCTCCAACTCAAAAGTACCGCGCACGCCGTAGTCCTTGCCGTGCAGGAGCCGAAACAAATCCGCGAGTGATACTTTATTCCAGCGCACCGCGAAAGAGGCGGGCTGCAAGCGGGCGGAGGTGCCGGCAATATCTCCGCGAACCTGAACGGTTCCGGCCGATTGCAAAGTCTCGCCGCTGCGCCAAGGTTGAGCCTCAAGTGCCAGCTTCCAGCGCCCAGGTGAAATCTGTTCCACGGAGCCGCTTACTGAAATCAAAGCAAAAGGCTGTTTGACATCGGTATTTTTGAAATTGATCCGCCCATCTTCAATTTCTATTTTTTCCAAGCGGTTGGCGATGGTAGGGGCGCGGCCAGGGCCATAAACCGGGGAAGGCACAGCTCCTTGGCGTTTGGCTGGCGGGAGCCAATCTTCCAAATTCCAACGGCCTTCACTGTTCCTTACGAGGGTGAGGCTGGGCTGGCCCAGACGCAAAGTACCAAACTCAAAACGGCCGCGCAAAATACCAGACCATTGGAGCCCGGCGGTAAGCTGCTCCGCGCGCAGAAAATATTCATAACCAAATGCGGGATCTTCGCCCACGGTCACGCCGCTGGCATAGATGCGAGGGCTTGGCAGGATTTCAATGTTGAAATGGTTTACCTGCACGGGGCGGCCGAAGGCATCTTCCAGGCGGGCGCTGAAATAATTGCGGACACGTGGGGTGCGCACGGAAATAGCGGCAGCGATTTGAGCGGCCACGAAAATGGCGGTCACCCAAAGGGCAATCTTCCACGAATTCCGCAAATTGGTCACGGTCAAAAGTCTCGCAGACTAAAGCAAAAATGTGTAGGGCGCGGGCTCCTGAAAGGCGCGCCCCAAGAGGTCATCGATTTGGTCATACGAGCGAGTCACATGATGCGTTGCTAATGGACGGTGTGAAACATTCTATGCCAGCGGGTGCGTGCGGGAAGATGAATAAGGGTGTCGACGATTCCCAACAGGCGCTGCCAGAAAGTGCTGTCGCCGGCGTAATCGGCACTGGTGGCGTCGACGGACCAGTAGATTAAAAAGGGATGGCCCATGATGGCTTCGCGGTCGACAAATCCCCAGTAGCGGCTGTCCTGGCTGTGATCGCGATTATCTCCCATGGCGAAATATTTGCCGGGAGGAACGACCATTTCATCTCCTTGAACATACTTGCGCAACTGGGGCCGCCATTCGTTGATGACGTTCAGAGGAATCATCTGGTCGCGGAGAGGCGGAAACGAATAATTGAAGGGATCGTAAGGAACGCCCGGATCATGCACGACGTAAGGCTCATTCAACAGCTGGCCATTGATGTACACCTGCTGGTCGACGAGCTTTACATGATCTCCGGGCAAACCGATGACACGTTTCACATAATGCGGGTGATCCAGGTATGGATATTTGAAAACGATGATGTCGCCGCGCTGCAAAGAACGATAAGGCAGGAATTTTTCATACCAGGCGCCCTGGCCGCCAAAAATAAATTTGTTAACCAAGAGATGGTCGCCGATTAACAGGGTTTTCTCCATGGAAGCGGAGGGAATTTTGAAGGCTTGTACGATGAAGCTGGTNCCGAAGAGTGCCAGGATAATGGTGACCAGCAAGGATTCGAGGTATTCGGAAAAAGTAGTTTGCTCGCGATAGATAGAGGAATGCCTTGACCNGGCAGGAGCTTTTTCCTCCGGCGTATTTTCAGCGGGAAGATTCGCTGGCGGCGCGTCTTCGGGTAATGCGCCTTCGACCGGAACTTCT